>FWWL01005620.1_pt1 | contig 11468 bp, 9 predicted proteins | sample 2228331 | NCBI WGS metagenome assembly FWWL01 (sample SAMEA103939775, study PRJEB20133) | metagenome
GCCGTCCCCCCGAGCGCGCGGACGAGGGGGGCGCTGAATTCATGTATGTTCCCGAACAGCAGCGGGGCCCGCTGCAGCCACTCTATGACTTTCCTCTCCGTGTCGGCATCCGTGCTCGCTTCCCGGACAACCGAATGCACCAGGTTGCAGAATTTTTCGATCTCCTCTCCCAGCCGCTGGTATCCGATCTTCCGCACGGTCTCGCCTGTCAGCCTGGCCCTGAATTCATCCGATCGCAAAACGTCCGGCCCGGGTGGGTTCTCCATACGCTCCCGGACCCGCTCTGGATCCGCCATCTCCGTCCCGGCTGAGCGGACCGGGGCGCCCTGCGGCAGGGAAGGGGTGTATCCCGGCTGATCCGTCATCTGCCCCCCCGCTTCCTGTTCATGATCCTGACCGGCGCCCGCAGCGCCACCTGCAGCCAGGGGAACCCCGGATTCCCCGCCCCCATGGGAGGACGCCTGCCGCCCGGCGGTTTCCTCCCCATTTCCCGCAGCCAGGGAGCCAGCAACAGCAATGACACGAACAGACTCAAAAGGTGACCCCCTGTTCTCGGCCAGCACGCGGATTTCGGCTGCATCATCGAAAACAATCTTCCCGCTTCGCAACTCCCCCAGCAGTGAGGCCGCCTCCGCAAACCTCATTGCGGCCCTCTTCCCACTCACATGCACGTCGCACACGCTTTCGTCCGTATGCCCCAGGTGGCGTCCTGCCTGCATGATCCTGTCTGCCACCGTGGCGGCAAAAATCGCCGCCATCTCAGCTGAGAGACCGCGCTGTCCATACTGGCGCGCGCATTCTGAACGACTGACCGCAAACGACACGACCGATTCCCCCCCACCCTTCCGGTCACGAGGCACCGGCTGCCCCCCCGGCCCATGACTTCCCGCCAATCCATGGTCCGCCGGGGAGGATTCCCGGGCCACATTGCCGCTCCCCTTCTGACTGGTGAGATCGCGAGATGTTTCACGCGCCCCATATCGGGACGTGTCGTTGGTTTCCGCGACATCACGACCCCGCTGCCGGTTGGTCACCGCCCCGTGACGGGAAGGGGACGCGCCCCCCGGCTGATGGAACGCTTTTTTTGTGATGCCGGAACCAGCGGACTGTTCGGAACGGTTGCGGAGGTAGCTGCGAACAAACTCACTCGCAACCCGAATCGCATATGGGTGTATGGGCGGCTGATCGTGCTGCGAACTCGCCTGCTTGTTGCGCCATTCCACAATATCGTGGATCGTGAACAGTGCCTCGGAGAAATATGCGAGCGCGCCCGCGGCCACCGCGATCTCGAATTCGCCGGGATGCTCGATGATCTCCTCCAGCGCCGGTTCTGCAAGCGGCTTCATTAGTTCGGCGTTTTCCTCCGTCCCCATGATCGCGGCGGCGAGTGTCAGCGAGGCCAGCTGCTCAACAGCCCGCTCGCTGTAGTCCCATATCAGCACCTTTCTTTCCCGCTCGGGGATCATGCCCGCTGCGCTGGCAGCGGATAGCACCGCCTGCTGCACGGACAGCCGGTGTTCATCCCATCCCTGCTGGTGGGTGAATTTGAGCACCAGATGCCGGAGCAACGCGCTGCGCTGACTGACAATGAACATCGCAACCATACGCAGGATGGCCGGGTGATCACCTGGCGGGATGTTCGCGCGATCGCCACCGGGCTGCTCGTATTCTATGAGCTGCGTTACAGGCAGGTCAGCGGTGGTGATGTCGATGATCGAATAATCAGACCAGAAGCGCCTGAACGATTCGATGTTCTCGCCGGCCAGCTTGGAAACATAGTTGATCAGGGAGAGGTAGTTCGAGAGATGGAGGAAGAACGCCACCCCGCCCGCAACAGCCAGCTGTTCTCCGGCCACCTGCTCCCTGCGACTCCGGGCACGGAGGGCGGACAGATCGGTGCGAATCGCAAACCGGCTCAACACATCGTTTGCAAGCGGCCTTTCCCCGCTCGCGTATACAGTATTGGCCGTCATCACAGCCCCGACCGGAATACCCCCTGCCCCAACGTTCCCCCAGTCGTGGATGTAGGCGAGGAAGGGGGCGGCGTCGGTTTTCGTGATCTCATCGGCGAGGAGGAGAGGGAAAAGGAGCTGGGGGCGAAGCGCGGAGCGACCGGTGACCCGCTGCTGTTCAACATGCACAACGGATCCGACGAAGTCGGGAGACATGCTGTTCCACGGCGGTGGCGCAAGGACAGCGCGGTTCAGATCAAAAAGCACATGTGTCTTCCCCGCACCGGGGTAGCCATAAAGGAGCACCCACGCGCTTTTCAGCCCGCACACGCTGGCGACCACAGCGTTCACGGCTCCCAGCGCGCCGGCGACACCCGCGCGGGTGTTGCGGACCAGATGCGAGAACAGGGATGGGATGTCGGATTCAAGACGCCGAACATTGTCGTTGATCTTCTCCTCGATCTGATCGCCAATCCTGTCCCGATCCGTGCCCTTTGCGGAGATGGCATGGTTGATGAGGGAGATGAAGTCTTTGATTTCATCAAGGACATTCGCACGGAGTTCGAACAGCTGTTCGTTCATCTCAAACCTCCTCGCCCATGATCAGTGCGTCGCGAGCCTTGACAGCTTCCAGCAGCCGATCCAGGATGGTCCCGCGGCCATCATCCAGCCGGACGCCAAGGACTTTCTGCCGTCCCGGCAAGGCATGCCGGGCAATCGGTCTGAAGATCGCCACCTGCTCGTCCGCCGCCAGCCTGATCGTCCAGACAGACAGCGCTCCCTTACTATGATGTCCGATCACCATGCAATCCCTGCTGACGTAGATCGCACCCGGGTTAGCATCAAGCAGAGCACGCAACGAGACAACATCCACATCCCCGCGCAAGAGGGTTTCGACAAGAAAGGAGACCTCGCTGTCGACATCGTGGTGAACTCTCTCATCAACGACGAGAACCGGGTTGCAATGGTGCAGTCTCATGCATGCCCGCCGCAGCGCAGCGATGACGGCCAGATATGTGGGGTCCTCGGGGAGTTTCCGGTCATCCTCATCCGGCGCTATGAGACGGGCCAGCATGGCCCGTGTCGTCCCGGTGGGGTAGACGAGTGCAGGTCTGGCCGGCGGGGCATTGACTGCCGCCTCGGGGATGATGATCAGCCTCAACATCGTCGAGATCCACACGATCTGACCTTCATCATCCCCGATTGCCGCGATCACCCCGAGGGTCGGAATGACCCTCAGGAAATCGCCCCCGTCAGTCCGGACCCGGCTTTCCCCACCGCTGATAAAGAGAGATCCCATCTCCATGCGATTGATGGAGATCTCGTCTGTGATGAGCCCCAGGGCGAGCATGACCGGCCCACCGCGGTGTCCGGCGGCGGGCGCGGGATCCTCCGGCTTCAGCCACGTGACACACTCCTCCCATGCCACGTGGAAGGCGGGAATCACCGCGTCGGGGACATTGTTGGCGCGGAGGAATCCATTGAGGCGCGGGTCGCGGAGCACCCCCTTCGCCTGTTCGACGATGACAGCGGCAACACTCGCGGCGAGGCGGGGGTGATTGGCGTGGCCGCTCACAACAACGCTCAGGCAGGGAGCGATGGCGATGCCGTCGCTGTCAACCGACATGTAGCTCAGGATCTTTTTTCCCATCATCCGCCCCCATGAACCGATTTTCGGGAGAAATTATACCACGCATGTTCTCCGGGTCAATGATTGCAACTGGCGCTGTCCCGCTCACGCGCACCAGCAGCAGGGGACGGGAGATGTGCTCGCGCAGCAGATCGTGGGCGGCGATGGCCACCGCCGGATCCGCAAACTTCGGATCAGGCGGGACGAAAACAGGTATCACATCCTCTCCCACTGCGTGCCGGACGAACCATGTCACCACGTCGGAGGCGAACCAGTTTTTCAGCACGAACAATGCGTTGTCGGACGGCTGGACGGAGAGCAGGCCGACCAGATGGACGATCGACGGATCATCCCCCCACCCCGCCATCACGGCAAAACGGGTGAGCAGCACGATCAGCTGACTGTAGAGCCTCTCTGAACAGGCGTTCAGGATCAGAACTGTTTTCTTCTTCCTTGTCATCTCTCCTCCTCACTGGACTGGATGGAATCGGACCCCGCCGATCACGAGATACCGGTTCCCCTGCAACCGGCATCCGGCAGGCCAGATCTGCAGCTCAACTGCCTGATCATCCATGCGCTCGAGAGCCCGCATGGCGGCAACGGCCTCGGCCAGACGGGAGGGGTGGAGATGGACGACCCTCCCCTCGACATCCGTCAGTCGCACGGCGGGACCGGGCCTGTCCCCCCCGGCGATCGCTGCCATGACCCTTGCGTATCTGTATTCCGCCAGAGCATGCAGGATCGCCTCCGCATCCGGGCGGATCCGGATGACCTCCACCTCCAGCGGCGGCTGCGGGATCTCCGCGACGGCCATCGCGACAACGGCGAACCCATCATCCCCCGATGCGTAGACCATCCCGCCGAACTCGCGCAGCGCCGCGCCAGGCAGCGACAGGATGATGGAGCTGATGAAGGGAGGCAGCTCATCCCTCCCGGCTGTCCGGCGCAGGTCGTTGCGCACCAGCACGGACCGACCGACCGCCAGCACTCCAGGCTCGCGAGTGAAGAACGTCACGCGATGCCCGCGATGCTGTGGCGCCTCGATCGCCCTTCCAAGCTTCCGACCCTTGCGGATGGCCTCCTCCATCTCCGCCGTCAGCGGGCGGATCGCGATCTGGCCGATACGGACCTCCAGCAGCGCAGCCTTCCGGGCCGCCAGCACGGCGCGCACCGGAAGGCGGGCCCCGTCCGGTTCCCCCCCGGCCTCGAACTCCACAACGACCGGCACGGGTCCGCCACCCCCCTGCTGGAGGATGCGAACCGGAACCCCATCCCCGACGGGGGGAAGAAATGCCGGCCACGGGGCCACCAGATCGGGGATCCCACCACGCCAGACAAATCCCCACGGGGCGACCACCCCATGCCCCGAAACCACCCCCTTCTCCTTGCCACCTTCACGAATCCCGATCAACCAGTGCATCCCAGCCTCCCGTGTGAGTCGCTTTGCCGACGCGAATGATCTGGGCGACGACCATGATCGGATATCCCGATGCCTCATCGACACCAGCCGGAAAACCGTCCACCAGTGCCAGGCTTTCCGATCCGGCCATAGACATCAGGATCATACCGACCCCGCGATTCAATGGAATCAGACGAAAGCAGATTCCGGCTTCGGGACGGGATGGTTCATCCGGTATGGGGAGGAAGCCATACGCCTCTACCATCCCATCCCGGGTGACGGGGCCCGAACGGATCCGCATGAACCCGCAGAAATGGGTATATCCGCGCATCAGATGGCAATCCTCCCCCGATGCTCGCGGTGGCGCGCATCCGAGCGAACCCCGACGAGCGGATAGCGATATGCCGGCCTGCCAGACGCATCACCACGCAGCGGGATGAACACCGCAGCTCGCGGAGGCCTCCTGCCCGTCCCCACAACATGCCGGTAGAGGGGGGTGGGCCCGCCACGGGCGGATGGGCCGCGGAAGATGCCATGCGGGGTGAAGATGGCCGGGACCATTTCTGTGCCGTTCTTGTAATAACCGGTAACCCCGACAAGCGCATGCCGGCGGGGGAAAGCCGCCAGCGGCGCCACATCGGCGATCAGCCGCAGGGGGAAGCCAAACAGGCTCTCCCCCGACTCATCATCTGCCAGCGCGGACATGAAACTCAGCTGAGGGCTGGCCCGGGCCCCATCTCCCAGCACATCCGGCCCCAGCAGGACCGCGTTCCCGCTGATCATGGACTTCTCCGTCGTGATCCTCACCTCCATCCCGGCGCGGAGCGCATGGATCAGCAGGGCAAATATCGAATGAGCGAGGCGATCGAAGGCGCGATCAGCCAGATCCTGCCGGGCCACGTCGAGCAAATATGTGATCGGATCATCGTTCAGTCGCTGGATGGACATGGCAGCGTGATATGCGTATGCGACTGCGTGGGATCGGTTGAACGAATACCCCAGCGAGGCCTCCAGGCAGCGGATCAGCCCCCCGTCCGCACCCGCACCCGCCAGGACCGAACGCGCCCTCTCCCACGCCTCACTGTCTTTCTTCGCAATCGCCTTGCGCACCAGATCCGCCAGCTTCCATGCCTCCGCCTCCTGCATCCCGCAGCGCACCGCCTCCGCGGCAACGGCGCGCATCACATCCTCCTGGAAGACAAAGCCGCTGCCGCCGGCGTCGATCTCCCACCCCGCGACGTGCAGGAACTGGCGATGCGCGTCCGGAAGCAGCCCGCGCCCCCTCAGGTAGCTGGCCAGCATCCCGAACGCGCCCGGACGGATGCCCGCCACCAGCTGAATGATGTCCTCGAAAACCAGACCGCCCGCCTGCGACGCGGCTTCGGCGATGCTGAACAGGAGGGGGCCCGACAGGGCCGAGTTGAGCTGGAAGATCCCTGCGCTGGAGACCAGCAGCGGCTCATGCGGGATCCTGCCGGCAGGCCCGATCCGGCACGGCGCGGGGAGGCCGGTCGGGTATATGGCTCGAAGCGCGTCAACCTGGAGGATGTCGATTTTGAATGGCAGCAGATCCATGTCGAGCTGGCAGACCGGTATGTCAGAGGAGAGGACATCAGCCGGAAAGACGGGAAGCATGCCGGCCATCCCGGACGGCAGGACGACAAACCCGCCGGCGTGCTGGCTGACCCGCTCGACGATGTGTCCGAGCTTTCCAATCAGCTGTTCCGCGAGCCCGCGCATCCTTTCCGCCTCATCCTTTCCCAGTCCCCTCATCAGGGTCCCCATCGCCCCGTCCTTCCGCAGATGGCCGCCCGCAATCCCCATTCCGAACGCCACCCCGCGCAGGATGGAATCCACATCGTTCACCCTCGAATAAGCCGCCAGTCGCACCACCTGGAACCTGCCCGCGATGGCGCGGATGGCCGATTCCTGATCCGGGACGTCGATATCAACATCGGGCATGGAGACACGATGCTGATTGATGAAGCGCTCGAACAGGCAGCCGCAGGCATCGGGATCCGGCGTCGTCCTCCCCGCCATCAGGCGGACCATGTGGCTCGCCACTCCCGATCCACGGATGGAGAATCTGATTCCCGCGCTCCTCAGGGTTTGCACAATGCTGAAAAGCATCACGAAATAATCCTGCAGACGCTGTCCGTCCACCACCGCGCGGCTCACGATTTCAATCTCCCGCTCCAGTGCCTCCCTCACCCGGGCGGGTTCCCCGGCGGCCTCGCCGCGCAGCCACTCCACCAGTGCCGTGAACTCGTCGTCTGGCGCTCGCGGAACGCGCAGAATTCAACGAGCCAGCCGTTCATCTCCCTCAGCTGCCCGGCAGCAGGCAGGCGTGTCAGATACGGCCTGGCCCCGGCCATCTTCCCGGCGAACCCCTTTCCACCCTTGAGCGGATGGAGCGGGGAAGAACGCCTCCCCTCATCCGGCCTCATCAGCAGCATGACCTGGTAGGCATCGAAATCATCATCCAGCACATGAAGATCCGACGAGAGCAGAACCCTGGCGTGCTTCCGGGCAGCGGAGATGAACTGGCGATTGTCCCATGGGAAGGCCTCGACGAAGAACACCGCCCCCGTCCGTTCGATCTCCTCGCGGATGAGTGGAATGCGTTCCGGATCCTCCCTGATCCCGCCGTAAAACGGAGATGACATGCACCCGCTGCCCACCAGCAGCCCCGAAAGATCCGAGGACAGAAGCTCCTCCAGGGTCGGCGGGTTGCCGATCAGGCGGAAGAGGTTCCGGACCCCCTCGGGGCGGTAGGCGATCAGCGAGAGATGCGAGTGCTTGCGATCGCCGCCCCGGGGGCGCAGGTAGATCTCGGACGCGATGAACGGATGGCGGCGGAAGTCGCCCAGGTGGCGGCGGACGGCCTCATAAACCATCCCGTGGTCCATGAAAATCGGCACGATCTCATCCGCCGGAACCCCGAGCGCCTTTTCCAGATCCCCGTCGGTGATCAGCCCGTCGGAATACTGGCTGTGAACGTGGGGCATGATCAACATGTTCACCCCCATCTGCAGGTATCAGGATCTGGGCCATCTGAACTCCCTTCTCCGGATCATAGCGGAGGCAGAGGACCGGATGCGGCACATCGGTCCGGATCACGAACACATCAATCCCCATCCTCTTCAGCCTGTCCACGAGCTCCTCCATCTTCCCCGCCGTGATCCACTGGAGCAGATCCATCCCGCACCTCCTTCATGTCAGGCATGTCAGGCTCGATGATCAGCAGCCTCCGGCTTCCGTCCCCACCCGCGATCCCGAGCATGACGCGCGTCGCCACCCACCCCGCCCACTCGCAGACGGAGTGGATGGCGCGTCCGTCCGGTGCAACGATTCGCGACCGGCGCACCAGACACCCCTCCCCCGGGGGCTCAGAACGGGATCGAATATTCCCCTTCCTCTTCTTCCGCTCGCGCCACGGCATGCTGCCCTCCATCGCGCTCGATAACCTCGAACGCCTGAATCTGACCGTTCAGCCTGTCCAGAATCTCCACGTAGTGTTTAACAATGGAAGCCACCGAGTCGGCGGTGTAATGCCTGTATATGTGCGGGAACACACTGTCCAGGAACCGGAGAACCATGGTGACCGATGTCCTCCCGCTCCTGGTGGTTGCACCGATGGCATGACGCACCCCGGCGATCGCGAGGTCATGTTCGGACCACCCCGCGAGGATGAGACCGCGCACCCCGTTGATGGTGAAGTGATGGTTGCGGGCGCGGAGCGGGATGGACCCGTGGTAGGTGTTCTCCACACCAACCCCCGACCTCCCAAGGAGCTGGGCGATGTCCGCGAAGACAACCTCAAGCGGGACCGGGATCACCCCCTCCTGGCTCTCGATCGCCAGAACCCCGTCCCAGGTGACGCGGACCTCCATGCCCGTTAGCGGATGCTTCACCGGGGTGTCGAGGTCGGTCGTGATATCGATAAAACGAAGCCTGCCGCGCAGCATGGCCGCCAGGACGGCATGGATCTCCCACGGAGGGGAGAACGAACCGAACACCCGCAGGGGGACACCACGCCACTGTCCCAGCCCCATGCTGGCGCGGAAGTAAGGGTAGCCGGGCGCGGTGTTCGCCTTGAACCCGCAGCCCCCGTATTCGGGAACCCAGCTGCGGCTGTGGTTCAGGATCAGATAATGCCACCGGACCACCTGATCAAGGGCGAAAGAATCCCCGCTCACCCTCACCTCGCATTCGGGGAACATGCGGCGCAGGATCCCGATTGAGGGGGTAGCGCTGAGCAGATATGTCTCCTCCCCTGTGACAAGACGCTGGATCCCCCATTTCCCGATGACCTTCTCGCGGACAATTCCGTTCGCCTCATGGCGGCTCTTCATGACAGCAATGACGGACATCGCGTCGTCGATGTCCTCGACCACCTCGGAGAGATCAAGCGGGAACGAGGGCATCTCATCGTAAATCACCACCGCGGGCCAGCGCCCGGCCCACAGGCGACCGCGCAGATGCATCAGGAATGAATATGTCGTGAGCACGACCATCCCGGCAGGGGGGGAGAGTGATTCCAGCATCTCCCGTGCGCCCCAGTATGGGCAGTAGGAGCGATGGGGGCACACCTGCTCGCAATATTTTTCCTGTCCGTGCCCCAGCATGGGAAGGGCGAACACCTCCGGGTTGCGGCAGTTGAGGCCCAGACGCTTGCCAACCGCCAGACGTATTTTGTCGGCGCCGAGCCCTTCGTCGAGCAGCAAATTGCGAAACTGCTCGAGCAGGGCGAGCGTCGGGGCGACATATATCACCGCCCTCCCCGCCATGGCGCTGATCGCCGCCAGGCGTGCGACCTCGAGGGTTTTGCCGTGGCCGCACGGACGCCGGATGACCTCCACCACGCACGGAGCGCTCATGGCTACACCCTGACGAGACCGGTGATGAGATCAACAAGTGCGCGATTGTCGATTCGATCCAGATCGCATGCGCGGGCCAGCACCACCCCGCGCGGCGGCTGATCGCAGATGATCGCAGCGATTGTGTAGCCTGCCTGATGGAGCAGCTCCGACACGCGTCCGATATTCGCAATCCCCAGAGCCGAGACGGGCAGCAGGGTGCGATCCAGCGCCCCTTCCAGCTGAAGCGCCCCCACACGCAGGGCGTGGTGTGGCGCCTCGAGCAGCAGCAGCAATACGTCGGCGGAGATCAGCTCGTCGAGCCAGAAAGGGCAGTAGATCATCACACCGGGCGAACCGGACTCCTCGCCGGACGGCGGGTGGAAGCGTGCCTTGACCGTGCCCAGGTTCAGCCGGATCTGGCACCGGGGGATGCGAAGCACGTCCCCCTCCTCACTGACCGCCTGAAGGGGGTAGTGGAGCCCCACGCCGCAGCGGGGCCTGGCCGGCAGGCGCCTCCATGAGGCAAGGACATGCTTGATCTCCATGAACCTATCCCAGAACGCGATCGCCCCCTCCGTCTCGGCGAACGTCCCCCTCAGGACCGCATCCGCCTCGTGATGAACAATCCCGAACAGCATGGTGAGCAAACCCGGATGGATCAGCGACTCCCGCACCCCGGCCCCCCGACGGCTTCCGTTTCCTCTCCCCCCTTCCCGCCATCCGCGTCTCCCCGGACAGCCGGCAGCGGATCTTCCACCCCCACTCGAACGGGACGGCTTCGATGATCGCGGCGCTGGAGACATAACAGTTCGACGAGAAGCAGCGTAAACGGACTGGACGCCCGTCACGGACCAAGACGGACGCGGACGGATGCTCGTCGTCGTGAAAGGGGCAGCGGCACGAATTCCAGCCCTCAGGAGCTGTTCGGCGGATCCTCAGTTCGGCTTCCACCATCATCGCTTCCCGCTCCTTCCGGTTTTCCTGCCGGCCCGCTTTCTGCCACGCGCCTTCTTCCCCTCCGCATCCTCCTGAACGCGAATCCAGCTGCCGGAGGCGTCCGGGACGGCGATCACATTCATGCGGACTGAGCCGGGGCGGTGATGAAGTCTCAGGTAAGCCTGGCGGATGCCTTCCAGAATCTCATCAATCCGCTCCGCCTCATGCCCCTGGAGGACACGGGTTTCCGCCATTATCACCTCCCCGCGGGCCACACGACCATCGGGGTAACCCGCGTAGGCCACCAGGATCGGATACCCGGATATGCCCAGCTGGTCGGGAAGGGAGAGAAGTCTGGAGACGATGGCATAATCGGTTTTTCTCAGGATCAAAACACCCCCCACCTGGGCGCCGTTGTTCAGATAGAGAACCGGGAAGATGATCCGCTCGCCGGGGGAGGTGGTATCAATGCGCCTTTCCGGGTTGAAAATGAAGTGCTCTTTCCCGACCAGCTCCCACAGACGGATGACAACTGAATATTCATTTGCCGTCCCCATCATCACCTCCATCTGGCTCCCTGCCCTCAGAGTATGGAGGAGGGCGTAGATCCCGACCTGTTTTCCGCCGAACAAAACCACCCTCTCCCCATCCGCCATCACGATCCCGCATATCTCCAGGATCTCGCGGAT
>FWWL01009723.1_pt1 | contig 11466 bp, 5 predicted proteins | sample 2228331 | NCBI WGS metagenome assembly FWWL01 (sample SAMEA103939775, study PRJEB20133) | metagenome
CTTTTGGGCCTTAATAATGGCGCAGCAACAGCCTCGCATCGCCGCGCTTGGCCAGGGCTTGCCCACATCAACAAACTACTGCTCCCGAAGCGTGCGCACTTCGTCTTCGCTCAGGCCAGTAATGAGGGCAACCCTCTCCACAGACATGCCTTGCTCCAGCATGGTGCGCGCGAATTCTATTTGTGCGCGGCGAGCGGTCAGGCGCGCTTCTTCCTTCTCCCTGCGGGCTTCTTCTTCGCGCCTGAGGGCTTCTTCCTTCTCCCTGCGGGCTTCTTCTTCACGCCTACGGGCCTCCTCCTTCTCCCTGCGGGCTTCTTCTTCACGCCTACGGGCCTCCTCCTTCTCCCTGCGGGCTTCTTCTTCGCGCTTGATGGCCAGCGCTTTGTCCCTGCGGAGTTCTGCCTCTCGCTGGCGCGCTATCTCTTGCGCTCGGAGCGCCTCCTCCCTCTCTTGGCGCATCGCTTCCTCCAAGCGTTCTATGCGCTCCGCCTGCCTCTCCATGACACCTTCCATCGCCATCATCCCCATCTCCAGCCAACACTCCCTCTCCATCGCCTCGCGCTCCTGGGGACTTAACGCTGTCTGAAAAAGATAGTCCACCACATCCTCAAAACCCTCCGGCTTGTAGGGCAACTCCAACAAACAACCATAGCCCGGCACCTGGTAGTCCTGGTTGAACAGCATCAGCAGCCGCTCCAAGGGTGTGCGAAGCACTTCGGGCTGCCGGTTGGCCTGGATGATGTACGTCGTGTGCGTCAACTTGTCCACAAAATCGGCGCCTATGCCCTCCAATTCTTGCCCGGTGTTCAAGTCCACAAGGCGGTGATTGGCCCGAACGGCCTGATAGGGTATGTCGCGCACGCCGTAGCCCAACAGGTAAATGACAATGATGGGCAAGTAGCCATACGTCGCTGCAGGCTCCTCGACGCTGTAGGTGGGTTCCATGACCTTTGCTGGCTGCTTGCCGGCGTACAGGCGGCCTAAGTAGGAGCGGAAGCGCACCATGTTGGTGGGTAGTTGGGACTTCTGCACCTCGATGTGCACTTCTTCCTTTCGGCCGCCTTCGTCTAAGATGGTGGCGCGGTAGTCCAATCGGCGGATGGAGAATCGCCCTTTTTCGAGTGGTTCGACCATTTCCTGAGGCATGGGCTGCACGGCGATGACCTGCTTGCCCAGGATGGTGGACAGCACCTTGCAGGCGAGTTTTGGCTCGGCCATGAGGTGTTTGAACACGGAGTCGTAGAGTGGATTGGCGATTTTAATCATGAAGCAAAGATAGTGATTTTGGGCGGTTGTGGCGCAGGCGCGGCGCTGTGAGGGTGCGGTTGTGCCATTATTAAGGCCCGGGGCGGGCTGGGCAGATGCTGGGGGTAGGGCGCGGGGGCTGCCTGCGCGCGAGGGCTAAGCCAAAGCTCTAAGGCCGTTTTTTCCCAAAAAAACACTCGTCGTAGTGGTGGAGGAATATAAGCGCGGCGACGTCAGCGCGCTGCTACGCCACTAGCTGAAAGTGAGAGCGGGCGGGGTGCCCAGGGCCCAAGCAAAGGGTGGGGAGTTGCCTGCATGAACAAGCTGAGTGAAAGCTTAATGGCCATTTTTCTAAAAAAAACTGTCGGTAACAGTGGCTTTCGACTTTTTATTCACCACCGAGATTGCCTCACTCTTTTCCCTATTTTTGCCGGCCTTTAGCCGTGGAGAACTCTGCTGCGAAGGATGCGGCGAGGCGCTCTTGTTGGGGCAAAGGTGATTGTAGATTATGCGACTGAAAACCCTTGAAATAAAAGGCTTCAAAAGTTTCGCCAACGAGACAGTTATCCATTTCAACGCTGACGTAACGGGCGTGGTAGGGCCGAATGGCTCAGGCAAGAGCAACGTTGTGGATGCTATACGGTGGGTGCTGGGCGAGCAGAAGAGCCGAGAGCTGCGCTTAGACAAAATGTCCAGTGTCATTTTCAATGGCACCAAGCGGCGCAAGGAAGGCCAAATGGCCCAAGTATCGTTGACCTTTGAAAACACTAAAAACCTCTTGCCCACGGAATTCCAGACCGTAACCATCAGCCGCATCCTTTACCGCAGTGGCGAGAGCGAGTATCGCCTCAATGGTGTGCCTTGCCGCCTCAAGGACATCACCTCCTTGCTAATGGACACTGGTATCGGCCCCGACTCCTACGCCATCATTGCCCTCAACATGGTGGAGGATCTTCTCAGCGACCGCGAGCAGGCTCGGCGCCGCATGTTTGAGCAGGCCGCTGGCATTAGTAAGTATAAGGCTCGTAAAAACGAAACCCAACTCAAGCTCGAGGCCACCAGCGCCGACCTCGACCGCGTCGAAGACCTGCTTTACGAAATAGAGGACCAACTGAAAAAACTGGAAAAGCAGGCGCAGCGCACCCAGAAGTTTTACGAACTCAAAGACGCTTACAAAAACACCTCCATCGAGCTGGCCCTCCATCACTTGGCTCAGTACCGCCGCCGCTACAGCGAAATGGAGAGCCAAATACAGCAGCAAGAAGACCTCTACCACGCCAACGAGGCCCAAGCCCGACAATTAGAGGCCGACATTGAGCGATTGCGAAAATCACACACTGACGAGGAAGTCGCCCTCAGCGCCCAACAGCAGCAGGTCAATCAGCTCACTGGGCGCATCCGCTCCAAGGAAAATGAAAAGAGCCTATTGGCTCAAAAGCGTACCTTCATTACCCAGGAGATAGCCCGCCTGGAAGACCAACTGATGCGCGCGAGTGATACTATACGCCGGCTAGAGGCTGAAATTGAAGGATACCAGACTGACCTCAACTACGAAAAACACCTAGAGGCAGATATGGAGGGTGAGCTGGAGCAGGCACGCCTTAAGCTCCAGAAAGTGCAGGCCGACCATAGCCTACTCAAGGGCCATTTGGAGGAATTCGTAAGGGAACAGCAGGCTTTGGAGCGCCAAATTGTCGATTTAGAGCGTCAGAAGGCCGTCCAGCAAAGCCAAGTGGATAACCTTCGCCGCGACGTGGAACGCACCTTGGCCGACGTAGCCCTGCGCCGCGCTGAAATGGAGACCTTGCAAAGTAGTGTTGCCGACATAGAGAAGCGCCAGCAACAGCAAAGCAGTCGCATCGCCCAACTCGAGGCCACTGAAGAAAAACGCCGCAAGGACATTGCCACCACCGAACAAGAACTGGACGCGCTCACGCGCCAGTTGGCCCAACACAACCGCCAACTCGATGCGCGCCGCAACGAGTACAAGCTCACCAAGAGTATGGTGGAGAACCTCGAGGGCTTCCCGGAGAGCATCAAGTTCCTCAGCCAACAAAAAGAGTGGGCCAAAAACTGTCCGCTGTTGAGCGACCTCATCTACGTGCCGGAAGAATATCGCGCCGTCATCGAAGCGTATTTGGAGCCATACCTAAACTACTACGTGGTACCCCATGCTGAAGCCGCAGTGGAGGCCATTCGGCTGTTGGGGCGCACTCAAAAGGGACGAGCCAACTTTTTCCTCCTCGACGCTTTCGAGTATTACGAAAAGCCGCTGACGCTGCTACCCGCAGGCTTGCGCGCCATGGACGTCGTGGAGGTAGAACCTCAGTATCGCTCTTTGGTGGCCTATCTGCTCGAAAATGTGCTCATTGTGGACGATGCCTCTGCCGCTGCTGCCAGCAGCGAGGCTGCTGCGGGCGTGGTGCTCCTCTCGCGCTCGGGTACTTTTGTGCGGCGCCGTTTCAGTCTCAGCGGCGGCTCCATTGGGCTTTTTGAGGGCAAAAAAATTGGCCGTAAGAAAAACCTATCCCTGTTGGAAAGCGAAATCCGCCATTTAGAGGCTGCCGAAGCAGAGTTCAACAACCGCATTGGCGTATTGCGCGCACACCTGATGAGCCTCAAAAACGCCGACCAAAGCGCTCTGTTGGCTCGAGAGCGCGAAACTCTCTCACGCCTGCAAAGCGAGCGCGCAGCCCTGTTGGCCCGTATAGAAAACATCGCCACCTTCGTACAGAACTTCGACGCCAAAGCCGCAGAAAGTGGCGACCTTATCGAGCAACTGACCACCAGCAACGCCCAAATAGAAGCGCAGCTAGCCGAAAAACAGGCCCTAGATGCCCAATTGCGCGAGCGCCTTGCGCATACTGATGGCTCCTTCCGCGAAATAGCTGAAGAGCTCAGCCGTGCCAGCCACGCCTTCAACCAGAAAAACATCGAGTTTATTCGACAACAGAACAGAGTCAACACCTTCCAGCAAGAACTTGCTTTCCGTGAAAAAAGCCGCTCTGAACTGTTAGCACAAGTAGAACAAAACCAAAATGCCTTAGCCAAAAACGCCGACGAACTCGCCCTACTCACGGCCGAAATAGAGCGCATAGACCAAGAACTCGTCCGTGCCTACAGCGAAAAACAAGCCCAGGAAGCCACGCTGAGCGCTGCCGAACAGCAGTACATGAAGGCGCGTAACGAAATTCACGAGCGCGAAAACCACCTGCGTGAACTCTATCGCCGCCAACAAGACTCTCAAGGCGCCATTAATCGCCTAAAAGACAAGTTTTCCGAGGTGCGCTTTGAAATAACGGCCATTCACGAGCGACTGCGCGCAGAGTTTGGTCTCCAGCCGCAAGACATCGCTCAGCGCGAGCCAGATCCCAAATTGGACCCCGAGGCGCTCGAACGCGAGACCATCAACCTGAAACGCCGACTGGATAACTACGGCGAAATCAACCCATTGGCTATTGAGGCGTATAACGAAATCAAAGAGCGCTACGAAAATATTGCCGCCCAACGCAACGACATACTGGCTGCTAAGGAAAACCTCCTGCAGACCATGCGCGAAATTGAGGAAACGGCCACATTGCGCTTCTTGGAATCCTTCGAGCAAGTGCGGCAAAACTTCATCCAGGTGTTTCGCACGCTCTTCAGCGAAGAGGACTCCGCCGACCTCATCCTGACCAATCCGGCCAACCCCTTGGAGTCCGATATCAGCATCATCGCCAAGCCCAAGGGCAAACGCCCCCAGACCATTGCCCAGCTGTCGGGCGGAGAAAAGACCCTCACCGCTACGGCTTTGCTCTTTGCCCTATACCTGCTCAAACCTGCGCCCTTCTGCATTTTTGATGAGGTAGATGCACCGCTCGATGATGCCAACATTGAAAAATTCAACCGCATCATTCGCGAGTTCTCCAAGCAGTCGCAGTTTATTGTTGTTACCCACAACAAAGCCACTATGGCCGCTGTGGACACCATTTACGGCGTCTACATGCCCGAGCAAGGCGTCAGTGCCGTAACACCGGTGGATTTTCGCCAGCTCGACCACGAGGCACTCGTCTTCGAGGCGGGCTAAGGCAGGCTGAAAGTTATAGCGTCAGCCCGCCGTCAATGCTGATGGTGGCGCCATTGATGAAAGCCGCTTCATCGGAGGCCAAAAAAGCGTACACTGCAGCCACCTCTTCAGGCATGCCCAGTCGCCCTACGGGGGCCTTGTCTTGCATCATTTGCAGCACCTTTTCGGGCAGGGTGTCCATCATCTCGGTGCGGATGAAGCCGGGTGCGACGGCGTTGGCCGTGATGCCTTTGCGGCCAAACTCCTTGGCCCATACCTTGGTCATCGCGATGACGCCGGCCTTAGTGGCGGCGTAATTGGTTTGGCCAAAATTGCCATAAAGCCCTACCACGGAGGCCGCGCTAATGATGCGCCCCCACCCTTGGGCCTCGAGGTAAGGGTAGACGGCCTTAGTGCAGTAGAACACACCGGTGAGGTTGACGTCAATGACCTGTTCCCACTGCTCGAGGGTCATCTTCTTGAGGGTGGCATCGCGCGTAATACCCGCGTTGTTGATGAGTATGTCAATGCGCCCGAAATGTTCGGCAGTTTGGCGCGCAGCTGCTTCTACGGCGGCGTAATCCGCTGTATTAACTTCGAAGAAGCGGGCAGGCAGCTGCTGCTGTTGACATTCGGCTTCCAAAGCAGTGCCGCGTTCGCGCTGAACATCCCAGATGGCCACGCGGGTGCCTTCGCGCAGGAAACGCAACACGGCTGCGCGCCCAATACCGCTGGCGCCGCCAGTGATGATGGCTACTCGTTCGTTCAAAGGCATAGGTTATGATGCAGTAAAGTGTTAGAAAGAGAATGGAAAGCGCCCTATCGGCGTCGCTTTGGGGCAAATGTATTGCCGGCCAATGGCTCACATCTGTTGTTGGCCGCGGGGATGGTTCGGGTAGTCAAGGTCATTTTTTGAAAGATGGTTGGGCCAGTTAATGCCCGCAGCACCTGTTGAGCAAGGGCCTCAATGTCAATTTTTTGCATGATGCACAGATGTTCTGGAGGCGACCCAGAGGGTGCGTCGGCAGCCTTAAAGTCAACCCTGAAAAATTGCGCCAAACGCTGTAGGAAGTATTGACGAGGCATTCTACGAGCGGCAGAAATGCCTCTACTTTGGCTCGTCAATAGGGCCAGCAGGCCAGAAAAATTTGGCGACACAAGCGCTATGGAAACACGCACCTGGGCAATGGCATTGATGCTGACTGGCTACGCGGCCGTGTTAGTGGCGTTAGCCGTGCGTGCTGCCTTGCGGACGCGCTCCTTAGCCGATTATGCAGTGGGCAGCCAGGGGTTTCCGCCCGTGGCGGTGGGCCTGTCGCTGGCGGCCAGTGTTACCAGTGCGGCGACGTTCATCATCAACCCCGGCTTTGTGGCCCTGTACGGCTGGAGTGCATTTTTGGCCATGAGCATTATCTTGCCTATAGGGCTGGTAGGTTCGTTGGTATTGCTGACGCGTCAGTTCCGCCGCTATGGCACCCACGTGCGCGCGCTGACGCTGGCCCAATGGATGCACAGGCGCTACGATAGCGAGGCGTTGGGGCGCTGGTTTGCGGTGCTGTCGCTGCTGCTGCTTACTTTTGTGGTGCTCATTTGCGTGGGGCTTACTAAAGTCATCTCTTCTGCACTTGGAGCGGCAGAGTTGCCGGTGTTGGTGGGGTTAGTGGTGTTTGTGTTTGGCTACATGATGTTTGGCGGCGCCAATTCCATGGTGTACACCAATGCCATTCAGGCGGTGCTGATGTTGGTGGTAGCGGTGCTGATGCTCAGCTCGGGTTGGCAATATTGGTCAGACGGCTGGAGTGCCTTCTGGGACAAGGTGGCTTCCATTGATCCGCTGCTGACGCAACCGACGAACCCTCGAAGCGCGCTGTTTCGCGACTGGTTCGAGGTGGCCTTTTGCAATTTTGTCATTGGCGTGGCCATTGTGTGCCAGCCGCACATCGTAACACGCTCGTTGTTGTTGCGCTCTGAGCATGACGTGGGGCGCTATCTGTTGGTAGGCATTGTGGCAGAGGTCGTGTTTTTTGCCGTCTTGTTTACGGGCTTCTACGCCCGCCTGACCTTCCCTGAGCTGAAGAGCGCTGACGGCAGCCCTATACCGATGGACGGCATCATTCCGGCCTACGTGGTACAGGTCTTTCCGGTGGGCGCCAGTCTGGTGGTGGTATTGGGGTTGTTGTCGGCGGGTTTGTCCACACTGGAGGGCCTCATTCAGTCGCTTTCAACGACGCTGACGGCCGACTTAATAGGGCCTTGGGTGGGGCGCCGTCGTCCGATGAGTGGCGTTCAACAGGCGCGGCTCAATCGCGCGGTTATTGTGCTGTTGGCCATTGTGGCCGTGCTGTGGAGCCATGAGCAATTGGTGCGGCCCAATCTGAGTGTGGCCGTTTTGGCCCAAAACGGGGTCTATGCCTTTTTCTCGGCGGCCTTTATACCTGTGTTGTTCGGCATCTTTTACCCCAAAACACCCTCTATGGCGGTCTGGGCAGCCTCAGTAACGGCAGTAGTGGTACATTTTTCTGTGTATTACGGTGCCCTGACGCCCTATACCAGTGGCAGTGTGCGCAACCCTGCCGTAGCGGGTGCTTTGGCCATCTTAGCCTCCGTATTGGTAGGCGGCCTGGTGGCTTGGCGCAAGGCAAGCGCATTACCTTTAGCCTCAAAAACGGAGACAACACCATGAAAAAGAACACGCTACGCCTACTTATTGTGGTCATTGCCGCCTTGCTTTCGAGCAAAGGAGCGCTACATGCACAGTCTATGGAAGACCTGCCTTACCCACCGGATACACGTAAGGTTACTTTACCTAGTGGCATCGAGATTGCCTATGTGGATCGGGGCGAAGGCCCCTATACCCTCATTTTCCTGCACGGCTTAGGCACCTACCTGAAGGCTTGGCTGTACAATACCGATGCTCTCGCCATGCGCAACCGCTGCATTGCTCTTGACCTGCCCGGCTACGGGAAGTCGAGCAAGGGCAATTACCCCTTTTCCATGGCCTTCTTTGCTGAGCAAGTAGCCCTATTTTGCACAGCGCTGGGTTTGGAAAAGGTGGTGCTGGTCGGGCATTCGATGGGTGGGCAAATAGCCCTGACGTTGGCGCTGCAAAGGCCCGACTTGGTGGAGCGACTAGTATTGTTGGCGCCGGCGGGCATCGAGACGTTTAATGAAACAGAAGCCGCGTGGTTGAAGAATATTTACACCCCTGAAATCCTGAAGAACTCGACGCCGGAGCAAATACGGCGGAATTTTGTGGCCAATTTTTACGCTTGGCCTCCTGAGGCGGAGATACTCTACAACGACCGCCTTGCCCTGCGCCAGACGGTGGAGTACGACGCTTGGTGCCGCATGATACCGCAATGTGTGCGGGCCATGCTCGATGAGCCTGTCTTCAGCCGCTTGGGAGAGATCAAGCAACCCACCCTCATCCTCTTTGGCGAAGAAGATGCGCTCATTCCCAATCGTATATTGCACCCCACGCAAACAACCCTTCAAGTAGCGCAGTTGGCACAGGCCAGCATTCGCGGGAGCCGACTGCGTATGATACCTAAGGCCGGCCACATGCTCCAATGGGAGCAGGCGGTGGCGGTCAACGACGCCATTAAGGCCTTTTTGGAGGAATAATCGGACTGACGGCATTTCCGCCCTCGACGCCCAAAAGGTTGTCAAGGGCACAACAGCAGGCAGCAGGCTTGCTGGCAGGATTGGTTTTGTTTGAAAAACATTATTCTTCACTATCTCACATCTATCGCTATGAAATCTCTGTTTACTGCTCTGCTTATCGCTCTTGCGGCCGTTGGGCTTAATGCTCAGCGCGGCCAGGTAACGGGAAAGGTTACCGACAGCGCCACAGGCGAAGTATTGCCTGGCGCCACAGTGGTGGTGGATGGCGCCCTGGGAGGCACCGCCACCGACCGCAACGGCATGTACACCTTATCTGTGGAGGCCGGCTCGCGCCGGTTAGTGGTCTCGCTCGTCGGCTACCAGTCTGCCACGGTATCGGTCAATGTAGTGGCCGGCCAAGTAGTCAGTGCCGACGTAGCGCTGGAGCCTACGGGCTTGCGCGGCAGCGAGGTAGTTGTGTCGGCCTCGCGGCGCGCGGAGAAGCTCACCAATGCGCCAGCCACTATTTCGGTCATCAACGCGCAGGCCATTGCCGAGTTGCCCTCGTTCAACGTGGCTGAGTTGCTGGGCCGCCAGAAGGGGCTGGACTACGTGCGCTCAGGCGTGTTGGGCATCGGCGTCAATGCGCGTGGCTTCAACAGCGCCTTCAACCCGAAAAACTTGCAGATCAATGACAATCGCTTCTCCACCCTTATCGCCACGGGGCTACCTTTGGGCGCGCTTAGTACTACAGTGAAAGAAGACGTCGAGCGCGTAGAGGTCATCTTGGGGCCATCCTCGGCGCTGTATGGGCCTAATGCCCACAACGGCTTGCTTAACACGATTACGAAAGACCCGCGCACTTCAGAGGGCACTACTGTGGCCTTAGGCTTGGGTAACCAAAACGTGCTCTCGGGGCGTCTGCGCCACGCCATGCGCCTCAACGACCGTCTCGCCTTCAAGGTGAGTGGCGAATACACACGCGGCACCGAATTCGACTACACTGACACGGTCTATTCGGGATCCAGCGCCTATCCCGAATATCTGCTCGACCTCGATTTCAACTCTTTGCGTGGTGAGGCCCAGGTGTACTACACGGTGAATGACGCCTCTACGCTCATCTTTGGCTATGGCGGCAGCAACAGCAACAACATCGGCAACACCAACGCTGGCCGCAACCAGATCCGCGACTGGCGTGTGCATTGGTTCCAGGCGCGATACATCTCGCCGCGCTTCTTTGCCAACGTCTATTACACCATTAGCCGCACGGACTCGACCTATGCCATGAACCGGCGCACTATTAACTACTGGTCGCACATTGCGGCTGGCCGTTCTGAAGAGGAAGCTCGCGCCAAGTCGCTGTCCACCCAAAACTTCCTGGGCATCTTAGACCTGCCTCGCGGCGCCCTTTTCCAGGATAAATCCGACCGCCTCAACGCCGAGGTACAGTATAATAACGCCGTGGGCGACCTTTTTGATTACATCGTCGGCGTTCAGTATCAGCGCGATATGGCCAACAGCAACAATACCTATCTGCTCGATAAGGACGGCACTATCAACATTGATCAAATCGGCGGTTATGCGCAGTTGGCACGTCGCTTCGCCGACCGCTTCCGCATCGTGCTGGCGGCCCGCGCCGACAACCACCAACTGTACGGCTTCAACTTCATTCCAAAAGCGGCCTTAGTGTACAACACCGACAACAGCGCCCTGCGCCTCACCTACGGAGAAGGCATTGCAGCGCCGACCATCCTCAACTTAGAGGCCAACATCTTTGGCGGTCTATTGTTGGGCAACAGCCCGGGTTTTACGGTGCGCGAGTTTGACATGAGCGATGGCTCCGTAACGCGCGAGTACACCGTTCGCAAGCTTCAGGTTGAGCGTATTCGAACCCTCGAACTGGGCTACAAGACGCAAGTGGGTAAACGCATCTTCTTCGATGCCAACGCTTACTACAACATCTCGGAGAACTTCCTCAGCCCAGCCGTGAACATAGCGGCTGACAGAGGTGAGCTGATTGACCACGACAATAACCCAGCAACGCCGCCCATTCAGCGCTACCGCGGCTATGCCATTAAGCGCGGCGAACGGCCCATCTCCGAATTCATTAGTACTACGCCTATGCCCGACGGACAGCAAGGAGCCGACCTCGTTCTTACTTACGTCAACTTTGGGCGCGTCAATACTTATGGAGCCGATTTCGGCATTAACGTGAGCATTACTAAAGACTTGATGGGCACGCTTAATTACTCGTGGTTTGGCTATACGATTGACAAGAACGACCCCAACAACGACGGCAACCGCGACGGCCGAGTGGACGAAAACGACCTGCCCATTAACACACCCACCCACAAATTGGGCATAGGCCTGAACTACCGCAAGGGCAACTTCTTCGCCACTGCCTTTGGGCGCTGGGTAGCCGAGTACGATTTCTTTTCGGGCATCAATGTGGCGGCTAAAACAAACCCGAACCTCATTTATGGCGGCATGCCCGTTATCGAGGGGCAACGCGTAGGCTCTTCATTCAATTACGGTCCCCTGGGCGGCTTTTTCAACTTAGATATCGCCGCGGG
>FWWL01009724.1_pt1 | contig 11465 bp, 10 predicted proteins | sample 2228331 | NCBI WGS metagenome assembly FWWL01 (sample SAMEA103939775, study PRJEB20133) | metagenome
CGGTTCGCCCGGTAGCCCAAGAGCGCACCACCATCAACTTTACCCCTCAGGAGCGTACTACCCTTGCCAGTTTCGAGTCGGCGCTGATGCGAATTGCCGAAGCGGTTCAGCCGACCGTTGTACATATTCGGGCAATCCGCCAAACGGAAAGCCCTTCCATACGCCGATGGCGGTTGCCGATACCCGAACAGGATGACTCCTCCCCGTTTTTTGAGTTTCAGATACCCTCGCCTCGCCCGATTATTGGGCAAGGGTCAGGCGTGATTATTCGCTCGGATGGCTACATCGTGACCAATGACCATGTGGTCAGCAACGCCACAGAGGTAGAGGTGACCTTCCACGACGGAACGAAGGCGAAAGGAACCGTCCTGCGCGCCCCCAGCGCCGATATTGCGCTCGTGAAGGTCAACCGACGCAATCTGCCCGCAGCAGTGCTTGGCGACTCGTCCACTGTCAAGCCCGGACAGATTGCATTTGCGATTGGCAGTCCCTTCGGGCTGGAGAACACCTTCACGATGGGCATCATCAGCGCAGTCGGGCGTCGGGAAGTCATCTCCGGTTCCGACGCCACCCGCTACTACCCAGACCTCATCCAGACCGACGCAGCGATTAACGCAGGCAACTCAGGGGGTCCGCTGGTGAACTCCCAAGGGGAGGTTATCGGCATTAACACTGCTATCGTGAGCAATGGCTTCACTGGCGGGAATGTGGGAATTGGGTTCGCTATCCCCATCAATCGGGTCAAGATTGTTGTGCGCAAGTTGCTGGAGGAAGGCTCGTTCCGCCGTGGGTATCTTGGAGTCGGTTTGCGAGACCTCACGGCAGAGGAACGCGAAGAACTGGGTATTCGCGAGGGGGCGTTAATCACCAGTGTGGATCGTGGAACCCCTGCCTACAAAGCAGGCATCCGCCCAGGCGATGTGATTGTGGAGATTGACGGGCAACCTGTGCGCGACGAGGTCAGCCTGCGCGATATTGTGGCGGAAAAAGGTCCCGGTAAGAAGGTGACCATCAAGTATATCCGCGATGGCAAGACCTACACTACTCAGGCAACCCTGGATGTCCACCCGGATGATGAGCGTACTCCTCCACAACGGCAACTCGCTGAGGAGTCGAAAGCCGTGGAGCGGTTGGGCATCTCGGTCAAAGAGGTACCCAGCGAGGCACGCGCCATGCTGGAGGGCAAGTCGGGAGTCTATGTGGATAGCATCGACCTGAACAGCCCTGCCTATCCGCAACTACGCAAGGGCGACATTATTGTGTCGGTCAACGGGCAGTCGGTGAATAACCCCGAGGATTTCGAACGGGCGCTTCAGAAAATCGGTTCTGGGAAGACAGCGCGCCTCATCGTCGTGCGCGAGATCGAGGGGCGTGTTGTGGAGCAGCTCGTTGCGTTCCCGATGCCCTAAACTATAGGCGTAGCACGGGCATATTTCGCCCGTGCTACGCCTATTCGTTCTACCATGCTACCTGCCTCCCCTACCGTCAGCGTGCTTATCCCCAGTTATAACCACGCGCGCTTCCTGTCGATTGCGCTCCAAAGCGTGTTCGATCAGACCTATCGAGACTACGAAATCGTGGTGGTGGACGACGGCAGTAGCGACGAGTCGGTTGCTATCCTGCAGAGCTATGGCGACCGTATCCGGCTCTTTGTTCAGTCCAATCGGGGCACCTATCCCACGCTCAACCGTCTGATTGCCGAGTCGCGCGGACGCTATCTGGCTATCCTGAACTCAGACGATGTGTGGGCGCCAACGAAGCTGGAAAAGCAAGTCCCCATCTTAGAGCGTCAGCCTGAGGTGGGGCTGGTGCATACAGGGGGCTATTTCATCGATGGGGAGGGCAGGATACAGCCGGGCAACCCGCTTGGGTTTGAATGGCCCCGAACGCCTTCTGGCAACATCATAGAGGCGCTGGTACGCCATAACAAAATCATCGCCTCGTCGGTGCTGGTACGGCGCGAATGCTTCGAACGCTTAGGCGGTTTCCGAGAAGACCTGTTCGGCTCTGGCGATTGGGAAATGTGGTTCCGAATTGCACTGGAGTACGATATTGCCTACATCGATGAACCGCTTACGATGTACCGTGTGCATGGGGCGAATGCCTCCTTTCAGCACCGACGGGTGTATGAAGACGATATCAAGGTGCGTACCGAGACGATTCATGCATGCGAGGCACGCCTTTGGCAGCGGGCGAACAGTCGCTATGCGATGCGCCTTGCCCTTGCTCATTCCTACGCATGCTTGGGCACAGAGTATGCCCTGCTGGGCGACCGACGCTCGGCACGAAAGGCATACCTCCACTCCCTTCGGCTCTATCCCCTTCGCTTGAAGAGCCTGCTTCGCTTGGGGTTGACTTTCCTACCTGTCAAACCACCCTTGTAGCCATCTGCCTCGCCCGTGTACCTGCTTGGGCGAGACGCCCAAGCCACCGCGTAGCATGGGCATCCTGCCCACAAGCCAAACCGTAGCACGGGCGTCCCGCCCGTGTGCTGAATGGGCAGGATGCCCAAGCCACATTTGTAGCACCCTTGCGATGGGTCTCACCCCATCTATGAGCAGGAAAACGGAGGCAAAGCGCATAGAGAATCTCCTATGAAAACCATCACTCGGCGTGAGTTTCTGGTGCAGTCGGGCAGGCTTGTGGTGGGCGCAACTGCGGGATTAACCTTTCTGCGCAGTTGGAGCCACAGTCCCAACGATACGATTGGAGTTGCGGTCGTGGGGTTCAACGGGCAGGGCAAAACCCACATTCGTCAATTCGCCCAAATCCCAGGAGTACGGATTGTGGCGATTTGTGATGTAGATGAGCGTGTGCTCCAGCAAGGAGGGGCGATTGTAGAACAGCTCACCGGTTCGCGCCCCAAACTTTACACCGATGTGCGCAAATTATTGGAAGACTCGCAGGTCGATGTCGTCTCCACCGCCACCCCTAACCACTGGCATGCCTTGCTCACCATCTGGGCATGCCAAGCGGGCAAGGATGTATATGTGGAAAAGCCTGCGTGCTGGGGCTTCTATGAGGGCGAGAAGATGGTGGAGGCAGCGCGTAAGTATAATCGCATTGTGCAGGTGGGGCACCAGACCCGCTCGGACAAGACCACCCGAAACGCTCTCAAACGCGTGCGCGCAGGGGAAATTCGCGAGGTCTATATGGTGCGGGGGCTATGCTACAAGCCTCGTGGACCGATCGGCTTCCAGCAAGATACCGACCCGCCCCCATGGCTCCACTGGGAACTGTGGCAAGGACCTGCCGAGCGTCGCCCGTTCAACCCCAACTATGTGCATTACAACTGGCACTGGTTCTGGAACTACGGCAACGGGGATATTGGCAATCAAGGCGTCCACCAGATGGATATTGGGCGCTGGTTCTTGGGCAAAGGTTTACCTGTGAAGGTGCATTCCACAGGGGGGCGCTATGGCTACAAGGACCAAGGCGAGACGCCCAACACTCAGATCGCCACCTTCGAATATGAAGATGGCAAACTGCTGGTGTTCGAGGTACGAGGGCTTTACACGAACGACGAGCAGGGCGCCAAGATAGGCAACCTGGTGTATGGCTCGCTGGGGTATATGTCCTCTGGGGACGGCTACAAGGCGCGTCGTTCTCCCACCGAAGAGCTACCTCCCGCAAAGGAGCAAGAACTTCAACCCCTACCGGGAGATGAGGATGAGAACCCCTATATCAATTTCATCAAGACAGTGCGAAGCCGTCGTCGTGAAGACCTCCACTGCGAGGTAGCGGAGGGAGTACTCTCAGCTCAGTTGTGCCACTTGGCGAACATCTCGTACCGATTGGGGCGCTCTTTGCGATTCGATCCCGTGCGTAAGCAGTTCATCGATGACCCCGAGGCAAATGCCCTATTGCGTCGCCAAAACGAAGCGAAGGGGTTCGAGATTCCAGAACGAGTATAAGGGGGACTGAACAATTACGCCCCACAACGCTGAACTACTGACATTCGGCGATGGCTGTTTGCTCGGCACGGTAGAGGGTAGTCGTATCGAACTGTCACTTTGCTGGCGCTTTGCAAGAGCGCGAGTCCCGCCCTCTGCGTGGGACTGATGAAAAAAGCCTTGCTTGAGACGCTTCCGCGTGCGAACCCTATCAATGCGTACACGATGGGCGGGATTATTCGGGATGCGGGCTTGACGGTGGAGGCGTTCAAAGAGTTGCTCAAGTAGCCTGTGGGCATGGGAGGCAAGTTTTAGGTACACTTTCAGTGAGGTGAGTGATAGGATGAGCCTGCGTGGTGTTATTCACGGGCGCACGATTGAACTGGAAGACGACCCCCACCTCCCCGATGGCACCCCCGTCGAGGTGGAACTGTGGGCACGCGCGCCTGACCCTCTCTGGGGACTGCTCGCCAACCAGCCCGACCTTGTCCAGACCCTTCGCCAGATGGTAGAGGAGCGTGCCCAGCAACGATGGAGAACTCCCGATGAAGCCTGCTCTGCTTGATACCGATATTTTGCTGGACATTCTGCACGGTAGCTCGTCCGCTGTCCAGCGGAATGCCCAGCGCTATCTGGCAATCTATGGGCGCTATACTATTTCTGCGGTCACGGTAGCGGAGTTGGCGCGTGGGGCAGTGCGGGGTCGGGATGGTAGCGAGTGGTTGGATGTGTTGTTGGGGCAGGTCGAGGTGTTGCCGTTGGAGGCATCTTCTGCACGGTTGGCAGGTCAGATTTATGGGGAGTTAGAAAGTGCGGGGCAGACGATTGGGTGGGCAGACAGTTTGATAGCGGGGCTGGCGTTGACGCATGGACGAGCCTTAGTGACGGCGAACACGCGCCATTATCTGCGGATAGTGGGCTTAGGGTATCCGCTGGAGGTTGTGAATTGGCGTGAAGGTGAGTGAGACTAGTCTATTGTGCGCGTAAGGTATCTTTGCGAGGGTAGGGGATAGAAGCGGTGGTGACGGTGAACCATACCTCACAGGGCAATTCAGCAACGCTGAGATGGTTGCTGTATGATGGGCACGGCAACTTGGTGCGCACGATGGCGCCGAGTTATGCCCTCTCGGATTGGCAGTTTCGTTGGGTGTGGGGCGAAGTGCAGAGCAATCTTGCGCTTGGCAGGGGTTATTGCGCGAACTTGGGTCATCCTGAGGACGAGACGGGCTTGGTCTCTATGCGGGCACGGTATTATGAGCCAGCGACGGGGCGTTTTATCATCTCTCAAAAGGCTTTTTGGAGGGACACCTGTGAAATGAATGCGCTTCCAATACTTTGTGTCCTATCTGGCAGCACTTGGGTACAGGCAGACTGGAGTGATATTCATCCTAACTTACAGGGGAATCGCAAGCTGAGCGCTTGCCTTTGGACGATTTATCAATATGATGACGAACACGGTACACCAGTTCCTATCCGCGACTGGAATCTCGCCAAAAGAAACTGCCTTATCAATGTGTCCAGCGCCCATTTCACTTTTGAATACCTCCTCGGTCTACTGCTAAAGATTGTTGGCAATCGCCAAGGACTGTTCGTTTATAGCGGAAGTACGAGCCGTGTGTTAGAGCCAGACATCGGCGGCGAACCAGTGAGCCTCAAAATGTGCAGTTGCCTATGGACTTCTACAGTTTATGTGGCTTCTTGCACTGCGGAGGCGCCTCAGCTTAGAGGCTTCCCACCAGGGGGCGCTCCCACAGATTATTTCTATCTTGGCTGGCTTCCCCAAGAAGACCCGATAGCCACGATACTCTGGCAGAGATGGGCAGAGTGGTCCTGGGCAGAGTGCGAGCCTTTCTTGCCTCAGGGACCTTCTCCCTCAAGATACTCGGTGGAGCTAACCCTGTTCGGGGAAGAGAATGATGGATTGGGCTTGTATCTTGGTGAGGAGTTTTTGGATAAGGTTTCGCCTCAGTGGTTGCGTGCGTTGTTGGGTGAAGAAGCGATAATAGGGGAGTTGGTGCGTGGTGATTTGTCCCGATGGTCAGTCGCTGGCAACATGGAAGATCTGAGAAGGCTTAATTGAAGGTCGCTTTTGATAAGTACCGCTCTATGGCTTGGGGATGTTGAAATGGACGAGGGAGGAGCGTTGCTGTGGATGCGGGTAAACTTTCTGTGAGCAATCGTCAGAGTAGGAGGGCGCAAAGATGCTCAGGATACTATCGTCTTTATCCGATGATGTAAAGCAAAAATTATGGTTCTATGCGGGATTCGTATTTGCGCTCTTGTCTCTTTTGCTTTTATTAAGAATTGTCTATTTATTTCAAAATGGTGAGATACGATTTTTAGCTTCTGGGGGAGTTCAAATGACCATCTCTGAACCAACCCTCAAAAGACCTCAATATAACTGGCGACAACGCGAGCGGAAGCAGGTAGTCCTGCCACGCTTGTACCCAATTGTTGAGTTTGTAGGTCCTCTCTATTGGTTTGTCATGACGATATACGCTTTTATTATGTCGAAGTTGTACAAGTCCTCTAATTATTTCTTGCGTCGAATCGCATACTATATATGGATATTTGGTTCGTTAATATGGTTCGGGATAGATTTTTATATTCGATGGCAAGCATGGTATCGGTAGCGATGTTTATCAGGTATAATCCATCAGGACTTCAAGAACGGGGTACTCCACAAGAATCATACTTCGGAGCAGAGCGCGACGAGTTGGCGTGTGGCGTGTTCGGGGTCTTCTGCTGAGAGCACTGCGGAAATCACGCAGATTCCGTCGGCACCTGCAGAGAGGACGGCAGGCGCATTACTCAAAGTAATCCCTCCAATCCCGAACACGGGGATGTGCACTGCTTGCTTTATCTCGCGCAAACGCTCAGGACCGATAGGCGTGCCCGCATCGGACTTTGTTGCGGTGGGAAACATCGGTCCCACCCCTAAATAGTCGGCTCCTTCCCGTTCGGCTTGGAGTGCCTCTTCCACCGTTTCAGCAGAGACGCCAATAATCAGATTCTGCCCCCCTATTCGGCGCGCCAGGGGGACGGGCATATCCTCTTGACCGAGATGCACTCCATCGGCAGAAACTGCAAGAGCGACATCCAGACGGTCGTTTATAATCAACAGGGCATCATAGGCAGAGGTCAGTTCACGCAATGCCTGTCCCACCTGCACCAGTTGGCGCGTAGTAGCGTGCTTATCACGGAGTTGGATTAGGCGTGCCCCACCTTGCAGGGCAAGGCGCACCGCTTCCGTGTGATCCCGCAAGGTGGGGTCGGTAATCACATAGAGACCGCGTAGGCGTGCGCGCTTCTGTTGTGCGGTCATAATACCGATGCCTCGGTGTAGGTACCGTAGACCTCCTTGAGTGTGTTTACTATCTCACCGAGCGTTGCGTATGCTTTGACAGCGGTAAGAATAGGCTCCATTAGGTTCTCGTCGCGTCGTGCTGCTACCTGCAGGTCGTGGAGCGCTTGGCTCACGGCGCGGTTATCCCGTTTCCGACGCAGTTCTGCAAGCCGTTTCACCTGTTTCTCATGCGCTTCGGCTTCTATCTTCAAGATGCGGAACGGAATAGGCTCCTCTTCCATCTGGTATTCGTTGACGCCGACCCAGATGAAGTCGCGCTCTTCCACGCGTCGTTGGAAGCGGTACGAGGCGTCCGCAATCTCCTGCTGGAAGAACCCGCTCTTGATAGCGGGGATTACTCCGCCCTCTTGTTCGATTCGGCGGAAGTAGTCGCGTGCGCCTTCCTCCATCTTGTCGGTCATCCACTCCACGAAATAGGCACCGCCAAGGGGGTCTACCGTATTCGCCACGCCCGACTCTTCGGCTATTACCTGTTGCGTGCGCAACGAGAGCAGAACTGCTTCCTCGGTAGGTAGTGCCCACGCCTCATCGAACGAGTTCACATGGAGCGATTGGGTTCCGCCCAGCACGGCTGCGAGCGCCTCTATGGTGGAGCGAATGAGGTTCACATAGGGCTGTTGCATGGTAAGCGAGACGCCCGCCGTCTGCGTGTGGAAGCGCAACCACCACGAGCGTGGGTTCTTCGCACCGAAGGTCTCGCGCATCTCGCGTGCCCAGATTCGGCGCGCCGCGCGGAACTTGCCAATCTCCTCAAAGAAGTCGATATGCGCGTTGAAGAAGAACGAGAACTTCGGAGCAAACTCGTCGATATCCAGCCCTCGGTCTAAGCACCAGCGAACATATTCCATCCCATCGGCAAGGGTGAACGCCAATTCCTGAACGGCAGTAGAGCCTGCCTCTCGGATATGGTAGCCACTAACACTAATCGGGTGCCACTTCGGTACATAGTGAACCCCGAACTCGATCGTGTCCACGATAAGTTTCATATGGGGTTCAGGGGGGAATATCCACTCTTTTTGGGCGATGAACTCTTTCAGGATATCGTTTTGGATAGTGCCCGAAAGCTTCTCCAACGGCACGCCCTGCTTCTCAGCAACCGCCAGATACATCGCCCAGATGATAATCGCAGGGGCATTAATGGTCATCGAGGTGGTGATGGCGCCGAGGTCTATCCCGTTGAACAGGATTTCCATATCCTCCAACGAGGCAACACTGACCCCACACTTGCCGACCTCGCCTTCTGCTTCGGGGTCGTCGGGGTCAACGCCCATCAGGGTGGGGAGGTCAAACGCCACCGATAGCCCCGTCTGCCCTTGCGAGATGAGAAAGCGGTAGCGCTCATTCGTCTCCTCTGGGGTTGCGAACCCCGAGAACTGGCGTATCGTCCAGAGTTTCGTGCGATAGCCCGACTCGTACAGTCCACGCGTGAAGGGGTACTCGCCCGGATTGCCGAGGTCGCGCTGATAGTCTAAATGGGCAATATCTTGAGGGGTGTAATACCGTTTGATTTCGATGCCCGATAGCGATTCGAACCGCGCCTTCCGCTCCTGAATAGTCTTCTGGCTCATAGATACGACCTCCTCAGCATCGTTGCTGAGGGAATTATACTCATTCAGCGCTTTCCGACAGTAGCACCGTCCAGAGGTTGCTTGTCCCGCTCCCAAGGAGGGTTCTGGTTGGCGATGTCGACCAAAGTGATGTTGCGCAGAGCAGTCTCTGCCTGCTCGCGGAGGCGTTGCCAAGTTTCATGCGCTGCACAGGGCTGTTGCGCCATGCACGGCTTTCGGTGGTCTAAGAGGCAGTTAGCTTTCTCAATGGGTCCTTCTACTGCCACTAAGATGTCGTAGAAACTGATTTCACTTGCCGGGCGCGACAGCGAGAATCCCCGCTGAACCCCCCGATGAGGAATCACGATGCCTGCACGCGTGAGGGTGTCAAAAATCGTGTAGAGAAAGTGAACTGAAATACCCGTCTCTTCTGCCAACTCTTTGACCGTTACGATAGCGCCTTCCCCGCGCTGAGAGAGGCGCGTGAGCGCACGCACTGCATACTCCGTCTTCGCCCCGAAATCTAACAATCGTATCATGTTCATTCACCCGACTCGGTCAAATTGCTTCCTGTATTATACCACAGATTCTCTTCAAGTCAAGGGCATATGTGAGACTGTTCGAGAAATCCCTTTTCTGCACGGGAACAAGGGGATGTTAGGGGGTTGAGACCCTTCCCCTTCGCTCCGCTCAGGGTCAGGGTGACGCACAGGGGTGTCATTCACCCCCCACTCGTCATTCTGAGCGAAGCGAAGAATCTCCCAAGCAGGATACCTGTGCTCCGAACCTCGATTTCTCGAACAGCTTCAGGGCATAGGCGGATACTCGAACGGGATTCGTAGCACGGGCATCCTGCCTACAAGCCCTACCGTAGCACGGGCGTCCCGCCCGTGTCCTCCTTGGGCGAGATGCCTAAGCCCCTATTTTCTGAACAGCCTCAAGTGGGTATGGCAGTGCGGTATAATCCCACAAGAGGAGGCAGAACGGTTGATACGGCAACAGATAGCGGATTGGGTTCAGCATGCGTTGGAGTCGGCGCGCCAAGCAGGCGCGCTTGCTTATGAAACCTTACCCGAATATGAGGTCTCAATTCCACGCAATGCCGAGTTTGGCGATTACTCCACCAATGTGGCGATGGTGTTAGCGCGCACCGTGCGGATGAACCCGCGCGAAGTCGCAGAGCAGATTCGCGCTCATCTCCCTACCGAGTGTCAGCAACTGGTGGAGCGCGTGGAGGTCGCAGGCGCAGGTTTCCTAAACTTCTACTTGAAGCCGGGATGGGCAGGGGCAGTCTTGCGCCAGATGCTCTTACAAGGCGAGCGATTCGGTGAAACCTCTGTGGGGGTAGGCAAGCGCGCGCTCATCGAGTTCGTTAGCGCCAATCCTACGGGACCCCTCACGCTGGGGCATGGGCGCAACGCCGCGGTGGGCGACTCGCTGGCGCGGGTGCTGGAGGCGAACGGCTATCAGGTCGAACGCGAGTTCTACATTAACGATGGCGAGAACTCCACTCAAATCCGCAACTTCGCCCTCTCTGTGCTTGCCCGCTATCGCCAACTGTTGGGCGAACCTGCCGAAATGCCCGAAGATGGCTACCACGGCGACTATGTGCGAGAGATTGCCCAGTGGATATTAGACCATCACGGTCCGAACCTTGCGCAGGGTGAGCCAGAGCAGGTGGTGCGCCAGTTCGAGCAGATAGCGAAAACACTGATGCTCCAAGAGCAGGAGCGCGACCTGCGCGACTTTGGCGTGGTGTTCGACCGCTGGTTCTCGGAACAGAGCCTGTACGAACAGTCCTCCGTCCAAAAAACCTTAGAGGTTCTGCGTCAGCGCGGTTATGCCTACGAGTCGGAGGGAGCGCTTTGGCTTCGCTCCTCGGCACTGGGCGACGAGAAAGACCGTGTGCTGGTGCGTGCGAATGGTCTACCGACCTACCTTGCGGCGGATATCGCCTATCACCGCGATAAATACGAACGCCAGTATGACCTGCTGATTAACCTCTGGGGAGCCGACCATCATGGCTATGTCGCCCGCATGAAGTCCGCTATGCGCGCCCTCGGCTACGACCCCGACCGCCTCGTCATCCTCATCTATCAGCTGGTGAACCTCTATCGGGGTAACGAGCTGGTACGAATGTCCAAGCGAGCAGGCGACCTGATTACTTTGCGTGAGGTGATGGATGAAATCGGCACCGATGCGCTCCGATTCTTCTACCTCCTGCGCTCGCACGATAGCACGCTGGACATCGATCTGGAGTTGGCAAAAGAGCAGTCCGAGAAGAACCCTGTGTATTATGTGCAGTATGCCCATGCCCGCATCTGCAGTATTGAGCGTACAGCGCAGGAACGCGGTGTACCAATGCCCACTTTAGAGGACAGCGACTTGAGTGTACTTGTACATCCAGCGGAGGTGGCACTGATTAAGCTTTTAGCCGACCTTCCCCACGAGGTGCGTCTTGCCGGGATGAACTATGCCCCCCATCGGCTCACGACCTATGCGCTCGACACTGCACGGGCATTCCATGCCTTCTACACTGAGTGCCGAGTCTTGGGAGCCGAGCCAGTACTCCAATCGGCACGGTTGTTGTTAGTGCGAGCGACGCGCCAAGTGCTGAAAAAGACGCTCTGCCTGCTCGGTGTTTCTGCTCCCGAACGG
>FWWL01007080.1_pt1 | contig 11464 bp, 5 predicted proteins | sample 2228331 | NCBI WGS metagenome assembly FWWL01 (sample SAMEA103939775, study PRJEB20133) | metagenome
AAGCGGTTATTCTCAACCATCCGGTGGAAGAGCTCTTCGTCTCGTACGTAACGGTCCACCACATGGGACCACACCCACTCTTCCACCGCATGGGTGGTGGCGGCGAACCCTATGAGATACTCAACACGGTCGGCGATCTTCTGCGCCCCGTGAACGTCGTGTTCCAGGAGAGGCTCGATCCAACGGGGGTTGAGGAGTCTTGTGCGAATGCCACGGTGCAGCGCCTCGGCAACCGTCTCTGTTCGCAACACCTCCCGTGTGGTATCGGTAATGAGCATGAGAGGCGCCTTACCACGGACGGCTTCCACCGTACGGGAGAGTCCCCCGAAAAACTCGTAGTAGTGGTCGAGATCCATGATCTCGTACTCGTGCGTATCGCGGATCTGACTCACGACTTCGACCTTCTCGAGAGTTTTTCGGTATAGCTGCGGTGATGCCTTCCCATGGAATGGCCCTCCGTAGAGGTGTTCCATCGAGGAGGTAAAGAGGGTAACGATCTCCTCTTCGCTCTTCCATGCCCCGGACTCAATGAGGTGAGTCACCTTCGTTCCGTACTCGCCCGCTCTCGGCCCAAAGATGCGACTTACGGCGAGGTGTTTCCGTTCTTCCTCGTCGTTCACTACTTCTCGGAGCGACGTTTCACGCTCTCGGCTGTGGCGACGGACCATGTTGTCTTCGTCTGACTCGTCGAGCGTCGAGACGAGCTGAAAGGCACGATGGAGCATCTCGAGAACATTTGGGTACATGTCGCGGAAGAAACCGCAGATCTGAACGAGACAGTCTATACGGGGACGGCCGAGTGTCGAGAGAGGGATGACCTCGAGCTTTTTGTGGTAAGGGTTCGAGTCCGCCGCGATGCGGACTCCAAGGTAGCCGAGAATCTGGCCAACCGTCTCACCTCGTGTCTTCGTCGTCTCGAATCCCCACAGGATCACGGCGACACTCCTAGGGTAGGTCCCGCAGCGTGCTCTATAGTGTGCGAGCGTGTGTTCGGCGATCTCCCGCCCGCGCCGCATAGCCTCCTCCGAGGGGACGAGACGTGGATCGAACTGGTAGGAGTTCCTCCCCGTAGGCAGCACCTCCGGATTCCTCATGGGATCGCCACCTAACCCCGGCTCTACGTAGCCACCAGAAATGGCTTGAAAGAAGTGTTCACGCTCGAGGGCGCCGCCGAACTTGCGCGCGACCGCGAGAGCGTGCTCGAGCGAACGCCGTTCTGACATCCCAGGCGGGAATCCCCCCTCCCGCCACGCGCGATTTACCATTGTTCGCACCTCATCCTCGATCTCCTGGAGAACGTGAGATGCCCGGGGAGCGGCATCCCCTCCTCGAGTGGGAGTGAGGAGATCCTCGTAACGATACCCCCTCGACTCGGCGAGGAGCCGGTGGAGGGAAGGATATTCTCGGTCGTATCGGAGAAATAGTGTGGCAAACTCTCGCTGATCCTCCTCGGAGGGACTCTCACCGATTACGTGAAGCCCTTTGGGAATGATAGAACGTCGCATGAGGAGGAGCTCTTCCTGGAGGGCGCTGATCTCGGTGTGGTCGAGGTTGAGCTCTCGGGCACGCTCAACAACACGCCTCTCGAGGCGCTCTGCCCGCTCCGGATTGATTCCTCTCGCCTCGAAGTACTCATCAATAAGGGCCGCGAGCGCTTCGTAGCCATCGTAGAGACCGGCGGTGGTGAAGGAAGGTGAGTTGTAGTTAATGAGTACGCCTAGACTCCGTCGCTTCGCGATGGTCGCCTCCGACGCATTCACCACGTGGTAGAAGTAGAGGTGAGGGAGATCCCCCAGGAGTGCTTCCGGGAAGCACCGCGCGCTCACTCCTACTTCTTTCCCCTTGAGAAACTCGAGTGTACCATGGGTTCCTACGTGGACGACGCAGTCTGCCCGCCATACCTCTTCGATCCATCGGTAGAAGGCTATGTACTGGTGGGGTGGGGGGAGACTTTGGTCGTGCGTGATCATCTCTGGACGTTCGTGAAAGCCTCGAGACGGCTGTACCCCTATGAGGACGTTACCGAACTCCACCACAGGGATGAACAGGCGATCCTTGCCGTCGGCCATAACCTCTCCTGGTGGCTCCCCCCACGCGAGCACCGCCTCATCAGCGGGAGGAATCGTTTCGAGGAGAGGGCGGTACCTTCCTGTGGGAAGTGTCACCCCTCCGAAGCGCTCGTGACGTCCGTCACCCCACCGAGGGGTGTTGACGATGAGTCGTTCGAGGAGGTAGCTGTAGAGGGTTCCCTCTTCGGGGATATCGGTAACGGTGTAGCCTCGATGCTTCATCTCCCGCAGGAGCATCTCCACACTTCGGAAGGTATCGAGGTAAGCGGCAGAGCCGAGGTTGTCTTCTCCCGGGGGGTTATCGTAGATGATGATCGCAACACGTTTTTCTCCGTTCGCCTTTCGTCGCAGTTGACTCCACCGCGCAATCCGTCCGCAGAGGCGTTCAATCCGATCGGGTATGGCGACCACCTCCATGACGCACCGCCCTTCGCCGTCCTCACCGCGCTTGAGACCCGCCGTGGGGATAGGTTCGATCATCCCGTCGAGTTCGGGCAGAACAACCGTGGTGAGGATCTCGACAGGAGAGAGTCCTCGCACGGTTGCCTCCCAGGTCGCCACCTCGCCGCCGTACATGGGACAGCCAGAAAAGATGGGAACATTGAGCTTTTTCAAGATGGAGAGGGCATCTCCTTGGGTATCCCCGGCAAAGGTAGTGAGTTGAAACCACTGGAGAAACACGAGAGCGTCCACCACTGACTGTCCATCTCGCATGAAAAACCGCTCGATCGCACGGAGGTTGTGGCCGGTTTTGGCGAACACGGGAATCACCGACATCCCTCTCCGTTGGAGGGTCTCTGAGATGGCACGTGCAGGAACGAGACTCTGGTCGAAGTGCATCCCTCCGTAGAAGAGGAGTCCTACCGTGGGAGCCGTGGGTACGTTGTGCAGCACGCTCGCCACCGTCCTGTTGCGAGGGTCATAGAGGCCCATCTCGGGGAAGATATACGGCTTGGGAACCGAGAGCCTCCGAACGCAAAGGTACTCCTTCATCGCGAAGGCGAGGAGGTTCGCGATGTTCTCGACTCCACCATTTTCCCAGTACTGCACCATGCGGACCCAGTTCTTCAGGTGACGAAGTGCACCAAAGGGCAAGAGTTTTCCCAATGTTTCGGCGACCTTCATAATCGTCCGGATGAGCGCGAGATTGGGACCTCGAGGGGATACACGCCGCCGCCGTCGCAACGCGCGCGCAACTGAAAAGCTCTCCAACCGAAGGAGTCTAAGCACATCGTGGCTCCCGCCAAGGAGGACTACTACGGGCTGACTACCTTGAGGAAGGATACGCTGGCAGATCGAGAGCGCTCTCCCACCTCCTCGGATATCGAGGAAGACCATCGCCGCACGACGCAGACTCTCCCCAAGCTTCGCCGCCGTCTCGCCATCATCTTCCACCTGTTGCGTAGGGAAAATCTCTAACTGTGGCGATATCCCGAATCGCTCTCGGGCGAGTCGGTAGCCATCCCATAGAGAGGCCGTAAAGGCAGCGTTGACGACGAAGGTGAGATGTTTCTCTTCCATCTTCCTCTCGTTCCTCCCCTACCACCTGGGCATAGAAAAAGAAAAAGCCACGATCTCTCTCCCGGGGTCTCCCAGGAAAAAGCCTTCGTGGCTTCCAGTCGTATCAAGATACCACACATTACCTCTTCAGATCAAGAGGAATACTGCGCAACACGCACCGATCAGGGAGGATGCTTCATGGACAAAAGCGTTGACATTGCTCCCCGCTCATTCTATAAAAAGGCCGATTCATTCCATCGCGCTGCATGAAGCAGGTTACCCACTTAGTCATCCATTAAAAACGCAACCCATGCCATGAAGGTCGGTGTCTCCGAAGGGACGAGGGCTTTTTCTACGTTCGCGTGTGAACCCGAGGGGAAGGAGCGACCATGGGCAGAGAGAAATACACGATAGTGAAGGCGTCACTCATTGCGGTGGTGTGGGGTATCATGGTATGGCTTGGGGGGGTAGGGATCACGGTCCCGCCCTTCGCATTCGCTGCGGAGGAGGATAAGCGCTCACAAGACGAACACCGTGAGACAACGCTCGGAACAATCACGGTAACGGCCACAAAAACCGAGGTTGATCCTGAGACTGTTCCTTTCTCAAGTTGGTCGGTAGAGAGGGAAACCCTTGATACGCAACCCAGCTTTTTCATGAATAACGTCGGAGAGATTATCAGAGATCTCCCCGGCGTCCATGTCGCACAGTACTACCCGTGGGGGCCACCGTGGATCCATCTCAGAGGAACAGGGTACTTCATCGGGAGGACGGTGTACCTCATTGACGGGCTTCCCGTGTGGTCTTTCCTCTCAACGACGTTGAATCCCCACGACGTCGGACGGGCCGATGTGCTCCTTGGACCCTCGTCGGCACTCTACGGGGCGAACGCCTCGGGTGGGGCGGTAAACTTCATCACCCGTGAGGGACAGCGCGATATGGGAGCAACGGCGGAGATGGCCTATGGCGAGCGCAACACCTTCCGGCCTCACGTACACGTAGGCGATCAGGTAGGTAACTGGCGCTACTACCTCTCCTACTCGGGGGATTACTCCGACGGCTACCACATGAAGCCGGTAGACGAGATGGTGCGGCTCTGGAAGCTGGGGAAGAAGCAGTATCTCACCGATGCTTCCCTAGACACCAACGACTACAAACACTCCTTCGTTGCAGGAAAGGTCAACTGGGAGAACGATAACGGAACAAAGGCGTGGCTTGCCCTCAACTACGTAAACCGCTACCTCGATGGCGGTCAGCCTCACTTCATCCTCAACGACCATGGAGATCAGGTCATTACCACCGCGCACATAGAGAGTCCTCTTACTTCCTACGCCAAGGTAAAGCTCTCGAGCGCCTATCAGTACTATGACCATCCCCAACAGTACACCGGGGGGCTCTCACTCGACAGCGGAGGAAACCTCGCCCTCGACTCCTCTATCTTCTACCGCCGCACATGGGAGGTAACCCGCTACCCTATCGAGGGACAGGTGGATATCTATCCTTTCGAACACAACATCCTCACCGTCGGGACATTCTTCTGTAGGGAGGAGGAGTACCGGCGAGACGACTACGCGAAGACGGGAAAACGTCTCCTCTACAACGTCACCACCGACCAATCGGCCTTCTACCTCCAGGATCAGATCTTCCTCCTCGATAAGAAGCTCTCCATCGTGGGTGGCATAAGGTAAGACTACTGGAAGTTCCACGATATCTTCGTGACCGAGTCAGATCCCCAAGAGCCGGAGGGCATCTCGAAAGATACCTGGACGTACCGTGGCGGCATAAAATATCGGGTAAACGATATCGTCGCGCTGCGATCCTCCGCGGGAACCGCGTACTGGCCCGGCACCGCTCTCTGGTACTTTCAAAAGATCAGCACCGGCAAGACGTGGCGTGAGCCCAACCCCAACCTCAAGCCGGAGAAGACCTGGATGGTTGACTATGGTGTGGACGTCACCCTGCCGACCACAAACACCGCGCTCAGTGTCACAGGCTACTACGGTCGCATCCGGGATATCGTCTCGTACCGCTACGACGAAAACCCCGATGTACCTGGAGGCACAATCATCCGCACCCAGAACTTAGGAGAAGCGGAGATCTACGGTGTAGAGCTGTATGGCAAACAAAAGCTCCTCGAACACCTCTGGCTCACCGCCTCACTCACCCTCAACCACTCGAGGGTCGTGGAGGATCCGAAGAACGAAGGACATCAGCTCCGCAACGCCCCTGACTACTGGGGAAGTGTAGGGCTTGCCTACCTTAACCCTGAAGTCGTCAATGCGAGCCTCTCGGTGCGCTTCTCTGACGATCGCTACTACGACGATGAGAACACCGAACTCCCGTTCTTCCACATGCAGGCTTATAAAACCGTTGATCTCAAGGTATGGAGGGACTGGAAGCTCTCACCTCACTGGACTCTCACCACCTCCCTCTCGGCGGTTAACCTCCTCGATGAAGACTACGAGACAGAGATCGTGTACGTGAATCCGGTACATCGAGGGGATGGTGAGTCTCAAGTGGCTCTTTTAGGAAAACCACAACGATTTATCTGTACTGTTCTGTTCACCCTTCTCCTCTGGGTGGAGGGGAGCTCCGCCGCGAGGACGCTCACGATTGGGATAGGGCGGAGTTTCTTCGACGGTCCGGAGAGCGCACACTTCCTCCACGGCTCGACGAGGACATGGGAAGCGCTGGTGGATCTGAACGATGAGCTCTCGCCCGTCCCATGGCTCGCTGAACGGTGGGAGTCATCCCCCGACGCCACCACCTGGACCTTCACGTTACGAGACGGCGTGAGATTTCACAACGGAGCACTTCTCAACGCGGAAGATGTGGTAGCGAACATCCGTCGCATCCGAGAACATCCGAGGTACGACCCCCTCGATCGCTACCACGGTGTAGAGGAAGTACGAGCGCTGGGAGATCGTCGTGTGGTGTTTCGTCTCAGAGAGCCTTCCCCGTTGTTCCCGAATCTCGTCGCGTACTACGGCAGCCCTATCCTCCACCCGTCCTCCTGGGATGAGCGAGGGAGAATTGTGCGTTTCTTCGCTACAGGTCCCTACAGGCTTAAACATCTCGTTCCTGATGAGGTGGTTATACTCGAGCGAAACGACCATTATTGGGGTACGTACCCACCCTATGAACACCTTGTCTTTCGTACGATTCCCGATCCCTATACCCGCGTTGCCTCCCTCATCGCGGGAGCGATTGACGCTATTGTTGACGTAGGAGGCATCCTCCCTGACCAGCGCCCCCTCCTCCTCTCAAACCAGGCAATAACGGTACTATCGAAGGAGGTCGCGACCACCCACTACCTCATCTTCAACAACCGACGGGAGCCTTGTCAAAGCAGGGCCTTTCGACGGTGGCTCGCGGGTGCTCTCAACCGTGAGACGATCGTCGCCTCACTCCTCCCTGGCGCCGCCACCGTTGCCCGGAGCCCCTACACCCCACTCGTGGGCAAGTGGTCATTCGCTCTCGTAAACCCCTCACCAGAGCCTTTTCCTGGCACGAGCATTCCCGCGGGCGAGCAACCTCTCACCATCCTTCTCCACCACGGTACGATCCTCCGCTGGCCCTACAGAGAGATCGCACAACTTCTCGAATCGCTGTTTAGAAACCAGGGAATTACGAGCCACATTCTCATCCAAGAGAAGGGACAGTACTACGAGACCCTCAACAGAGGTGCATTCCACCTCACCCTCCAGCCCTTCACCCTCATGACAGGCGATCCTCACCTCTTCTACGCACACTTCATTGCCTCTCGCGCCCCGCGAGGTACCGGCTGGCAAGATCAGCACGCCGACAACCTCATACACCAGGCTCAAAGAGAAAGGATCGAGGAGAGAAGGCGCGAGATCTACCGACAACTGGAGATACTCCTCGCGGAACACCTCCCTCTCCTTCCCCTCTTCCACGAGAAAACCACTTACGCCTTTCGGAAGGAAGTCGGGTGGGTGGGGATGGACTCTCTTTTTAGACCGCTTCTCATAGAGGGGGAGAAATGAAGGCGAACGGTTTTCTCGAACTACTCACCGATGAACGTTTTTGGGAGGGCCTACGCGAGGAGATAACGGAGCAGAGTCCTCCGTTGCGAAGCCAACGAGATCGGCCTGAAGCGTGGAAGGCCTTCTACCAAAAGGTTGCTGCGAGCTTCTCCCTCTTTTGGGGAGATCCCACCACGCTTGGACGGGAAATGGCCACTATGATGGAAGATGAGCGTATCGTCGAGAGAGAGGATCGCATCGTAGAAGTGGGGAGCGGCTCCGGATGGCTCTCGCTCTCTCTCGCCGAGAGAGGCTTCGACGTTACCGCCCTGGACTATACCCATCCTATGCTCACAATGCTCATGTCGGAGGCGGAAGCCAGGGGCATTGCCGATCGGATCCACACCATCTGTGAGGATTTCGAGCGTTTCCAGCCACGGCAACCCTTCGATGTCACTCTCGCCGTGTGTTTCCCTCCGGCCCTTACTCCCGAGGGGATAGAACGTCTTGAGAGGTGGTCGCGTAAGCGATGCGTTGTGGTACTGGGAACCACGAGGGAGAGCTTCCCCTTTCAACAAAAACTCTTCGAATACATCACCGGAGGGCAGGGAAGGGATAAACCCCTCCTCCTGCTCTGGCTCTTGGGATACCTACTCTCGAGGAGGAGAGTGCCGGAGATGAGAAGGTTCCTATGGAAGAGCGAGGTCACGATGCCGATTGACGAGATAGCAACCTTCTACGAGGCATACATTCCCCTCCTCGGCTTCAGTGGAACGTCGGCTAGAGAGTTCTGTCTCGCCCACGGGAAAGCCCCCGCAGACTTTAAGGTATCGTTCGACTTTTCCGTCCTCTCGTGGGACATCTCGTGAGAGGAGTTAGGCGAGAAGGGACAATGACCACCTACGGTTCTGTGTGGCGAGATCTGCGACGGGTGATCATGGTGATCGGGGGAGTGCTCCTGGGGTGCATTGCCATCACAGCCCTGCTGCCCGGTGACCCGGCGGAGATTCTGCTCCGGGAGTCCTCAGAGGCTCCATCCGAGGCGAAGATCGAGGCACTGAGACATCTCTTCGGCACTGACAGCCCTGCGGCTACACGCGCCGTGCGGTGGTTAAGGGGAGTATTTCGACTTGATTTTGGTACTTCATACCGTACAGGGGAGAAGGTGTTCCCCGCGTGCTGCCAGCGACTTTTTGTCACGGCCACTCTCGCTCTCACCACTCTCGCGTGGGTTATCCCTCTCTCACTGTTCGGAGGATGGTACAGTCTGTCACACAAGATTCCCGAGATAATCGTGCGCTCGTTGAGCTTCATAGGGATCGGTGTTCCCGAGTACCTCCTCGGCCCAATCCTCCTCTCTACCTTCTCCGTCTCTTTGCGGCTTACGCCTCTCGCAGGCCTTCAGCAGGCTGGTGCGCTCATACTCCCCTCGATAACGCTCGGCATACCCCTCCTCGCTTTCTACCTCCACCTTACGAGGGCGCTTTTCTCCGACATCCTTTCAACTCACCCCATGCAGTTTGCGTACGCCAAAGGTCTCTCTCCCTCCCGTCTGTTCTTCGGTCACCTCCTTCCCTCATCACTTCCTCCTCTCGTCGTCCTTTGGACCATGACACTCGGACGACTTCTCGGTGGGGTAATCATCGTAGAAACCATCTTTGGACTCCCAGGTCTGGGGCGATTCTTCGTCGAGGCGGTACTCGCCCGAGACTACCCAGTCATGCAGGCGGTAGTACTGTGGAGCGGTTGCGTGTTCGCCACGCTCACCTATGCGGCAGATACGGTGTTATGGGCACTCAACCCGAAAGCACGCGAGCGACTCCTAGGAGGACGAGAGGTGGTATGAAGGTCCTCGAGGGATGGTGGATCCTCTTCGTGATACTCCTTTTGCTTCTCCCTCGGTGGGCGCCGCATGATCCGTACGAAGCCGCTCTCGCACGAAGGCTCTCCCCTCCATCGTGGGAGTTTCCTCTCGGCACCGATACCCTAGGCCGCTGCCTACTCTCGCGTACACTCTACGGAGGGCGGACGACCATCGGCGTGGTCCTCGTCTCTCTCTCCATCTCTTGCTCTCTTGGGGTAGCCGTTGCCCTCACTTCTCTTCGCTTTCGTCGTCTCTCCGGGCTTTGCCAACTCGTCACCGACGTCATGCTCGCCTTTCCCGATCTCCTCTTCGTCCTTCTCCTCACCACCATCCTCGGTACCTCTCTCCCAAGCCTCATTGTGAGCCTTGGGATATCAGGTTGGGCATGGTGGGCTCGATTCTCTCGAACGCTCCTTCTCACCGCCTATGAGGAAGAGTTCGTCACCGCTTCCCGCGTCCTTGGACTCCGGGGGATTGCGCTCTTTCGCTCGGCGATTCTCCCACAGGTCGTCCCCGTCCTTGGGGTTACCTTCCTCACGAGGGCTTCCCGTACATTGGTACTCTTCGCAGGGGTAGGCTTTCTCGGGTTAGGGGTAAAACCCCCGACGGCAGAGTGGGGGACGATGATAGGTGAGGCGAGATTCCTCCTCCCAACCGCACCATGGATGCTCCTCGCACCCGGTATAGGTCTGGCCGCTACGGTGTTACTCTTCTCCAGCAGTGCCGAGATGCTCCGCCGGCGATTTTCCCGCCGTCTCACCTCGGCACGTTGATATCGCTCGATGGTGCTCAACGTCTCCCGCCTCACCATCACCGTCTCGCACCGAAACGTCTCACGAACGATCGTCTCGGAGGCTTGTTTCCACATCGGCGAGGGAGAAGTGCTCGGGATGCTAGGGGAGAGCGGCTCCGGCAAGAGTACCATCGCGCGTGCCCTCTGCGGTCTCCTCGACGGTGCCGTTCGTGTTCGGGAAGGTACCATGTGGCTTCGCGGGACTCCACCGGTAGACCTTTCCCGTGATGCGCAACCTTTGAGCACGCTCCGGGGCAGAGGCATCTTCCTCATGCCCCAGAGTGCCGCTACCGCCCTTCACCCGTCGCGACGCATCGGGGCACAGATAGAGGAGCTGTGCCGACACAGGAGAAGATGGCATATAGGCGAGCTGATCTCCCGTGTAGGGCTCGATCCTCACTGCGCATCGCTCTTCCCACACCAGATGAGCGGGGGAATGCTCCGAAGGGTGATCATCGCCATGGCACTCCTCCTCCGTCCGACACTGCTCATCGCCGACGAACCGACCGACGGGCTTGACGCTCGCACCAAGTGGGAGGTTCTCGAAGCGCTCGGCGAGCTAAGGAAAGAGACAGGAACTTCAATGATGTTCATTACCCACGATCTCGAGAGCCTCGCAGCAGTAGAATACCTCGAGGGTCACCATCGCCTGCGCGTTATGGCGCTCAGCGGAGGAAAGCTCCTCGAGACGACGCGGTGGAAAGAGCCTGCGAAGGCTCCATCGTTTAACTCCATCGAACCGCCGGAGAATCACCCACGACAGAGGCACTCCGGAGAGCTCGTACCGAAGGGGCTCGAGGTGGTTTCTCTCAGAAAATCATACCCTGCAACGGAGGCCACCGTAGGCCCCATCTCCTTCTCTCTCGAGAGGGGGGTCTCCCTCGCGGTCATTGGAGAGAGTGGGGGAGGAAAGAGCACGCTTCTCCGTCTCCTCGCGGGGGTCATGCCGCCCGATGGGGGATACATATCCTGGCAAGGAACATCCCTCACCCCCTTTCCTCCAACCCTGCGTAGAGCGATCCAACTCCTCTGGCAGGATCCACTCGCCTCCCTCAACCCCTACCTTCCGGTACGGCGCCTCTTGGAAGAACCACTCCGAGCAGCGGGGGTCAAGGAGCGGGAGAGAGAAAGACTCACGGAGGAGATTATGGCGATAGTAGGAGTAGACGGTGAGGAGATCGCGACGAAGTACGCCTGGGAGTTGAGCGGCGGACAGTGCCAGCGGGTTGCTCTCGGGAGAGCCCTCCTCCTC
>FWWL01009726.1_pt1 | contig 11463 bp, 7 predicted proteins | sample 2228331 | NCBI WGS metagenome assembly FWWL01 (sample SAMEA103939775, study PRJEB20133) | metagenome
TTCTATACTGTTAAGGTATCTGGCAGGGAAGATTTTTGTACTATAATATGTTAACCACCTGTTAACCATCGTCTTACCCTGTAAGGGTGCTGTTATGGTGGTGTTCGAATTCCACAGGTAGAATTATTGTGGAGGCATATTGCATATGGGCAGTGGGACGGTTATGTACGTGGAGGATAATTTCGAGAATCGCGTTCTCGTGCGGCGGGTATTGATGGCCGAGGGATACGACGTCATCGAGGCTGGCAGCGCGCAAGAGGCGTTGGATTTACTGAAGGAACAGGTCCCGGATATTATCCTGGTGGATATCAACATGCCCGAAGTAGATGGGTATACTCTGACTCGTACTATACGCGCGATGCCGGGCTTAGCGAACGTGCCGATTGTTGCTCTGACCGCCAATGTGCTGCGCGGCGACCGTGAGAAATCCCTGGAAGCCGGCTGCGATGGTTATATTCAGAAGCCGGTTGACATTGACGTTCTGCCTTATCAGGTAGAGAGGTATATTAGAAAGAGATGAGCGCTTTTGCTGAAGAGACTACGCAACCGAATCCTGCCACGGATACTCAATCCGGCCTGCGGCGGGCGACGATACCGAAAGACGCCACCGTACTGGTGGTGGAGGACAATGTCTCGAACTTTGTGTTGATTGCCCGCATGTTGGGTTACCTGGGCATCCATTGTGAGTGGAAGACCTCGGGATATGAGGTAGTGGAGTATGCCGATACCCTGCCGCGCCTGGATTTGATCCTCATGGACATTCGTTTACCCTACGAAGATGGCTATGGGGCATTGCGCAAGATTCGTGCGTCCGGATCGGAGCGACTGAAGAACGTGCCCATTGTGGCTGTTACAGCGGAGGCCAGTTTGGAACAGATGAACAAGGCGCGTGCGGCCGGTTTCAACGGCTTTCTGGGCAAGCCGCTCGATCCGGATCGTTTTCCGGATCAGATTCGCCGGATTCTGGCCGGTGAACCGGTGTGGGAAATGAGTTAACGGCATTCTTGCCAGGAGGCTTTTATGCCATCCAGATTTTGGGAACGCCTTCGCAGGATCGCGTTGTGGGTGATTGAGCCGAGCGATAGTCTGCGCGATCCGATTGCCATTCGCCGGGCACAGGTAGCGGCGGCCTTTTCAGCTTTGGGCATCCTGCTCTCCCTGGGGGGGGGGTTGATTGCGATCGGGCGTGGAATGCCGGTCTGGTTTCCAACCTCGCTCAGCCTTTTGGCGCTGGCGTTGACTCTGGCTTACATTTTCAGTCGTTCGGCCAACTATCGGGCCGGCATTGGCTGGTTGGTCGGTGGTCCCTTCCTTTGGGGGCTGGTCTATCCCCTTTTCGATATTCATTTGTTGCCGCTTTCCCTGTTGTTGCTGGTGGGCTCTGCACTGGTGCTGGCCGGTGCTCTCTTGACCTTGCAAACCGCGGCGTTGCTAATGGCCGGCGTGATCATCTACGCCTTGCTCTTGCCTATCTCGCCGGATTTGGGACAAGGGATCATCCTGGCTGTGGCAGGAGGAGTGGTGTTCCTGGGGGCCATTGCGACGGCGATTTTCACCGTGATGCGGAGAGTGGAGGAGGGCCAGACGACCGAGCTGGTGGACCTGCGGGAAAACCTGGAAAAGCGCGTGGAAGAGCACACCGCGGAGATTCGCGAGGCGGTGGCCATCGGCCAGGTGATTGCCGCAGCCGGTTCCATGGAGGAGATTGCGCGTCTGGTCAGCCGGTTGATCCCCTCGCGCCTGGGATTCTACGCCAGCCGACTTTTCCTGCTCGATGAAAGTGGCCGCTATCTGGTAGAACAGGTGGCCAGTGAGGAAGGAACGCGCACACCAGAAAAAGGGCTGCGCGTGGAAGTTGGCTCCAACTCGATTGTGGGTTGGGCGGCACAGAACAGGCTATTGCGTGCGGCCTCGCAGACCAGTGAAGATGCGCTCCAGATTGAGAAAGCCCTGGTAGATGGTGCCCAATCCCAAATTGTCATTCCCTTGATGGTGCGAGAGGTGTTGGTTGGTGTTCTGGATGTGCAGAGCGAAAAGGCCGACACGTTCGAGGACTGGAGCGTGGCGGCCATTCTGCAAATCCTGGCCAACCAGATTGCGGTTTCAGTGCAAAACGCGCGCCGTTTCCGCACGGCGCAGTTTGGTGTGGAGGATGTCTCGGAACTGTATCGCAGCAGTTATCCGATCACCCAGGCTCAGTCGGAAGAGGAGGTGATAACTGCCATCCGGCAGGTCTTTGCGCGCAGTCCCTACCTCTCCTTCTACCTGGTCGCGGAGGATAATGGCTTGCGGTTGCAAGTTGGCTTCGATCCGCTGGGGCAGGAGGAGGGCGCTTTCCCCGAACGGGTGGCCGTTCCGATTCGCGATCTGGAGGACTATCTGACTCCGGGCCTGTTTATGGCAGATGGCCCGCGTCTGCAAGCGTTACCCTATGAGCTGGTGCGCTTGCTGCGGCGCTTTGACATTTTCAGCGCGGCCATGTTGCCGGTGCGCTTGCAGGATGAGATCATGGCGGTGATGATCGTGGGCACGCGCGAGACGCGCCCGCTTAGTGAGAGCAGCGTACAACCTTATCTGATTTTGTCGAATCTGGTGGCCGACACTCTGACTCGGATCGAAGAGGAGCGACGGACCCGGCGGCGCATGATCGAGATGAGTATCCTGGCGCGTGCTGGTCAGGAATGCCTGGCGATTCGCGAGCCCGAGTCTCTGTATCGGAAGGTGCACGAGTATGTGCAGGAGGCTTTGGGTCAGGTGAGTTTCCAGGTGGTGCTCTACCAGGCGGATACTGGGACGTTGCGGATCCCGTACCTCTTCGATAAGGATCGGGAGGGGGGTGAGGTAGGGAGTGTGGAGGCGTTTCCTTTGGGGGAGGGGTTGACGTCGGTGGTAGTACGGACGAAGCAGGCGTTGTTGTTGGCGGATCGGGTGAACGAGCGAGCGGAGGCGTTGGGGGTGAGGGTGGTGAACGGGAAGCCGGTGGAGGCGTGGGAGTTGGCGATGTTGAGTCATGCGTCGCCGGCGTTTGTGGCGCGGTTGGCGAGTCGGGCGCCGAAGTCGTGGTTGGGTGTGCCGTTGGTGGCTGGGGAGATGGTCTTGGGGGCGGTGGTTGTACAGGATGCCGAGCATGAGCGCGCCTTCAACGAGCATGACCTGGAATTCTTGCAGACCCTGGCAACCCAGGCCGGCAATGCCCTCCATAACTTGCGGTTGATCGAGGAAACTCGTCGGCGTGCTGTGCAGTTGCAGACGGCGGCGGAAATCGCGCGCGAAATTTCACTTTCTCTGAACGTGGACGAAGTTTTGCAGAAAGCCGTGAACTTGATTCGCGAGCGCTTTGATTTCTATCACGCGGCCGTGTTCCTGATGGATGCGGCCAATGAGTACGCGGTCGTGCGGGAAGCGACGGGTGAGGCAGGCGAGCAGATGAAGCGCGCCGGTCACCGCTTGAAGGTAGGTTCCACCTCGATTGTCGGGTATGTGACCGGCAGCGGGGAACCGCTCATCGTCAATGATACTTCGCGTGATGCGACGTATTACCCGAATCCGCTTTTGCCGGAAACGCGCGCGGAGGCGGCCTTGCCGCTCAAAGTTGGTACGCGGATTCTGGGGGCGCTGGATGTGCAGAGCACGCGACCCTATTCGTTCACCGAAGACTCGATGGAGGTGCTGCGCATCCTGGCAGACCAGTTAGCGGTCGCGGTGATCAATTCGGAACTGTTTGCCGAGACCCAGGAGCATCTCTCTCAGCATCGTCTGCTCCATCATGTGACGACTGCCGCGGCTTCTGGTACTACGATGGAAGAAGCCCTGGCCGGAGCCGCGCGTGGATTGCAGGTGACCCTGGGCGGCGACCGCGTCACGATTCTCCTGGCCGATCCCGAAAAGCGCGTCTTGCGCGTGCGGGCGTATGCTGGTTACTCGGAAGAAATTGCTCGCCTGGAGATCCCGTTCGGTCAGGGCATTACCGGCTGGGTGGCGGAAAATCGGCAACTCCTGCGGGTCAACGATGTGACTCAGGACCCGCGTTATTTGCAGGTAAGTTCGGACGTGCGCTCGGAACTGGCCATTCCGCTCCTCTATCGGGGTGAATTGCTGGGCGTGTTAAACGTGGAAAGTGAACAATTAGGCGCATATGATGAGAGTGACGAGGAGATGCTGGGGACGCTGGCCGGTAGCCTGGCAGCCATTATTGCCAACGCGCGCCTGCTGGATCAGGTCCGTCGGCAAGTTGAGCGCGAGCGTCTCATTTACGAATTGACCAACCGAATCCGCCGCGCGACCAGTATGCAGGGCGTGATGGCAACTACTGTCTCGGAATTGAGTAAGGTTTTGGGTGCACGCCGGGCGCGCATTAAAGTAGGTTTGGAAGAGCCGGGGGAGGCCGGCGGCGAGAACGGTGGGGAGAATGCTCCTGGTGGAGGTGGGCCGTGAATCCATCTTTCGTGACGGAACAACCACTCGCAGAGACAACCTCACCTGCGCGGAAGCCGTTACCCGACGCGTTGCAGCAGCTGAGGCTGCAGATTCTCAATCGCGTTCTGATCGGAGCGTCGCTCTTTGGCCTGGTGGCCTATGGGATGATTGTCTATCGTTCGTACGAGCGCTATTTCAAGGAAGGGGATTGGCCTATCCTGGCCGTCTATACCAGTGCCCTTCTCTGGATATTTGCCATCACGATCTTCCGCCGGTTGTCCTATCGTTTGCGCGCGGTAAGTCTCCTGGTGGCGATGTATCTGGTCAGTCTGGCTACGTATCAGGAAGGGGGGATGACCACCGATGGCGCGATCTTCCTGCTAACCTTCATTGTTCTTTCCACGCTCTTCTTCGGTGGGCGGGGGGCGGTGTCGGCTTTGATCATCAGCCTGGGCACCGTAGCGCTCGTCGGGAGTTTGATGAGCACTCATATTCTTGTTCCACTACGGGAGTGGGCTTCCGATGCCTGGGCGGGCTGGATCAACCGTGGCGTTTCCATGCTGCTGCTGGGAGTGACAGTAGGACTCTCGCTGTCTACAATGTTGCGCGGTTTGCAATCGGCCTTGCAGCAGGCAGTCACCAGCGCGGCACAGATGGAGGAGGAGCAACAGCGTTTGCGTCGGCAGGTGGCCGATGTAGAGCGCCGTTCGCTCCAGATTCGCACGACGGCGGAAATCTTGCGCGTTGTCAGTGGCCTGCGTGAGGCGGAGTCTCTGCTACAGCAAGCAGTGAACTTGATTCAGGAGCGTTTTGGTCTTTACTACGTGGGCGCTTTCCTGGTGGACGAGAGTCGCCGCTACGCCGTTTTGCGAGCTGGCACGGGCGAGGCCGGCGCGGCGATGCTGGCGGCGCGTTACCGCCTTTCGCTTAGCGAGGCCTCGATGGTTGGCTGGGCGATCCTGAATCGTCGGGCACGCATTGCCCTGGACGTGGGCCAGGATGCGGTTCGTTTTGCTAATCCTTACTTGCCGGCGACGCGCTCGGAACTGGCTCTGCCGCTCATCGTCGGCGAACGGGCGATCGGCGCGTTGACGATCCAGTCGGATCAACCGGAAGCGTTCGACGAGGACGACATCACGATCATGCAGAATATTGCCGACACACTGGCGATTGCTCTAGAGAGTGCCCGTCTCTTTGCGGAGCAGCAGGCTACCCTAGATGAGATTCGCGCCCTGCAGGGGCAATACGTCATGGAAGCCTGGTCGCGTCGGCTGCCAGCCGGCACGGCTACGGAGTACGAAGTAGGCGGGACGCCGCCGGAAGGGGCGGCGGTGGTGGATGTGCCACTGACCCTGCGCGATCAGATTATCGGTCAGATCACGCTAGAAGGCGAAGCCGAATGGTCTCCGGAGGAGCGTAGCCTGATCGAAGCCGTGGCTACTCAGGCAGCACTGGCGCTGGAGAACGCCCGCTTGCTGGAAGAAAGTCAGCAAATGGCCTTGCACGAACGTTTGACGGCCGAAATCACTCGTAAGGTTTGGGCCTCGCAAAACATCGAAACGATTTTACAGACTGCGGTACGCGAATTGGGACGCGCGTTACGCGCCGAGGAAGCCAGTATTCATCTGGAACTCCCGGCAGAGCAAGAGTTCTCGGAAGGAAACGTATGAGTCCGGAGCAAACCATCCCTGGCCTTTTTGAGCGTCTTTTCCTGCGCTGGCGGGAAAGGTACCTGCGGCGTGTGGTCTGGCTAACGCTGCTTTTGACCTGGCCCATCGTGGGGCTGGGCGCTTTCTACCTGTGGCTGAATGCCCCGTTGACTGCGTCCCAAATCGCTCGGGCCGGCCTCGTGTTTCTGGTCATGAGTCTGGTGGCGATGGCTTTGCTGAGCGGCTATGCCGCGTTCACCACGCGGACGGCGCGTGCCGTGCTCGCAGGAAAGCAAGCGGCTTCCCCTCAGGCCTGGCAAGAAATGGCGACGCTCTCCAGGCGATTCGTGGTGGTTTGTTTGCTGGCCAACCTGCTGGTAGTGGACCTGCCCAGCCTGGTCAGCATACTCTGGGTTAGAGATGTTGGAGGGGCTGACCTGGGGCACTGGATCGTGGCGGCTTTGCTGGTAACTGTTAATTGGACAGTCCTGGTAGCCCTGCTCCTGGATCGGGCGTTGACTCCCTGGCAGTCCGTGCTCGTTCTGCCAGGGGTGAATTTACCCGAGTTCGGCTTATCCTGGAAAGCGCGCCTGTATAGCGTTCTCCTGACGTCGGTCGTGAGCACACTGGTCCTGCTGGGCGGTACGGCGTATCGTGGAATGCTCGAGGCGGGCACGGCGGATCAAGCCTGGTTAGTTTGGGTAGGCGCGGGCGGGTTGATGGTCTTGCTGACTCTGGGAGCCGGGGCTTTGCTGGTCGAGACTCTTCGTCATCCGCTGGGGAGGATGAAACAAGCCCTGGAGAAAGGCCTGGACGCGGATCAAGCGCTAGACCCCTTGGCTTATGGTAGTGGTGAGTTAAGCGGCCTGGTGCTGGGCTTGCACGCTTTGCTGGAGCGCATCCGGGCTGTGCGTCAGAGTGCCGAGCGGAAAGCCCAGGCGAGCATGGCGGAAGCCGAACGCCGGCAGGCACGTTTACAATTGCTCAACCGCCTTGGTCGGTTGGCGCTGATGCCTCAGGACCTGGAGGCTTTCGTTGGACAGGCCGTGCGCATGCTGGCAGGCTCGTACCACCACGCGGCTTTCTTCTGGCTGGCGGAGGATGGGCGGACGCTGACTCTGGATGCCGCGGCGATGGCCGATCAGCCCTCGCCCCTCGAGCAGATGGAGACGGTGGAGGTGGATCGGCGCAGCGTGGTTGGAATGGCAGTGTATTTGGGACGTACTTTTTTGGAGAATGATATTCGGCAAGAGCGTTCCCTCCAATCCAAGATCACCTTGCCGACCAGTGGAGCCGAACTGGCTGTGCCCGTGCGAGTAGGCGGGCGCGTGGTGGCTGTTCTGGATCTGCAATCGGAGCAAGCGCGCGATTTCCGCGAGGAAGACCTGGAAGCGCTCGAGGCGATTGCCGCGCAGATCGCTCTTGTGATTCAGAATCAACGCCTGGAGGCGGAGTATCGTAGCGCTCTGCGTCAGGTGGCTAGCCTGACCGCTCGCAGTGTCCGCCAGGCCTGGGAGAGTCGGGTGCGCCGTCACCGCCGAGGCTACCGTTACACGCCGGCCGGGGTTGCGCCCGTGGAGAAGCTGCCGGGAACCACGGAGGCAGGTCAGCGCACCAATGTCCTGGACATTCCCATTGCTCTGCGTGGGCAGAAGATTGGTGTGATTTCTCTGGCGCGCCGCGATGACCTGCCGTGGTCCGAGGCAGAACGTACTCTGGCTGTGGAAATCGCGGAGCAGGTCGCCCTGGCTTTGGAGAACGCTCGCCTGTTGGCCGATGCTCAACAGCGCGCGGCGCAAGAACAGCTGATTGGCGAGTTGACGACTCGCTTCAGCCGTACTCTGGAACCAGAGGTGCTGTTGCAGGAGGCCGTGAGTGAGTTGAAACGACTGCCCAATGTAAGCGAGGTTTCCGTATTCATTCAGCCGCCGGAAGCCGGCGACGGCTCTGGACGGCAGGCATCCTCTCGAGAATAGCTATGGAACACAGCGTGCTTTTTCCCGCAGAACGACGTCGTCAGGAGTTCCTGTCTGCAGTCAGCCTGGTTGCTCCCCTGGGCGGCATTCTGACTGTGCTTGTCTTCCTGATGGGTTTTCTCATCGCTCGGCAGTGGCAGTTGCTGGCCCTGGCGTTGCTCAGCGGTGCCATGGCCGGTCTCTTTCTCTTCGCGCGTTTGTGGTTAGGGCGGGGTCGTCTGGCCCTGGCAACCGTCTGGATGGGCCTGGTCAGTGTCTTATGGCTGGCTGGTTTTGCCTTGTTGATCTCCGGCGTGGGTCAGGCGCTTTTTCTGCTGACCTGGGTGGTGCCGGTGGGTTTGGTGTTCTTCGGTGCTCCTAAGGGTTTCCGTCTACGCCTGGCGCTCTGGCTGGAGGGGGTAGTGGGAGCCTTGGCGGTGGTGTGGTTGGAGTTCGCTTCGCCTGTTGAACGCTTGGCGATTGGTCCACACGTGCGCTGGTTATTGCCGTTTGTAGCTTTGCTGGTGGGAGCGTTGGTCGTTTTGCCGGCCAGTGGTTACCCCTTGCAAATTCGACGCCGCCTGGCCTTCACGACCTTGCTGGCGGTGGCTGTTCCCATGTTGGCGGTGGGCGCGATTCTGGGCGCAAGCAGCGGAGCTGTGGTGGGTACTGGATGGGGGACTTGGCTGGGCCTCCTGGGGCTTGGTCTTGTTCTGGCGGTGGGGATGACGTATGCCGTCACGCGCACCATACTTTCTCCCCTACAGGCCCTGCAAACCGCCTTGCGCACGTCTTTGCCGGAGGGCGAAAGCAAGTCATTGCCGGTCTTTTACGAGGACGAGCTTGGCGCGTTGACTGTGGCGCTCAACATGGCCATGGAGCGCTGGCGAAGGGAAGCTCAGACGCTGGAGGAGAAAGTCCAGGAACAAGCGCGTACGCTGGAGCGGCGCGCGTTGCAGGCGCGTGCGGTCTCGGAGATGGCACACCGTTCGGCAGAAGGCCTGTCTCAGGAGGATACCTTGGCCTATGCCGCCGATATTCTTTTAGAGACTTTCGATTTGTATCATGCAGGCATCTACTTGTTGGAGGAGGAGGGTGAATTTGCTGTCTTGCGAGCGGCAGGCGACGAGGCCGGTCGGGTGATGGCGGCGAATCGGTATCGAGTAGCGCGCGGGAGCAGCAACTTAGTAGGAATGGTGGCCGAGAGTGGTGAATTACGCCTGATTGCGGATGTGGCCACGATGCCGTCTTATGTGCACAATCCCCTCTTACCCTATACCCTTTCGGAGATTGCTGTGCCGCTTAAGATCGGCGCGCGCCTGTTGGGTGTGTTGGACTTGCATAGCGAGAAGGCGAATGCTTTTGGCGAGGAAGAGATCATTGTCCTTCAAGCCATGGCCGATTATCTGGCGATGGTGATAGAACGGGCGCGTCTACAAGAGGAATTGCAGCGCAACCGCGCCGAAATGGAGCGTCTGTTCCAGCAACTGCTCGGCCGTAGCTGGCGGATGGAGGCATATGGTGGCCGGCGCATTCTGGGGTATCGCTCGACCGGTGCGGCGCTACAACCGGTAGATACCCCCACTCCGGAGGAATTGGAGGCCCTGCGGAGTGGACGAACCATGGTCTTGGCGCGCGAGGACGGTAATTTGCTGGCTACCCCTGTCAAGTTGCGCGGTCAGACCTTGGGCGTGTTGACGTTGCGGTATGGCCGTGGCGAAACGCCTGCGGAAATGGTTGCTTTCATCGAAGAGGCGGCGGAACGCCTGGCGTTGGCCCTGGAGAACGCACGCTTGCTGGAGGAGGCGCAGCGTCGCGCGGCACGCGAGCAATTGATTGCTGAGACCAGCGCGCGTTTGCGTGCCACGCTCGATCTGGAAAGTGTCCTGCGAACGGCGGTGCGCGAATTCCAACAATCGTTTGGGTTGAAAGAAGCCGAAATTCGCATTCAACTTGTCGAAGAGAGACCTGAGGTGCGTGCATGAGAACTCGGTTGGCGTTTGCCTGTGTGTGGGTTGTGAGTCTGCTAGCAGGGCTGTTGACGGCCTGCACGGGCCCAAGCGCGGCGGCCCAGACGATGCCTTTACGCCTGGCTTGGACCTATCGTGAGAGCGATTACACTCTGTTACTAGCGAAGCAGATGGGGTTGTTCGAGCGGTATGGCGTCCAGGTGGAACTGGTCTTCTACAATTCATATCCTCAGGCGCGCGCCGATCTGGTGGCCGAGATCATTGACGGTGGTGTGTTTCCGATTGGCGACTTGATCCTCATGGCAAGCAAGACCGACTTGAGAGGCATTTTAGTCAGCGACAACGGGGGCGTGGCGGCAGTGGTGGCTTCCTCGGACATTGGCAGCGTACGGGATTTGCGCGGCAAGCGCATTGGCGTCAACCTCCACACTTCCAGCGAGATGTTCGTAACCTACATGCTGGAAAGTGCTGGCCTGAACTCGCGCGATGTCACTTTGACTGAAATGAATCCCCAGGATGTACCGGGCAATATCCCGCAGCTGATCGATGCTGGATTCGTGGTGGAGCCCTATACTACCCAGGCACTCCGCCAGGGTCATCGCTTGCTCTATGCCAGTGAACGCTACGGTTCGCTCTTGCCCAACATGGTTGTGTTGCGGGGCCGCCTGGTGGATGCCCAGCCTCAACAGGTGAAGGCCTTCGTGCGGGCCTGGGAGGAGGCGGTTGTCTATCGCCTGAAGTATCCTCAGGAAGCGACACGCATCATCGAGATAGTCACACAACGCCCGGCGCGTGAACTGGGCATTTCCGGTACAGTCACCTTCTATACCATCGAGGATAACCGTCGTCTCTTTGCCGAAAATCCCGGTCTGGACCCCACCTCGATTTACTATACTGCCCAGCGCAATCTCTACTTCCTGGTCGGCCTGGGTGATATTACCCAGCCGCTCGACCTGAATATTTTGCTCGATCCCGCTTTCCTGGAGGAATAGTTTTGCGGCGCGGTTGTCCTGGAGTGGTTTGCCTATGAAGCGCATACGAGAGTACTTCCAATCGCTTTCGGTCGAGGCCCGGCGGGGAGTCTGGAGTACAGGCCCGGTGGCATTGGGGTTATTGGTGCTTGGCCTGTTGGTGCGCTTCGCGCCGGCAGGATGGGGCCTCGCGGATAATGCCTTCTTCTATGCTTTCATGGTAAGCGGCGGGGTCGTTTTGTTGGCGCATGGATTGTGCTGGCTGAGAAGGCCACGCCCGGCCGGCCATCTGGCAGTCCTGGCGGTGGTTGGGAGTCTGCTCGTGGCCTCGGTGTGGACGCCCTCCGCTCTGTGGTTGCCGTTGGCGGCTACCTGGGTGCTTGTGCTCTCAGCCATGATCGCGGTGAGCACCATGCCGCAGAATGATTTCATCGTTGCTGCCGTATTGGCGCTGTTGGGTAATGCGGGTATTCAGTTCCTGGCGACGGGTAAAGCGGTGCTT
>FWWL01005979.1_pt1 | contig 11462 bp, 6 predicted proteins | sample 2228331 | NCBI WGS metagenome assembly FWWL01 (sample SAMEA103939775, study PRJEB20133) | metagenome
GAATACACGACGATGCTACATCAAGTGGAGCGTATCATAAGTGACCGTGACAATGTTGTAGCGAAACTGCAACAACGTGTAGATGAATTAAAGCGCGAAGCGCAACGACCAGCGAAAGTTATAGTAGAAATTTTAAAGAGTAAAAAGGGATGAGTATGGACAAAGATAAGATTTATATTTTCGGAATTCCATTCTACAACGCAACGTTAAAGGAAACGATTCAAACGTTAGTCAATCGGGTACTAGCTGGTGAGGCGACGCAAGTCGTAACAGCAAACCCTGAGTTAGTAATGAGCGCACTTGAAAATTCCGTAGTAATGAATATTATGCAGCATGCCGACATCATTACACCAGACGGTGGCGGAGTTGTGTTAGCATCCAGAAAATGGGGAATACCGTTAAAGGAAAGAGTTCCAGGCTACGACGTATTACACGGACTCATGAACGAAGCGAATGATCGTCATTGGCGTGTCTTCCTATACGGTGCGAAGCTCGATGTGAACATGGAAGCGCTCATGAAGCTGAAGGAACAGTACCCTGGAGCGATCATTGAAGGTCAAGATGGATTCGTAAAACCCGAAGAACAGGCGGATCTCATTCAACAATTGAAGCAGTTTGACCCTCATCTATTGTTTGTCGGTTTAGGCCATCCACGTCAAGAACAGTGGATATATGAGCATAAGCCTACACTTAGCATTCCAGTAATGATGGGCGTCGGGGGGAGCTTTGACGTTCTCGCAGGAAGAGTGGAAAGAGCTCCTGCAATATGGCAGAAGTTCAAGATAGAATGGTTATACCGACTCATTCAAGAGCCTTCACGTTGGCGACGAATGTTGGCGATTCCACGATTTGTTGGGAAAGTACTGATAACATCCCGCAAAAAAAATACCTCTCGTCAAAATCTGTAAAATGTTATATAATTCGTTAAGATATGACACTTTTCTGCAAATCTCGTAAGTTAATAATCTACTAATCGAGGATCATATCCTATTGAGGTGAAACGATGATTCAAATATATGTGATCGGCTTTGTTATCGCTCTTATCGTATCGGTGTTAATGACACCTCTTGCACGCAAACTGGCCTTCTGGGTCGGTGCTGTTGATCAACCTAACGATCGGAAGGTTCATACGAAAGCGATGCCGTATTTTGGTGGGATTGCGATTTATGTAGGCTTTATCATCGCCTATTTCATCATGTCGCCTGCAGTCGAATTCGCGTGGGGTATCGCATTAGGTGCGACGATTATTGTCATCGTCGGTGCATTAGATGACCGATTCGACCTATCTCCGAAATTTAAATTGCTCGGACAGCTTCTTGCGGCAATTGCCGTTGTTGCTTCTGGCATTCAAATAGAATTTATTAATCTTCCATTTGACGGTTTACTGGAATTCGGATGGCTCAGTATTCCAATTACGATTATATGGATTGTCGGAATTTCTAATGCAGTTAATCTGATTGACGGGTTAGACGGTTTATCTGCTGGTGTTTCGGGTATCGCTACCGCTGCGATCTTCGTCATGGCATTATTTATGGGAAACGAATTGGTTGCCATTCTCTCAATTGCTTTACTAGGTAGTATTCTCGGATTCTTGTTCTTTAACTTCCACCCAGCGAAAATATTTATGGGTGATGCCGGAGCCTTATTTCTAGGCTTCAATCTAGCTGTATTCTCGATGCTAGGATTTAAGCAGGTTGCGATCGTATCGTTCTTAATTCCGATTATTATATTAGGTGTTCCGATTGCTGATACGTTCTTTGCGATCGTACGTCGAGTCGTGAATAAGAAGCCAATTTCGGCAGCGGATAAAAACCATTTGCACCACCGCTTAATCCAAATGGGACTTTCCCATCGTCAAACGGTTCTCGTCATCTACGGAATTAGCGCTCTATTCGCCATCAGCGCTTTGCTCTTCTCCCAGGCGACGATGTGGGGATCGGTCATTATCATCACCGTACTTGTTACAGCCCTTCAAATCGGTGCCGAGTTAATCGGGATCGTTCATGAAGAACGTAGACCAGTCATTAACACCGTGAAGAAGCTTCGTGTGAAGCTGACGAACCCAGCTAGTAAGTCGAAGTAGAATCTTCATTACACAATCGAACCTATCGGATTTCCGATAGGTTTATTTATTTGAGGTTAATGATATTACATCAATTGCCGATAATCTTACATAGGTAGAGCTCGAACAATACTCATCATAGGGGGAGAAATTGTGAAACGAAGAAAGAGTAGGTGGCTATCTCTATTCCTTATCCTAGCCTTAGTCGTAACCTTAATCCCATTCGATACAGCAGCAGCTGCTAGTACGACTGTTAACGTAGATCCGGACATTACGAACGTCATTCCGATCGGAAATCGAACGACGACCTATTATCCGTCAAGTACGAACCATTATACAACTTCGAAAAGCACGGTCGCACTCGAAGGTGATTTCAAGAATGCATCGACGCTTAAGGTAACGATAGAAAAAAGAAAAAGCACAACGAACGTTAGTGAGACGTACGACTATTATTTCAACGATTTAATAGAACGAGATGAAGACGGAAAGAAGAGCGCCCGACTCTTTAAAGAAGTCGACGGTGAGAACGGTACGTTTACAACGAATGATATATACCTCTCGCCGGGAACGACGACAACCTTTTTATTTGAAGTAACAGGGGTCAACAATAAGAAAGATACGTATACCGTAGTCGTGGTCCGTGGGGTTACCGACTATGAAATCGTCTCGCCACAATTAGAGCGAGGCAACGTTGTTACGAGTAATTTCGTTCAGATCGATATGGTGGCCGATTATGCGACCGCTGTCTATTTTAACAATAACCTAAAGGCGAAGGAGACGCGATTCAAGGACCGTAACGGACATTTCATAGACGGTTTCAGCTATGAAGTGAGTAACTTGAAAAAAGGACAGAACACGATCAACTTTACGGTTGAAATCGGATCAAGGAAAGTACCCGGGACAATAGAACTCTATTATGCCGATACACCGATTCAAGGATCACAATTCAAGGCTCCTCTCGGGAATATAACTGCATTTAGTAATGAAGTGACACTAACATTTCCAACAGAAACGATTCTTTACCGAAATGAATTAGATGGAATGAATCAATTCCTATCTCCGAAACGTCAAATTCTACTCGGTATCGCTGACCCACTCGATGGTCGTGTGGATAAATACGTTCACCCAGCGGAAAAGGATAATCAGATTGGGAATCCGAATAAGCTAACCAATACGGCTGAACGTTATTTGAAAGAACCGACAGGAAGATTTCATCTTGCTAGTAACCTGTATTGGATTGATGCGGGTTCCATCAGTCAGGATGAAACCGATCCGAACGTTATATTTGAAGGAAGTGGAACATTACCATATGATCCGATTCCCTTCTACTCACGGAACGTAGAAGATATTATCGTGCCTAGCAAGCGCGGAACGTTGACCCTTAAATATGACCCTAACTTAAGAGAGGATGCATGGAAGTACGTAACCGTCTATCATTATCACGTATATGAGGATGAGAACGGCAATCGGCAACGGGGCTGGCGTAATATAGGTGGGATGGTGAACGCGAGTAACAATACGATTAGTGTTCCATTCGACCGATTCGGCTACTATGCGGTTATGTATATGAACAAGAGTTTCGATGACATTATCTCTCATTATGCTAGCAATCAATTGAATGTCTTGTACTCGAAAGGGATTATGTTGAATAGCGAATTGAATTCCTTTGGTACGAATGAAAAGATTACACGTGGTGAATTTGCTAGAATGCTCGTGAAAATATTCGATATTCCACTAGATGAGAAAGGAATTGGAACGTTTGCAGACTTCGCAAGGAGCTACGTTCTTACCGATAAGATGAATGATTATCGTTATATCGAAACAGCAGCTCGTGCCGGCATCGTTCGTGCGGGGTTGGGAGGCTCCTACTTCGCAGATGAAATTCTAACGAGAGAAGAAGCAGCGATTATGATTGCCCGAGCAGCAAACTTAAGAATCAATAATGATCGTGACCGCGCCATCGATGACTTGTCCAGAAAGTTCACGGATGCGGCTCGAATCACTTCCGACCCAGGAGCTGTCCAAGCCGTTGTGAATGAAGGGTACTTTTCAGGAAAGCCTAATCCATTGGACTTAAGCGAGCGAAGACCGAAACAATCCTACTTCTTCGATCCTAGCGGGAAGATATCACGTGCAGAAGCGGCGATCATAGCCTATAAAATATTGGTGAAGCTACGAAAGGTTCCGAGCTAGTACCGATAATCTATAAAGAAACAAAGATCTAGGACAACGCTCCTAGATCTTTGTTTCTTTATAAGAGAGTTCTCCCATCTCATAATGAGCTTGTCCATTCGTCAAATTCGTAATCCAGCTCATCATCTTCTCTTCCTCGCCGACCGGTGTAAGAAGATGGAACGTAACGACGTCTAAATAGTCAGTATGATAAATCGAGATCTCCTTCTGAAGGAACTCGTTCTCAAGCTTACCAACCCAAGTGTAGTCCACTTGTACTTTAATTATTCGATGCAATATTCGTTCAACAACAGTAGCCGCTTTAATTCCTTCAACGGCTGTTTGACCGTAAGCTCGGATAAGACCACCCGCTCCGAGCATGATCCCGCCGAAGTATCGGGTAACGACGATGACGACATTTTTTAACCCTTGCTTACGAATCACTTCAAGAATCGGCTTGCCAGCTGTGCCGCTCGGTTCACCATCATCAGACGATCTCTGAATCTCGTCGTGATCACCGATTTGATAGGCCGAACAGTTGTGAGTCGCATCCCAATGCTTCTTCTTAATCTGTTCGATGAAAGCTTGTGCTTCCTCCTCTGATTCGACACGATGCGCATATCCGATGAAACGAGACTTCTTTATAATGATTATTTCCTCACCGTAACCCTTTACGGTTTTATAATGGTCAAGCACTTCTATTTCCTCCTAACTAATTATTAGTATAGTTTACGTAATCCTTATCTTTAGATGTTATTATAAATAAAAAAATGAGGAAAGTCTTCCACTATGGAAAGAATAGGTTAACATAATGGAAATAGCTTCATAATGACAGAGTGGATCCAAATCAGTATACTAATCACTGTAAGCAAATACATAAGGGCGACTGCTCAGAAAATTGAATATAAAAATATTTTTCCAGAGAGCGCAACTTTTTTGTTTGCGGGACGTTTAATACTATGGAATCGAGAAAACACTGAAATAAATGTGTAGATTATGGAATTTAACTCTTTACGTGGGTAAATTAACCATGTATAATTTATGGAGTACGTTTCTAGTCGAATTTTGACAGAATTCTCGAAAAACCTAGTTTACTAGTTTCTACAACTACCAAAGAGTAGATTGTGGAACTCAAATAAAGATATTTGCTCAACTCAAAGGTAGGGGGTGAATGGACATTGAGAGAAAAGAGCTATAAAGAAGAGAAAAATAAATCTTATAGCAACACAATTAGAGGAGGAGAATCAAAGGTTATGAAAAAGAATTTATCTAAATTATTAGCATCATCACTAGTAGTAAGCAGCCTTGTAACTCCGGTTGCAGTACTAGCAGAAGATTCAGCAGCAGCAGCATCTTATCCAGATGTAAAAGCTACTGACTGGTTTGCAACATGGGTACAACAAGCAGCTGACAACGGTTTAATGAGCGGTTTCCCAGACGGAAACTTCAACCCAAGTGGAGAATTAAACCGTGCTCAATTAGCTGTAATCATGGTTAACACATTAGGCCTAGAGCTTAATGAAGAAGCATCTGCAGATTTCGCTGACCTTGGTGGATATGATTGGGCTAAAGGTTACATCGGCGCTGCTGTAGAAGCTGGCGTATTCGCTGGAACTGGAGAAGGAACTTTCTCACCTGGTCTTGCAGTAGATCGTCAAACATTAGCAACTGTTCTTGTTAAGTCATTAGGATTCGAAGAAGATGCAAAGTTACTTGACCTTGCACCTGACTTTGATGACGCTGATTCAATTGCTGATTGGGCATCTGCTTTCGTAGGATTCGCTTCAAGCATCAAAGTTGATGGCAAAGCATTAATGGAAGGTACTGGTTCTAACTTCGCACCTACTGCTAAAGCTACTCGTGCTGAAGCTGCTGTAGTAGCAGTTAAGTACTTCCAAGATGAGCTTGAGTACAAAGAAGCTGGAGATGCATTGGTTGATGAGTTGACTTCTGTATTTGAGGTTTCATCTGTTGCTTCAGTTGACAATGATAGAGTTGAAGTTACTTTGAAAGAGGAAGTTTCCTCAGTAGAAGCTGCTGACTTCTCTATAGCTGATGCTGATGGTAAGGCCGTTAATGTTAAGGCTGTTAATTTACAAGGAGATGGCGTTCATGTATATGTTGATACAGATGCTTTGACTCCAGGTGCTTCTTATACCTTAACAGCTGGTACAGTTAGCAAGACTTTTGTATCAAAGCCAGCTGACTCAGTAAAACCATCTGTTACAACAGTTGAATCTTTATTTAGCTCAGTTGTTAAAGTTACATTTGCAGATACTGGTCTTGATACTGATACTGCTTTAACACCATCAAACTACACAATTAAAGATGCTTCCGGTAATGTTCTTGCTGTTACAAATGCATCATTTGGTGACACTAGAGGGATTGTTGTTTTAACAACAGCTGTTCAAAAAGGCGGAGAGCTTTACACATTAACAACTTCTAACGTACAAGATAAAGCAGGAAACGTAATTGATAGCACTGTTTCAAACCAATTCGCTGGTATTGCTGCTGATGCAACAAAACCAGAAGTATCAGGAGTAGAAGTTAAATCTAATACTAAATTAGAAGTAACATTTACTGAGATTGGAACATTAGATCCAGTAACAGCTCTTGACGTTTCTAACTACACTTTCGATAACGGATTAACAGCAGTTAAAGCTGAATTCAAGAAAGATTCTGATGGTGTTGTTATTAACCAGTTCAGTCAACAGCCGATTGTAGTTTTAACTACTTCTGCTCAAACGGGTGGTACACTATACACAATGACTTACCAGAACATTAAAGATGCAACTGGTAACGTAATTGTTAAAGGAACTTCATTATTTGCAGGTGTTGCAGCAGATACGACTGGACCAACTATTTCTTCTGTAGTTGCAACTTCAAATAATAAAGTACGAATCCAGTTCAATGAAGCACTAGATGCAGCATCGGCTGCTGTTGCTGCAAACTACACATTTGATAATAGCTTAACTGTAGTTAGTGCAGAACTAGATGCTACTGATACAGATAACAAAACTGTTATTGTAACAACATCTGCTCAAACAGCAAGCACACTTTACAAAGTAACTGTAGCGAATGTTAAGAATGAAACTGGTATCGTTGTTAAAACGGGTACTGGAGATAGCGAATTATTCGCTGGTGTAGCTGTTGATACTACTGCACCTACAATTAGCTCTGTTGTTCCTACTGATAACTCAACAGTAGTAGTTACTTTCAATGAAGATGTATCAAAGGAAGAAGCTCAAAACGTATTGAACTATAAGTTTGATAACAGTCTTGGCTACCCTACAAGTGCAACTCGTAGTAGTGCTGATCACAAAGTAGTTACATTAAAAACAGCGCCTCAATCATCTGTAGTTTATACTCTTACAATCAACAATGTTCAGAACGAAGCAGGTCTTAAGATTGCTGCTGACTCCAAATCAACATTTGGTGGTATCGCACAAACTTCTGCTGCTGTAAAATTGAACAGCGTAGTTGCTTTAAATGAAAATGTAATTCGCGTAACATACAACCAATCAGTAGACAATGGTCTAGCGACAACCCTCGCTAACTACATTGTTACTTCTAACAAAGCTGGTGCTAATGCAGAAGCTGATAACATTGCATATGCTACTACTGCTGGTACAAGTAACTTAGATGATAAGTTTACAGATGCTACTGACATTGAAATCGTATCTGTTGACGCTGAACAAACAACTTATGATATCGTGTTTAAAACAGCAAAAGCTAAATCTGGTTCTGTTTACACAGTTAAAGTTGCTGGAATTGCTGGTAAGTATGGTAAACCAGCTGGAACTGCTGCAGAACTAACTAAGACTTTTGCCGGTACTCCAACAGTAAAACCTGACGTGACTGCAGTAGCTGTAACAGCAACTTATGAAGATCAAATCAAAATTACATTCTCTGAGCCAATTGATAAAACATCACTTACTGATGCTAACATCACAGTATATAACGGTTCTGCTACAAATACTGCTACTTTGATTGGAACTGGTGCATCATCTACCTTGTCTTCAGATGGTAAGACATTAACTCTCAATCTTACTCTGAACGGGGCTAATAAGATTGAATCTAACAAGGTCTACTATGTTGAATTAAATCAAGGTGGAGTTGCTAGCGGATTAACAGATGCATCTAAGTTGTTCCCAATTAAGGTAAGTGCAACTGCAAGCACTGCTGAAAGAGGATTTGCTACTGGAACAGTTGCAGCTGCAACTGCAAACATTCCAAAAGTTGTTTCTGCAGTAATGACGGATGTGAATACAGTTAAAGTTAAGTTCAGCACAGCTGTAGCTAATAATGGAGCCGTTGATGCGGATTGGAATATCTATCCTACTGCTGCTGATGCAGCTGCTGGTACAAATCCTATTCTAGCAGTCGGGGATCAAGTTGATACTATTTCTGTATCATCAAGCGATCCAACATTAGTAACATTTAAGTTTACTAAGGCATTGACTGGTGCTGCAAACAATGTTTACACATTTAAACTATTAGATACAACAGCAATCCGAAGCGCAGTAGGAGCAAATAACACTGCCGCTACTGATGTTACTTCTAACTTTGCAATTAGTACTGCTGAGAATCCTAAAGCTCAGATTGCTACTGCAACAGTAGTTGCTGATGATAAATTGCTAGTTACTTTCTCTAGAGCATTGTCTGCAGACGTCAAAGGTAACCTCAAGATCAAGAATAAAACAACTGGAATTGTAATCTCTGATCTAGATCCAGGTGTAGTGATTGCTGATCAATCAGGTGCAACGTCATTTGATGAATATCTTGTTACTTTGACAAATGGTGTATTTGCAGCTGGAACTCAATATGAAGTATACGTTGACGCTGCTAACACTGCTACAGCTTCTGATGGAATTGCTGCAATTCTTGAAGATGTTGTTGGAACAGCTGCATTAGAAGGATCTACAATTGCTGCTGGTACTGCAAGTGCTCCTGCTTCAACGCTAGCATTAGTTTCTAACGCTAACATCATGATAGATGGTGATAAAGTTGGAGCTACAGCTGATGCAGCAGGAACTATTCAGGATACTATTACAATTACTGCTGATGCTAACTTAGCAGCTAGTGCAAACTATGTTCTTAAGTTCGCTGCTGGTACAGATGCATTAGATGTTACACAATTTGCATTTACTACAACAGCAAGTGCATTAGCAACTTCTGATATTACAGGATCATTATTAGGTTCCGGCGGTGGTACTGTTGTTGTTACTATTCATGATGCTGCAGGAAATCTACTATCTGCGTCACCAATTACTGTAACAATAGCTAACTAGTCATAGAAAAAAAGAGTACAGGATTTCCTGTACTCTTTTTTTATTGGTGCGCCCAGCATGGACGTTATCTATAAGGTAAAATTACCTAATGGTGATGGTAGTAGAAACACTGGATATAATCATAGTTATCTAGAACGATTCATCCAATTAAAAATGGATGAATAATAGGCGAAATGTGTTTAATAAGCCAACTCTTTTCGGATTTAACTTATGATTAATAGTCGTAATATTCATGAAATAAAATTGAGTATAAAATGGGATATGAGGTAAAATGGCTAAATAATTTAAAATGGTTATAGTTGTTAAAGAAATAATAAAAATTTCACTAACTGCTGATATATCATTCAAGGTATCGAAAAAGCCAAACACATTTGGACTGAACCAAGCTTTTGAGACAAAGAAAAAAACCAAAGCTACCTGTTTTCCATATTCATATGGGACAGGTAATTTAATTTTTCCTGACTACGTTCTTGATTATAATAATATATGTAATCATAAACTTTCTATATTAAAATAGAAATTGTAAGGTACTCTCTTTTTTGAGAGTAGAATTCTTCTGACTTTAGCGAGGGGTGGAATGATTCAATGACGACATTATCATGATAGTTTTCTATACGAGATCATGCTAGTGATAATGATTTTTTCTTTAGTCATATTCTAAAAACCATAGGATGTATGACTGATCCTTGATCACTGTGCTGGAGGACTCCAGTGATGTCTCGTTTACTGGCTGCCATCTCTAACGTTCTTAACACGAGACCGTTATTCTGGTGATCGCTAATATGATAGCGACCAATTCATTGTTGTATAGATCCTTGATAGTTGAGAGATATAGCATACTTTGGCTGAAAGGTAGATAAGTTATATCTGTTTTCCACTTATTATTATTAGGATTTGTTGCTGTAAATTTACGTTTCAGCAGATGTGGCACAACTATTTTACTTTCTCCATTGATGAATGTCTTACGTTTTGTTTATACACGACATTGAAGATCATGCATTTACATCGTTCTTTGGACTGTCCTATGGTTTATTTTCTTACCATACTTACGTCGAAGATAGGCTGTATTCTTTCGATGGCCATAACTTAACTTATTCTTCTCACACAATTGTTTAATAAGGTATTCTAACTCGGTAGCTGGAGTTGTCATCTTCTTTTTCCAATGATAGTAGGTTACTCGAGGACCGCTAAATACTTTTAATAACTCTACAATAGAAAAAAGATGATTAAGGTATTCTACCACTTCAATCAGTCATAATCTTTCCATTCCATTTTCAATTCCTGATACTTTTTTAACACTCCCACCTGCATTTTAACTGACGTATTTTAATATGTTTCTGATTTTTTTACCAAGTTCAAGAATCCCTTTTCCTTACGTGTATTGCTTTCCTACAGGCTGGGCGAAACGATGGGTTTCTGCTGTTCGATACCAAAGCATCCATGTCTTTAACTGTGTTTCTTTTTTGATTCATAGTTCATCCATAATTTTCTGATCGAAGCGTCCAGCCTTCATCATATCTTACTTAATCTCCTCTGAATAATATACTTTTGTTCCTTTAATCTTGAATTATATATGAATTATTAAAATCTCTAAAGCTAACCATTTGTGGTTGGTTTTTTTATATGTCCTGTAATCTATTGTGTCGATATTGAGTCTTTAAAATAAGAAATAATTAGAATATAATGGATATTGTCCAATATCGAGGAGGTCACTTGTTGTAAAAATTAGTAGTAAATATACACAATTGGTTGGATTATATGAGATAGCCCAAGTAATTGGGCTTAAGAAAGGTTGATTAATGAATCGTCAAGAGTATACGATGAAAGGTAAATTGTTATATCTCACCGTTCAATATATTATATTGTTTACGCCACCAGCGCTCGCAGCGATCTACCTGAAAATTCTTGACTCCATGACCTCTTTTGAGGAATTTGTG
>FWWL01009728.1_pt1 | contig 11459 bp, 3 predicted proteins | sample 2228331 | NCBI WGS metagenome assembly FWWL01 (sample SAMEA103939775, study PRJEB20133) | metagenome
CTCTACTCACGGTGCTCGTAAAGGTTTGGCCGATACTGCATTAAAAACAGCTGACGCAGGTTACCTGACCAGACGTCTGGTTGACGTTACACAAGATGTTATTATTACCCAGGAAGACTGTGGTACCTTAAGAGGACTTGTTGCAAGTGCTGTTAAAAAAGGTGATGAAATAGTTGAAACTTTATATGATAGAATCTTAGGTAGAGTCTCTGTTCACGATGTATATCATCCACAAACCGGTGAATTATTAGTTTCGTCGGGTGAAGAAATTACCGAAGAAATTGCTGAAAAGATAGAAAACTCTCCCATTGATTCAGTAGAAATTCGTTCAGTATTAACCTGCGAATCACGAAAAGGCGTTTGTGCAAAATGCTATGGCCGCAATCTTGCTACAGGTAGAATGGTTAAAGTAGGAGAAGCTGTTGGAGTTATCGCTGCTCAATCAATCGGTGAACCTGGTACTCAGCTTACTCTTCGTACATTCCACGTCGGTGGTACTGCATCGAACATTACAACAGAATCTAATATCGTTGCAAAATACGATGGTATAGTTGAATTAGAGGAACTCCGTACAGTACCATACGAAGAAGAAGAAAATTCTTCCACTAAAATTGTAGTAAGTCGCTTAACAGAACTTCGTCTGATAGATAAAAACACAGGTATTGTGCTGATGAACCACAATGTTCCTTATGGTTCAAAACTCTATGTTGAGCATGGAAGTGAAGTTAAAAAAGGCGACATACTTTGCGAATGGGATCCATATAACGCAATTATTATTTCGGAGGCAACAGGTAAGATTGATTTCGATAACATGATTGAAGGAGTTACCTATCGCGAAGAATCAGACGAACAAACAGGATTTAAAGAAAAAGTAATCATTGAAACACGTGATAAAACCAAGAACCCTGTAATTAGAATTATTGGTAAGGACGGGATGGAATTAAAATCTTACAATATTCCTGTGGGTGCTCACGTTTCATTAAATGTTGGCGATACAATTAAAACGGGTTCTATTTTGGTAAAAATCCCAAGAGCAGTTGGCAAATCAGGTGACATTACTGGTGGTTTACCACGTGTTACAGAACTATTTGAAGCACGCAACCCATCTAACCCTGCAATTGTAACAGAAATTGACGGAGAAGTTTCGTTCGGTAAAATTAAAAGAGGTAATCGCGAAATTATCATTACCTCAAAAACAGGGGAACAGAAAAAGTATATGGTTCCTCTTTCTAAACAAATATTGGTTCAGGAAAGCGACTATGTACGTGCAGGAACACCACTCTCCGATGGTGCTATTACACCCAATGACATCCTTGCTATTAAAGGACCTACCGTTGTACAAGAATACATTGTAAATGAAATTCAGGAAGTTTATCGTTTACAAGGGGTTAAAATCAATGACAAGCATTTTGAAATTGTAGTACGCCAAATGATGCGTAAAGTTCAAATTGAAGATCCAGGCGATACAAAGTTCCTTGAAAAGATGCTTGTTGACAAGTATGAATTCCTCGAAGAAAACGATAACATTTATGGCAAAAAAGTTGTCGTTGATGCAGGAGATAGTGAAAACTTTAAACCTGGAATGATTGTAACAGTTCGTCAATTACGCGATGAAAATTCGATGTTGAAACGTAACGACAAAAAGCTTGTAAGTGCCCGTGATGCAGTTCCTGCAACAGCAAGTCAAGTATTGCAAGGTATTACAAGAGCTGCATTACAAACTCATAGTTTCATTTCAGCAGCATCGTTCCAGGAAACCACTAAAGTTTTGAATGAAGCAGCTGTAAGAGGTAAAGTTGATGAACTTGAAGGCTTGAAAGAAAACGTAATCGTTGGTCATTTAATACCAGCCGGAACAGGACTAAGAGACTACCAACGAATGATGGTTGGCTCTAAGCAAGAACTTGAAAATATTACAGCCCGCAAAAAAAATGTTGAAGTAAACGAATAAAATATATGAGCGAAAAAAACATACCTCAATCAGGAGAAATTAATATTGAACTGGACGAACAAGTTGGTCAAGGAATATATTCAAACCTTGCCATCATTTCACATTCAAATTCTGAATTTGTAATAGATTTTGTTCGTTTAATGCCTGCTATGCCAAAAGCAAAAGTTCAATCCCGAATCATACTTACTCCAGAACACGCAAAACGACTATTAATGGCGTTAAAAGACAATATTCAAAAATTTGAATCTCAATTTGGGGTAATACGTGTTGTTGATGCACCTCCAATCCCTATGAATTTTGGAGGCCCAAAAGGAGAGGCATAATATTAAATATTAAAAAAAGAGGCTATGATAGCCTCTTTTTTATTTATATACTGATTTGTTTACAATAAATGCATCAGGAAAACCATCTTTTTTAAATTTTTCTAAGTCTTTTCTAGCCTCATTTATTGTTTTGTATGTTCCATATATGTATTTAAAATGACCATCGTTTCCTATCATTTCTGTTACATCATCTTTATATTTTCTGAAAACAGCTAATTTAATTGGTGTGGCAGAGGACTTTAGTTGTATAGTAAATTCAGATTTTTCAACGATTTTCTGTTTAAACTTACTTAACTCAACAACAAAGGCATCAGGATAACCTAATTCGGATATTTTTTCTTTTTCTGCCATTGCCTCTGCTCTATTTTTAAATTTTCCGTATGTGTAGCGATAAAAACCATCGGTACAAAAGTGTTCTTCAACTCCCTTAAGATTTTTAAAATAACTAATATCAACAGGTATAGTAAATGCACGTATTTGAATAGTATAATCTTTTCTAACTGTAGATTGTTGTTCTTCAACCTGTCTTTCAACAGTTCTCGTAATTTGATATTTAATATTACTTAATTCATCAACTGATATTATGGTAGCATCATTAAAACCATTATCAATAGCAATGTTTAATATTCTCATTGCATCCGATTTGTTTTTAAATTCTCCTGTGTTAAATACCAACATATCTCCAATTTTATTATCAGTAATTGGTGAAACTATATTGGTAAACAGACTGTCTTGTTTTAACACTTGAGTTAATGACAAAAGCTTATTCAGGTCCTTTACATCCATTGACTTTTCTTTTTGCTGCATTAAAAGAACCGTATAAACATTTTCATCACGTGCTTTTATGTCCTTCCTATAACGTAAATGAGGAGGTACTTTTATCTCTTCCACAATTACATTCTCTGGAATAGTGTTAAGTAATTTTATTTCAACTCTTCTATTCAGCTGACGACCTTCAGGATTGTCAGTCCCATCGGGATTTTGATTAATGGCTATAAATTGACGTTTACCCATTCCTTTTGCTACAAAACGAGAAGGTTCTATGCCTAAAGATACCAAATAGTCAATAGCTGACTTTGCTCTATTTTCAGATAATTTTTGATTGAATTTATCACTTCCCAGAGCATCTGTATGCCCAACAATTTCCACCATTAAGCCCGGATTCTTTTGCATAAGTTGAGCCAATCGCTGAAGTTCAAGCTCGGATTCTCTTCTTAAATCATACTTGCCGTAATCGAAGAAAATATTACGAATAACATAGTATTCTCCTTTGCTAACTTCGATGGGTTGAAGTACTACATCAACAATAACTTCTTTTTGATTGAAGTTTTCTGGAATATATACATATTCCTGGTGCGTATTATAACCACTTGCTTTAAAAACTAATTTATATTGTCCTGTTATAGTTTTAAAGTTGTACGTTCCGCTATCGCGATTAGGTCGAATGGTAGAAAGGAGTTTGCCCTTTGTAGTATCCCAAATGGCAACAACAACATCTGATGGAAGTTCTGGAGCATTATCGCCAAGTTTTATAATTCCTTTAATAGTAACAAATATTGGTTCGGTTGGTTTTTCAATTTCAACCGGTTTCATATTTGGCAAATTGACTTTTGCTTTATAGATATTATTTTTAGCTATGCCTCCTCGCTCGTTATTGTTTAAAGGAAAGAAGAAATATTCTCCGTTTGCTTTGGGTACATAAAACAAATCATTACCAACAGTATTCAATGGATAACCTATATTAATGGGGGTTGACCATTTGCCGTTTTTCAGTAAATTGCTATAAAAAACATCGAAGCCACCCATACTATAATGACCTTGAGAACTAAAATAAAGAGTATAATTTTCCTTTTCGCCCAATACAAAGGGTGTTTCTTCATCGTAAATAGAATTAATAGTAGGTCCAAGATTAACTGCTGGTCCCCAATCACCTTTTTCATCCCTATCGGAACGATAGATATCCAACCCACCAAAACCTCCTGGTCTATCGCTGGTAAAAAATAAGGTTTTACCGTCTTTAGATATAGTGGCATGAGATTCCCAGTATCTGGTGTTTATATTTTTGTTGAGCGGTTTCATTTTTGTCCACTTATCATTTTTATAATAACTTACATAAATGTTTCCATCATCATTGTCATCACGAACCAAAAAAAGTTCAGTACCATCAGCACTTATACTAACAGGAACTGTTCGTTGTTGAGATCCTGCACCTATTTGTTTGGTTATGTTTATTGGTTCTATCCATTTCCCGTCAACTTTTTTGCTAAAAAATATGTCGTCAAGTTTATAATCTAGATTTTTCATTTCAAGGTCGAGGGCTGCATTAAAAATGTTTCTTTTGCCCGCAGTAAAAACGATTACCGACTCATCATCTGAAATAACAGGGCAATTTTGAACTTCATCTGGTGCATTAATTACTTCACTTAAATTTTGTGGTTCAAGAGGAATGGGATTTTTTGTTAGTTGTTTGGCATTTTCTGTACATTGAATTTCACGTTTTACGTAATCAATGTAATAAACACTACCAACAGATACTGTTTGAGTAAATTTTTTAAAAGCAGCTATTGCTTTTTCGAATTCCATATTATCACGATACGCTGTTCCTAAATAAAACCATGCATCGGGTGGTGCATTTTTTTCTAAATACGAACCTTCTTTATACTTTTTACTTATATGTTGAACAGCATATTCTAAATACGGGATAGACTTTTTCTTTTCAGGTGGGTTGTTGTGATATATATAACAAATACCTATTCTATAAGCAATGTTTGCATTTGTTGTATCGTGTTTAAATAAATCAAGGTATAATGGCAAGGCTAAATCGTATTCTTCAAACATAAAATGATATTCGGCATCAACAAATTTCTTTTTAAAATCCTGAGCAGAAGCAATTATTGAGAAAATGGTTAACAATATAATATGTAAACAAACTTTAGCCATCAACAACTGCTAAACTAAATTATATGATAATTTAGAATTTACAAATCTAAATCAAATTTTTCAAATAATAATTATTTTCAATGAAATAAATATTGAATGCAAAAAGAAATATTAGCAATTCATAAGAAGTAAGAGATTCTATAACTTCTCGATATCTATATTCTCTAATTCATCTTTGTAATATTTTAGAAATTTTCCTGCAAGCATTCCATCAATAATACGATGATCGTATGATAAAGACAAAATTGTTTTGTGTCTGATAGCAATCATATCTCCTTCTGGTGTTTCAACTACAGCAGGAACTTTTTGAACAGTCCCTATAGCTAATATTGCAACCTGAGGTTGATTAATAATAGGCGTTCCTGCTAAAGTACCAAATGTACCAAGATTTGTAACAGAAAAAGTTCCGCCCATTATTTCGGAAGGTAATAATTTATTATCTCTTGACTTTGCAGCTAAATCGTTAATAGCTTTTGCAATTCCCAGCACATTTAACTGATCTGCATTTTTTAAAACAGGCACTATTAAATTGTTATTGGGCAGAGCTGTTGCAATACCAATATTAATATTTTTCTTTAAGATTATTTTTTCTCCTTCCACAGAAGCGTTAAGCATTGGGAATTTTAGTAATGCTTTTGCTAAAACCTGAATAAACAAGGGCAAATATGTTAATTTAATTCCATATTTTACCTGGAATTCGTCCTTAAGTTTGTTTCTCCAATTAACAATTCGTGTTACATCAACATCAATAAACGAAGAAACATGAGCCGATGTGTGCTTAGAACGAACCATGTGTTCAGCAATTAATTTCCTTACTCTATCCATCTCAATTATAGTCTCTCCGTCTGTCAGATAAGTAAAAGAGGATTGATTTGCAGGCTTTGGTTGCTCTGCAGAAGTTTTATTATTTTGACTAATGTATAAAAGCACATCGTCTTTAGTAATCCTTCCGTCATAACCCGTTCCTTTTATCTTCTCAATATCAGAAGGTTGAAGTTGATGTTGCTGTATAATTTGCTTTACCAGCGGACTTAAGTAAACTGTACTTGGTGACTTTTGTTCTTTATCTGAAAGTTGTTGCTGTAGTTTATTTTCTGCAACAGTAGCAAATGTCTTAAATTCTGGCATCTCCGATGATGTGGTGTATGTTTCTGAAGTTAAACTAGAGTTTTCTATTCGAACAATAGTTTTTCCAACAGGAACTATATCTCCTTCTTTAAAAAGTATCTCCTTAACAACCCCACTTTCGGGAGCAACAATTTCTGAATCAACTTTATCTGTAGCAATATCACACAGAATATCGTCTGAATTTACTTTGTCGCCTGTTTTTACATGCCATTTTATTATGGTTGCTTCAACAACGCCTTCGCCCATTTGAGGTATTTTAACTTCAATAATTGCCATATAATTTTTATTTAGTCTAAATTATATGCAAACCTACAACATTTTTTTATCAAATACAAATTTCACTAAACTTGAAATATTAAAATATCTAAAAATGTATCAATAAAGCAGTAAAATACTTTTAAACAGCGTAAATTATCTTATTATGTTAATAGCTCCCGTTTCTTCATGAAATTTATCGGTAACATCTCTGAACACACAACGCCAGGTATAAGTACCCACAGGAACTACCTGACTTCCATTTTTCGCTCTTCCGTCCCATCGTTCACTACGTTCCTGATCTTTATAAAACTTGTCTGTACTCCAAATTAATTCGCCCCACCTGTCGTAGACTTCTAATAGGAAGCCTTCCTCTTTAATGCCATGAGCCAATACATAAAAGAAATCATTTACCTTATCTCCATCAGGACTAAAAGCAGATGGTGCATAAAAAGTATATTGTTCTAAAATTTTTATTAAACCTTTGGCAGTATCTGTACAACCTTTGTTACTAACAGCTACTAATTGCACTTCGTAAACACCAACACCCGGAAAAGTATGAACAGGATGTAATATACTTGACGAATCACCATCACCAAACATCCATTGATAAAATGAAGCACCTGTAGATAAATTAGTAAATTGAATAACTGGTTTTATTTCTGTTGCAACTTCAGGTTCCCAAATAAAACGTGCATCGGGTCTTGGCCAAACATGAATCATATCGTTGTAAACTACTGTGTTTTTGCACCCGTTATTTGATGTAACAGTTATAGTAATATCGAAAGTTCCTGCATTATTAAATGTATGGACAGGATTTTTATCAAAAGACAAATTGCTCTGATCTCCAAAATCCCATAAGTAAGTTTGTCCACTATCAGGACTTACTTCATTAAATTGTACTCTTAATGGTTCGCAGCCTTGCAATATATCTGCTAAAATATTTACAGGTGGTAATGGAAAAACATTAATGTAAATACTAGCCGTATCCCAGCTCACGCAGGCATCTTCAACCCTTACATGATACCAACCACTTTGCGTTGGATAAATATATATTGGAGGCGTCACTAAATCACCATCCTGATTGTATATTGCATAGGGAGGACCTACTCCACCCCAAACCACAGGAGTTATCATTACAGGGTCGCCAGGACAAACGTGAGTTGTATTGGCTAATAAATTGACATGAATAGGAGGCGCTACATATACAGTGGTTGTTAAAACAGGTGATGTACATCCATTGGCATCTGTTACAGAACCTGAATAAGAGGTTGTTGTAGTAGGATAAACAACAATAGCAGGGGTGGAAGGCTGTTCATTCCAATAGTATTGATACGGAGGAGTTCCACCACTTGCAGTAAGGTTCAAATATGCAGGCTGATTATTGCAGACATGTTGAGTAGGAGTTATACTAACCTGTAATGCAGTAGGTTGATTTACTGTTATCACGTCAGAATGAGTGCATCCATTTGCATCGGTAACCGTTACCGAATAAATGCCAGCAGGAATGTTCATTAAATCCTCCGTAATTAAGCCATTCGACCACTGGAAAGTATAAGGTGCAGTCCCGCCGTTTACTGTTAAATCAACCGTACCTGTTTGATCACCATTACACAATATATCTGTTTTGGATATTGTAGAAGTGATTGCAGTAGGTTCTATAATACTAACACTTGTTGGTTGCGAAGTACAACCATTTACACTAACGGTTAATGTTATAGTATGATTTCCAGGAGCAGGCCAGGTTACTTGATGAGGACCTATGCCAGAACCAGGCATTGCTGTTCCACCGCCCCAATCCCATATAAACGTTGCATTTGAGCCTGCACTGCCAGTATAAGTTACAACAGAATAGTCACCTGTACAATTGATATTTGAAGCATTAAAAGCACTAGTTGGAATTTGTGTTAATTGTATAATTACGGTATCTGATGAAGTACACCCCTGGTTGTTCTCTGTCCAGATAAACGTATAGGTTCCAGATGTTGAAACAGTCACAGAAGAAGTAGGATTGGTTGCATCGCTAAAACTTATATTACCAGGACCCGTACCTGTCCATGTTCCACTCCCAACAGATGGTGTTGCCTGTAAAATATAATTAAGATCACACACTGAATCATTTGGACCTGCATTAGCAATAGGCTGTGGAATTACACTAACCTGATAACTTGCTGTATTAGTACATCCATTGGCATCAGTTCCTGTAACTTGATAAGTTGTTGTTGTGGCAGGACTAACCGTTATACTTGTTGTAGTTTGGCTGTTATCCCAAACATAGCTAACTCCACCATTTCCACTAATGGTTGTTGATTGACCTTGACAAATGGTATTGTTTCCTGTTACGTAAATATTCGGGGTTTGATATACAGTAACTGTTACCTGTGTTGTCGCTGTACAGCCATTTGCATCAGTACCAGTAACAGTATAAGTTGTTGTAGAAGATGGGCTGACTGTTATAGGATTACCTGTTCCCAAGCCATTGTCCCATGAATAATTTATTGCCCCATTAGCAGTTAATGTAGAACTTGCATTTGGACAAATAGAAGCAGGCGTTGCTGATGCAGAGATTAGCAATGGAGCTGGCTCATCAATAGTGGTTCCTTGAACTAATGTACAACCATGGGCATCCGTAATAGTTACTGTATAATGATTTGCAATCAAGTTCGATACTGTAGAATCTGTCTGACCATTATTCCAGCTATACGCATAAGGAGCGGTTCCGCCAGAAACACTAACCGTGGCAGAACCATCGCTGCCTCCATTACAAGTAACATGAGCAGGTGTAATAATTGCCTGAAGCTGCGGTGGCTGGTTGATCGTGATTGAATATTGCGAGGTACAGTTATTAGCATCGGTCAATGTTACAGTATAGGTTCCTGCTATTAAATTATTGATGGTTTGATTGGAAGATCCTGTACTCCATGCAATCGTATAGGGCGGTTGTCCATCCGTAGGCGTAAAGGTTGCTGTCCCATCATTTCCACCATAGCAACTAACGTCTGTACCATTAACTGTTCCACCACAAACAGGACAGTTTACAACAACGGTATCTGTTATAATAGGCCCACATAAAGGATTAACATGTACTTGTACTACATACGTTCCGTTAGATAAATTATTTACAGTATTGGTATTACTATTACTGTTTTGAGTTTGAGATATAACAGTTCCTCCACTGTTGTACCATGTATAATTAAAAACAGGGTTAGTTAAATTAGTAGTAACTGTTGCAGTAACATTTCCAGTCTCACCGCCTGTACAGGTAACATTTGTTTCCACGGTGTTGTTAATACAGTTAGCACTGGGGGCAGCATTTAAAACAGCTACACCATTATATCCAGAAACATATAGTAAGTTGGTATTTTTGTTATACTTTATATCCCAAACAAAAGTACCGGGCCATCCTAAAGAAATATTTTGCGGAGCTGAAAAGGCACTTCCGTTAAATGAATAATGTAATAAGTTACCATTTGGACCTCCAACATAAACATTATTGCAATCATCTACAGCAACACCTCCACAAGACAATGGAGTGTACCATTGACCTCCAAAACCTACTGAGGTTGCACTGATAGAAGCACCTGAATTAGGATTAAAAGCCTTTAAAGATCTACCATCATAAAAATATAAATAAGAGTCATTTACATCTAAGGCATTGTATGCGTTTGAATTTGGAGAAATACAACCTTCTGGATCTAAAAACGGGTGATTACTACATTCAATAAAACTATACATTCCATGGTCAACACTCCAAACATAACCATTTAATGCATTATTTAATAACATTAATTTATTTGCAACACCCATTTCACCTTGACCATATGGTCTTGCAAAAATCACAAATATTCTTCCATTATTATCAACTGTTCCATTTACAACATCCTGACTTATGCCACCTAGACCAGTAAAATTTGCAATAGAAACACTTCCATTTGTAGGATTTATTAGTCCTCCATTTAAATTACTACTAGTTCCACCCCCAATTCCAATAATTCGATTGTTTTTACAGTCAAATATCATATCCCACATTTCACGAAAACTTTCATTTTGTTGAGACCAAAAACCATCAGTAGTACCATCTAAATTTAAACGATAAGCTCTTGCACCGTCTGGATTGAATCCTTCACAAATATACAAGTTATTAGCTAGTTTATCCAACATAAAGTTTCCATCATAAACAACATTAGTAGTTATAACGTGTGTCCACAAAGGAGCACCTGTTGGAGAGAATTTTTTAACAGTTAAACCACCTCCAGCCTGACGAACATATACATATAAATTTCCGGAAAAATCATATTCTACATCATAACCATAATCTGTTCCCGACAAATTAATACCGGCAACCCATGGGTCTATTACTATAGGTGTTTCTTCATCTGAACGTTCCACATAAAACCTCACTTCATTACCATTAACTATAAAAGATGAATTAAAGGTTTTATCAGGATTATTTAATGAGTAAGATTTTAACATTTTATCTGTTAATGGGTGAATACTGTTTTCTATTACAATATTGCCATAATTATTTAATTTCAAACTTTTTACATCACCACTATAAAGAAGGGCAATATCCTCTAAATTTGCATGGGGGCGAATTATAATATTATATTTTATGCCAATTGAAAATTCTTTTGGGATAATATATTCAACATCAACATTAGGATAAACATTCTGATAAACTACCTTTTTAAAACCAAAGCATTTTTCTTTTGAATCAACAAAAGTATAATATTCATCTTCTTTTTCTTCTGCAATAATTTTAAGCCCATTAGAATTAATGTTTTTCCATTCTGCTTTAATATATTTATAAATATAACGAACATTTTCCTTTTCTTCTTCCTCAAATTCTCGTTCACTTATAA
>FWWL01009729.1_pt1 | contig 11458 bp, 8 predicted proteins | sample 2228331 | NCBI WGS metagenome assembly FWWL01 (sample SAMEA103939775, study PRJEB20133) | metagenome
TCATGTGGCGACCATGTACCGCCTATGTACCGCCCTGTACCACCACAAATACCCATATCTTGTCAATGAGAAGTATAATATTGTCTCTATGGTACAAGATATGGGGTAAAACAATAGTATCGTGGGGGCGGTACATGCGGTACATGGAAATCTGCCAACTTTTGCTCGTATACACTTGAAGTTCTAAACGAGTTTGGAAGACCATGAAAACCATGTACCGCATGTACCACCAGTGTCCTTGACACCGCCAGTCGCCGGTGTCGGCCAATCTATTAGTGATGACCTCCTCGAACCACAACACTCAACACGCTGCGGAAGCCCGGCGCATCGCGGAGAGGCAGACGCAATACAGGCGTGATGGGGCTGGACGCCCGGCCCAAAAGGGGCGCGTAGCCAACTCTACGCATGACCCCGCTCACAGGAAAACACATTGTTGCTACCGAATAAGCTTGGGGGTGTATTTTCCATGCTAACGGTCGCGGGTGACATTCATCCTTACACTGTTGGGGCGCATGAGACGTTTGTTTTCCGCTCCACATGGCTCAAGAAGGGGTTCGACGCCGTTAATCGTGACCCGACGGTCTTTAGCCGAGAAGATGCGATAGTTGTGCTGGGCGTCGGGAAGAACATGGTGCGGTCGATCCGCTTCTGGTGTCTGGCAACGCAGATAGTGGAGGAACACCAAGAGCCGGGCGGGAAGAAGCGTTTGCAAGTAACGGATCTCGGCAAACGTTTGCTGGATGACTACGGCTACGACCCCTACCTTGAAGACATCGGTAGTTTGTGGTTACTGCACTGGTTGCTGGCGACGAACGTGCAGAGGGCAAGCGCGTGGTATCACATCTTCTCTGGCTATACCTCCCCGCAGTTTACACGTAAGCAACTGCTGTCCCACCTACAGCGTGTGGTCGAGCGGCAAGAACAACGGATAGCGCCCGCATCGTTGGAGCGTGATGCAGATTGTTTCATCCGTACCTATACAGCGCACCGTGAGCCACATGTGCTTCCCGAAGTCGCCCTGGAGTGTCCTCTAACGGAACTCAACCTGATACAGAGCTCTGATGAGCCCGGGTGGTTCCAGTTCCATATCGGCGCGAAGGAGACCCTGCCGGTGGAAGTGTTCGGGTACGCCCTACTGACATTTGCGGCTACACGTCTGCACCGATATCATCAGCTCAGTCTATATGACTGCTTGTATGAACCGGGCAGTCCCGGACAGGTGTTCCGGCTTGATGAAGTATCGTTGATCGATCTGGTCGAGCAGTTGTTACCAATATCACACGGGATGATGGACCTCGGAGAAATAGCCGGGATGACCTACCTGTTCTTCAAAGAAGGCGCTCTCTCGGAACTTGCGCAGCTAGGTGATAGTTTGCTGGACGCCTACTACAGCACACCGCAGGAGAAAGATAGATGACGCATCCGTTAACCACTGAATGGGTGGCGTTATCCTCGTGCGTTCGTGTGAGCCCGCACTTTGTGCGATCCGCTAATCTTCGGCGAGATGCCCGGTCGGCGCGGGTTATCGAACGCTATATCCTTACGCCTGTCGTGGACCGCGCCCTGCGTCGTCTGCTGGAAGGCTACCATTCAGGGCGTCAACTCGCCTGGACGGTTACCGGTCCTTACGGCTCCGGTAAGTCCACTTTTGCCCTGTTTATAACCGCATTGCTGGACAAAGACCACCCGGCGCACGCTACCGCAAGAGCTGCTCTCTTGAAGCAAGATGCCCAGATCGCACAGTGGGTCACTAACAGCCCTTCCTTCCTGCCGATACTGATTGTCGGCAAAAGGCATTCGCCTGCCCGTTGCATTCTGGAGGCGATGGAACACGCGAATGGTCTTCCTCCCGAAGTGCGCGCGTATGCCTCTCAGGTGCTTCAGGCGCAGACACCTCTGCCGCCTGCAGATATGGATACAGCGGTTATCCATGTACTGCGCGAGACCGCGCGCCTATCACAGCGTCCGCTCATCCTGGTCTTTGACGAGATGGGAAAAACTCTGGAGTACAGCGCAACCCATCCCTTTGAGAGCGATCTGTATCTCTTCCAGCAACTGAGCGAACTGGCGCCTGAAGTGAACATGGTGTTTGTCGGAATCCTGCATCAGGCGTTCGAATATTACGCACAACAGCTGGATCGGTCTATACGGCGCGAGTGGTCAAAGGTTCAGGGGCGGTTCGAGGACATCCCCTTCATAGAAAGCAGTGAACAGATGATGCGCCTGACCGCACTCGCGCTGGAGACGGCCGGTGGACAGGAACCCCCGCTGATGGCACGCGCACGGCACCTCTGCAGACAGCTGGCGGAACAAGCTATGTGTGAAGGGCTGTTTCCTCCCTCTGCCCACAGTGACGACCTGCTCGCCCTCGCTGAACGCATCTATCCGCTGCACCCGGCAACGTGGGTCGCGTTACCTGAGGTAGCCCGGCGCTACGCGCAGAACGAACGCTCGCTGTTTGCCTTTCTGGCTTCCTACGAGGCAGGCGGCTTTCAGCATTTCCTGAGTGGACATGCTCTGTCGCCAGAGGAGACACCGCCTCTGTATGGCTTGCACCATCTGTACGATTACCTTGTGATCAATCACCACCACCTGTTGTTGCGGCGTTCCAGCGCGCGCCCTATCGCACAGGCGGAGGAACACCTCCAGCACCATGACTGCTCCGACGCCGAGATACTGGTGCTCAAACATCTCGCTCTACTGCAGTGGCTGCAGGAAACCAGCCATCTGCGCCCAACTCGTGAGGTGCTGCTGTCTACAGTCGCCCCCTGGCTGGCACCCGAGCAGTTGGACGAGGCGTTGCACTCCCTTCGGAAGAAGTCAGCACTGGTGGTCCGCCATTTCAACCGCACGTATCGTGTGTGGCAGGGTAGCGATATCGATATCGAAGAACGCCTCCAAACAGCGCGGGCGCATATAAGCAAGCCGTTTCCTCTGGCAAGGACGGTACAGGACTTTTTGCCCCCGCGCCCTATCTCGGCACGTCGGCATAGCTATGAAACCGGCACACTGCGCGCGTTCGCAGTAGAGTACGTCGACGTGCAACGACTGGAGGACGCCGAACCTCGATGGTTGAGCTGGGATACGGAACCGATGTATGCCGGATGCGTGGTGCTGTGCCTGCCGCAATCCCCTGACGAGCATGAGCGTTTCATACGGTGGGCGTGTTCCGAAGCGGTCGCCTCTCGCGATAGGCTGATTGTGGCGGTGGCGACCAGGTATGAGCGGTTGGTGGAACTGGCAGAAGAACTGCAGGCACTCTACTGGGTGCAGGAGAACACCCCCGAACTACGCGATGACCCCGTAGCACGCCGTGAACTGAGCGAACGTCTACTGGGCGTTCAGCAAGAGATCAGCCAGCGTGTCCAGCGGCTGTGGCAGAGCTGTCGCTGGTTCTGGCGAGGTGCAGAGCACTCCTCCAACCGCTCCGTGTCCCGTTTGCTCTCGACCGTCTGTGACGTACTTTATCCGCACGCTCCGATTATACAGAACGAGCTTATCAACCGATGGGCGCTGTCGTCCGCAGCGGCAGCGGCGAGGCGCAACCTGATCCAGGCGATACTGACCCGTGCGCATGAGGAGCGTTTAGGGATAGACGGATATCCACCCGAACGCAGTATCTACGAGAGCCTGCTCGCCGCTTCCAAACTGCATGTGCCATCCGCACTGGGCTGGCAGCTCACAGAACCAGCAGAGGACGACCCACTTCGCCTGCGTCCACTCTGGGAAGCCATGCGCGAGATGGTCTTCAGGGACCCTCCGCAGATGGTGAACGTGGCTGAGATGCAAAACAGGCTGGCGCAACCTCCTTTTGGTTTGACGCCAAGCCTATTCCCTGTCCTCCTGTGCGTCTTCATGCATGTGTATCGTGATGAGTGCAGTCTGTACCGTGAGGGGACGTTCCTGCCTGAACCCTCTGTCGCCGATTGGGAGGTACTCTTGCGCCGCCCCGAGCTGTTCGCTGTCGCCGGATGCCCCACCTCCGGCGCGCGCGCTGAAGTGCTTCAGACGATCGCCGGACGCTGGAATGTGCCGCCCAAAACAGTGCCTGTGGTGAGGGAGCTGATACGTCGGGTGCGTGCCCTGCCTGAACACGCCAAGCGAACACGCCGCCTGTCCCCGCAGGCACTGGCGCTTCGGGATGCCCTGATGCAGGCGCAGTCGCCCGAGCAGTTGCTCTATTATGATATACCGAAGGCACTGCAGACCCGTCTTCCAGCGGAAGGCGCCGACCCCGACGCCGTACAACGGTTCCTCTCTGCGCTGGACAGCGCCTTGCGTGAACTGGCTGCGGTGACCACGCGCACCATCGAGTGGGCTCGGGACGAATTGCTGAAGGCGTGTAGCTTGCCGGAGGGTGAAACGGGCTGGAAACTGCTGTGCGAGCAGTCCGCCATCCTGCGCGACAGGGTGTCGAACCCGCACCTGCGTCCCCTGCTGGCACGCGCCTCGGCTGGGGTTGGTGCAGAGAGCGGTACGAACGCAGATGAGACCACGCTGGAGAGCGTGCTGGCTTACATTGCCGGGCGTCCTCCACGCACATGGACGGACATGGAGGTGCAACGCTTCCCGGAAATGGCGCAGGTGCTGGGTTCTGCCTACCGGGAGGCTGCAATGCTGAACCTGCAGGCTCTACCGTTGACGCCGGAGGAAGAGGCGCAATGCGAGCAGCTCCTGCAAAAGATGCGCCAGCTTCTGGCAGATGGGAAAACGGCGCAGGTGCGATTGTCGGTGTTACTGCGCTTACTGCACGAGCAGACATCCTGAAGGGCGCAAACGTCACAAAATCGGCATAAGCTTGCAGGAATCCTCCGCACCTGTGCTAAAATATAGGTAAACTTCGTTCACCCATTTGCGAGGGTTTGCCATGGACGCGCCCAAACCGATAAGGCACATTCTCTCCCTGTCGGGAGGTAAGGATAGCACTGCGCTGGCTATCTACCTGCGCGACCGCGTGCCTGAGATGGAATACGTGTTCATGGACACGGGCGAGGAACTGCCTGAAACCTATGAGTACATCGAGAAACTGGAAGCCTACCTCGGCAAACCCATCGTGAGGCTTAAACGGGACGATGCAACGTTCCAGGACCTGCTAAAAGCACGCAACGGTTTCCTACCATCGCCCAAAATCCGCTGGTGCACAGAATACCTTAAGATTATGCCGTTCGAACGCTACGTTGGCGACGACCTGTGTTACAACTACGTAGGCATTCGGGCAGACGAATCTCAGCGCAAAGGCTACATCTCGACCAAACCGAACATCATCCCCCGCTACCCCTTCATAGAGGATGGGATTACCAGGGAGGACGTGATGCGCATTCTGGAGGAGAGTGGGCTGGGATTGCCTGCCTACTACCGCTGGCGCTCGCGTTCCGGATGCTACTTCTGTTTCTTCCAGCAAAAGATAGAGTGGGTCGGATTGTGGGAGAACCATCCGGACCTGTTCGAGAAAGCAGCCCAGTTTGAGCGCATTGACCAGCTAACAGGAGAGCGTTACACATGGAGCGAGGGGGAGAGCCTCCGTGAGCTCATACGCCCCGATCGGGTTTTACAGATAAAAAAAGCACATCAGTCAAAAAAGAACGGTAGCGGTTTCCGCCCGCAGCAAAGACTGGTAGAGGTTTTCAATGATGACGACGACGATGCGTGTCTCATCTGTCACCTGTGAACGAGATGCCGAACAGCCTGACGCTGCTATTCTTAGGGTCTGTGACTTGCGCCTCAGGCTCCGTCGGTATATTTGCGACCAGCTCGGTCATCCGGAACTTACAGATACTTTTTACCCTGAGCAAGTTGCGCGAGGTGTGCTATGAAGGGTACGGGTAACCAAAGGCTGGGACTGACATTCCATCGGACATTCCCACTAAACAGGCATTCAGTAAACCTTATTATTCGCAAAGTTGTCGACGTAGGAGGACCTTTGTCTGACGAGGAACTACGGGACACAGGGTTGGGCGAAGTTCAGGTTCCGGCGATGCGCCGCTATGCTGTAGGCTGCGGACTTCTGACGAGGAGGGGTACGTTAACCGAATTCGGTCAGCGCGCAGCAAAAGCGGACCTTGATCTGGGTCAACCGGCGACGCTGTGGCTGATGCATTATCACCTGAGCGCGCCGCAGGGTCCCGGTCCTCTATTCTGGCACGCGCTTGTGACCCGCCATCTGCAACCCGGCGCTATGGTAGACCGCCAAAAGGTTGCTCGCTGGATTGCGAGAACGTTGCAGGAGGCGGGCAAGGAGGAGCCAACGGAGCGCGCGTTGCAGAGCACCGCAACCGTCTTTCTCGGCGGCTATGCCAACACGGAAGGGCTGGGCGCGCTGCAGATGGTGAAGCGTACGAAGAATGGCTACGAGGTGTGCCAGCCTGATCCTCCACCGGTGTGGGTCTTTGCATACGCGCTGGCAGACTACTGGGAACACCATTACCCCAATCAGGTGACTATCAACCTCGACAGCCTGAGCGAGCCGGGCGGGCTGGCAAAGATTTTCTGGCTGGACGCAGGCACTCTTAGTCGCTACCTGCAGACGCTGAAGCAGGAAGGCGTGATTGATCTGTACCGCGTGGCTCCGCCCTATCAGGTGGTGAAATTGTGGGACAATCGACACACTTTGCTGGAGCGCATCTATGACCGACGCAGTACAGAAGATGATCGAGCAGCTTGAGGAGCCGGGTTTGCGGGTACGCACTGGGCTAATCGTTGTGCCGTCGAGTCGCTTGCAACGCGTTAGAGACCTTGCAGCGAGGCTCAACGCCGCGGCCGAAGACGTAGTGGAAGCTGTTTTGAAGGACATACCGGATGGGGCATCTACGGCTAATCTTTCATCATCTGGGATTCAAGACGCCCTTGACAAGATTAGTGAAAAGCAGAGCGGGCATCGTCGTGTGTTCGTTGAGAACCTGGACCTTTTACTCTCTGCAGTGAAAGAGACCGAACGGAACGAGGTGTGGTGGTTCATCCTCAACTCGATGCCCTATCGTCGTAGAGTGACGGTTGTCGTGATGCCTCAAGAGGCAAAAGAGATTTTGCCAGACATAGGGACGTGGGAACAACAGGGAAGATGTGTTGTGCTAACATAACGACGCGAGTCGTACGAAGCCGCTAGCTCAGGAGGTGCCTTGGTATGTACTATGTTCGGGACGTTGTGAAGGTCGACAGGTCCACGCGTCAGGACACGGTAGTACAGGTCGACTTCTACAGCGACAAGTCGCTCAATAAAACCCTCGTAGAGAGTTTTGTGTTCACGAGGAGCGCCCCCGAAGGGAAGGTGTCTACGCTAGATCTGCTCGCCAAGGTACGCGAAGCAGCTGAAACGGATCGCCTTGAGAACATCTTTTGTATTATCGCCAACTACGGTCAGGGGAAGACGCACTTCGCGGTCATGCTTGCGAATTACTTCGGGCAGCCCGTGGACTCTGAGGAATTCAAGCTTCTTATGGAGCGAATGGAGCGAATAAGGGATGTGACCGACGATGCGTCGACACAGACGTTCGCTGAGTTCCGTAAATCTCATCCGCCGTACCTGGTGGTGAGATTGCGTGGAGATCGCCCTGAGCCGCTCGATGCACAGTTCTTGCGTGCCGTAAAAGACGCATTGAGGGAACATAATGTTGATGAGGTCCTGCCATTATGGTACGATCGCGCGGCCAGCTGGCTTGAGAGACTCGCTGATGACGCGACTTTGAAGAACCGAGCCGCTGAAATCTTGCACTCTAACTATGGGACAGACCTGCCTACGCTAGTGCAAGAGACGAGGCGTTGCTCGCCGTCTGTTTATGAGACAGTAATCGACCTTCACCGGAAGCTATACAGTACAACTCCCAATTTTGAGGGAGAGTACGCACCAGCCGATCTCTTGGAGAAAGTTGTTGAACGGTTTTGCAGGCAAGAGAAGAAATGGGGCGGAGTACTAATCCTATTCGATGAGTTTTCTCTCTTTATTCAGAAGTATGCGCACAACCAGCGCGCAGCAGGTATGCTCCAAAACTTCTTGGAGTCCATTCAACGATGTCGCCCCGACGCGCTGTTTGTGGCTTTTGCTCAGCACGACCCCCTTAGTGTCGTAGATAGCTTGAGCATCGGTCAGCAGCAAATTAGTAGCGTACGCAAGGAGCTGGAGCGTATCCGCACTAGACTAAACCTTTACTCTAGAATGGAGCAAGTTGTCGAAGGGTACCTACGCCGTCCAGACGCACGATGGGACGATATCTATCGGGAGTTACAGGACTTTGCTGACGTTCACCTTTACGAAGCCTGTAAATTCACTCTCGAGAGTCTTCCTAATCTGTATTCGGAAGACAAGGAGTGGAACCTCGAGCAGTTTGAGGAGGTGGTCGGTAAGGGGTGCTATCCACTTCATCCCTTAACTACGGCAATACTGTGCAATATCAATCTTCAAGGCGAATTCGCCCAAACAGAGACACCCCGTACAATCCTTGGGTTCGTCCAGGAGAAAGCGGTCGAGGTACTGGATCTGCCCATCTTTCACGACAAGAACCCGACGTGGATCTACGCAGTCGGCCTGGTTGACTACTTCGGGAAAATGTTACCCCCACATGAGTTGCATCGATATCAGGATGCTCTGCGCCGCCTTGAGGAGGGCTGGGGAGACGAGTACAGGGCTGTTCTGAAGGCTATATTACTCATATCGGTCGCCGGTATTCGTACAAAGCGAGAAAAGTTCGAGGAGCTTGTTCAGCATCTTTCCGGATGCTCCCTTCACCAAGTTCGTGAGACGCTCAAAGCTCTGAAGGACCGGCTCATACTACATGATGATGGGGGTATCTGTCGGTTCTGGGCATCGGGTGGAGATCCTGCCCGGTTGATACGTCGTAGAGACGAATCTTTCAGTCGTCGCTTAGCGCCGGATGACATCTCTATTCTGACCCGTGACGAACCAGTGCCTTTAGAGGTCTCTTGGGGCCATCCTGCTGATTGGCAACCTCGAGTAATCGTCTGTCCTCGGCAGTGGTTCACGACGGCGTATGTGAAATCGCAGGCACCTCTATATCGCAAGAAGGACAAGGCCTTTGAAGTTGTTCAAAGAGCATTGATTGTTCGTCTCTTCGCCGATACGGAAGACGACGTCGAGTGGTACCGCACGGAGAGCGAGCGTATTATAGATGAAGCCTTCGGGGATATGGAATATCCTCCGGTCGTCCTGCTAATACGTCCAACCAAACCGATGGGGGAGTTGGCTCGCCTTGCTCGATGGCAACGTGAACTTCAGCAGATGTCAGAGAGGCAACGACAGGAGATAGGTGTGGAGATCTGCGCCGACGAGAAGCGGTTGGTAGACGACAAAATCAAGAGGCTGGATAGCGACTTCAGACAGTTCACAAAAGCATCTGCGCTCATTGTGCCAAAGGCATACCGGTCCCGTTTGGAAGAGTCCAACCCTTCCTCGCTTTCCGAAGCCATTACGAAGCTATACAGTTGTGCCTATCCACACGTGCCTCAGTTCTCTAATACTTATGAGCTTAACGACCCTCAAAAGTCGAGACCTTTCAAATCTGAACTTGCTAGCGTGTGTCGTGAACTAATGGAGGGGCGTCTGCGGGATTTCATAGAACCCAACTACAAGGGCAGGCAGGGGCCTGGGAAGGACTTCGTTGAACAGATCTTGCGCCGAGAGTGGCAAATTGTGGACAGCCGATTCTCGGTAATTGAACCTCTTAACGCTAATATTAAGCGAGCTTGGTGCGTACTGCAGCAAGCCTTTGACAACGACGAACTCAGTAATGTAGGGGATGTCGTCTTGCGCTTAATGAACCCGCCTTACGGATACGGACCGTATCAAGCCGCTGTCCTTCTCAGTGCGTGGTGCGGATACAATCGGGCGCGGATGGAGGTTTCCATCAATGGTAGACTAGTAAAGCACGTCTCGGAGCTCTGGAGAGACTGGAAAGGTCAAGACTTGAAGGGCTCTAGAGCAGTAGAAGACTTCATCTGGAACGTGGTCGTGAACAGCGTGACGCTCCGCAAGAAAGAGCAGCGGGATGATCAGGTAGCGCGACTTGCTGACGAGATACTATCCCGACAACATGAGTTGAGTACTGAGGAAGCACAGAAAGTGATTCTCGAGCTGCGACAGTACATCACAGCACAAAAGGAAGCCAATGAAGCGGTGCCAGAGAGCATCGAGGAGGCGGTAAAGGTTCTCCAAGAAGACCTGAATAGAGCACTCTCATATGATGACGAAGTGCGGCGCGTTCGCAACAGGGCAAAAACAGCCTCCGACGTTGGGATTCTCGCCGATGCATACAAGAAGTTGCGAACGCTTCCTGAGTGGGGTATTGTGACGCCTACATCACCACCTGTCGAACATATACGACAGGAGGTCGTTGAAAAGCTGGAGGCGTGTCTTGATACCGAGTGCAGGAAGGTTCTGAGGATTTCCGACCTGCAAGAGGTCACCGAGATGCGCAATAGATTGCAGCAACTTGTAGGCACGGTACGCGAGGTAGATCTACCTAATTTGGAGACACAGATTCGAGAGTACAGGGACAAGTTTGAGGAGCGAGTGCAGCAGCTCGAGCTTGAAGCAAAGGAGCGCGAGCTGATTGGTCAAATAGCAGGGATAGAAGTAGAGCCTGGTCTGTCTCTGAACGTCCTGCGCAAGTATTGGGAGCGCCTAAGTCAAATGCAACCCATGGCGGAAAGTACCCGATCGGAGTGCGATGCCAAAAAACGCCAAGTTCAACAGGCTATCGACGAATTGCTACATCAGATTCAGGCGTGGGAAAGGGAGATCGAACAGGTATACAATGAGAACGACGCACGTCAACTGCACCGAGAAATTGCGAGTCGTGCGCTCCTCTACAAAGGTACGCCGGAGGAGGACAAGGTTGGGCAACTGATCCAGGAATGCGAGACCATTGTGAAGATCTATAGCATTCCCATGCCTCAGACGAGGCGCGAGTTAGAAGACGTTGAGAGTAGTCTGACGCAATACCTTGAGACCAGTGCGGACGCTACCGTACGGAAGGCGGCGGACAGGAAACGCAGTGATATACAAGAACACGTCCGACGTTTGTCTGAGAAAGCGTCTCGCTGGCTCAAGCAGAAGCGAGATGAGGCTATCAGTTTAGATGCTTCAGCATTACCTAACCTGCTTAGGGAATTAGATCAGCCTCCGGAGTTTCTTGAAGACGAAGCGCTGCTACGAGAGGCAAGGAAGCAGGTAGAGGAACGTATCGAAGCTGACGCCTATACAAGTATCCGCAGCCGATTAACACAAATTCGGGACCGGCAAAAGTTGATAGAGATCCGCGATGCTATTGATAGTTTGTTGCGACAGATGAGCGAATGAAAACCCGATCTAAACACATACTTCTCGACCCGGTAGGCGACGCATCGATACCACAAGGCTACCTGCTCGTCGATACTGAGGTCGCCTTTTTGCAACACGCGGTATCCGGTAAACCGCTGTTCGTACGAGGAGACAAGCTCTGCCGGTGGG
>FWWL01009733.1_pt1 | contig 11454 bp, 8 predicted proteins | sample 2228331 | NCBI WGS metagenome assembly FWWL01 (sample SAMEA103939775, study PRJEB20133) | metagenome
CGCCGCTTTTCGGTGAAGGCTTTAGCCTTCACCAACCTTGCCGTTGATCCGGATGGAAGCGGAGTACCGGTTGGGGTGGAACGCGATCCTGCAATCCGTGCAACGGATAGACGCATTTACGATGTCCAATTGTGACGCGTTCAATTACTCCGGGCACGACAAGCGTGCCCCTCCGGTGCTTTTTCTCGGAGGGCCACGCTTGTCGGGTCCGCCGTCCAACGCTGGATCGTCCATTCCGTTTTACCGGGGACTGAAGTCCCGCGTGAAAAGCGGGGCTAAAGCCCCGCACTCCATGGAGTGCGGCGATTTATCATGGAGTGCGGCGATTTATCGCCGCTTTTCGGTGAAGGCTTTAGCCTTCACCAACCTTGCCGTTGATCCGGATGGAAACGAAGTACTGGTTGGGGTGGAACCCGATCCTGCAATCCGTGCAGCGGATAGACGCGTTTACGATGTCCAATCGTGACGCGTTCAATTACTCCGGGCACGACAAGCGTGCCCCTCCGAATAAACTCCGGAGGGACGTGCTTGTCACGTCCGCCTCCCGGAGGGACCCGCTTGTCGGGTCCGTTAATCCACGTTCGATGTTCCATTTGCTTTCGCCGGGCACGACAAGCGTGCCCCTCCGCGGTTTGTTGGACGCCGTGGAAGGCGCCCCTCCTGGTAGAGGAATTTCATGAATTGCCCCTGCCAACATGCCGTTTTGCCCTGATGAGCGTCTTTTGGGGGCGATTCATGAATTGTTGCCACGATACGGTGAAAACTCGAATCCGTCACAGATTCTTTCCAAGAAGTCAAAGAAAATCCCTCTGGCAAGGTTAGAATAATGCCAGTAGGTTAAACCAATGGGTAAATATGAGCAGGATCTTTCAATGACCTGGGTGTGTCCGTACTGTCAGGGCAGGCGACCGGTTCCGCCACCCGCGACCGCGGGTCAGGCCGTCTGTCCGTATTGTCGGCGACCGGTCATGATGCCCCAGGCTGAAGGACAGAAGTCACCGAATAGGGGCGAGGAGTCTGTTTCCCTTCCAACGGGCATTCCAAATGATGATTCTTTTAGGGAGTTGCGGAACCGAATTATTCGCAGCAAAAGACGCACCGCCTGGTACTGGTGGATTGGGGCATTTGTCGGTCTCGCCTGTCTGGGAGCTGTCATCGCAGGCATCTGGTGGGTGGAAAACGCCCAGCAGGGCGGGGAGCGTTCCAATCTGACAAAGGTATCTCCCCCGGCTCCCGAGAAACGACCGCCACCTCCCCTTCGCTGGTCGCCCCATCAGGTGTTTGTCGCCCGAACGCTGGAGCAAGCCCGCCAGGCAGTCGTTAAGATCGAGATCCCGCTTGAAGCGGGAACGGCGGTGGAAACCGGTACCGGATTCTTTATCGGCGATCGCGGATGGATTGCCACCAACAATCATCTGGTCCAGAACATGAACAGCCGGGCCTATGTTCGCTCGGCAGATGGGCAAACGTATCGGATCGCCGGAGTTGTTGTCCAGGCTCCAGAAATGGACCTGGCCATCCTCCAACTTGCGGAGCGCCCGGCGAAGACGACGGTTCTTGATCTCAGCTATGATGGCACACCTGCCCTGGGTACGGAGGTCTATGCCATCGGACATCCGTACAATGTGGACTTTTCCCTGTCGCGGGGGGTGGTGAGCCGCGTTCTCACCACCGCCGAGCTGATTCAAAATTTCCCCGACCACATCGTGGCCAAGATTCACTCTCCACCCAACATGGTGTGGATACAGCATGACGCCAAGATCTCGCCTGGCAACAGCGGTGGGCCGCTTCTCGACGGTGCCGGAAGAGTCCTGGGAGTGAACACCTTTGTGCACCGGCTGGCCCAGTATGGATTCGCCAGCCACATTCGTTATCTGCGGGAATTAATGGCTCGGGCAAAAGATGCCCCGGTACGTCCCCTTCCGGAACCCCGCGCCCCATCTCTGGAAAATGTGGCGCCTGAGCAGATTGTGGACCTTACGCAAATCGATCCGCTTTGGAATGCAGCTACAGCGATGGGGTGGAACCCCCAGACTCCGGATCAGTATCGCCAGATTTCGGAACTTGCGCGGATCGCCAATATCGTGAAATACCTCCAGGTCCGTGGTCAAATTCCTGAGGGCGTTCCACCCGAGATTATCGATCGCGCGGCCACTCAGCTCGAATCTCGATTTATGTCGTTGGATCCGGGCGTGTTGTCAGTTGCGGTAACGGAAAAGCTCAACAGCTTTGCCGTCCAATCATTAAGCCAGGTTCAATCGGGAATTGTGTGCGTGGGCGTTGTGGCGAGCCCGGTGCAAGGGACGGCAGTCCTTGTGGCAGTGGGAGAGGGCCCACGGCATCTGCTGCTTCGGTTGCGGCCGGATCCCCCTCCGCTTCAGATATCACAGCGGGTCTTTGTCGCTGGCCTCATTTTGCCACAGGTGGCCGAAATTCGATTGGGAAACCAAAATGTTGCCGAACAGGTCCCGGTCATTCTGGCGATGTTCGTCATTCCTCTGGAGAATCAGTCTACCGCGGGCGACACAACCGCGGCACCGGCACCCTGAAACCGGCCAGTTTTGCCCTCCATGTGTGGTGAAACGAAAAGAGTGGTTCAAACAGTTTTTCCTAAAAGACGATCCACTGCCGCCCCGATGTCGGGCTCCCGCATCAAGCTTTCGCCAACGAGAACGGCTTTCACTCCGGCCGCCGCCAGCCGCTGTATATCTTCATAACTCTGGATGCCGCTCTCTCCCACGACAAGGCGATCAAGCGGGATCTCCGCCCGAAGGCGAATGGTGTGGTTCAAATCCACTTCGAAAGTACGGAGGTTTCGATTGTTAATGCCGATAAGCTTGGCCCCCAGCTCCACAACCCGCCGTAGATTCTCCGGTTCGTAAATCTCCACCAGGGGCGTCATGTCCCACTTGATCACCTCTTCGTAGAGTTGGGGCAGTTGCTCGTCGTTGAGACATTCCGCGATGAGGAGCACCGCGTCAGCCCCGTAGGCACGGGCTTCAAGAACCTGGTAAGGGTCAAGGATAAAATCCTTTCGCAGTACGGGAATATTGACAGCGTCCTTGATCCAGCGAAGAAATTCGATATGGCCCTGAAAATACGGTTCATCGGTTAGAACGCTGATACAAGCCGCCCCGTGTTGTTCGTAAATTCGGGCAATCTCAACCGGATCGAAGCTCTCTCGAATGACGCCCTTCGAAGGGCTGGCCTTCTTGACTTCGGCAATGAGTGCCATCCCCGGGGCATCGCGAATGGCGGCTAGAAAATCCCGTGGCGGGGCCTGTTCCTCGACCAAACGGCGGAGATGATCTTCGGGCGCAAAAATTTTTGCCCGTTCGATCTCCTCTCGTTTGGTGGCCACAATGCGGTCAAGAATAGACGCCATGGAGAATTTCCTGCCTCATCGATCGCCTGCGCGGGGAATTTGACGTGCGATCCTGTCACCTCTCCGTGCTGAGGTCGAGGCGCACTCTTCAATGAGGATCGCGTCAACTGTCAGATAATCCCCGCCTTTCCAACAGTCGCTCAAATCTGCGAAACCGGGCTCGGCCGCAACAGTATGTTCGTGATATTTGAAACGGTTTGCGCGTATTCCGGTTTGTCCCGGAGTTGGAGCCATTCTGGATCTTTCAGGAAGGCTGCCCAGGCCTGCTTTTGAGCTTCAATGGTGTCGAAGCCCAGCATGTACGTCAAATTAGGCAATTTCGTGCCGATGAGCGCCTGTCCAAAGAAAACCGGATTCATCTTGAGCCGGCGGAAAATTGCCAGTTCCCCGCCCGTGTTGAACATTTCAACCTTCTTCACATGCTTGGTAAGATTGTGGCTCTCGTAAATTCGGAGCTGGAAGATGCGACTGTCAGCCGTGCTCGGCACCTCCACTTGGGGCACGCCATCGAAGGCGAGGAGCAGGCTGCTTTCGACGCGTTGATAAGTGGGATCGTCGAAAGAATCCTCGAGCACCTCTTTCCCTGCGGCTTGTGCCCGGGGATTACTCAGGAGCGCTGCCATTTCCCGAATCACTGTTTCACAGGTGTTGTGGGGCAAAAGCACAAAGAGGCTGGGATCTTCACCTTCCAGGTAGCGAAAGACCCCGACCGGCCGGATGCCGAGGTTGTTCCAAACAGGGATGGCCACCTCAGCCAGGAATTTTTCCAAACGATCTCGCTTTTCCGGAGTCGCAATCTGGTAACGGCGGAGCTCCAGCAACTGCTTACTCTTTCCACTTCCCTCGACTGCCTGCGTTAGCTCACTTATCGCCATCACCGTTCCCACGCTGCCAATCACGGAAGATGCCAGAAACTCTCGCCGTTGCATGAGGTGTCTCCTTTCTTCTGCGCCGGTTCAACCAGAAAGCTGCTTTTGCCCTGATGCTGATCCCAATCGTGGGAGTGGCCCCCAAAAAAGTGGCGGCAAACCAAACAAATTACGGGCACCCGCCTCACTCGTCGGACGTTTTCCGATTGTCACAGTTTACCTGCGATCCGCAGGTTTGACTATCGGTAGCGCGGAACTACCCGGGCCACCCTGAATCATCCCCAGTTTTGTAATAACCTATGAGATACCACAGGTCCGATACGTTGTAGGGGCAATCCATGGACTTCACCCAACCATTTGACCCGGAATTCAACCGAGCATTTGAAGCACGGCCAGTGAAATGGCCTCTGCGACCATTGGAATGCGGGCCTACCAAGCAGGTTCCTCCGGGTTGAATCTCACTCCGGCAGGAGTCCGTTTGGATGACCGCCTCCTCATTGGCGCGGGAGATGTCATGATGCGTGAGGGTCTCGCCCTCTTGCCCGCCGAGGGATCCCTCGTCAGAATGGGGGCGGCGTTTCAGGTCTCAACGGTCTCCAGTTGATTGGCTTCCAAAAAGGGACTGACCATGTCGAGCCTGCACCGTAACCGAAGCAGCTTCTGTGTATTCCGCCACGTTGAGAACCTTCGAACCGGACTGCAACTCGCCTTGGCGGTCATCTTCCTGGTATGGCCCATCGCCGCTTTGGCAACGCGCAGTGCAACAGGCCATGCGGAAGAAAAACCGGGCGCGTCCACGCCACCGGCAGTTATCTGCCTCAGTGCTTCGGCTTCCCCTTTGGAGCGCCTCGCCGCCCTAGAAATCCGGCGATATCTGTACCTCCGCACGGGAGAGTTGATTCCCCTGGTTGATCAACCGGCAAACGAACAGGCGACAGACGTGATCGTGGTGGCGCGAAGCGATCGCCTTTTGGGCGGGGAGTTGATTCCGACCGACGTTATTAATGCTCACCGGTCATCGCTTGAAAACCGCCTTGATCGGGCTGGAGATGATGGCTTCCTCGTGTGGACGATTCCTGGCAACCAGCGGCAGATTTTGGTAATAACCGGCAAGAAAGACATTGGCGTTCTCTACGGGGCTTATCGTCTTGCCGAACACTACGGGGTACGTTTCTATCTGGAAGGAGACGTCGTCCCTGATCGCCGAGTGGCTTGGTCGCTTGCGCAACTTGATGAAGTTCGTCGGCCATTGTTTCAGCATCGGGGGATTCAACCGTTCCACGACTTTCCTGAAGGACCCGATTGGTGGGGGGTGGAAGAGTACAAGGCGATCCTTGCCCAGTTGCCCAAATTGGGCATGAATTTCATCGGGTTTCACTGCTATCCGGAGGGTGGCGTTGGCCCGGAGCCGCTCGTGTGGATTGGCCAGGCCGCTGACATCGGGGAAGGAGCGGGAGTTCGCTTCAGTTATCCCGCCCGGCATTTCCTCACCAGCAACGTGACAGGGGCCTGGGGCTACCGCCCCATGAAGACGTCCGACTACGCGTTCGGCGCCGACCAACTCTTTGAAGTCGATGATTATGGGGCCGATTACATGCAGGGTTACTCTCCCTGGACGGAAATGAATGTGGACCAGGCGAACAAACTTTTTGAAAATATGGGGCGTGTTCTTGACGAGGCCTTCACCTTTGCCCGTCATCTCGGCATCGCAACCGCGGTGGGAACGGAAACGCCGCTCACCATTCCCAAAGCGGTTCGCGAACGGCTCAAGGCGTCTGGAAAGGACCCGTCGAATCCGGCGGTTGTTAAAGAAGTTTACGCCGCCATGTTTAAGCGGATTATGCAGACGCACCCCCTGGACTACTACTGGTTTTGGACGCCTGAGAACTGGACCTGGTCAGGCACCAAGCCCGAAGAAGTGGAGGCCACACTTGCCGACCTGAAGATGGCCTACGAAGCAGCCAAAGAGGTGGGGGCTCCGTTCACATTGGCGACGTGCGGATGGGTGCTGGGACCCAGCCAGGATCGTGCGCTGTTCGACAAAGTTTTACCCAAAGAGATGCCGGTCAGTTGCATCAATCGGCAGGTTGGCCACGACCCCGTCGAGCCTGGTTTTGCCCGTGTGCAAGGGCGTCCCAAATGGGCCATTCCCTGGCTGGAAGATGATCCCGCACTCATCAGCCCCCAGCTCTGGGTGGGACGCATGAGAAAGGATGCCGCCGACGCGCTGAAGTACGGTTGCACGGGATTGATGGGAATTCACTGGCGGACGCGACAGCTTGGGCCCAATGTTTCCGCGCTGGCCGCCGCCGCATGGGATCAGCACGGCTGGAACCCGGAACTTGGTGAGACTCCCGCTGCTCCGTCCCGCCCCGGCGAAGGTCCTGAGGGCGGCCAGTTTGCCACCTTTCCCGGCGTTGATTTTGCCGACACTGACGAAGATCCGATTTATCAGAGCGTCCGGTACGATGTCGATGCCTATCGGTTCAATCTGCCCAACGGCCAGTACCGGGTCGTTTTAAAGTTCTGCGAACCCCATTACAGCGAAGCGGGGAAGCGCGTCTTCGGTGTGAAAATCCAGGGGAAAACCATCATCGACACTCTCGACATATTTGCCCAAGTGGGCAAAAATCGGGCTCTTGATTTCACCTTTGACGGTATCGAAGTGGCGGACGGCACTTTGGTTATCGAGTTCGTCCGCCAGGTGGAATTCCCCTGCATCGCCGGGATTGTCATCACCGGTCCGGTGACTCGCAAAATCAACTGCGGTGGTCCTGCATGGAACGACTATCAGGCCGATTGGCCCCCCACGGACCGCACGGCTCATCGTTACCTGATGTCGATTGATTTTTACCTGGATTGGGCTTCGGCTCAGTTTGGACCAGAAGTGGCCTTCGAGGCAGCGAGGATTTTCGCCGCCATCGACGGCCGCCTCCCGCGTCCCAGCACGTGGGTCCATGGGCCCGGCGGGATTGTGCCGGACTCCCGGCCGTGGAGCGAAGTGTCCAAGGATTATACCTTCGTGGATGAATTGGCAGCCCTACGAGAAAGTGTCCAGGGACCTGGCAACCGCGAGCGATTCGACTACTGGCTGGATCTGTTTCGTTACATGCGGGCGAATGCCAAGGTCAATTGTGCACTTCATGCCTACAAAGCCGCCATTGCGGAATTGGCAAAAATCCAGCAGAAAAACGGTGATCCGGCCGAGCTTCAGCGATTGGCCAGGGAAAAGGTTCTTCCCCTTCGCGAGGAACTCGTGGCCGATCTCAAAGAGGTTCATACCTATCTCCTTTCGCACGTGTCCACCTATGGCGGTCTGGGGAATGTCTGCAATTGGCAGCAACACGTCATTCCAATCACGCTGGGCGATGCGGATGCCCAACTCGTGAAGCTGGTGGGTGAAGAGATTCTCGCCGATCGGACGCTCCCGCGCACCTACGACGGCCGTCCCCGCATCATCGTGCCATCCGTGCGAAGTCTCGTCAGTCGCGGAGAATCCCTCCGACTCAAGGTCATTCTCCTCGGGTGGCAGAATGCTGAAGCGAGCCTCTGCTGGCGGGCCGTTGGAGAGCCCACATATCACACGGTTCCCCTGAGCCACGTCGCACGATCCGTGTATCAGGCGGCGCTTGCCGGAGAGCAGCTTCCCGACATTGTGGAGTACTTCATTGAGGTCCGCAGTGGCGACCAGGTGGCCCGGTATCCGGCAACCGCACCCGAGATCGGCCTGACGACAGTCGTGGCACCTTAGGCTTGACAGTCGTATCCCACTGCGAGTTGCATGGACGCGACTACGGCAGTTTGCTTCCTTGTGCCCCACACTCTGGCGGATGGCCGACTGACGCGCTGTCGCACGTCGCCCCAAGGTCTCGGAACAATGTTCGGCGAACGTTGATTCGAACTGTTCGACCAATCGGGGTCGGCACGGTGGAGGGCCATCCCCACCGCTGGCCGGTAAAGGTTAGGGTGAGGTGCTCGGTGCTCAACCGCGTCCCAACTGGCCTTTTTTTATCCGCCCGGCAACGCGATACTTAACGGGTTACGGTCCAAATTTCCTAAATGCATGCGTGAACACCAGCGCGGTCAAGTCGGACCGTGCCAGGTTTTGCAATTGGGAGACTGCGTGAAAACATGGTCCAGGTCGTTTTGCCCGACGGTCAAATCCAGGATTTCCCATCCTGCATTACCGCAGCCGACGTTGCGGAGCAAATCAGTCCCCGACTAGCCAAGGCGGCAGTGGCGGCGGAAGTCAACGGCAAAGTTGTCGATCTCAACACCCCCCTTCCGGCGGGTAGTCCTGTCCAGCTTAAGATTCTGACGGAACGCGATCCCCAGGCCCTGGAGGTCCTGCGTCACTCTGCCGCCCACGTGATGGCCCGGGCGGTTCTGCGTCTCTTTCCCGGAGCCAAGCTCGCTTTCGGTCCCCCGGTGGAAAACGGCTTTTATTACGACATCGACCTTGACCGCCCCCTCAAAGAGGAGGATTTGGAGCGGATCGAAGCCGAGATGGCGAAAATCGTGGAGCTGGACGAACCGTTCGAGCGGCTCGAGGTCCCTTGGGAGAAAGCGGTGGAAATCTGTCGCGATCTCGACCAGCCGTACAAGGTCGAGCATCTGCGGGAAGGGCTGGCCAGCGAAAAAACCGTCTCCTTCTATCGCCAGGGCGAGTTCCTCGATCTGTGCGAGGGGCCTCATATCCCCTCTGCGGGGCGACTGAAGGCGTTCAAATTGCTTTCGGTGGCAGGAGCTTACTGGCGCGGAGACGCCTCTCGACAGCAGCTCCAGCGCCTCTACGGAACGGCATGGTTCAGCAGGAAAGATCTTGAGGATTATCTCCACCGCCTGGAGGAAGCCAAGAAACGGGATCACCGTGTGCTGGGAAAGCGGCTCGAGCTGTTCACCATTGAGCCGATGGTAGGTTCCGGACTGGTGCTGTGGCTACCGAAGGGCGCAATCATTCGCCGCCAGCTCGAGGATTTCCTTTACGGGGAACTCCTGCGTCGGGGTTATCAGGCTGTTTATACCCCACACATTGGACGAGTGGAACTGTATCAAACTTCCGGTCACTACCCGTATTATGCGGACAGCCAATTTCCCCCCATCCAAATGGCTGACGGCGAGCGGTATCTCCTTAAGCCGATGAACTGTCCGCACCACATCATGATTTATAAATCCCGTCCGCGGAGCTACCGGGAGCTACCCCTCCGGCTGGCGGAGTTCGGGACGGTGTACCGTTTTGAACAATCTGGGGAGCTCACCGGAATGACCCGGGTCCGCGGCTTCACACAGGACGACGCCCATATCTTCTGCACGGAAGAGCAGGTGGCCGAGGAATTTCGCGGTTGTCTGGAAATGACGCAATTCGTCCTTCAAACGCTGGGATTTACAGATTACCGAGTTCGGCTGAGCCTCCGTGATCCGAAAAGCGATAAATACGTGGGCGATCCTGAGGTCTGGGAGCGTGCGGAATCGGCCCTTCGCCGAGTGTGTGAAGAAATGAATCTGCCCAACCTGGAGACCGCCATCGGCGAGGCCGCATTTTACGGTCCCAAGGCGGACTTCATCGTCTCCGATTGCATAGGCCGGGAGTGGCAATTGGGCACCGTCCAGCTGGACTACAATCTCCCCAGCCCGCAGCGATTTAACCTGGAATACATTGGGCCAGACAATCGTCCCCATCAGCCGGTCATGATCCATCGTGCTCCTTTCGGGTCCCTGGAGAGATTCACCGGGATCTTGATTGAGCATTTCGCGGGAGCGTTCCCCCTCTGGCTGGCGCCGGAACAAATCCGCGTGCTCACCGTCAGCGAAAAATTTGAGGAATACGCTCGACAGGTGGAGCGGCAGTTTCGGGAAGCGGGCCTGCGGGTGGTCGGAGATTATCGGGCCGAAAAGGTCAGCGCCAAAATCCGCGACGCTCAACTTGAACTGGTCCCCTACATGGCGGTCATTGGAGGCCGGGAACAGGAGCAGGGAACCGTGGCCTTGCGAGAGCGCCGCAAGGGGGACCTGGGCGCCTTCCCCGTGGCAGCAGTCATTGCAAAATTGCAGGAAGAAATCCGACTGAAGATAATACCCCGTTATGACGACGCGCAAAAATAGCGTCGGCCGGACCTGCTTCCGGGCAATTCCTGACACGGGAGGTGGTGCGGGGTGTTGACGTTCCGGCAATGTGTGTTCATACTCAAGCAAGTGTCCAACGCCCTTCCGGAAAGGGCGTTGACGATGGCTACGGGGTCAACTGTTTTGGTCGCTTGAGAGTTTGGCTGAAAGAGGAGTCCAACAATCGAGGAGAAAACTTATCGCGTCAATGAGCGGATCCGCAGTCCGTCCGTCCGGCTGATTGGTCCCGATGGCCAGCAGATGGGAATTGTCAGCCGTGAGCAAGCCCTCGCGGCAGCGAGGGAAGCGGGGCTCGATTTGGTTGAGGTGGCCCCCAACGATAACCCGCCTGTCTGCCGCATTCTCGACTTCGGCAAATTCAAATACATGCAGAAAAAGAAGCAGCAGAAGTCGCATGCGGCTCAAATGAAGGTCAAGGAAATCCGGGTCCGACCGGGGACCGGGGAAGCCGACCTGAACGTCAAGATCAACCGTGCCCGGGAGTTCCTCACTAAAGGCGATAAAGTCCTCATTTCCGTTATGTTCCGGGGACGAGAAGCCGCCCATATGGAGGAGGGCGAAAAAGTCCTCAACCATATCCTGGAGCGGTTGATGGACCTGGGCAAGCTGGAAGGGACAATCAGCCGCCAGCCCAAGCGGATCGTGTGTACGGTCCTTCCCAACGCTAAATCAGCCTCGTAGGGAACCCCGGACAGCGACCGCAGCGATGAAGCGCATCTAGCCCAATTTGGTATTCCCCGGGAAACGGGAATAGGGCGCGTGCGCCGGGCATGATCGTGGTGCCGTATGGTTCGGGTTCAGTGGGGCATTATTTAAGCCGCACAAGGGCCCGGGAATTCAAGCCAATTTTCAGGCCTTCGGATGGGTTCTCAACGGGAATAAAACTTGGCTTCCCGGACCAAACCGTCGGTTGTCTGCCCATCCTTTCGCGAATTGCTCGCGAAAGGTTTTTTCCGAAGCGCGTCCCCACTGGACGCCCTTGCCGGGAGGCTCTACAATCAAAAATGGACGCGGGGACAATCCCCGGCGTTCGCCCGATCGCGGGGTGGAGCAGCCAGGTAGCTCGCAAGGCTCATA
>FWWL01009738.1_pt1 | contig 11449 bp, 6 predicted proteins | sample 2228331 | NCBI WGS metagenome assembly FWWL01 (sample SAMEA103939775, study PRJEB20133) | metagenome
CCTGCTCTATTGTCCTGTTTTATTGCGCCAAACCTCCGCCAGAGCGAAAGCGGCTGGCTTCGGATTGCCGTCGAAATCCATAATCGAGGTGTTGATGGGCTGCGGAAAAGTATCGTGCGAACCCCACAGCAGAACGCCTCCGCAGCCGGGAAAGCGTGCTTTGCACATTTTCATGCCAAGGGACAGAGCTTCGGCTTGCGCCTTCTGGCTCCATTCCACGTATTCAGGCAAATTTTCAGGTTCGCGTCCCAACTCCGCGCAGACCTTCTTCCAGTCGATCCACCAACTCGTCGGCCGGCTCCAATACGGATTGTCCGGCGTCGCAGGAAATGCCTCGAAATCCCCTTTGTACCGCTGCATAAGCTCTATGGGGTTGGCGCCGGGGCACGACAACTCAGAACGGAACAAGGCATCGTCGCGGCTCCAATAGTCGAGTGCTGCAGCTTCATCCGCGAAATGCGGATACGGCCCGTGAACGTCCCAATGCAAGCCTTTGCCGAAATCTTCCGCGGTTCCCCATGCTCTCGGCCCTGAAGGCGAAGCATGAACGTAACGTCTTCCCGGGTCGCGATTTTCCACGACCGCTTTCAGCCGGGAGAGCATAGGATGATCGGGGGAGCAAGGTTTTCCCAGCCCGCTTTTGTTCCCTTCCAAATCCCCCATCAATTCGTTTCCGCCAGCCCACATGGTCAAAGATACATGATGCTGCCTGCGTTCAATAAAGGATTCGGCAATGCTTTCTGCAATCGAAATTTGCGATTCATCTTCCGGCGGCCAATTTTCAATGCCTGAAGAAGTCAGCGGGAAATCCTGCCAAACCATTATTCCCAATTCGTCGCACAACTCGTAAAACCAGGCGAATTCCAAAAAACCGCAGGCATTGATCCGCAACATGTTGCAGCCCAAATCCTTGTACCAAACGAGCCGTTTCTCATAATCCTCCCGGGTCAAGTCGGCAAAATGGGCCCGGATCGGGGCGAAATTGACTCCTTGGAGGAAGATCGGCCTGCCGTTCACTTCGCAGACCCACGGATCCGCTTCCGCCGGTGCGCCGACGCACGGTTTCCATGCCACATGCTTGAATCCGATTGTCCGCTCGATCGTGTCTATCGCTTGATCAGACTCGTCAAGCAGCACGCAAGTGAGGTCGTACAACGGCTGGCTTCCCTCAAGATTAGGCCACCATAGTTCAATCGGAATAGCGTCGGTTTCCCAGCCCGCTTCGAACTGCTGCACCGTAATCCGCTCTTCGTGAATAACCGAGCCTCCATGCGATAACACGCATTTGACGGTTTGCGGCTGTGAACCGCCCACTTCCCCATCCAGATGGATGATCACGGTGCTGTGCTCATAATTGACATTCGTCAGACAGCGGAATGACACAAATTCGTTGCCGTCGGTCGCGACTAATGAAATCGCGTCCCATATTCCGATTTGAACGAGCCGGGGCACCCAGTCCCACGTATAATTGTACCGGGGCTTCCATTCCGTCCACTTCGACGAATACCCGCACATGCCCAACCAGCGAGGCGGAAGATCGAAGATGATCTCAAGCGCATTATCCGACTCATTCAAAAAATCGGAGATGTCAAAAACATGCGGAACATGCGTGCCTTTGAAGGCGGATACTTGCTGGCCGTTGACATAAATCCAACCCGAGTAATCCAATCCGAAGCAGGCCAGTTGAAAAGCCCGTTTAAGCGCTGTCCCTTCGCGGATCCATTCGTCAGGCAGTCGGGTTCGAAAAATCCAATGCCGATTCTCAATCCATTCGCAATCGCGAGAGCGGACCCCCACATTCCAATCCCTGATGATGCCGGCGTCGAGCAGAGCCTGCTGCACGGAGCCCGGAACTTTTACCGGAATCGGACCGATATCCACACTGCTTATTGGACCCATAATCGCGAAGCTTTTTTCAAATTCCCATAGATAGGGCGTATATCCGCACAAGGTCCATTCCAACGTCGATAAATCACATATTGTTTTCATTAAGCCACCTCAATCGGCATGATCAGTAAAGTAATGGGGAACTTCAGAATAGGGACGGAGGAAAGGCACCTCCGCCTCCCTCCAATCCGCCTTATGGAAATAAAAGTTTTATTTCCCATTATTTTTTCAAAAATTCATCAACCTGCTTCTGCACTTCAGCGATGACTTTATCGATGCCCGCATTTTTATAGGCCTTTTGCAGCATGGCCAATCCCGTTTCCGGATCCACCACGCCAAGATCCAGAGGATTGAGATACTCGTCTTTAACCGCTTGCAGCTTCGTGAGCTCGGTCTTGAACGGTTCCGTATCGATCTTGAAACCGACATAGATGGATTTCGTGAAATTGTCCGCATTCGCGGCATAATCGAGCCACTTCTTATCATCCGGCAATATATTGTCCGGATAACGGTTCACAATGCCAGGACGCCATGTCAGAACATAACCGGGAAATAAATATTTCGAGCCTTCGACGATTTGGTATTGATCCTCTCCTACGGGATTCCAATCCTTTCCGGGAAGACCAAATTGCAATAAGTCATGATTTTCTTGGATGGACAGCCACTCCGCCAGTTGAACCACTTTTTCCGGAGCTTTCGAATTTTTATTGACCACCAGAAAATTGGGCTGCGAATAATCGGATATGGGCTTCGGATTCTCGGTATCATACGGTACAACGACTTCCAATTGAGCTCCCGGCACAGTCGTCAACAGCGGTAGTGACCGAATCCCGGAAATGCCGTCCGATGAATAGAACACGGAAGCAAACTTGCCGGCATTAAATAACGCCACGGCATCTTTTTGCACTAAAGCATTTTTTTCAAATATGCCATCCTGGTAATATTTTCTCATTTGCTTTAGAAAGTCCGTAAACCCGGGCTGTTCCCAGAATGCAGCGATTTTGGGATTGTCCGTATTGGGGTAATAGAGGAAATGTTCGGCAAACTGGATGAAATCTGCATTGGTCATTGCCCTCGAAGTCTCGGTAAATCTCATCTTAATGAACTTTGACTGCAGCACTGAACTTTCAATACCCCCGTTAACCGCGATCGGAAGAATCTTTGTTTCATTCTTTTTCACGGCATACAGGAAGGACTCCATATCTTCCAAAGTTTTGATAGGGGGCAATCCGTATTTCTCCCGCAAATCCTTTCTGACAAGGAATCCATGGACATAACCCTGAACTACTCCCATAGGAATTCCATAAATTTTTCCTTGGAATTTATTAGCATCCCACATCTGCTGCGGAATCGTTTTTAGCAGATTGGGCGATTGCTGAATGAAATCATCCAGCGCGACAATCTGTCCGTCCGTGATCATTTTATCCATGTGCAACCAAGGGGCATCAAGGAACATATCGAAATCTTCCCCGGCTGTCGCTTTCAACAGCACGGTGTTCCCATAGTCAGACCAAGGAATCCAGCTAATATTTAAACCAATGCCTAAACCGTCCGTCTGCAGCTTATCATTCACGGCAGTAAGAACTTCATCGAAACCGACTGGCTTATCGCCAGGGAAAAAAGCTTGCAAAGTAACCGGCTCCTCTTTAGGTTTCTCCGGGCTCGGGGTCGCCTCCTGTTTGGATGTCTCCTTCTGGCCGGGAGTCGCCTCCTCCTTCCCGGTATCCGTCGGCTGTTTGCTGCATCCGCTCACAATAACGGCAAGAACAAGCATGATAACCAGCAATAGTTTTCCCGTTCCACCCCCTTGTCTCATTGCGTTTCCTTCTGTTTTTTTGAACATTGTGATTCCTCCCATTTTCAATCTTATATGCTAAACCAACCTAAGTTGGATGAAGCCGGTGTAACGCTGACAAGTCTCTCTTATCCTTTAATGGAACCGAGTGTTAATCCCTTGACAAAATACCGCTGAACAAACGGATATAAGAATACAATCGGACCAATCGTCAGGATGGTGGTCCCCATGCGAATTTGATAGCTGGGCACCTGAATACCCATATTGGCCCCTGAGGGAATTAAAGATTGCGCAGCCGTAATATTCGAAATCAAACGGCGCAGCAGCAGCTGAAGCGGAAACTTGACGTCATTGGAAATAAACAGCAATCCGTAGAACCAATCGTTCCAATAGACTAAGGCATAAAACAAACCAACCGTAGCGATCATCGGTGTGGAAACCGGGATAACTAAACGGAAGAAAATTACGATCTCATTCGCCCCTTCAATACGTCCCGACTCTATCATTTCTTCCGACACCGAGCGAAAAAAACTTACCATGATAAAAACGAAGAATGGATTCACCACCAGCGGCAGAATAAGAGCCCATAGTGAATTCGCCAAATGCAGCCAATTCGAGATCAATATATACAATGGTACGATGCCACCTTGGAATAACATCGTAAAATAAACAAGGAATAAAATGATTTTGCGAAATTCATTGTGGCGGTTGGCAATGGAATACGCCAGCATCGAAGTAACTATAAGGGCAAGCAAAGTGCCGACGGAGGTGACAATTAATGTGACCCCATAACTTCGATAGATGGATTCCGAAGCAAAAAGCACTTTATAAGCTTCAACTGAAAAGGTATGGGGGATTAACCGGTATCCGACTGTGAGCAACTCATTTTCGGTTGTAATGGATCCCGCCGCCATTAACCAAAAGGGCAAAAGACAAAATATCGAGAAAATGGCAACCGTTATATATGCAAAAACACTGTAAATCCAGTCAACAAATGAAAGCTTCATAGCTAATCTCCCTCTCCTAGAACAAAGCTGAATCTTCCGAATATTTATTAACGATCCAATTGACCGCCAAAACCAACACAAAGCCCAGGCAGGACTGGATCAGTCCGACGGCTGAAGCCATGCCCAAATCTCCCAATTGGCGCAGCGCCCGATAAACATAAGTATCGATAACGTCGGTGGTCGAGTAAAGCAGCCCATTATCCCCTACAATGGCATAAATCATCGCAAAATCTCCATAAAAAATTCGTCCGACAGACAAAAGGGTCAGCAGCATAATCATAGGTAAAAGTAAAGGTAACGTAATCCGCAGCATCCGCTGAGGCTTCGAAGCACCGTCCATCCTTGCCGCTTCGTACAATTCTTCGGGAATATTCGTGATGACCGCAAGGTAAATAATCGACATATATCCGACACTTTGCCATACCTTGGCCAGCGTAAGGATTAAAGGCCAAAGCTTGGACTCCATATACCAAGAAATATCAGGAAGCCCAAGCTGATTCATCCAGTCATTGGCAATCGGCTGGTTTCCACCGATAAATGCGCTAATGATCATGCTTACGACAATCCAAGACATAAAGTAGGGCAAGAAAATAACGGATTGAGCCATTCGTTTCATATATTTCGAACGTAAATCGTTCAGCATCAAAGCGATAAAAACAGAAAAAAAAGTGGAAAAAATAATAAATAAACAGTTTAAAAATACGGTGTTGTACATTACTCTACCTAAATCCCCGTTAAAGAGAAAAAAGGAAAAGTTCTCAAAACCTACCCATTCGCTGCCAAAAATTCCTTTCGATATATTAAAATCTTTAAAAGCAATTATCAACCCAAACATGGGAACATACTGAAACACGACTAAAAACAAAATACCTGGTATAGCCATAAGATACAAAAAGGAATTTTTATACAGCCTTGTCATCAGTCCCCGTTTCCTCTTCACGGCAATCCGGGCTCCCAACTGTGTTTGTCCCATACTTGAGCCTCCGTCTATCTAATTATCAAGGGTAATCGGCTACGCCGTCCTTTTATGATCAGGTGCGTTTGCCTAGAATTATTAGAAATTTGAGTATAAAAAACTTATACTTTCTAATAATTTAAAAAAAATGCTGTTTACTGTTTAAAGAAATGGGGATGCATTCGTATCCCTTCCTGCGTCAGGTTCCTTTCACTTTCACTCACACTTTACCAAACAGGTCGTTTTATTTCTATTCCTTAAAAAACAATACAAGTAAGAATAGCAACATTCGGCGATGATCAATAGCAACAATAATTCATAAAAACACCACTTCTATATCAATCTATATAGATTGATATAGAAGTGCTGCCGTTAAACCATCATCTCTACAGTAATAATCTGCTTTGGTTTCAAATCGAGACTAATTTGCGGACCGATAAAATACACTTCACCAAACGGTTGCTCATCCAGATTGACCAACCGTGCCATTTGCACGGGACGGTCGAAGGTGAGGGTACCCTGCACGGGCTGACCGGACGCATTAAACAAGCGAATGACGTAATGTCCTCTCACTTCTTCACTTTCCTTGATTGCACTGACGATCAATCCGGCACCGTTGACGGCTATGAACGATTTGGCGGGGGGAAGCTTCATTTCCGCACGATGTGGAGTCTCATAAAGCGGCTTGCCCGTTTTCCGCGTGAGGCTGCGCAGCCCGGCGGCAAACTGCTGCCTCTCCCGCCACAGTGTGCCGATCCACTCCGCATCGGCGGCATAAGGTCTCAGCGCGTAAGTAAACTGCAGCTCGCTAAGCAACTGTCCGCTGTCTCCTCCGTTGCTCAGCACTTCATTGCCTGTACTGCGGAATAAGGTTAGCGCAATCGTACGCGGCAAATCATCGCGTACGACCGCTTCGTATAATCCATTGCTGTACACCGCCAGTCCGCAGCCGGCGTTATTCACAGTGATAATCCCGTTATGCGGTACTGTTCCACCGTCATCCTGCTGCAAGTGGTTTCGGTAATCCGGACGTTGAATCGTTCTCTCCACGAGATCGAACGGTGTGCTCGTATAGTAACGTTCTGCGGCCAACCCGGCCGGAAACAGCACGCGCATACGATGATCCCGCGCCGTGTTCTGCACCAACGTACGGAAACGAACGATCGGGTCGTCCCTCGTCAACTCCACAAATGTCGTAATCGGCAGTTTCACGAACGTTTCGCTTCGTTTGGCTTGTCCGGTCGTGACCCGGTCCGGCATCCGCATGGCCAGTTGGATGCGGATGCAGCTTTGCAGCGGACCGCTATAGACAACAGATATTTGCGCACTCGCAGCGACTGAAGAATATACTTCATTCATAACCGGTTGTATAGAATTCCAGCCTTCTCCAATATCCGCCTCGTCTTCAAACAACATAACATTCGTGTACGTTTTTTCGGTTTGAAGATCGCTGATCGTCATTGAACCGTTGGAATGAATGTGGAGTCGAACCCGCCCGTTGTCCCATGTATTCGCATTCACTTGCATCGAACCTTTGGGATTCCGGTACAAAGGAACCATCAGCAGCGCATCATACTGCTTCGGCTTTGGTCCTTCGGAGACAATTCTTTGCACCCCATAAGTCGCATAACCATAGGAAGGCACTCTGCCGTGAAAAGCAACATGATAGACATCGACAACTTCTGCCTCCGGAATGTCGCGGTATTTACGCGTATGTCCTACGACGCCACGTTCCACCTCAAGCAGTTGATACTCCACTTCTCTGTCTTCCTGATCGTGTATTAGAAACGGCGAACCTCCTGAGCCCGGCAGAGTCTCTGCATGAGCAAATTCAGGAGGAAGGCGGAGTTCCACATCTATCACTTGATCTACATCTGTTTGTGAAGCGTTAAATACCGTAAGCAGATAGTCACCCTTCATTCCACCCTGTTGCAGATGATTCGAAATATAGCTCATCTCTTCCTTGATCATCCGTTCACTGATCAGGCGACTCTGGTCAAAGCGGTACACCATATCCCGATGCACTTGATCAATGGAGCAGCCGCAAATAGAATCATGCGGATGGTTCTGGATCAGGAACTCCCACGCTTTCCGGTAAAAACCTTTCTGATACGGCCGCCCTTCCCACGCCGTAAAAGCTCCCCACGGTTCCGCCCATTTTTCCAAAAGTGTTTCACACTGCGCATTTAATTGTTTTAAATGAATTCTTGATGATAATACATTGAGCGGAACCCAATTGTTGAAGCCTCTATATCCAAGTGATCTTTGCTCCCCTTTATAAACCCGCAATGGATGCCCATTATCCAATCGCTCGCGCAAATCATGCAAGTAATGTTCAAAATGCCCATGTACAAACTCAACCCCTAAGCCAGCCTCATTCAACGCTTTCAGCATCGCCGGAAGCCCGGGTTCGATTTCCGCATGATCGACACCATCTAAACCGAGCAGCAATTCCGTGGTCGCCCGCTTCTTCTTATATATGATCATTTCCTTCGCGCGCTCAATCCATTCTTCCTTGTTGTATTCATAATCCCGGTCGGCAAACGGCCAGCGCATGAAAAAGTAAAAACAACTGAACGCGCGGTCTTCATCCAGCTTTAAGCCGATCACTTTACTTCCGTCTGCCCCTTCCCAGCATATTTCCGACGGTTCTCCGTCCCCGTAAAAGCCTCGGAAGAAAACGGCATTATCGATACCGAACCCCTGTAGTATTTGCGGAAACTGGCTGTTATGTCCAAACAGATCAGGAATGTACCCCGATTTCAACGGTTCGACTCCCCACGAACGCGAAAGGCGAAAACCAATCAGCAAATTACGGATGAGCGACTCCCCGCTGACCAGAAATTCATCCGGCATAACATACCAGGGACCTACAGCAATTCTTCCGGCCTGAATCAGCTTTAATAACCGCCCGCTATTCTCCGGCCTGATTTCCAAATAATCGTTAATAACAATCGTTTGTCCGTCCATCATAAAATACTGATATTCGGGATCGTGTTCCATCGTATCAATCAGTTCATCGATCAAGTATACGAGCCGGAACCGGTACCCTTGGAAATCCTGGTACCATTCCCTGTCCCAATGCGTATGGGATATTACATAGAGCTTTTCCGCCATCACTTTTTCCACTGCCATCACTCCAACTTTTTAATAAAATAATGAACAACCTCCATCACCTTCTCACTTTACCAAACGGATCGTTCTATTCTTATTCCTTAAAAGCAAGGCAAGTAAGAATAGCAACAATTTGGCAATGATCAATAGCAACAACAAGTTATAAAAACAACACTCAGACCTTCATCTATATAGATTGGTAAAAGTGTTATGTTATACTTAATGCCAGAAATCAGCGAACTCCCTACTTTTTTTTTTTTTTTTAGGAAAGAACATGTTCACTTTACGGCAACAGCTTTGGTCAAAAATTCAAAAAAAGCAGACCTATGTCCGCATTCTGGTTTACTTCGCCTTAATAAGCATCGGCGCCATGACTTTAAGCAATTTTATTCTCTATTCCTTTTTCACGCGTATTACACTGAACGAAATCGGTAATCATTCCAAAAAACTTTTAATCCAAAAAGCACAGAGTACAGCTTTCATCATGGACTGGACGATAAAATCAGTTCATCGATTCAGCAGCGCACAAAATCTTCATTTTTTTCAATTTGCCCTGCAAGATTTTGACGATCCTCTGCAAACCTATAAGGTTTGGAGCGAATTAAATGATATTAAAAATAATGGTCTGTTTATCGAATCGGTATATGTCTACAATGATTTTACAAAACAAATTGCCAATACTTATAACGGAATATCGGACAAGGATCACTTTCTTGATTCGGAGGTCTTCAAGTATATTGAGGACTGGCAAGAGCCCAGTTCTATTAAAATTGTTCCGCGCAAGCTCAATACTACTATTCTGGGCAATCCGTACCAGGCCCAATTCATATCAATCATTGTGAAATACGAATTAAACAAGTCTCAATCGGCTTTTGTCGTGAATATTGATTCCGGCAAGCTTCAAGCATACTTTGGCAATACACCCGACAACTCTCCGGTTGAGGTTTATTTGGTTGACGGTCTCAACCGGATTCTGGCCAGTGCCAATCACAATAAATTTCTACAGGATATTTCGTCCGATCCTTTATTAAACCAGACGATTAGTGAGATGGACCATGGCTGGTTTAGCTATAACGCAATCCCGGCAAAACCGCTGTTGGTTGTGGCAAATATAGATTTCAACAGTTGGAAATTAGTGCAAATCATTCCCGAGCACGAAATATTCGAAGGCGTCCAAAAAATCCGAAATATATTTTACCTTATTTATGCCTTGATTTTCCTGCTCATCCTTCCTGCGATCTGGCGTTTATCTAAAAACATATACTCACCTATTGAACAATTACTAATCGATGTGCAGCAGAATTATTCGCAGCAAATGGATGAAAATCTTCCCTTAAAAGCCGGAGAGGTATCCTTGCTTACCCGTGTCTTGAAATGGCAAAACGCCACCATTCATCGGCTCTCCGCCTCTTCACGAAAAAATAAACTGGCCTTCAGAACGACTTTTCTTAAGGAGTTGCTGCAGGATCCGACCTATCCGATTCAAAGCGCGGCAAGCTTATTTACAGAACACGAATTAGTGCTTTCCCCAACCTCCATGGTCGTTATTGTTTTCCGCATAGACCGGTATCTTGCTTTTACCCAAGCTAACAGCAGCTTTGATCAGAAGCTGCTGCGTTATGCGATCACGAACATAGTGAAGGAAACATTGGGTGAAAAATATCCGGTTGAAACCGTGGATATGGGTGGAGATCATATAGTGGCTATTTGCAACATTGAAAGTGAAGACGAAACTGCTTTTCTCACCATCGCCATTCAAAAATGTCAAGATAACATTCAAACGTTTCTTTCTGTCTCAACAACGGCTGCTCTCGGGTCTTTTATGGAGCAGTATAAAGAACTGCCGGGCGTGTATAAAGCTGCTTACGAGCTTACCAACGAACGTTTAAATCATGGCCTTGGAAAATTGACCATTATGGAAAACTATGCTGCCTTTTCCGCTCCTCCATACGAATACCCTGAAAGAAAAGAGAAAAAAATACTGGACGAATTAAAGCTGGGGCATGAAAAGGAAGCCGTTCAGTACTTGGACGAGTTTATTAGACAAGTCCGAACCTATTCGTATTCCAATATCACGCTCGCTTTTCTTCAATTTATAATCAATTTTGGAAAAACCTTGCGCCAAATGCACCTGCAAAATGACGACCAGTACAATTGGACCCTATCCGATATCCAAAACCAGTTAATCGATTTGGAAACCATAGAAACCGTAAGAATGTGGCTTGTTTCTATCATTAAGCAAACAATAGAATCGCTCAGCGACCAAAAAGAATCCAAAAACAAACATTTGATTAATGAAATCCGGGAAATCATAAGGCTGCAATTGGATGACCCCAACCTTTCCTCCAAACTAGTCGCGGATCACCTATCCTTTTCCGTTAATTATGTGCGTAGTCTGTTCAAGGAAGAAACGGGGCAACCGTTATCGGAGTATATTAAAGATCAACGACTGGAATTGGTAAAAGATCTGCTTCTCAAGACAGATCTCCCTGTTGAAGATATCTGTCTTCGTGTGGGCTTCGCATCGATAAAATCCTTTTATCCTATATTCAAAAAAAAGACCGGGGTTACCCCGGCTCAATTCAGGAAGGATTATACTCTACTTACGTTTCCGTTTGACGATTAATTTAAAATGGAAAATAACAGATGGAGTGAACTGTTGGAATGAAAACTATACTTCAATTAAAAAAA
>FWWL01003070.1_pt1 | contig 11448 bp, 10 predicted proteins | sample 2228331 | NCBI WGS metagenome assembly FWWL01 (sample SAMEA103939775, study PRJEB20133) | metagenome
AACGTAAAGACATCTCACTGCGGGCCGCACACGGGCAGCCGGGTTGCGTCTTATGCGCCGATAAGCAGCGTGATACCGGCCCGCGCTCATCTCGTCCATCTTGCAAATCTCGTCCATCTTGCAATCGTTGCAACTGCCAGTATTCAGGCAATTGTCCGCTCCATCCGCCGCCGGACGGCATAGAATACAGCGAGAAAATTGTAGACCATGTGGAACAGGTAGGTGAATGGGAAGAGCGTGAACAGGATCAAGCCCAGCAGCGCATGAACGTACACGATACCCTCGATCAGACTCAGCCGCGCGAACAGCTCCGTCCAGATGATCATGAATACCGTTGTGCGGATAACTAGCCGATCCCAGGGCAGTGATCCCGGAGCGCGAATACCGCGCGCTGCGTGGTCGATGTCACCAACGACTGCCCCGCTCCACCGGCGCAGCAAAACCACCATCAGATGCAGATTGCCAATGACGGCGAAGCCAACAGCGATCCAGGTTATCCCAACTACATACGGCGCCAGCTCGCCGAAGAGAAAGCGGGATTGGAGCGCTTCGCCATTGCCAAAGATCAATGCCAGCAGATTAGCCGGTGAGTAGTTAAAGCTAGTTTCAAGATGGAGCGCCACGTCTGGCACCGGCTGTCCCAGCAAGATACGAGCGAAGACGATCAGGGCCGAGATGGTGTACCCGATCACTTCGGTAATAATGGCAACGTGGTAGTACAGGTAGCCCCGCCCCCAGGTTGGGTTGGCGCGTCGGTAGAAATGCTGGAACGGCCCAAACAACACGGCGTAAAGCGAGGCGCCGAGGCTTAACCGCGGCGGCGCATGCTCGAAGGTTGGCGACACACCGCGCGGATGCCGCCGGGTAATCAGGGCACGGGCAAACCGCCTCAGACGAAGACCAGCGCCAATCACAAAGATCGCCAGCGCTATCGGCGCAAACAGATTCAGAAAGGTGATCATCGTCGCATCCTCCTGGAATCATACCGAGTTATTGGGTGTTTAGAGTCGAAATTCGTGCCTGCGCCTGCGGGAATGTCATTGTTGCCATATCACGCCATGCGCGCAACAGGTCGTACACTGCCGGATGATCCTTGCCGAAGCGTTTGACAATATCGTCGCGCTCAAGCCAGTCGATCAGTTCCGGAAACTCCGGTGTCTGGGACAATGCAGCTAGCCAACCCTCGAGACTATGCGCTCTGTAGAAATGGTGATCGCGGTTGCGCAATTCTGCTGGAATCAGCATGCGATCAAGCTCGCCGCGTTTCGCCAGCGCTGGCTCCATGGCTGCATAGACGACTTCAAACAACACCAGTGCCATCCGCTCTCCTGGTTTGGTCAATGCATACGTCTGGCAGGTGTCTTCCAGAGAAAGCGTGCAGACCACGCATGGAGACGTGACGAATTCTGCGCCGGTAGCCCGTATCTGATTCGCTTTCAGAACCGAAATCTGGCGGCGCACATTCGTGTTTTCAGGCAAGCGCATCCCGCCCGCGCCGCCATTGCAGCAATAGTTGTATTCGCGGTTGGGCGTCATCTCAACAAAATTGTTTGTCACCAGGGCAAGCAGTTCGCGAAACATCTCACCCAGTCCTGACAAACGGGTGGCATAACACGGATCGTGGAGCGTCACCTTGAGATCGGTCTTTTCTACCGGCAATCGGCCCTGCCTGATCAAATCGAGCATGAGCGCGTCAACGCTAATGATTGGAAAACGGAATGGGCGACCGAGCGTTTCCGTTGCTTCAGCGTAGAGCGTGCGCGTATCACAGCCGCACTCCACGAGCAAAATCTTCTTCACTCCCAGCCGCTCTGCTTCATTTTCCCAATCTTCTAACATCTGTTTTGATAAGGTGTGATGAACAGCAATATGATCAATTTCGGTGCCAGTGTCAATAACATAGGGCGAGATAGTATAACTTACGCCAGCCGCATTGAGGATTTTGATCAGTTTAATACCGTAATCCGGGATTTTTGAGTTGCCTGCGGCAGGACAAACGAAGAGCAATTCCGCTCCGTGAACATCGATGGGCACTTCAATCCCTTCGCTGCGCAGAAAGAGACCGACCCGGCCAATGACCTGCGGAACGGTCAATCCGAAACTATGCCGATAGCGCGCGGTGTATTCGACGATCGATCGGATGGTTGGGTTTTCCTGGCTCAATCCCGAGTCAGAATAGGCTGCTCGCGCCAGACGCACGATGCGACGGGTGCTGATACCTGCCGGACATGCCAGCGTGCATCGACCGCAGGCGGTACATGCCCAGAAGTACCGCATGTTCTCCTTTAGATCAGCAACCGTAGGAGTTGGCACTAATCCCAATGCGCTGCCGATCTGGCCTTCGATCGTCATGAAGCGACGATAGATCTGGCGGATGAAGCCGGTTTTGTGCGTTGGATGCAGCTTCTCGTCGCCAGTGACCAGATACCACGCGCATGCCTCGCCACACGCTTTGCAATCCATGCACGCTTCCAGGTTCACAACATCTTCAGCGGTGATGTTGCGACGCAGCGAGTCGACAAATGCCTGCATTTGCGATTCCATACACTCACCTCTTTGGTTGATTATTCGCCAACATCAGCGCCGCCGTCGGTAGCCTTCAAATCACTTATCCATTCCACCACCGCACCTCTGACGAGCTGAGCAATGGCAACGTTAGCGCAAAGCCACGCTAACGCTCCCGCGTATCATCGGCGATCGGGCAACGACGCGCCCGCGCCGCCGGTGGCGGTGCGTTGGTTTGCAGGCGGTGAAGAAGAGAAAGTGATTGCAATCAGTGTATCAGACGCTTATTCAGTCGTGGGTGAAGACATTGTGAATGTAGATTGCGATTCGTTCGCGTCTACACATTTTAATCATCCCATCGATTGACGCCGAAGATACCGCAGGGAACGTCGTGGATAATAGCCCAGTAACCGCAGGCGCGCAGCGATGGTCTGGGTAGAGGGAACAACATTGGGGTCATACCCTTTCTGCTCGACCAGCGCCCGGCGAATGGCAGCCAGACTCAGACAGGGCGCGCGCCGATCGTTCCAGCACTCGACGCGCGCCTGTCGCCAGGTTTCGATGATGTCGCGCAGATCGGTCAGCAAATTGGGCAGGCGCGCTTCAATCGGTTTCCGGCCACGCATCCGATGGCCATCCAGGCAGATCAATCCGCGCTCCAGCTCACGCAAACCTTTCCGAATGGTAGCGCGATTCCAGCCGAGTTCACGCTCGGCCAGGCGTTGACCACCGGGACCCAATGATTGTACGGTGCGGGCCATGAAGAGTCGTCGCTCACTGCCGCGCAATGACTGCGCAGTTGCGATAAGCTCTGCTTTGAGCTGCTCCGTCAGTTTCATGGCGATCCACCTCGCTGTGGAGATGAGTTGTGTCGAGACATCATTCACTGCGGGCCGAGTTCGGCCACTGCGCTCAACGCGACTTTGCCGTCAGGGCCATGCGCTTCGAGTTCTACCCGATCGGCACCGGGCATGGCTACCAAGCGGAATGGCGCCAGATCGAACAGCGGCGCCTGACCGCGAAAACTGAAGCCTGTGATCGGTCGCGTGGTGTGATGGCGCACCAGTTCGAGCAACAACATCGCCGTCAGCGGGCCATGCACAACCAGACCGGGGTAACCCTCTTCATGTTGCGCGTAGGGACGGTCGTAGTGAATGCGGTGCGCGTTGAAGGTCAGGGCCGAGAAGCGAAAGAGCAGGCGGGTGTCAGGGGTGACCACCCGCACCCACGCGCCTGCTGGCGGCGGTGGCAGCTCAATCGGCGTGGGCGTAGGCGCCGGCGGACCGGGTTCGCGGTAGACGATGTCTTGCTCTTCTTCGATACAGAGCTGGTCGGCCTGGTAGATCTGATAGCCGACCGTCACGAACGCAAGTTGACCGCTCCGGCCTGCTTTCTGGGTGATATTGCGGATCACTCCGTCGCGCCGGGCTGGTTGACCGATGATCAACGGATGGTGGAAGCGAATCCGCGCGCCGGCAAACATGCGACGCGGGTAGGGAATCGGGGGGATAAATCCGCCGCGCTGGGGATGGCCGTCGATTCCTAATTGCGACTGGGGCGCACGCGGGAGAAAGTAGAACCAGTGCCACAATGGCGGCAGCGCACTCCCCCGTGTTGGCAGCGGCGGCGGCGGTTCCAGCATCGCCGCGGCAGCGGCGGCCTGGGCCGGACTGATGTCATCCTCCACCTGCTCGGTGCGTCCGATCCAGGCGTTCAGATCCATCTCGTTCATAGCCTCCCTCTCGCAGTTTCAGATACTTTCGCCGAAGATCCGTTCCATCAGCAATTAGGGTAAGATACGCACTCCCTGTGCGCATGGTAATCGCACCACCAAGACATGAGCTCATGAATGCTACGTCGAAGCCATCGGTGGATTTGTCCATCAACGGCCATCAGAAGTGAAGTATGGTACAAGATATAGAACTGAAAAGCATAACATACCGACCGGAGTACGATCATACGAACATCAGATCATAAACTCTGTCAATAACGATGTGAAACGACAATGTCGCCAGGCCGGATATGACAACTGTCGTCGATCAGATTAGCGCAGCTATCCCGCAATTGTTGTCTAAACTGCCGTTAACGAACGGAATTGGTAGCGGCAGGTAGTTTACTCTTGCGATAGCGTGTAAGCTAATGTATAATATGAAACGAAACAATTTCTCCTCGATATATATATCATAACAAATTATCTTGAAACTGCTCGCAGTTCTCTGCAGAGGGTGGGCAGCGGTTATGTTTGATGGCAACGAGGGCATGCGCCGCGTTTGCGCCGTCTGGATGGTTAACAAGCCTTCACCTTAAATGGTGCAGGTTTTATTCAGATGACTGTGGTTGCCATCTATCCTGCAAAGCCAATCCCACTGTGGCTTGGTACGACTTTCCTGTTGCGGTATTGTTCACAGGTTGCCATCTATCCTGCAAAGCCAATCCCACTGTGGCGCGAGGCATTGATCCGATCCGTAAGTTATCAGGTGATGGAGGTTATTCATGACCCGAGGTGTCCGCTCTCGCTCTTCCCGGAATACCACGCCAGCGGTTGCATCATCAACGTCAACAGACGAAGCATCTATCGCCCATACGCTATCCACACCAGACGAAGCCGTCGAGCAGGGGGCAGACTCTGCTCCTTCCCACCCAGATCCCAACCCGTCAATAGAACGGCTGCCTGAAAGCGAACGACTACCGCTGAGCAGCATTCGGGTCATCGATGTCGGCAATTTTCTCGCCGGCCCCTATGCGGCCTCAATCCTGGGTGAATTTGGCGCGGAAGTGTTAAAAGTTGAACACCCGATCGGCGGCGATCCGATGCGCCGCTTCGGCACTCCCACTACTCGTCACGACGCCACGCTGGCCTGGCTCAGCGAAGCGCGCAATCGCAAATCGGTGACGATCGATCTGCGGCAGCGGGAAGGGGTTGAGCTGTTTCTCAAGCTGGTCGCGAAATCTGATGTCCTGATCGAGAACTTTCGCCCCGGCACAATGGAAGAGTGGGGCTTGAGCTGGGAGGTGCTGCACGAAACGAATCCGGGTCTGGTGATGCTGCGCGTCTCAGGATACGGGCAGACCGGCCCGTACCGCCGTCGCTCCGGGTTTGCCCACATCGCTCACGCCTTTGGCGGACTGTCATATCTGGCCGGATTTCCCGGTGAAACGCCGGTCTTGCCGGGAACAGCGCCACTTGGTGATTATGTCGCCAGTCTGTTTGGGGCGATCGGCATTCTGCTCGCCTTGCGCCATCGCGCCAAAACCGGTCGCGGTCAGTTGATCGATGTCGCCATCTATGAAGCTGTCTTCCGCATTCTCGATGAGATTGCGCCGGCCTACGGTCTGTTTGGCAAGATCCGCGAGCGCGAGGGAGCTGGCAGCTTCATTGCTGTTCCCCACGGCCATTTTCGCACCAAAGACGATAAGTGGGTGGCGATTGCCTGCACGACCGACAAGATGTTCGAGCGGCTGGCCGAAGCCATGGGGCGACCTGAACTGGCAGCGCCTGAGTTGTACGGCGATCAGCGCAAACGACTAGCTGCCCGCGATACCGTCAATCAGATCACGATTGAATGGGTTGGCTCGCTGACCCGCGATGAAGTAATGGAGCGTTGCCTGGAGAAAGAGGTGCCGATCGGGCCACTCAACAGCATCGCCGACATCTTTCAGGATCCGCACTTTCAGGCTCGCGGCAATCTGGCCCGGATCGAAAGCGAAGGAGTCGGTGAAGTCGTTGTGCCGAATGTCATTCCGACTCTCTCGGCGACGCCGGGGCGGATCACGAACCTCGGCCCGCCGCTCGGCAATGCCACCTACGAAGTGCTGCGCGAATTGCTCAATATTTCAGCCGAGGAGATTCGGCAATTGCGCAGTCGGAAGATCATTTAGCCCGTCGCTTCCGGGTATCGATGGCGTATTTGCAATGACTATCGCCGACTTCATCTTGCGAGGTTATCGCTATGAACGATCTCACTGACAATCTGCCGCTGGCCGGTATCCGGGTCATCGACGCCGCTACCGTCATTGCGGCGCCTTTTTGCGCCACACTGCTGGGTGAGTTTGGCGCTGATGTGATCAAAGTCGAACACCCCATTGGCGGTGACGCTCTGCGCCGCTTTGGCACGCCCACTGAGCGCGGTGATACTCTGACCTGGCTGAGCGAGTCGCGAAACAAGCGCTCGTTGACGCTCAATCTCCAGCATCCTGAAGGAGCCAATCTGTTTAAGGAATTGATCGCGCACACCGATGTGCTGTGCGAGAATTTTCGCCCTGGCACGCTGGAAAAGTGGGGTCTGGGCTGGGATGTGCTGAGCAAGATCAATCCGCGCCTGATTATGCTGCGGGTAACGGGCTACGGCCAGACTGGCCCCTATAAAGATCGGCCTGGCTTCGCCCGCATCGCCCACGCGGTCGGCGGCATCTCGTATCTGGCCGGTATGCCGCGCGGCACGCCGGTGACGCCGGGATCAACCACGCTGGGCGATTACATGACAGGTCTGTACGGTTGTATTGGGGTGTTGCTTGCCCTGCACTATCGCGAGAAGACTGGTTGCGGACAGTACATCGACGCGGCGCTCTACGAGTCGGTCTTTCGCTGTAGCGATGAACTGGTGCCGGCCTACGGCATGTACAAGAAGGTGCGTGAACGGCACGGCCCCCATCACAACGATTTTGCCTGCCCGCACGGCCATTTCCAAACCAAAGACGGGAAATGGGTCGCGATCTCCTGCGCCACCGATAAACTATTCGCCCGTCTGGCGCGCGCGATGGGCCGTCCAGAGCTGGCCTCGTCGAGCATCTATGGCGATCAGAAGGTCAGGCTTGAGCACGCCAGTGATGTCAACGAGATCGTGCGCGATTGGTGCAATTCGCTGACCCGCGCTGAAGTGCTTGAGCGGTGCAATGCCACGGCCACCCCGGCGGCACCGCTCAACGACATCGCTGACATTTTCGGTGATCGCCAGGTGCATGCCCGCCGGAATCTCGTTGCTATCGATGTCGAAGACATCCACGAGACATTGATTGTTCCAAATGTGGTGCCGAAACTGTCGGAAACCCCCGGACGGATCAAGCATCTCGGCCCCAGGCTCGGCGAACATACCGACGAGGTCTTGCGCGAGGTGCTGGGAATGAGCGACGAGCAGATCAACGAGCTGCGCGCCAAACGGGTGATCTAAACGCAGCGAACGCCCGTTGCGCGGCGATCTGGCAGGGACGCGCAAACGCTGCTCAAGGAATAACGATGATTATCACGGAGCAAGGCGCGATGAAAGGGATTCTTGCGGGCATGCGGGTCGTCGAAGGATCAGCCTTCGTTGCCGCCCCGCTTGGCGGCATGACTCTGGCCCAGTTGGGCGCTGATGTCATTCGCTTCGACCCGATCGGCGGCGGTCTCGATTACAAGCGCTGGCCGGTGACGCTCGACGGCAAACACAGTCTGTTTTGGGCTGGTCTCAATAAAGGCAAACGTTCTATTGCCATCGATATTCGCCATCCGCGTGGTCAGGAACTCCTCACCCAATTGATCTGCGCGCCGGGCGACGATGCCGGACTGTTTATCACCAATTTCCCGGCACGCGGCTGGTTGAGCTACGAAGCGCTGCGGAAGCATCGTTCTGATCTGATTATGGTCAACTTAACCGGACGGCGCGATGGTGGTTCGGAAGTCGATTACACGGTCAATCCGCAGTTGGGGCTGCCTTTCATGACCGGCCCCTTCTCGTCGCCTGATGTTGTCAACCATGTGCTGCCGGCGTGGGATCTGATCACCGGTCAGATGATTGCGCTCGGTCTGCTGGCTGCCGAGCGTCACCGTCGTTTAACCGGCGAAGGGCAACTGGTCAAACTGGCGCTGAAGGATGTCGGCCTGGCTATGATCGGTCATCTCGGTATGCTGGCCGAGGTGATGATCAACGACAGCGACCGTCCGAAACAGGGAAACTACCTCTACGGCGCATTTGGCCGCGACTTCGAGACTCTCGACGGCAAACGGGTAATGGTTGTCGGGCTGACCGATCTGCAATGGAAAGCGCTCGGCAAGGCAACCGGCTTAACCGACGCCTTCCATGCGCTCGGCGAACGGCTTGGTCTCAACCTGGAGGAAGAGGGCGATCGCTTCCGCGCCCGCCGCGAGATTGCCGCTCTCCTCGAGCCATGGTTCCACGCCCGCACGCTGGCCGAGGTGCGCCAGACCTTCGAGCAGCATCGGGTGACGTGGGGGCCATACCGCACGGTGCGCGAGGCGCTGGCGCAAGACCCCGATTGCTCGCCGGCTAACCCAATGTTTCAGATGGTCGAACAGCCGGGGATCGGTACCTACCTGATGCCGGCGTCGCCGCTCGATTTTAGCCAGACAGCGCGGCTTCCGGCGCAGCGCGCGCCGCGCCTGGGCGAACACACCGATGAGATCTTGCTTGAGGTGCTCGGTTTGAGTGAAGGTGAAGTTGGCCAACTGCACGATGCCGGCATTGTGGCCGGTCCCGATGAAACCTGAGTCAGGAGGTCTTGATGAAACTCCCCATTCACTTCTACAAGCCGCTCGCTATTGGCGCGCCGCAGCCAATTCGCGAACTTCCTGTGCGTCCCGAACGAGTCATTCACTTCTTCCCGCCCCATATCGAGAAGATTCGCGCGCGTGTGCCGGAAGTGGCCAAACAGGTTGACGTGCTCTGCGGCAATCTCGAAGACGCCATTCCAGTCGATGCGAAAGAAGCAGCGCGCGCCGGGTTCATCGAGGTGGCGCGGGCGACTGATTTTGGCGATACAGCGCTCTGGGTCAGGGTCAATGCGCTCAACAGCCCATGGGTGCTCGACGACATTGCCGAGATTGTGGCCGCGGTCGGCAATAAACTCGACGTCATGATGATCCCCAAGGTCGAAGGGCCGTGGGACATCCACTTTGTCGATCAGTATCTGGCTCTGCTCGAAGCCCGTCATCAGATCCAGAAACCCATTCTCATTCACGCCCTGCTGGAAACCGCGCAAGGCATGATGAATCTGGAAGCGATTGCCGGCGCCAGTCCGCGCATGCATGGTTTCAGTCTCGGCCCGGCTGATCTGGCCGCTTCGCGGGGTATGAAGACGACGCGAGTAGGTGGCGGCCATCCATTCTACGGGGTGCTGGCCGATCCGCAGGAAGGCCAGGAGCATCGCCCCTTCTACCAGCAAGATCTCTGGCACTACACGATTGCCCGCATGGTCGATGTCGCGGTCGCGCACGGTTTGCGCGCATTCTACGGGCCATTTGGCGATCTGAAAGATGAAGCGGCCTGCGAGGCGCAATTCCGCAACGCCTTCCTGCTTGGCTGCACTGGCGCATGGTCGCTGGCCCCCAACCAGATTCCGATCGCCAAGCGCGTGTTCAGTCCGGATGTGAACGAGGTGTTGTTCGCCAAACGCATCCTCGAAGCAATGCCGGATGGCTCAGGGGTGGCTATGATCGATGGCAAGATGCAAGATGATGCCACCTGGAAACAGGCCAAAGTGATTGTCGATCTGGCCCGTATGATTGCCAGGAAAGATCCCGATCTGGCGCAGGCGTATGGCCTGTAAGCGTGATCTGCCTGATAGTCAGGAGAGCAACTGGACACAGGATCATTCCGGCGCCGCGTCGGTCGTGATGGTGCGCCACGATGTTTCTTCGGTGAGCGATCCGATAACTGTCAGGCGCCTGGACAGGTTCGTGAAGCACAGGAGATTGGAATGGGCGATAAAACCAATCCCGGCAATTTTTTTGAAGACTTTCGGCTCGGACAAGAGATCGTGCATGCTACGCCGCGCACAATCACCGAGGGAGAGGTTGCGCTCTACACCTCACTCTACGGCCCACGGTTTGCCGTCACCTCTTCCAGTCCATTTGCGCAGACGCTGGGACTCGAACGCGCGCCGGTTGATAGCCTGCTGGTGTTTCATATCGTGTTTGGCAAGACGGTGCCTGACATCTCGCTCAATGCAATCGCCAATCTGGGCTATGCAGGCGGACGCTTCGGCGTGCCCGTCTATCCGGGCGATACCCTTGCTACGACCTCAACCGTCATTGGCCTGCGCCAGAACAAAGATGGCAAGACCGGCGTCGTGTATGTGCATTCGGTGGGAACGAATCAGCGCAGCGAAACGGTGCTTGAATACACGCGCTGGGTGATGGTGCGCAAACGCGATCTGTCTGCGCCCGCGCCTGAGCCGTTCGTTCCCGATCTGCCGACAGCGGTAGCCATGAGTGATCTGGCCGTTCCCTACCAGATCAAGCCCGGTCAATACGATTGGGTGCGGGCCGGCAGTCCTTTCCTGTGGGAAGATTATGAGGTCGGTGAGCGAATCGATCACATCGATGGCGTGACTATCGAGGAAGCCGAGCACATGCAGGCTACGCGCCTGTACCAGAACACGGCCCGGGTCCATTTCAACCTTCATGTCGAAAAAGCCGGGCGTTTTGGGCGGCGCATCGTCTATGGCGGGCACATCATTAGCCTGGCCCGGTCGCTATCGTTCAACGGGCTGGCAAATGCGCTGAGCATCGCGGCGATCAATAGTGGCCGCCATACTAACCCCTGTTTTGCCGGTGATACCGTGTACGCCTGGTCGGAGATTCTCGCCAAAGAGGAGATACCCGGTCATCCTGACGTCGGCGCGCTTCGTGTTCGCACTGTCGCGACCAAAGATCGCCCCTGCCACGATTTTCCGTATCAGGATGCCAGCGGCAACTACGATCCATCCGTCGTGTTGGATTTCGATTACACGGTGTTGATGCCGCGGCGGATCTGCGCAACAGGGTTGGATGCAGGTATATGAACTGGCGCGAGTGATCGATGCAGGGCGAGAATAGTGTTACCCAACGTCATCTGCACCCGTTGTTGTCATGAGCGGGAGCGCCAGATCAGCCCGGCGGAAAAACACTGCGCCCCCGGCGGCGGAGGGCCACCGGGGGCGGGGGGGGATGGTAGCGGCGGCAGGATT
>FWWL01009741.1_pt1 | contig 11447 bp, 9 predicted proteins | sample 2228331 | NCBI WGS metagenome assembly FWWL01 (sample SAMEA103939775, study PRJEB20133) | metagenome
AATAATCATATATTATGCAAAATAATGACTTTAAGTCATTATTTCTTCATTTTTTACAGTTTTTCTTAAGATATTATTGCAAATATGATTAATAATGATATAATAAAAACTAAGTTGTGCCGCACAACATATAAAAGCCGCATCGTATTCGAGCAAAACTGAAACAGGTAAATGCTTTACTAAAAGTCATTAGGGGGTTGGAATTGAAAATAACAAGACGTGAACTTCTTACCTCTGCTGCTGCTATAGGCAGCACACTGGCTCTTGGTGCGATAGAAGCTGAAGCCGAACAAAAGTCAAAAAAACCTGCCAACGAGTGCAAACCGCTTCTTTTTGGTGCCGGAATGATCTGGGCATTCTGGCTCGACCGTAATAAAGAATATGACTTGAAACAGATGGATGCGCTCAAATCCATCGGCGGAAAGCTGACGTCGGCCACGTTTGATTGGTGTGATCGCGAAAAAGAACGCGGGAAGTGGGACTGGTCATATCCAGATCACGCAGTTGAAGCAGCCCAAAAGCGAGGGCTCAAGCAGTTCGGTTACATAGGCAACACGCCTGGTTGGGCACTGCCTGAAGGTATAAAGCCTGAGTTAGGCTACAGGTTTCCTCCGCGAGATGATTGCGAGAAAGACTTTCGCACCTACTGCCGTAAGGTTGCCGAGCGCTATAAGGGAGCGGTAGAAATGTTCCAGTTCTGGAACGAACCCAACGGCTGCAGTTGGATCAATGACGGCTGCGCCAACGGCCACATGTTTGAAAGCTATACTAAGTGGCTAAAGATCGCTTACGAATCGCTGAAAGAAGGAAATCCCAACTGCATTGTCTGCGCTGGGGCATTGGATTATCACGAAGGCGTGAAGGAAGGTTATAAATATATCCAGGGAATGTACGACTGCGGAGCCAAAGGTTACTTCGACGCGATTTCAATCCATCCCTATGGCAATCCTCTCAATTGGCAAGCGGTAGAAGATACGTACGCCGTAATGAAGAAAAACGGCGACGGACATAAGGGACTTTGGATCACGGAATGGGGCTATGCGAACTCTAAAGGCGAAGAACCGGCGAAGAAGCTCAAAGAAGTAATGATGAAACTTCTCAGTCCGCAGTATAGTTATGTTACGCTTTGCAACTACTTGTGCATTACGGATCTGCCAATTCCCAACACAGAGCAATACGGTTTGTTTGATAGGGAGCTGAATCCTAGACCGATAGCACTAGCTTTCAAGGAAATAGCAACCAAACCAACCTAGAATTTGACGTGTACTTACTCATTTGACAGGCTCAGGATTGTATTTCGATCTCGGTTTAACTAGCATATCCTGAGCCTGTCGAAGACGATGTAGTGTATTTATTAACGCGAACAAGCTCAACCTTATAACGGTTGTCCCCCAGCTTGCATTCGAATCATTTCTTCGGCCTTTGCAAGCGCATCCCTTACTTTCGAAGCATCCTTTCCGCCGGCTTGAGCAAATTCTGGCTTACCGCCACCTCCGCCACCTGTTACCTTTGCTACTTCACGCAGAAGATTCCCCGCGTGGAAGCCCTTAGCAACAAGGTCCGGAGTCACCTTGCCGACGAAGAGTACTCGACTATCAGCAATGCCCGCTAACACCACTATGCCGGATCTGAGCTTATCAGAAATGCTGTCGGCGAGCTTCTGAAGTATGGGTAAGTCAGCCGTTGCAACTGACGCCGTAACGAACCTGACTCCGCCAACCTCCTGTGCTGACTCAGCTAGGCTTGAAGCGCTCTCAGCCGCAGCGCGCGCCTTCAGCGTATCAATCTCCTTGCGAGCTTCTTTCAATGCTTCCACCGTGCGCGCAGCAGCCGCAGCAACTTCGGACGAGGCTACCCCAAACACTTCAGCGATCTCTCGAAGCCGATCTTCAAGCTCGTGGACATAACGTACAACACCCAGACCTGTTACAGCCTCTACCCGTCTAAGTCCCGCACCAATACTAGACTCGCTTATTATCTTGAACGAGCCAACACAAGAGGTGTTGCACAAATGGGTACCTCCGCAAAGCTCCATAGAAACGTTACCTATGCGCACCACTCGAACCGATTCGCCATATTTTTCACCAAATAGAGCAGTCGCACCCATTTTACGTGCTTCGTCAATGCTGGTCACGAGCACATCTGCCCGAATGTCTTCCAGAATCCACCCGTTTACTAAATTCTCGATACTTCGGAGTTCATCCGAAGTTACGGCCTGGAAGTGCGAGAAGTCGAAACGCAGTCTATCGGGTTCAACTACCGAACCCGACTGCAATGCGTGTTCGCCTAAGACCTTTCTGAGAGCAGCGTGAAGCAAGTGAGTCGCCGTATGGCTACGCGCAATGGCCATCCGTCGTTTGGCATCTACTTCCGCCCGCACCGCGTCGCCAACAGAGATTGACCCCGATGCGATTTTTCCCCTATGCAAGAAGAAGTGTGAGAGCTTGATAGTATCTCTTACTTCCAACACTCCCGAATCAGAAACTATTTTGCCGGTATCGCCTACCTGACCACCGGATTCAGCATAAAAAGGAGTTTGGTCGAGTACTACATCAACTTCTTCACCTTCGTGTGCCGTCGACAAAAGCTCGCCATCTTTTATAATTGCGAGCAAAGTTGACTCAGAGAAAGTGGTCTCATAACCTACGAACCTCGTTGGTCCGCCAGTTCTCTCAAGTTCTAGAAGCACCGAGCCTTCACCTGCCATTATGACGCCTCCAAACTCGCTGGCCTCCTTAGCTCTGGCGCGTTGTTCTTCCATTGCAGCTTCGAAGCCGGCTTCATCGACGGCAACACCGTTCTCAGCTGCGATCTCGCGAGTAATCTCTAATGGAAATCCATAAGTATCATACAGGGTAAAGGCGACCTCGCCGTTGAGTCTCCTTTCTGAGGAAGCAATCGCTGCCTCGATCTGATCCTCCAACCGCTGCATTCCACTTTCGAGAGTTCGGCGGAACTTCTCCTCTTCGCCGGCCAAAACCTTCTGAATATAGCCCTGGCGCTCGATGATCTCCGGATAAACATCGCCCATAATCTCAACCACCACTGGCACGATCTGCGTCAAAAAGTCTCGCGTAAGCCCCAGCTTACGTCCCTTTACAACAGCGTTCCTGATAATTCGACGCAGTACGTAACCACGCTTGATGTTCGACGGCATAACTCCATCGGCGATGGCAAATGTCGCAGCACGTATGTGATCGGCCACCACACGTATGGCGAAGTCGGTCTTTTCGTTGGAACCATATTTCACGCCGGAGATTGATTCAATGCGCTGAACAATTGGCAGGAACAAATCGGTCTCGTAGTCCGTAGGAGTTTCTTGAAGAACAGCAGCAGTTCGTTCCAGTCCCATACCCGTATCTATATTCTTTGCGGGCAGAGGCACGAGAGTGCCGTCATCCTGGCGGTCGAACTGGGTAAACACCAGGTTCCATATCTCGACAAACCGGTTGCCCTCATGTGCAATAGAATATGTTGGGTCTTCCGGAACACCGAGTTCGGGCGTGACGTCTACAAAGATTTCATTGCAAGGCCCACATACGCCGCTAGGGCCTTTGCTAGGCGCGTTAGCTGGCCAGTAGTTCTTATCCTCGCCCAATCGGACGACTTTATACGCAGGAATGCCTATTTCTTTGATCCAAACGTCTGCCGCTTCATCATCGTCCAAGTATACACTGGTCCATATGTGATCTGGATCCAGCTTCAGGACTTCTGTAATAAACTCCCACGCCCAAATGATAGCTTCGCGTTTGAAATAGTCACCGAAGCTGAAGTTGCCCAGCATCTCAAAGAATGTGTGATGAACGGCATCTCCAACCTCATCTATATCATCCGTACGAAGGCACTTTTGACAAGTAGCAATACGCCTACTTGGCGGAATCCTGTCGCCCACGAAGTAGGGTTTAAACTGCACCATACCAGCGGACGTGAAGTAAAGCGTTGGATCATCAGGCACCAGCGAATCGCTGGGGTAGATGAGATGACCTTTGCTCTCGAAAAACTGAAGGTATTTAGTTCGTAGTTCGTGACTTAGCATAGTTGTCAGTTGTAGATTATCCGGAATTTCTCTTTTGTTTTTCTCACGCGACCGCGCGATCTAGCGAATGATAGGCTTTCAACGACAGCCACGTTCGGTATTTGGTGCATCATGAGCACTCATGAACGCTTCGATCGTTTTCTGATCTTTGATACCCGTAGTGGCGCCAATTGCTGTTACGCAAAATGCTCCAACCGCATTTGCAAACTTTCCAGTCTTCTCAAGATCCCAACCATTTACCACACCTGCCAAGAACCCTGCGGCAAAAGCATCACCCGCACCACAAGCATCCACTGCATTAACCTTGTAGATGGGTATACGAAGCTCCGCACCGGCGCTTTTGATGTAGCACCCAGCCTCACCCATCTTCAAAGCGACTGTCTTGACCCCTTTGTCCATAAGCACCTTTGCAATGTCGACGGGATCTTGTTTGCCAGTAATCATTCTGGCTTCCTCAATACTTGGAACAAAATAGTCGGTATAAGGCAAGCATGGTTCCAACAGTTTCATCCAATTACCGCGAGAGTCCCAACATGTATCGAGTGAGGTTATAACACCCATCTCCTTCGCTTTCTTGAGAACTCTTGCTGCCGGTTCGCCATCGAACGCAGGCATTAAGAAGAAACCAGCAACGTGCAGAATCTTGCTCTTCTTTATTACATCAAAGTCAACGTCTTCATCGGTCAGAGTAGCATTAGCACCTATATAATGAATAAAGCTTCGCTCCCCATCACTGTGAACAGTAACCATCGTTGCTGAAGTAGATACTTTAGTATCGCGCACGATGCCAGAGCAATCAGCGCCCCATTTCGAAAGCTCATTGACCATGAAGTCCCCGAAGCCGTCATTGCCGACTTTGCCAATAATAGCCGTATCTATACCGATCTTAGCAAGCGAAGTACCAGTGTTTGCCGCGCATCCGCCTGTATGCAACTCCATTGTATCCACCAGCATAAGCTTGCCGCGCTCAGGCCAGCTATCAACCGGCTTGCCAATAACATCAGCTACCAGAATTCCAAGACAAGTTACATCTGCCATATTGCTTACCTGCCTCATCATAAAATTAGGAATCGCTATCCTCCGATCAACGGATAATAGCACACCTTTTCTATTTCCTATAGTTAAATCTGCCTATCGCTACCAGCCCAACCACTATCCTCAACCGTTTCGGGTTCATCCTCGACAATGCCATATTTGATGAAAAGTTCACGCAGAGCGTGGGTAAGGATGAATGCGGTGGCACCCAGGTAGAATACGGCCATTCCTTAAAAACCGGGAACGGCACAGATAACTGCAAGCGCGATTATAACAAGAAAGAGCCCGAGTGTAAAGCCGGGGTTGTCTGCCATCAAAAGGAAAGATTTGCGCACCACAATCAGTGGTCTAGGTCCTGATTCCATACTAAGTTGAGCAACCAAAAGAGGAAGATGGTACATTATCATCATCAACCACACGACCGCTATATACCCGCATACGACTCCAACAACCTGCGAGATTAGACTTCTCTTTACATTCAGAAAGAATAAAGCATCTCCCAAAATCAACACAGTTACCATAAGATTTAGAACCAATAACTTTAGTGCAGGTACAAGTAGCGTTTTTATGCCGATCCACGTATCTACCAAATTCGGATATTCGTGATACACCGATTTGTTTGCATAGTAGTAAACTCCGGCAGCGAACAGCCACAATGCGATAATAGCCGGGAAAAATAGCCCAACCTTAGCTATCCCTCCAGCCCGACCCAGCATCCTAACAGACGCAAACGCCGCGCCGGTAAGTGCTGAAAACAACACAAACGAGGCAAATGACGCAAAGACCACGTATCCAAGTTGATCGTAAGTTGCGCCAAAGCCTCTTCGAAGAGCCAAACCTAAGCTTGCCGGTCTCGATGGAACCATTTCGTCGTTCATAGAAACATTATACACGAGTCCTCTGATATAATAGTCTTTGCGTATAAATATGGAGGATTATCTGTTGGAAACTGTAACTCACTGGATCACCACAAATATATCGTATTTAGGATATTGGGGCATCGTGATAATGATGGGAATAGAAAGCGCGTGCATACCGCTCCCAAGCGAGATTATCATGCCCTACGGCGGTTTTTTAGTGGCTACACAACCCGAGAGGTTCTCACTTTGGTGGATGGGCATAGCAGGTGCTGCAGGATGCGTATGGGGCTCATTAGTAGCATATTGGGTCGGGATGTATGGCGGCAGGCCGTTTGTCGAGAAATATGGACGTTACATACTCATCCGTCGAAGAGACCTAGATAAAGCGGATGCATTCTTTGCCAAATATGGGGATTGGGCAATATTTATAAGTCGATTGCTGCCGGTGGTGCGTACTTTCATATCTTTTCCTGCAGGCATATCACGAATGAATTTAGCTAGATTTATATTATATACGTTCCTCGGCTCGATGCCTTGGTGTTTGGCTCTGGCCTATATCGGCAAGCTATTGGGAGATCGATGGAATACCCTAAAAAACTATTTCCACGGCGCGGATGTGGTAATAGGAGTTGCTATTGTGATAATGCTTGCTGTGTATGTGTGGCACCACATACGTGGAACAGACGAAACGACGACAAAAGCTCAAAAGTCTCAGGCCTCTAAAGAAGAAATCGTTTAAACCTAAAGTCCTTGCTACTTGTCCTCAGCTTCTCTGCCGAGCTCAGCAATGACGTTGTCGGTAAGACCACCAATAAATTCGTCCCAGCGTGACTTGCTCCAAATTTCTATTTTGTCGTTGAGCCCTACAATCCAGATACTATCGCCGCTTTTTATACCAGCGTGTTGCATAAGAATATTTGGAATAGCAACCCTACCCTGCTTATCGGGAGAACACTCGCAAGCAGCACCCACGAAATATCGTTCTAGCTTAAGGCCGCGTTCGTCCAGCAACGATTTAGGCGTCAACTTCTGCCTTATACGCGGCCAATCTCGCTCAGCAAACACCCACAAACAGCCGTGCAAGCCTCTGGTGATCACGAAATTCTCGCCCAACCTTCGCCTAAAACGAGCCGGGATCACCGTGCGTCCTTTATCATCAACAGTATGCTCGTATGCACCGGAGAACATTGGTCAAAATTTGGAATAACTAACGCTCACTAAACCTAAACAGGATATGGAGCCTATTGTTTATCGCTCGTAACTCCACATTCATCTAATATGAATCTTATTAAGCGTTTGTTCGATGCCCGTCTAACAAAGTCAGCCTCTTTGAAGCAACCGAAATCGCACTCGTCAGCAGTAAGCAGAGATTTGATAAACTCTTTATGGCTCCGAGCATTCGTTTGAGCAGTGCAACTCGAACAGTAGTTGCGCGATAAAACTATGTTTCCGCTACAGTCAGTAAAACTTACTACTGTGTTTGGAAAAGGATCCAGGTTGCCACAAATATTGCAATGAGGCACGGGCAAGATAGTGCTTTGAGTATCCTTGCAAAGCTCGCCAACTATGCGATAGATAAGAGGTTCGAACGATCGATAGGTAACTACAAAAGCATAGGCCCGCCTCAGCACATCATCTATCTCGTCAAGAAGCATTACGTCTGAATGGTGTGCTTGCACCGCATAACCAACCAATTTGCCAGCGCACAAAGGACATACCTGTACCTGCGACTCCAGTTCCCGAAATAGTCTGACAATTTCGTCTGCTTCTTCTTGAGAGCGCGTTTCGACCAAATAAACCCACCTAATTCCCGGTGGAACAGGTTCAACCCGAATCTCACTTACTAAAGAAATGGAACGTTGTTTTCGCGACATTCCTAGACCTCTATGCGCCAGATATACCCAATTACACCACTTTCTACCACCAGCTACCCCAGATTATAATACCACTACCCTAGGCGGTCAAGCGATTTCAACAAAGATTTCTGAAGGTTTTTAGCGGAGTATTCGAAAACCCTACTTTAGGGTAGGCAAAACAATGTGGTAGCAAGTGGTAGAAATGCAAATGACTCCCTTCACACATTCGAAGAGAGCCTCTCCTGATAGCCAAAAGCAACAATCTGGTTCAGGAATCCTGCTTCACTAACTCAATACCTCGACGACACGCCCAGTCTCAAGCGACTCGATGGCAGCAGCGATGACTTTTTGAGCAGCCAACCCGTCCGCACCGGAACCGTCAATCTCCTCTGGCGATACTCCCTCTGATACCTGCTTAAGGAAGCGATTAATGCGCTCCCGAAAAGTATCATCGAAGCTGCAATATCCGCCGAACACAGGATTTGTGTATACTTGCTTCACAAGGTCGTCCGCCGGATAAAGGGTAACCTCGCGCCACATATCTTCAATAACGAACCGACCTCTCACACCGGCTACTTCGCACCGTTCCATAGGATGACCTCGAGCAAGGTCATAGCTTGAAGTCAAATGCCCTACCGCCCCGTTTGAAAACTGAATATTAAAAGAGGCGGTAGACCATATATTGCGGCCTGGCGCCTTCATTGCGAAACATTGGACCTTCGCTATATCTCCGCAAAAGTGGCGCATCATATCTACCGAGTGAGGGTTCAAAGCCTTTATGTGAAAATAAGGAGAGTCGAATTTGCCAGGCTTTCCTATCCAGAGCGCGAAATTGCAGAATAAAAGATCGCCGATGCGCCCCTCATCCAGCCACCTCTTTGCCAGATACGCCGCCGGAGTAAAGCGATGGTTGAAGTCTACTCCAAAGCACAATCGCTTTTCTCGCGCAGTGCGAACCATCTCTTCAGCTTTACTTACCTCGTTTAAGATCGGCTTTTCACATAGGACGTGGCAGCCGGCTTCAAACGCTTGCATTGTAGGCTCATAATGGTCGCTTGAATACTCATAGCCTCCAGTGCAAATGCTGACGACATCTGGCTTGAGCGCAGCAAGCATTTCAGGCGCACTGAGAAACCACGGCACACCCAAACGCTCACCCGCAACACGTGCTCTTTCTTCTATTATGTCGCACACGCCTACCAGCTCGGCTAGTTCACTTTCCTTATATATCCTGGCATGTAAATTTCCTATCGGCCCGCAACCTATTACGCATGTTTTTATTTTAGACATTGCAGCTTACCATCTGTATTGTGAGTTCTTTCTAGATCCCAGATCTTGGCAGTTGAAACCGCAGCAATGAACTTGTAAAGTCTTCCCCATATAACAAGTCGGTGAAGGTCGACTTCGCACTAGAATTGTCACGGTTTTCAACTGTTGAATCTTTCACTCTATAACTGCTTTTGTCCCCGTTGCGTTTGGAGTTCTTTTGCCTGCAGGGCTTGGGCGGTCTTGGGTGATCCAATATACAGAGTATTATACGCCTGCTCAGAACTTGTAAATTGCACTCCGTAACCGTGCCAATTCTTATTCGTATATATTGGATTCCGACGACCAGTCTCAGCCTCGCGCTTTTTTATCCAAGCCTTCATCCGAGCCTCGAACATCTTAACTAGCCCAGGCTCTTCTTCGGCTAAGTTATGATTCTCCTTCGGGTCCTTCAGCAGATTGTAAAGCTCAATTTCTGGCTTGAAGTGGAAGTCAGGTTCCAGCGCATGTATGTATTTCCATTCAGGCGTGCGCCAACCGTGTTTACGCATCCACGTACATTCCGTGATGTAGAATTCCGGCTCCTGCACTCTTGGCTTGCCTTGCCATAGTGGCGCCAAACTGCGACCGTCAAATTCGATATCCGTCTTTATGTCTAACAACTCCAGGATCGTCGGCGTGATATCTTTCATCTGCACGTAGTCACGGAATCTAGAAGGCGGAATCTTACCACGGAAATAGAACACCAACGGAATATGCAGAGTACAATCATACAGCCCGTGGTGGTCGAACCAGCATTCGTGATCGTAGAGCGTCTCTCCGTGATCTGAATCTATTACTACCAGCGTATCATCCCACAAGTTCAACGAGTCGATAGTGGCAAATATGTTCGCGATGCAAGCGTCCATATAAGCAAGCGCACCGTCATATTGGGCAATGATGTAGTCCTTGTCAGTACAGTTAGGCGGGAACCAACTGGCAAAGTAATCTCGAAAAGGCTTGAAATTCATAACTGGTTCCAATGACTTGTTCTTCGGATCGAACTCATTACCATCATAAAACATCCGCTCAAATGGTGCCGGTGGAAGATACGGCGAATGCGGATCCATGTGCCTCAAAAACAGGAAAAAAGGTTCCTTCTTGGCCGACAATTCTTTAAGCTCCGGGATCGCAACCGCGTTTAAGTTCTCAGCTTTGCGGCTGCGTCCTTCTTCCCAAGAGCCCCATCCTGAAAAGTCGATATACCTTTGGAAACCGCGAGAAGCAGGGTTACCGCTGAACCCAATACACGTGGTGTTGTAGCCGGCTTCCCCCAATATTTCAGCCAGCGTTTTGACGTGTTCACCCAAAGGACCTGGGTGTCGCAACGCAACTACACCCGTTCCAAATACGTCCATTCCGGTGAACATTGACGAATAACCTGGGCTGGTTGGAATATGCGGGCTGTAACAGTGCTCAAATACAGCTCCGCCCGCCGCAAGCTTATCTATATGCGGCGTGGTAAGTCTGGGATAGCCATATAAGCTCATATGGTCAGCGCGAAGACTGTCGATACCTAATAATATCAGATTTGGTCTTTTTTTCATCGCAACTCCTTCAAGTCTGATAGCTGATATATGGGCTTGAGGGAAAAGTCACCTCTTCAATGTTCAACGTTTTCGATTTCAACGGCAGGTGCGCCCATCCCTTCGAAAACTTTCTATATGTTTAGCGCTTCTTTGATAAACTTCAGAGCTTCCTGTATTCGCGCGTCCCAGTAATCCCAAGTATGCGCTCCAGGATGCTCTGAATAATGATGCGCGACACCAAGTGCGGTAAGATGCTCGTGCATTCGGCGGTTTTGGTCTATTAAGAAATCCTCAGTTCCGCAATCCATCCAAAGCGCCAAAGGAAAGCTCTTGTGCACGTGCTGGGCAAGAATCCATATATCATCAGACTCCGGCACGGTTTCACCAAAAATCAGGTGCATCTCGCGATGCCGATCCTCAGATCCTCCGAAGCGCTCACCTACGATGAGAGCTCCCGAAAGACTGACCGCAGCACAAAAGATATCAGGGTGTTTGAGCGCAAGTTTGAACGCTCCGTAACCGCCCATCGACAGTCCAGCAACGGCGCGACCGTCACGAGTCCTACGTGTATTGAAGGTACTATCAACGAACCCGATTAAATCACGAACAATGAAAGTCTCGTAGGCCTCTGTCGGACAGGAAACAGAATCCGTATACCAACCACGACCGGTACTTGGCATCACGACCATAAGCGGTAAATTTTCAACGTAGCGTTCGATGCTGGTGCGCCTGGTCCAAACTGTATGGTCGTCAGAAAGCCCGTGCAGGAGATACAGAACAGGAAATGGCTCGGCGATCTGTTCTGGGATAATCGCCATAAACGACG
>FWWL01009742.1_pt1 | contig 11447 bp, 3 predicted proteins | sample 2228331 | NCBI WGS metagenome assembly FWWL01 (sample SAMEA103939775, study PRJEB20133) | metagenome
TTTTCTTTTCAGTATTAATTATTTATTATATATTTATTTCTATATTATATCTCATAGGGATAGAACCTATTTACCGCCATATCACGCCTTTTTATGCACTGTGGAAACCTATTTATTCTTCTCTTATCCTTTCTCTTTTGATTCCTATATTCATATTTTCAGGAATTCTCCTGATTATCTCCTGCAACAAAAAATTTTTACAGGCGATTATTTTAATAATTACTTTTTCTATCTTAATATTGATTCCATTCACTCAGGGGGATAAATTTCAGTCACAGATACTTTTCCTACCTCTTTTATTTTTCACCTGTTTAATATTTGTTTCTTTTGCTTTTAAATATTCTCTTAATGAAGTTAAAGACAATAAGAAACTCTTGCTTTCTCTGCTGGCAATATATCTTTTTTACATTCTATTTTCTTTTGAAGTTGCAAGTCTTCGCGATGGGATACATGGGATTTCTCTGCCATATCAAAGGACAAAATATGAATATATCGGTGACATTGGAATCACTAAAAACATTTATGAACTATTTAATCGGTATCATGAAATACAAAATCATCTATCTCTCCACGGAAGATTGGCACCACCGGGTCCCCTTTCTTTGTTATGGTTCTGCTCATATCTAACCGGAAAATCTCCAATGGCACTTTCCATATTCACAATACTTTTTGGGGGATTAGCGATATTCCCTCTATTCTTATGGATTAAAGAAATATCTAATAACGACACAAAAACAGCACTTATCGGAACAATTCTTTATTCACTCATCCCATCATTGGTTTTATTTTGTGCTACCTCTACAGAAATAATCTATATGCCCATACTTTTCCTCTCTCTCTGGACATTTGATAAATCTTTGCGGACATCATCGTTTCCCTGTATATTTTTTTCGGGGATAATTTTTGCCATACTTTCTCTATTCAAATTTACCCTGCTATCCATTGGAATATACTTTATATTGCGTGGGATTTCTACTCTATATGAGAAAAGAGTATCTTTACTGAGGCTTATTATATTAGCATTTTGTATGTTTGGAGGCTTTATTTTGTTTTATGGTGTTCTTTACCTTACAACAGGGTATAGACCTATCACGGTATTTTTACAAGCACAAGAAATGTTCCAGGAAGATATAGAAGCACTTCAAATAATTTCACCTCGCTATCCTCTAATATGGTTTAAACTTTTCAATCCATTATCATGGGCTTATTTCACAGGGATTCCCATACTTATAGGTCTTATAGGACAAATAAGACATATAGAGAAGAAAGAAGACAAAATGGAATTTTATCTGTTCTTATTAACATTCCTTGTTCTTAATTTTGCCTATATAGCTCCGGGAGAGGGGGAACGGTCTGCACTTTATATTTTTCCATTCTTCTTAATTCCTGCCCTTCGCTTCTGGTTATCGCGTTTTAATAATTCTCAAACTTTAAGTCTCGTGGTTCTTTTTATGATATATCAAACAATATTGACAGAAGTTCTTTTCTACACTTATTGGTAGTCACTTCTCTACATTTGCGACTTGCATTAACTCTGACGGAGTTAACACCTCTACATAGATAGTGTCGTCATCTCCGGAATCATCCAGACAATATATCTTATGTTTCCCCGGTGTTAATGTCCAGTGTAAAGGTTGAGTAGTAGAACTCTCTCCTAAAAAACGGTCATCCACATACCAGTACATTCTATGAGTGTCATCCCTTGAAGATTTTAATTGAATTTCATTCTGATTAGGATTAGTACTAAAGACAAATTTAGAGTTATTTGCGGGGGACAATATTTTTAAATGCACTTTTGTATCTTTTGTTTCATCTGCTCTCTGTATACTTCCTATTTTTGCTAGATCCCAATCTTTACTCCTTGAAGGAAACCGCTCTTTTATCTGTGCTGTTTGGGCATCATAATAATGAACATCACAGATACGCGATAAAGGGGTATTCACTGAGACATAAACGAGCTTCTTTGTTTTACAGTGAGAATTTGCAGGCAAACCACTCAAACTACATACCTCAACCTGACGAATATTTTCACCCGGGAATTTAGGGAATTCATCTGTATTTTTCTCTGGCAGTAACCGAAAAATATCGCAGGCGGTAGGATATGCAGTCAGGGCTCCCACTAATTTTGCACTTCCAGTCGCCTGTGGATTCCCCATCCAGACCCCTACGAGATAATGCTTATTAAACACAAATGCCCAGGCATCCCGTCTTCCTGATGAAGTCCCCGTTTTCCAGCAAATACGAACAGGTTTCCGGGATAATCTATTTGCATCCTTTACCACTTCTCCTTCTAATTTTCCTTCCATCATTCTATAAAGTATGGAGACTGTGCCTGAATCAAACACAGGATAAGTAGTGTCCGTTTCTCCATCATCAAAATATTTGATTCGTCGAAAAATACCTTCATTGGCTAAACAATAATACGCTTGCATCATACTTTCAAGGTTTATTTCACAGTTACCTAAGACAACCCCCAATCCTGCTCTGGAAACATTTGCGTATGAATTTGAAAAATTTATTCCACATTTATCTAATTTATTCACAAATAGATCGGAACCTACTCTCTGAAGTAGTAACACTGCTGGAATATTTAATGAATATCGTAAGGCAGTAGTAGCGTCAACAAAGCCGTGGAACATTTCATCAAAATTTCTCGGCGAGTAATTCCCCACATCAAAATCAGAATCCAGAAGAGTTTCTTCAGGGAATAAATGTCCATTCTCCATTGCCAAACAATACAGGAAGGGTTTTAAAGCAGACCCCGGAGAACGTGGAACGCGACAGAAATCAAGGTAACTCACTGGAACTCTCGGACTTTTTGAGATACCTCCTACTCGTGCTATTATCTCGCCAGTAGAAACATCCACTACCATAGCAGAAGCAATTGCAATCTCTGGACTCCATTGCAATACTTTTTTCTTCAATAACTCTTCTGCCTGAACCTGAATATTATAATCAATAAATGTCTTGATAACTTTTCTTTCATTTAGTAATGACTTATTCTGTTCTGCCCAATGTCTACAATAATCCGGAAAGGAATTGAATCCGACTTCAATACGTAATTTCCTCGCATTTGCCAATCTATATTCATTTATATATCCTTCTTCCTTCATCCTTTGAAGAACAAATCGCATCCTTTGCAAACATAAGGACAAATTCTTATCGGGTCGGTATCGCTCAGGCGATTTTGGAATACCCGCCAGAAGAGCACTTTCGTTTAAATTCAATACTTCCGTTTTCTTTCCAAAATACCGATAAGAAGCAGATTCTACACCTATTAAATTTCCACCGTAAGAGACATTATTCAAATAAGACTGTAATATTTCTTCTTTTGTTGCATACCGTTCTAACCGTATTGCTTGAACCATTTGAAGAAACTTGAAATGGATTCTTTTCCAAATCGTCTCTGAATATATATCATTCCTGTAATACTGTTTTACCACCTGCATAGTAATGGTTGATGCCCCTGAAACGACTCGCCTGAACCGGAGATTTTGAATCCCTGCCCGGCAGATTGCAAATATATCTACTCCATGATGTTTCCAGAAGCGATTATCTTCAAGGGCTATTGTTGCTTGAATTAAATCTTTTGATACTCTCTCCATCTGCACCGGGAGACACCATTGTTCTTCACTATTCAAACCTGCCCACAATAATTTTCCATCTCTTGATAAAACCTGTGGAGATAAGTTACTTTTAAGAAACTCACGCGGATTATCAGGACCCGAAACCCATAAGCCAACAAGGTATCCTACAAGTCCAACCAAACACAACAAACACCCAGTGCAAGGAATAATATATCTAATATATTTACCTATCTTTCTTTTCATAAGTCTATTTAATCTCTATCTTTTCAGTAGCAAGACGGACTGATATTTCAGGCTCATACATATCTTCTAAATAAGCACCCGGGAACTCATACGTACCTTTTGTAATAGCCCGAACCGCAAAGATATAAGAAAAAGATTTTGAAGTTGATAACACCATAGGTGGAAACGCCACAATAATTTTATCGTCCCGCACCTCAACATGTTCGGGATTTATCAAATTGGTATCATCAGAAAATCTCTCTTCAATACCTCCAAGTTGTTCCCGCTTCAGGCGAGGATTTTCCACTTCAAACCCAGCGGGTAAAAGTTGAGTTAAAATCAAATTATCTATATTTTCTTTTAGTTGAATATTATGCGTAATCAGATATACTTTCCCTTGCTCAAAACCCCCTTCAACCTTCTTTTTGTCGGAAGCATCCCAAATTGTTCGGGAGACCAACATATTCTCGCACATTTTTTGTTGTGGTGGATTTACAGGGACTCCACGAATAGTCCACGAGACAAATAAAGGTGTGTTGCCTTTGTTCAATATACTTATATTTGCGGGTCCCTGCTTTTTCCTGTGTAATATCTTTGTACCTTGAATTGTTTGACTCTCTCCATCTACTATTACCTCTGCAATACATTCATCTGTCTTTATATTTAACTTTTTAAAACTCATATCCAACGCTAATAGCACCATGGATAAATCGTATGTTGTAAAGAACGAACTATTAGACAAATAGTCAATAAGCGTTTTTTGCCCTTCGTATATACTCTCAGGGGTTTCATCTCCAAGTATTTTGCTAATAAGTTTTAGAGCCGATTTGCGAATTTCAGAATTACTAAACTCCCAAGCACATTTTTTATTTTCCATTTCTGTTTCCCATTTAAGTGTTTGCAAATGTTTTTTAATAATCTCTTTCGGTTTGCCACAGATATCCGCTGTCATCAGTAATAGAACCTTCAAATTCCGTGGATAATCTCCCTCCAACATATAACCTATTCGTTCACATGCAACCGGGTCGCCATTCAATGCCATAATAGAAGTAGCAAAAGCCCTGTATTGACCGCTGTCCGGTAATACTTCATCACCTCGGGCTATTACATCCTGTAAGAATCCTAACATCCTCTTATACGGTCTTTCCGGTAACGGCAATACTTTATCCCGCTGAATTAAGGTAAGTAGAAACGCTACATGTAGCGAGGTCTTCAAATCTGTTTGCCCACCATAAGGCCAGAGAGAGAAACCGCCATCTGTTTGTTGATGAGCAAATATGCCATCAACTAATGTCATCAATAAGCCATCGTAATTCTCCTTTGAGATAGTATCTGCCAGAGTGTCCGACATAAAATTACGGAATATATATAGTGGATGCAAACGCGAGACTTTTTGTTCACAACAACCATAACTATAATTCCATAACCATTTCAATGCAGGTTCTATTTGAAGATACGGACTACCACCGATTCTGATTTCTGTTTCTAATAATGGATTATCTAAATAATCCGATGTATTTAACTGTATATCTTTTCCTGGCTGGACAACATAAGATTTTGCATTTTGTTCATAAATAGAAGGCAAATAAATTGGAATCGCAGTCTGCTCTGAAAACTCATCTACAACATTTCCTGTTTTGTCAACTATATTATATTGCCAGTTTAACTTTGCACTTCCCGAACTTGCCAGGCAGGTAATCACCATTTCTGGGGAAAAACTGAGTGCTTGTGGAATTGCTTCCCATTGTAATTGTCCCGGCTCAATTTGCACCTCATCACCATGTATCAATGTTAAATTTACATCCAGCGGTTTTTCTAATGAATTTAGCCCACGCCCGAAAATAATGGCTTTGTCTTGCGGTCGTAAGAATCGTGGGAGATGTGTTTGTATCACACAAGGTCTTCTCACAAACATTTTGTTTTCAGCAGAACCCACCAAATCCTTATTTACACCTACTACCACAATTCTGACAGTTCCATTAAACTCTGGAAATGTAAATGAAACTTTTGTAAATCCCTTATCATCTGTTTTTATTGTCCCAGACCACAGCGCCAGCGGTTTAATCCATGTCTCCCCTATCTCCGGCTTACCGGCGGATAATTGGCGAGCAATCATATCTCCTGCTGGTGATAATGGGTCATAATCATACGCCACATTTTCGTAATAATGCACTCTTCGTATAGGCGAGTAACGAGGTCTGCCAAACCAATCATAAGGATTAGGTAAAGTATAACCCAGTATGGAATGGATTCCTTCATCAACTACTGCTACTGTCAGTTCAGACGGGACTGGATTCCCTTTACTGTCCGTAGTTTGAATATCAAATTCTACCGAACTTTGAGGTTTTACCTGTTCGGGTATATTTGCCATAGCAATGTTCAATCTCCGTTCCGGTATCTCTACATCCACTCTGGTGAATGAAAAAGTAGAATAAGGGCTAATCGTTTCTTCCTTAGTAGGAACATGAATTGCAGAAACTCCAACCCAAACATTAGGGAAAAATTCCTCTTTGACTTCAAAATTAAATCCACCTTTCCCTGATACTATATCTGTAACTTTTATATCCCAAACTTTATCACCCTGCACTACCATTATGGCTTTTCCATCAAAAGGAACTTCCACATTTACAGGGACCACTTCACCGGGAATCCATTTCTTATCTTCTACATGAATTTTTACCAACTCCGGCGGACCACTCTTTACATTCATTATCTTTTGCGGAGTACAGTAAAATGATGTTTCAGAATACACTTTCCCGTTAGTTCTCTGTGCTCGCACTCTGTATGTAGAGTAATATGGTGGTATATCAAACAGAACAGTTGCCTTACCTCCCTGAGTAGTTACTTTCTTTTGCTCTATTAAAGTAAAAAATCGTTCCCACTGAGGAAGCACTCTATTCCCTGAATAAACCCTGCTTGTATACCGCCATTCCACTTTTTCCAGATATATCTCCACCTCCTCATCGGGAGCAGGTGCAAAACTTTTATCCACCAATGCAACAGACACCTGCAACTTATCATTTACTTGTTCCATTCCTACACCACACAATATATTTTCTGGGTAGCCTTTTATTTTCTTCACAGATGAAACCGCTCTACCTCCCGCTTCGGATACCTCTCCTACTACAGCAATATCCACAGGAAGTTTAATTGCCTCTGGCGGACTAAATTTAAAGGCAAAGGTTGACTTACCTTCCGCATCTGTTTTCTGACTTCCCAGGTCCATAACGATTGTCTTTAATAACTCATCATTCCCAAATCGGTAACCTTTCCAGTTCTCATGCTGAAATTCTGTAGGTGTAATAATCAACTTCCCCTTACAGGGTAAATCACCAGCAGGCGGTCCAACATAATATTTTGATGAAATCTCAAATTTTTGTTCTTCCCCGACTACCCAGAATTCCTCAGGGATAATTAACTCCGTTTTGATTCTGTCAGGGACAAAATCCTCAATATACACAGATAAAGAGCCACATAATTTTTCACCTCCAGGCACATATAATCCTAATGTGTATTTTCCTGTCAAGTAAGTAAATTCCGTGGGAATATCCTCACCACCTGTCCCCCATTCGGACAGATTAACGACCTTTCTTGAAATCACTTTGTTCTGAGGATTTATGACCCGCAGTTCCAATGGGGCAGTGACTACATCTACTCCATAATTTGTCCGGACTATCCATCGGGAATGTATTGTTTCTCCGGGGCGATAAAGATTCCTATCAGCATACATAAATGCTTCATATCTTTCTTTATCATAACTATCAAATTTTTCAAGGTCTTTCAATGTAGGCAATGTCTTTGGTTTCAAAAACACAAAAGAGAAATCTTTGTCTGTTTTTATAGTAAGTAATCTTGGTGAACCCAAATCCTGCCGTTCTAATGAAATTTTCACCAAACCATCTTCATCAGTAACTCCTTCTGCAACTTTATAATTCTTGAGAGAGTATGCAGATACAATTGCACCAGCCTGAGGAGATAAGTCCAACAAGTCATGCACAAACACCACTAAACCCGTATCATTCCAATGAGAAATCACACCTAATCGTGTCCACAAAATATATCGGATAGCACTCCTTCTTCCTCTCGTTTCTTGATAAAACCTATCTTCATTACTGGAATAGGCTGGATAATAATCGTATTCCATTCCTCCCCATTCATAATCACCGTTATCTGTATCCTGTTCCCCTTCCTTGGCAGGTTCCCAACCTGCTCTTAACTTCCCTGGGTCCCTTCTATCTGATAAACATAGTGTAAATATACCCTTCGGAAGGTTAGATAGATAATCCGTTAAATCTACATCTACATAACTCGCCTTATCCCTACTATCAGGAAATTCCACAGGAACAGCAGTTACATATTTTGTGCTTCGTTCATTAATCTCAAAAGGCACTGAATTTTCAGAAATATTTCCTAACCACACAGATAAATTATCTGTGATAACCTGATAAATATGGATATATCCCTTCGGAACATTACGACTCCCAACCCGTATAAAATTCTTTTCATGGTAAGGGATAATATAAAACTTTTCTTTGTTAGCAAAGTCAAGCGTTTTGAATTCTGGAACTTCATTTATTGTATAAACATAATCTTTTTCCAGATTTTTGTACTGACCACTGTCCTCTCTATAATTCCATTGCAACCCCGCCTTCCACTTCAAAATGTATTTTGCTCCACTTTTCCAATTCCCCTTTATTTCCAATCCTTCCCATCCTGAATCTTGAATAGAAAGATTTTCTACTGGCGGTGTAATTTCCAGAAAATCTTTCACTGTTTCTAAATTAACTTTTGGCATATTAACAATAAGTGAAACACCATCCAATCCATTATTTTTCCAATATGAAAAATAGATATTAAAATCTCTCTCATTAGCAAATTTTGTTTCCCATTTGTATTCTTGAGGTAATATAGCATTATCCACTGACCATGCGTACTGTGCTACGGTTAAACATAAATAAGCCATTTCATACTCCCGCCTATTTAGCCTTATTAACCATGCTTTTGAGGATTTACCCGCCATATTCTCATCGACAACATCAAAGGCTATCTCCGGAACGGAACCCCAATCCGCAGGAATAACACTGAAATCTACTCCGCCTGCCCGGTCTGTATTTATTTTCACAAATTTATATACAATGTCACTCGTAATCGGTCTTGAGAAGACAATTTCAACCTGCCTTTTATCATTTATTTTACAATGAACAACTTCCAGAGAATTTTTTTGTGGGAATTCAAAATATGCTCCATCCCCCTTATATTTTTTATCTTTGTCCATATACCCCGGCAAAATGGTAAGACAATAAGGCTCTTTCCCCGTTCTATTAATATGAATGTCAACATTCAACTGATTTTCTGTGTCTCTTATCTCAAAGGGAATATTCGTATTATCACAGTCGTGCAAGGTTACAAAAGACTTTATATCCTCTACAGAGACAGGATGTGTAAACTTGATAGAAAATAAAAAACTACTCTCCGTGACATTCTTGAAATTTCCTGATAATACCTTTAGTCCTTTCACTGGAAACTGATAACATAGATTATTCGGATTTATCTTCATCCCTTCCTCTGTTTGCAATTGCGGATTGACACAAAATTTTATTTCTTCCGCTTCTCTGGGCAAGGGCTGTAAAATATGGAAAACTAACCGATTATCCTCGCAGGAAACAAAACCTTTTATTTGTGGTTCCGTAACTATATACTCGTTCGCAGGAATTCCAGGTGGAAAGGCAACTTTTTTATTAAATACCAATATAAACTTTTTGTCAATTTCTTCGCCGTGCATAGGATACTGAGAGATGGGAACCAGTGTTTCCTCAGTAGAAACCTCTTGTGTAGGTTGCCAATTCCCCAATCCCCTTGAATTGTCCGGAACTTGTTTTACCTTTTCATTTCCACAGGAAACTATCAAACAGACAATGAAAAACACAGTTAGAATTTGGGGACATAAAGAACTCTTCATCTCTCTTCTCCTTGTATGGAAGATTTTCAAATCTTATTTATATTTATGCATTGGCTCTGATATATATACAGTCTCCATCCTGGACAATATAATCTCTACCTTCAATTCGGAGAACTCCTGCATGTCTGGCACCTGCTTCACCTCCATATTTCAAAAAATCCTTTACAGGTATTACTTCCGCACACACAAAATGTTTCTCAAAATCAGTATGTATCATTCCTGCCGCATTAACAACATGAGTTCCCTTTTTAACAGACCATGCCCGTATCTCTTTCGGAGGTGCCATCGTATAAAAAGTCACCAGGTCCAGTAATCTATACCCTGCATGCACAACCTGCTCCAGAGCCGATTCCGCAACACCATCCACAGCCAGAAATTCTTTCCTTTCTTCCTCTGACATCTCAGAAAGTTCCATTTCAAGTTGAGCACATATTTTTATCACCTCTGTTCCTTCTTTTCCCGCCATCTCCCGAATTTCCTTTAACACAGGAGGGTCTTCTTCCAACCCCTTTTCATCAACATTCGCCACATAGATTATCTTTTTCCCTGTTGTAAATCTCATCTCATTATTTAATTCTTGAAACAACTCACTATCCTTTTCAGGGAAGGTCCTGGCAGGAAGTCCCTTCTCAAAATGTTGTTTTAACCGTTCGCACAACTCCAACATAGGTTGCAATTTCTTATCATTCCTAACATATTTATGCAACTTTTCAATCTTTCGTTCCAACTGCTGTAAATCGGCGAATACCAGTTCAATATTGATAATGTCAATATCCGCAAGAGGATTCACTTTACCATTAATATGGACAATGTTCTCATCTTCAAAACAACGAACAATATGAATTAAAGCGTCCGTTTCCCGAATATGCGCTAAAAACTGATTGCCCAGCCCCTCTCCCTTATGCGAGCCTTTAACCAACCCCGCAATATCAACAAAATCAATCGTTGTATGTATTGTCTGCTTCGGTTGGATTAATTTAGATAACTCTTCCAGATTTTCATCAGGGACTTTAACAACTGCATGATTCGGCTCTATCGTGCAAAAGGGATAATTAGCCACCTGAGCATGCTTACTCTGAGTTAAGGCATTGAATAATGTGCTCTTCCCTACATTAGGCAAACCAACGATACCAACTGAAAATCCCACAAAACTTCCTCCTTCATTAACAGTTTATATAAGTATTATCATACCACTTTACTGTGAGAAATCAAAGCATACTCTCCTCTTCCGCCTAAAATAAAAATGGTGCCCCGACCGCGAATCGAACGCGGGTCTAATCCTTAGGAGGGATTCGTTCTATCCACTGAACTATCGGGGCACGCCGTAAAATTATATTAAAAAACCAACTATAACGGCAATCAATATCTATATCATTCTCCTATAACGGTTACAATTATTTCTCTTTTACGAGGTTTTATATCGCATTCTAAATGAAAGATTTGCTGCCATACTCCCAGTAACAGTTTTCCATCGTGGAACGGAACGGTAATACCGGGTCCCATCAAAGTTGCCTGCAAATGAGAATGTCCATTTCCATCATGCCAGGTCTGTTCGTGTGCATAATGTCTTCCCGGAGGGAATAACCGTGATAATTGCTCCGGCAAATCTTTTGTTAGTCCCGGTTCAAATTCAATTGTCCCAATACAGGCAGTACTTCCTATATTGAACACATTCACAA
>FWWL01009743.1_pt1 | contig 11446 bp, 11 predicted proteins | sample 2228331 | NCBI WGS metagenome assembly FWWL01 (sample SAMEA103939775, study PRJEB20133) | metagenome
AGGCTTGTGGAATGGCTGCGGGAGAAGGTGCGGGAGTTCATCCAGCAGGCCCTGGAGGAGGAGGTGACCGAGTTCCTGGGCCGGGCGCGCTACCAGCGCCGGGCCGCGGTGGACGCTCCGCAGGGGTACCGGAACGGGTACGGCAAGCCCCGTACGCTCACCACCCCTCTGGGCACCATCTCCCTGCGCCGGCCCCGGGTGCGGGATGTAGAAGAGCGGTTCAGGGGCTCACCTCCCCCACGATGGTCCCCACGTCAAGTCACATTCCGAGAGACGGTGGGGGTGATTCCGCCCGTTGCCCTGGTGACGAGTGAGCAGCTCCGGGGTCGTAGTAGGCCCGCACATCCAAGGCTCGCTACGCACTCCGCTTGGCCAGCGCGTCAGGATCGTCTTCTGAGGGCAAGTCCGGCAGAACCACCAGGATCCTCGCGGACGCCACCAGGGCCACGATGCCGCTCCCGATCGCCCCCGCCTGCACGACGCCGCTCATGTTCGCCTCCTCGGATCAGGATTCCGGCCACGTCCAGTCCTTGAACTGCTCCCGCAGCACCAGCTTTGCGATCTTGCCGGTTGAGGTCTTTGGGATCTCTTGCACGAACACGAAGGCATCTGGCAGCCACCACTTCGCGAACTTCGGTCGGAGGTACTCTCGCAGCTCCTCCTCCGTCACCTCTACCCCCCGTCGCGGCACCACCACCGCTAGCGGCCGCTCCATCCACTTCGGGTGCGGAACCGCGATGACCGCCGCCTCCTGGACCTTGGGGTGAGTCATGAGGGCATTCTCCAGGTCCACAGAGCTGATCCACTCACCCCCGGATTTGATGAGGTCCTTGGTGCGGTCCATGATCTTGATGAACCCTTCCGCATCCCACACTGCCACGTCTCCGGTGCGGAACCAGCCGTCCGGCGTCCAGGAGTCCGGTGCCTCCCCCCGGAAGTAGCTCCCCGCCACCCATGGCCCCCGGACCTGTAGCTCCCCCATGGTCCGGCCGTCCGGCGGGACCTCGCCTTGGGGCCCCATGACTCGGGCCTCCAGAAGAGGGACCGGCATGCCCTGTTTGAGCGTGAACTCGATCTGTTGGTCCTCCGGCCAGTGCTCCATGTGTGGCTTGAGGTGGCTCTGGATCCCAATTAGGACCTCTGTCATTCCCCACCCGTGAATGAGGCGGATCCCAGCTCGGCGCATACGCCGCAACAAGGCTTCGGGGGGTGCGCTACCACCCACCGCGACCCGCAGCTCCCGGCGTAGTGGATAGCGCTCGGGGTTTCGCTCCAGGGCGTCCAGGATCCCGAGCCAAACCGTCGGTACGCCCCCCGAGAAGGTGGCTCCCTCCGAGGAGATGAGCTCCAGCACGCTCTCCGGATCCAGATGCGGACCGGGGAGGAGCAGGCGGGCACCCGCCAGCGGCGCAGAGAACGGCAAGACCCAACCGGCCACGTGGAACATGGGCACCACTGCAAGGATCGTGTCCCTTCGGGAGACCGCGAAGGTGTCGGCCAGCATGGTGGCCATGGCCGCGAGCACTATGCTCCGATGGGAGTACAGGACCCCCTTGGGGCGCCCAGTGGTGCCCGAGGTATAGCACATCATGGCCGGAGTGTCCTCTGGGAGATCGGGGTATGGGAACGGTTCGAAGGGTCCCTGAACCAGCTCCTCGTAGCTGTCGTAGGGCGCGGGGACAGGGTTGCCCGAGAAGGGGACCACAAAGACCCGCTCTAGCCGCACGTCCTGTTTGAACTGCTCGAACAGCGGAAGTAGAATGTCATCTACGATCAGGAAGCGATCCTCCGCGTGGTTCACGATGTACGCGAGGTCGCTGGGGTGCAGGCGCAGGTTTAGAGTGTGCAGGATGGCTCCCGTGATGGGAACGCCGAGGTAGCACTCCATGTGGACGGCGTGGTTCCAGCACAGAGTGGCCACTCGATCCCCGGGGTGGACGCCGAGTCGGGTCAGTCCCCGGGCCAACTGGTGGGCCCGCTGGTAGAGCGCCGCGTAGGTAGTGCGGTGCAGAGAGCAGTCCGGTTGCCGTGTGACCACGTCCACCTGTCCCCAGTATCGGACCATCCGCTCCAACACTACGGAAATGGTTAAGGGATATGCCCTGGTGGCCCGCAACATCGACTCGGTCAGCATCCCCATTCACCTCCACTCATCGCACGTCTTAAGGTTTAGTATACTCTACTCCCCGGGTGGCCGCAACGGGGGTTTCCTGCCACTATAAAGTCCTAACCAATTACAGGTCCCTCTCGAGGTATGCCCCGTCCCGTTCTAGGCGTTCCTCACGTCACGCCGCGGGCAGGTGGCGTATGGAGGTTCTGATCTGCAGGGCACTGGCCGCAGCGCTGCGCGCCCCTTGCCCCATCACGAAGAAAGGACCCGAAACCCCGGCCGAAGGGACTGCCCAGTAGGTCATGAAAGTGTAGCCTCATCTCCGGGCTCCTGACGAGGTCATCCCCGGCGATTTTGTACGCGGCCGCCCAGGGATCTGGTCGGACATATGCTGACGTTGTCCGCATAGTTGAATTCCAGCGTCTGCCGGATGCGCCCGTTAGCCACCAGCACGGCTGACCCATCGTACTCTGCAGCAGCTCCGTGTTCCCGTCACCTGCAGGCAACAGCCGCCCATGCCTGCACCTCCTCCGCGCCGCAGCTGTTGAGCGGATCCAGGATCACGGCGTCAGTCTCTACCCCCGCAATGTTGCTCTCCCAGAGTCTGGAGGAAGGCCTTTGCGTTCCAGCTGGAGGCGCCGTCAAGCAGGGTACACAGGCGCAGTACATTACTGGCGCGTGACCTGCAGTGCCTCATCCCCCACTCGGCACTCGACAAGTGTCCCGTGCCCTTATCCCTCCGCTCTTGCGTCTGTCGCCTCCTCCTTAAGCTCAGGAAGTTGGATGCCCAGAAACCGTGCGGCGTTCAGCAATAGGATCTTCCGCCGCACCTCCGCCTTCAGGGGCAGGTCCTCAAACTCCTGGAGCCACCGCTGTGGCGTGATCATGGGGTAATCGGAGCCAAAGAACACCTTGTCCTGGATCAGGGTGTTCGCGTAGTGAACCACAGAGGGCGGGAAGTACTTGGGAGCCCACCCGGACAGGTCCATGTACACGTTGCCCTTGTGCCGGACGATCGCCAACTGCTCCTCGTGCCAAGGCCACGCGGGGTGCGCCAGGATGATTCGCAGCTCCGGATACCGCGCCGCCACCTCATCCACATAGATCGGGCGGCCGTAATCCAGCCGTAGGCCCATGCCGCCCGGCCTCCCCACCCCGATGGCCGTCGTTCCTGTGTGGAACAGGACCGCAAGTCCCCGATCCACACAGGCCTCATAGATCGGAAAGAAGCGCGGGTCGTCCGGCCGGAAGGCCTGGATGATCTGCTGAAACTTTATCCCCCGAAGTCCCAGGTCCGCGCACCGCCGCACTTCGTCCACCGCCCGCTTGCCCTTCCACGGATCCACGCTCCCAAACCCGATGAACACCTCCGGATATTTGCGTACCCACCCCGCTACCTCTTCATTCGAGATCCGTAGCCCGCTCTGCGTTTCGTCGTCCACATCGAAGATCACCGCCATTAGGTCGAGGGAGGCGTAGAGCTCCGCGATGGCGTCCGGATTGTCCCACCGGGGATCCAACTCCGTGGGGAACACAGGGCGTCCGCTCAGCCGAACCTTATCCCCCGTGTAAATATGGACGTGCATGTCAATGCCCCGGATCATTTCTCCCCTCCCTCATGAGGCTTGAATGGGGATCCTATGGATCTCCGCCGGAACAGGCATCTCCCGCAGATCCGCTGGGATTCGTACCGGCACCCCTGTGTGCGCCTGCACCGCCCCGGCACGCACCCCCGGCGCCACCTCCTCCAGCACCAACTCCTCCCCCTTCACCGGGATCACCGCCAGATCCGTGTAGATCCGCCTCACGCACCGAGGGGCTGCGACCGGGGTAGGTGAACACCGTTGCGACCTTCGGCTCTCCCTCTGTGCTCCCACGTAAGGGGAGTTATGGTGGGTGATAAGAAGCCTTTTTCTCAAAACAGCCTCTCACAGTATTGACATCTCTCGCTACAGCCTCCAGTTTACCTCTGACACCCGCAGGCTACTGCTTCCTTCGTTCTTCCTCCCGCAGCTCTCTGCGTAGCAGCTTGCCCACCTTGGACTTGGGTAGCATGTCTCGAAACTCCACGTAGTCCGGGACCTCGTAGGGCGCAAGTCGGTCTCGGCACCAGCGCAGCAGCTCGTGGGCGGAAACACCCCTGAGCCCTTCCTTGAGCACCACGAAGGCCTTGATCCGCTCCCCCATCTCCAGGTCTGGGACCCCTATCACACAAGCGGCTACCACGGCGGGGTGCTCCTGCAACACGGCCTCTACTCGGGCGGCTGCCACCCGGTACCCCCGCTTCTTGATCAGGTCCGCAGAGCGGTCCAGGAAGAATAGCCAGCCCTGACGATCCATGCGCACCAGGTCACCCGTTCGATACCAAATCCGCCCATCCATCTCCACGAACGCTTGGCGGGTCTCCTCCGACTTGTTCCAGTAGGAGCGGGGCAAATGGGGGCCTGATACCCACGCCTCCCCAGGGGTGTCTAGGCCGACCGGGAGTAGGGTCTCAGGGTCTACGATCCGCACCTCCCGGCCCCGCACCACCTGGCCAACTGTTCCTTCCGGGAACGGTTGACCGGCAGGCGTCAGACTGATGGGCCCCACAGTTTCGGTGGCTCCGTAGCCCTGGTACAGCTCCACCCCGAACTTGGCCTTCCACCGTCGGGCTACTTCTCCCGGCAAAGCTTCACCGCCGGTGAAACAATAGCGGAGGGAAGACAGATTGTAGTGATCTACGCGGTCGTGCTCGAGGATGGTCCGGAACAGGGTCGGAGTCCCGAATAGGGTGGTAGCGCGGTACTGCTGGATGTAGTGGAGGAGGGCATCCCAGTTCATGCGGGGCAAAAGCAGCACCGTCTCGCCACTGAGAATGGCCCCCAGGGCCATAACCTGCCCGAGGATGTGGTACAGAGGTGCACCTTGGAGCACCACGTCTTGCCCCCGTGGAATGACCAGCAGTGCGTTCTCCCGCTGCACCTGCGTGCTCTCCCAGAGTGCTTCTTCGGTAATCGGCACGCCTTTCGGGTGTCCTAGGGTGCCGCCCGTATACAACAACTCGCACAGCCCTCCTTCCGCAGCCGCCACGCGACCAGGTACCAGCCGGCTCAGGAGTTCTCGGAATGCCACAACCCCTGGCAGTCGGCTCCATCGGCCTGTAGGCAGCCTGTCCAGGGCCCGGCCTAAGATACGCTTCCACGCGGGCAATAGGTCCCCTAGACCAGTGACAACTAAGCTGCGTAGCCTTACCTCTTGGTGTACTCGAGCGGCGTACCCAAAGAGCGTGTCCGCGCACACCATCACCGTGGCTTCCGCGTCGCGGGCAATGTAGGCTACGTCGCGGGGACCGTACAGGTGAGGGGTAGGGACTGCTACCGCACCTAGGCGCCGCAGCGCCAGCCACGCCACTACCCACTGGGGGCAGTGGGGAAGGTAGAGGAGGACGCGCTCGCCCGGGCCCACTCCAAGGCGGGTGAGGCCGCACGCCACGCGCTCCACCAGCTCGTCCAATTCGCGGAACGTGTACCGCTGTCCCAGGTACACCAGTGCCACTCGATCGGCTGCCTCCGAGACCGCCTTCCGGAATGCCTCGTCCAGCAAGGAAGTCATGCCTGCCTTCCTCCCTGAGCCTGGAACCACGCCCCGCCGAAGTATGCGGCCTGCACCTCGGGTCGAGCCAACAGATCCGTACGGCTGCCTTCAAACACGAGCGCGCCACTCTCCACCACGTATCCGCGGTCCACAACGGGCAGCACGGCTCGCGCGTACTGTTCGGCCACCAGGACCGCCACACCGCTTCGGCAGATCTCTACGATCACCCGAATGATCTCACCCTGTAGGGCGGGACTCAGTCCCAGCAGCGGTTCGTCCAACAGTAGCCACCGAGGCCGGGCGGCCAGAGCCATGCCGATGGCCACCATCTGCTGCTCGCCTCCGCTCAATATGCCTGCGGGCCTTCGCCATAGCCTGCGCAGCGGCGGCATAACCTGACAGGCTAGCTGGATACCCTCTTCCACTTCCTTGCGAGGTCGAAGGTAGCCGCCTAGGCGCAGGTTCTCTGCCACGGTTAGGTCGCGGAACACCGCGCGTCGCTCTCGGCACAGCATGAGCCCTCGACGCACCCGTTCCGATACATCCCAATGTGTGATGTTCTGGCCGTCCAGCCGGACCTGCCCAGCCACCGTAACCCGGATTCCACCCCGCCGGGCCTCATGACGTGCGTACACCTGGGTCAACCCAGCCAGGGTGTTAAGCAAGGTGGTCTTGCCCGCGCCGTTGGATCCGAACACCCCCACGACCTCTCCCGGACCAACCCGGATGCTCACCTCGTTCAGGGCCAAGGCATTTTCGTAGAAGACCACCAAGCGGTTAGCCTCAAGCAAACGACTCCACCTCCCCGCCTAGGTATGCACGGCGTACCTGTTCTCTCGCCATAACCTCCGCGGGGCTGCCCTCCGCGATCACACGCCCGAAATTCAGCACCACCACGCGATTCGCCACCTGAAACAGCTCCGCAAGCCGGTGCTCCACTAGAACCAAAGACCTCCCCTCCTGCAACAGCCTTCTTAACAACGGAATTAGGCTGGCGGCCTCCGCCGGGCTCATTCCCGAGAATAATTCATCCAGCAACAGCACCTGGGGGTCCAAGGCCAGACAGCGGGCCAGCTCCAGGCGCTTCAGGTAGCCGTGCGGCAGCTCCGCGGCAGGCTTAAACAGGAATGGGGCATCGCGCTCGAATCCCACCTCCTCCAGCAGGTCCAAGGCTACTTCTTCCCGCCGTCCCAGGCCCGCGCTGAGCTGGTCTCGGGCGCGGGCGGAACATAGTGGGATCACCACGTTGCGGTAGGCTGCGATCCGATAGAACGGCCGCGGCGTCTGGAAGCTGCGTGCCATACCGAGCTGCACCCGTGCCTCCACTGGCCACCGGGTGACGTCTATGCTTCGGAACCACACCCGGCCTGAGTCCGGTCGCACGAAGCCGGTAATAATATTCACCAAGGTGGTCTTACCCGAACCATTCGGGCCGATCACCCCAACCGCCTCTCCTGCTCCCACCTGCAGGCTTACCCCGTCTACGGCATGCACGCCTCCAAAGCGCTTGCTCACCCGCTCCACGGACAGAATCGGCTGCATCTCAGATGGGGACCCAGCGTTCGAACTGGTGGTAGCGCCTCTGAAGATATGTAAACAGGCCTTCTGGGAGGCTAACCAGCACTGACACCAACACCGCGCAGTAGACGACCACTCGCAGTGTCCCGAAGGCTCGGAGGACTTCCGATAGCGGCACCAGGAGGGCCGCCCCCACCGCCGCCCCCGCCAGCACCGAGGGGCCCCCCAGGACGGCGGCGGTCAGGGGGAGGACGGAGTAGTCTAGGGCGAATGCAGACATTCCCACCACGTGGTAGTATGTGGCCAGAATCGCCCCAGCAAACGCTGCTGGTCCGGCACCTACCAGCACCGCCACGAACTTCCACCACGTCACGGGGATTCCGGAGGCCCGCACACTCAGGTCGTTGTCCCGGATAGCGTGCAGGATCAGCCCATAGTCACTATCCAACCACCGCTGCAGCCCGAACACCGAGGCCAGCAACGCGCCCACCAGTGCATATTGTGTAACCGTCAGGGAACCTAGGCTCGGGATTCCCGGAAGCCCTTCGGTGCCTCCGAGGATCTTGGTCGCTTCGATGACCCGCGCGAACAGCAGGGGCAGGGCGAAGGTTACCAAGCTGAAATATACGCCCCGCAGCCTCAGCACGGGAGCCAGCAACACCGCGCAGGCCAGCGCACCCGTGGCGGTGCCCGCCAGAACCGCCAGAGGCGCGGGGAGGTGGAGCTCCAAGGCCGCTAGGGCGGTCAAGTAGCCGCCTGTCCCCAAGAACAGGCTCTGTCCGAGGGAAACGAGGCCCACGTTCTGCAAGAACGCCCAGCTGACGGCGGCCAGCATCATGGCTACAGTGACCAGAAACACCGTCTGCCAGTACTCACCGGTCCACGGCCGGAGCAGAGGAAGCAGAAGCAGCACCGTCCAAGCCAGCAGCCGGGGACCAGCTAGGTACAGCAGCTCGGGCCAACCCGCCAGGGCGAAGATGTCGTCGGAGCGCACTTTGATGCCGCGGTCCAACCGCTCCCGGCGGTATGCCCCGGTCGGCTGTAGCGCCTTCACACGCGCTCCTCCAGCTCCTTCAAGCGGCCCAGGATCCCAGAGGGGCGGACCGCTAGGGTTACCACGATGGCCGCTAGGTACACCACCTCGGTCCAGTGGGGCCCCAGGGTCGTGCTCGTCACCACGGTGGCAGCCCCCAGCAGCAGTGCCGCCAGCACTAAACCCGCGGTGCGCTCGGTGCCCCCGGTGACCGTGAGGGCCAGGGCTATCAGGATGGCGTCGTAGCCCAGGTTAATAGAGATGATGCCCAAGGGTAGCACCAGGATTGCGGCCACCGCTGCGAGGGCGCTTCCCAGCGCCACGCTCACCGTGGCCATGTGGTCTTCCCGGATTCCCAGGCTCAGGGCAGTATACTCCTCCTGGGCCATGGCCCGCAGGGCCAGCCCGATTCGAGTGGCTCGGCCAAACCACCAGAGGGCCGTTCCCAAGCCCGCAGCGCAGCCCACCATCGCAACCCTATGCGCGTCCATTGTCAGCTCTCCGAGCGTCACCGATCCCCTGAGCACAGGCGGAAGGTTGAACTCATAAGTGACCAGGCCCATCCACCGGAACAGCTCGAGCATGGCCACGCCTACCGCGAAGGTGGCGATGACCTCCGCCAGGACCAGCCGGCGGACAGGCCGAATTACCAGCCAGTACAGCAGCACGCCCACCACGGCCGCGGCCGCCACCGTGACCCCCACAGCTGCCAGGTAAGGCCAGCCGAGCCGTCGTAGCAGGTACCAGCACACGAAGCCGGAGAAGATGTAGATCCCACCGTGCGCGAAGTTTGGGATCCCGGAAAGACCAAAGGTCACACTAAACCCTATAGCCACCAGCAGGAGCATAGCTGCCTGGGCTAGGCTGTATACCACTACACTTAATAGGTCCGGCATCCCCTTTAGTCACCCATGCGCCCCAAGGGCCTCTTACTCAGAGTCGCTGGTCAGAGACACCTCACTACCGGCGCACACCCGCGGGCAGCCGGATCTCATCCTCCGCAGCCAGCTCTGGCCAGACGACCACGCGACGGCCGGGTGACCGCCACTGGAACGCCAGGCTGATGGCCGTCTGGGTAGGTAGTCCACCGTAAACTACCTGGTGCTTATCGTTGAATCGGATCCGCCCGATGACGCCTTCCACGTCCGTCTTCTTGATCTCCTCTGCCACCCGGTCCGGATCGAGGCTACCCGCCCGCTCGATGGCCGCGGCCAACACGTACACCGAGTCGTAGGCAGGTCCAGGCCCGTGACCGCTCAACTTGCGGCGCATTTCCTCTCCGTACTTCTGGCCGTAGGCCCGATTGAAGTGCACGGATTTCGGCAATACCTTTACGGCCAGAGGTCCAGGTTCGTGTACGAACTGGACCATGCTGTCCACGGCGCCTTCGAAGGCTTCCCAGGCCGTGGCAGGGACCGCGGGGCTGATAAACCCGACCAGCATTGTGGGTAGCTGGGCACCCTTCACCTGCTTGAGCAGAATGCCTGATTGCGGCATGTCGAACACGGGCACCAGCACCTGGACCCGCCCGGTGCGGGCTCGCAGGACGCTGGCGGAGAAGTCTGTAGCGCCTGTGGGATATGCGTCGGAGGATACTATGGTCCAACCTGCCTGCCGGGCCCACGTCTCTAGAAACCCCACCGTCGCCTTCGCCCACAGCACGTCCTGGTAGATGAACTGAACCCGCGAAAGCCCGAACCGGGACTTAAGGAAGCCCAATACCCGGGCCAGGTTCCCGGCGAAGTACTCGCTCTGCAGGCCCACCCGGAACAGGTGCCGGTACTTGACGGGGTCGCTGGCGATCCGTGCCTCGAAGGCAGGCGTCATGGCGATGCTCACCAGGTAGGGAATCCGGTAGCGTGCCACCACGTCCATGGCCGCCAGCAGCACCTCGGACCGGAATGCCCCCACCACAATGGCGTGGGGCCTGCGCTCCGTGATGAGCTTCTCCAATGCAGCTAGAGCATCGTGGATAGGGATTCCCGGTTCGTGTTCCCGGGTGTCGATAGACACCACCTGCAGCGGCCTCCGGACTGCTCCCACTCGCACGCCGCCCCGAGCGTTAATCTCGTCCACGGCCAGCTGGACCGCTCTCAGGGAGTCGGCACCCTCGATGGACCCTAATGCGGTGGGAACACCAAGAATGATAGGCTCTGCAGGGACCCCCGGCGTCACCTGTGCTAGGCCCAGGACCATAACCGCTGCACACACTAGCCACGCTACACGCATCCTACGCATCTTCCTCACCTCCTGATTGTTGCCTACGGCTTGGACGATCGGTTTCCGCTTTGCCCACATGCCCAATGGGTCGTGCCCGCGCAGTACCCGAAGTTCCTCTGCGGATAGCTCCAAAATGGGGCAGACGTCTGAAACCACCTGCACAGGCTACCCCGCGGCGTCTACCTTGAGTCTACCCTTACCACCAGGGCCGCTCCACTGTCTCCTGCGGCACACCCGGAAAAGAGGCCGTACCCTCCTCCTTTCAAGACCAGCTCTTCAATAAGCTCCATGAGCAGCCGCATACCGGTAGGGGCCTGCGGATGGCCGTAAATTAGGGATGAGCCGTAATTATTGAACGCCTCCAACGGCAGGCCCATTTGTCGGGCAAAGTAAATATCATTAACGGCAAAAGGGTTATGGGTTTTCACTGCTCGGAAGTCTTTGACCTGAAGGCTTGCAGCGTCTAGGGCCTTCCTGGCGGCCACCACGGTCGCTTCAGGCATATACCCTTTTCTGACCCTTGCTTGCGCAAAGCTCACTAGCTGAATTTTCACCGAAGAATCATAAGTTAAATTTTTGACCCGTTGCACGTGCGCCAACACCATACCGCAGTTTCCGTGACTAGGGGCTTTTCTCGAATTTCTCTGCTCCTATCCCGTGCCCCCAAAATCCCTAGTCGCTCAAGCCACCATGACCACAGCATGCTATGTGATCCAGTAAGAGAACTCTTGGAGATCTGCAACACGTTGAGACCACAGTCCAGTGTATATTATTGCCCAGGTAAAGTAAACCCTGTCAAGAGGGGGGACCGAACTCGTCAGGTTAAACCTCCCCACCCTCGCCCCATCTTCTGGGTGAGGAGGAGGGGGTCCGCCAACGCCTGGTCCAGGCATGAGCTGCAGTGCCGGTCCATCTCCCTCACCGCCCGCGCCTTCCGCTGCGACCGCAAGACCGTCCGGACCTGGGTCCGCCGCTACCTGGAGGGGAAA
>FWWL01009294.1_pt1 | contig 11444 bp, 10 predicted proteins | sample 2228331 | NCBI WGS metagenome assembly FWWL01 (sample SAMEA103939775, study PRJEB20133) | metagenome
GTTAACAATCAGGCCCCCTCTTTGGAGGTAAAAGCTACGACCAAAAGTTCAAGACAGTTTGGAACGACTGGACCCGCACCGAACACGTCTCGAACTCGGCAAGTCATTCCCGTATAAGCAGTTGCGAAATCGGCCAAGAAGAGAGTATTTAGGAGGAGAGTAGCCTTCGCGGAGTTAGGTGGTTTTGACACAATGATTTTAGGAAAAGCTATTCCTTGACCTCAAAGCAGTGGTGGGCGTTGCTCAAGTTTGCCCATTCTGCCGGCGGTGATAGTTCTGACCCAATCTGTAAGCCCTGCCGTCTGACTAGGGCTTGTTGTGCTGGTAGCGCACAATGACACACGGGGCTGTTGCGGTAGCTCAGTTTTGCACAACTTCAAGGGCGTCAAATCGCATAAAAAGGCCCCGTTTCCTCGATGACGACCCGATAGCCTTCGACCATCTGCGGGATCTCCGCGGCTATTTGCTCAGCGCGCTCGGCTACATAGACCTTGATGCACGGTTCGCCTTGGTCTTCGTCCACAGCGACGCCGACCACCCCCGGCAGGTCAAGCCACCGCCCCGCGTAGTCGTTCACAACCTCGGCGGGTAATCGCTGGTACATACGAACCTTAACAGTGTCCGAATTCAGACGTCACCTGAGGGCAACGTCATCATTGCGTTCCGTCGTCAATGTCAAAAGTTACAAGGTTGCCATTCTTATCGGTATATGCAAACGCAGCCAGCACCAACTCAATCGGGTTGGCGACGGCGTATGAGCCATTGGTATTGCCGGCAAAGAGTAAACCAACCGGCCAATTACCGGTTTGAGTGACCAGCAGCGAGCCGGAATCACCCGCCTGGATAAACCGCCGGCCGGTAACACTGATCTGGCCCACAAATTTCGCTTGCCTGACACCGTAATCAACTGTGACCGTCGCATTTATCCCGCTTATTGTGCCGTAAGTGAGGGCCGTCGTTCGACCGTATTTCTTCACGGCCATCTTGGGACTTGCTACAACAGTGGTACTCGACGGCGTCCCGTAGCCATTGGATGGCGTGCTGGTACCAACGGTGTCCTTGCTTACCAAAGCGATGGCCGCATCGACATAATTCTCGCCGCCTGAGAAATCTATTCTGACAAAATCATCCAGTACGCCAATAACGTAAGTCGGATCAGCGGGATTCCATGACTTTCGTAGCGTCATCACCACATCGTATGGCCCCGGCTGCCAGATTGCCTCACCGATCTCGGCTGCGTTTGTTCGCGCGTAAACATGATTGTTACTGAGGGCATAGACATTTCCGTTGCTGTCCCTAACGCGGCAGGCAATCGTACCGGCCGAACCTTCATTAGCATTGCCTGTAGAAACGCCGATTGGCACTGGCCGATCAAACCAGCCGCGAGGATTTACTTTTGTCACCGCGGAGGGCTTCGAAGCCTTTTCCAGGGCCGCTAATGTCCCCAGGGCGTAGATTTCGCCCGTAACTTCAATTTCCACGTTTTCCCCATCGAGAAAGGCCGGGATGCCACGCACACCCGGATGAGCCGTATACACCTTGACCACCGGCCGACCCGTTTCATCCAGCCCCACGGCCGTGCCTACCACACCGGGCAAGGACATGAGGCGTTCCGTGTGACGCTCCTGAACGGCCATCACGCGGGCCAAGGCATGGGGCGGGGGACCCTGCTGGGCATCGGCCCGTGGACCGAATAGCCCCATCCCGCCAACGAAGACCAGTGCACCAACCCAACTCGCCAGTCCCGCCAACAAGAACCTGCGTCGGTTCATAGGACCACCTCCTACTCTGAAACGACACCACACACGATCGAAAACTCACCCCCTATACAGAGGGGTGTTGCTGTCCATTATCGGTGCAGTATCAATTTCACACCGACCGGGGGATTGTCAAGATGCTTTGCCGGAACCTTGTGCGCTTTGGCAAGTGTCAACGATAATACCGTCGGCGGGCGAACTATCCCGCCGGGTTTCAAGAAGCTCACATCACGCCAGCACTACCAAAAAAGCCCCGGGGAGGAACGGAGATGCGACGATCCGTCATCGCGATCTGTCTGCTTTGCTGTTTGGCGAATCTTTCCACGTCCCGTGCCGAAAACGACTACTTCCCCCCGCCTGAATCCCAAGGTGGCTGGCGAAAGCTGGAAACTCCTGGCGATATTCGTCGCCTGGCCGGCATGGACCCGCAAAAGTTGGAGGCACTCAAAGAGTGGCTGCTGGCATCGGACCAACGGCCTTTTGCCGCAGTGGTGATTCGCCGAGGGTATATTGTCCTGGAAGTCGAGCGGGGCAATAGTTCCAGGACGGATACCCGCAATATCAAGTCCTGTGCCAAGGCAATCTGTGCCACGGTGCTTGCCATCGCCTCGGAAGCGAGTTTGGCAGGCCATACCCCGAAGAAGATGACCTTTGACGACCCGGCGTTTGCGTTCATTCCCTGGGCGGAACCTTTGAGCGATTCCCGCAAGAGGCATATCCTCGTGCGACAATTGCTCAACCATACCTCGGGAATCGCACCCGAATACACAGGGGCCAAAAACACCGGCCCGTGGGATTACGTCCTCGGCCACAGTGGCGACCCCGTGACCGAGAGGCTGGCTTTTGATCCGGGCACCGACCTGGGATATTCCACCCACGCCTTTTACCATGCCGCATTGGTATGCGAAAACGTGACGGGCGTCCCCTATGATCAGTTCGCCATTGAGAAACTCTTCAAACCGCTGGGGATCGAACGCTGGTGGTTTGAGTATTTCGACGGCACGATCGGCCGACATCCTTCCCATGCGTTGGGACTGCCGGCGCGGGAAAGTGCCCGAATTTGTTACTGCATGTTGCGAGGTGGACGTTGGGGTAATCAACAGGTCATACCCAAGTGGTTTGTCGAAGAGACGGCCGGGCCGACACACTCCATCCACGGCATCAAGTGCTTTCACCGGGACGCCGAGTCCTTTTCCCACGGGTGGGAACTCCCGGCACGAATCACCGATGGACGCGGCGAAGGCATCCCGGCGGATGCTCGATTCAAGCCCGGTTCGGGTGGACAGTTGATCGCCTTTGTGCCCAGCCTCGATCTTGTTATCACCCGTCAGACTGGCGGTAGTGGCCAGTGGGCGTATGAAGAGTATCTCCGCCGGGCCTGCCAAGCGGTGATCTCGGCAGAGGCCGCTCAATAGTGTGGTGGTTTGTCTGATTTTCGCAGCCCAAAACTGAAAATTGAAGGAACATCAAGATGGTACGCAGCCTCTGGATCGGTCTTGTCGTCGGGGTGGTCACCGGTTTCAGTGTGGGTGTCCCGGCTCAAGAACGATTACACGAACTGGTGCAGCGCGCCGGGAACACCGATGACGATGCAGAACGATTGGAGCTTCTTCGGCAAATTCGCGCTCTCCCGAGCCTCGATCCCGAAGTTGCCAAACATGCCGAGAAATTGATCGGCTTTGTCGAGCGGTGGGTCGAAGGAAAGGACCTCCACTTCTACGCCCGTGAAGTGTATCAAAATCGTGATATCGACTTCGGTATCCCTGCAAGTTCACCCGTGTATCCACTTACGTACCTGTATCGTGGCCGAGCGATCCTTAGTGCCGTCATGCAGAGCGGCAACCTTTGGAGTTACCCGGACCGCCGACGGGAATGGTTTGCCACCGCGCGGCAGTTTTTCGAGAAGGCCCATCAGGCCTTTCCGGAAAACCGCATTGCGCGGATGTACCTCGGCGAGGGCATTCCCTGGACCCGCGATTGGGAAGCCGTGCCCGAGGCCCCCGACTGGGCGGTCCATCAGCGCGTGGGACTGGAAGGTCTATCCGACATTATCGAGTGGTGGCTCGATCATCGGCAGCAGCCGAATGGGGCCTTTGGTGGCGGCTGGGGTGATGACTGCGAAATGTGGCGATGGTGGATCCCCGTCTTAATTGGATTTGATGACCCCAAGATTTGCGCCGGCCAGAAGCGCTTTTCAGAGGCTGTCTTTCAGCAACCTCACATGGCGGGCGGATACATGTCCACAATGACCGATGTCGAACACAGTGCCGAGGATTCAACCGACACGATCCTGCCCATGATGCTTCTGGAGCCGGACAATCCGGTGTGGCAGCAGCGGGTCCTCCGCCTGGCCGAGTTGATGGAAAACCTTTGGACCGGCCGCAATCAGCGGGGATTTCGGCAATTCAAGAGCACCTATTTCACGGTAGATCGGGTTCATCCTGATCCGCAGCGGGCTTGTGACACCCCCTACCATGTCCGCGCGGTGCAGCCGGTTTTCTTGTACTGGTTGCGAACAAGTGACCAGCGGGTAGGGCAAGTTTTGCGTGAATGGATGGACACATGGGTGGATGCTGCGGCGCGGGCAGAAAATGGAAAGCCGGCCGGCGTGTTGCCCGCAGCTATCCATTGGCCGGACGGGTCCATCGGGGGCCTGTCGCCGCATTGGTGGGATCCGCGAAACCATAGTGAGCCCACGCTCTACCAGTGGCCCAGTGCAATGAGTTATCTCACAGATGCCTTGCTGCTCACGTTTCACATGACCGGAGAGGAAAAATACCTGCGTCCCATCCACTCCATGGCGGAGTTGGCCTTGCGGTATTCCGGGCAAAGACTTTCCAAGAGCGTCGAGCCGGGAAGCGAGGCCTGGTGCGCCGCACAGATGGGGTTTTTACGGCAGACGTTGGCCAAATACCGTTTCCTCACCGGTGATCGAACGTGGGATCGCCTGCTAGAAGGAAGACAAGCCCCCTGGCTTCATTACGTACTGACCGGGGAACGTGACCCGCTTGTGGCTGCCCTGGCGGACACGGCCACGGCCTTTTCCTACAACTTTCCCCGTTATACCAGTGAAGTCCGTTACACAGACCGCGTGTTGAGGTTTCCCGCCGTGTTTCAAGGCGATGTGGTGTTGGCCGAACCGAAGTTTCCGGTCCAGTCTCCGGATACCGCGTTGCTTTATTCCACCGTGACGGGCGATCCCGGCGGGCTGGGTACCTTCCCCCTTAACGCGGTGCGGTGGCTGACACGCCCCAGAGAGATCGCGGTCTTGGTCAATAAGGCAGGCCCCGACGGTTTGGAAGCCGAACTATTCTACTTTGGCCGATCACCGCGCCAAATGGGTGCGGAGCTCTATTTGCTCAAGCCCGGCGATTACACGCTGAAGATCACAGCCCCAAATCACGTCCTGACAGAGCAAGAGTTCACCGTCTCCGGTCCGCGTACCCGAGTTGCCTTTGAAATCCCCTCGCGGCAACCCTGTCGATTGGTCATCAGGCGTAACTGAACCGACCCAGCACTTGGGCTTGTAAAAGTAGAGTTTGGCAGGTACCCGATCAGCCATCCCAAGGGGCTTCCTCCGTCAGTTGGAACCGGACAACAACCATGGACTATGGAAAACTGAGCGGATTCAACGGGTCGGTGCGGGCCTTGCGTTCTTCTTCATCGGTGAATTCGTCGCCATCGTCATCATTGTCGGCATTGTCACCGACCCCATCACCGTCGCTGTCCCGCCACTCACGCGGATCCTGCGGAAATGCATCCCAGGGAATGGCCTCAGCCTTAGGAACACCGTCCCCGTCGGCATCCATTTCTTGGTAATCGGGAATCCCGTTCCCGTCGCGATCGTCACCAATGCCATCGCCGTCGATATCGGCATCAAAATTATCCCCGATGCGGTCTCCATCAACGTCGGCCCACTCTTCTCGTTCCAGGGGAAAGGCGTCTTGGTCATCGGGCACAGTATCGTTGTCGTCATCGGGGTCCTGGTCATTGGCCAAGCCATCACCATCGCAGTCAGGGGCAGGCTTCCGCGTGGCCAACAAGGCAATATCCACCTCAAAGGGAGGGACCGGATATTCTTTTCTCCCTGCCGAAATCGTGAATCGCTGGAGTATCTTCCCGGTCTGTGGACAATACCAATACGCGGGCAGATTTTCGGACGATTCCAGCTCCATAACCAAATCAGCGACCGTTCCGCGGTTGTGATCCCAACGGTGCTGAGCAGGCGGCTTGCCTTCGTCCTTACATTGCTGGCACGCAAAGTGATGCAGGTAAACGGCCTGGCAACGCGGCGAGGCCAAACCGTACCCTCGTACCCCCTTAGCATCACGTCCACCGAGCGAGACCTCATACGGCCGGACATCTCCCTCCAGCCCTGCGGAAAAGGTTTGCAGGGCTTTAACGTATTGCCTCTCTTCGGGGCCAATCCAGAGGTTCATATAGTGCCCATCCTTTGCGTAGGAAGTTTCCCAGAAAATGAGTGCGGCTTCGGCGAAAAGGGCCGTCCATAACCGGACGCGCATCCGCCGTGCCGACCCCGGGTCCCAGACCCCACCGATCCCTTCGGCCGTTCGATCTTGTTGGCCTCGGCTATTGCCTTGTTCGCCGTAAACGACCGGTTTACCAAAGCGTTTATCTCGAGCAACACGTTGGGCCGTCACCAGGTCCGAATCAAGCTCGTTTTCGTTCTGATACCAATGTGGGGCATTGATATCGATTCCCTCTAATTGGGGACGTTCCCAACTTGTGGCCACCGGTTTTTGATAGGGGTCGATTGACTTCAGATAGGGGATCGTCTGGGCATACCACGCATCGGAGGCATGCTGCTCATTAAGGAGTTCCCAAACATCGACATAAGCCCCCCAGCGGTCCACCGAGTACTTGATCAACCGAAGAACCTTCCTCATCCCCTCGGCGTTATGGGGTTCATCGTTAAAGACCTTCGCAAAACCAAAGATTCCATAGTAAACGCGGATACGATACTTGCGGACCATCTCCAAGAGCTGGTCCACCATCTTGGCTTCCCGATAGTCAACGCGGTCCAGGTCAAACACGCTGATGGAACAGTTGTGTGGCGAAAACCGGAAGATATTAAAACCGGCTCGGGCGTGCTTACCGAAGTACACATCACCGTTGACAGGATTCATCGACGGTCCCCGTGCAAACAGGGCACCGGGCGGGGGCTGAGGGCGTTCTGTGGCCTTGTCCAAGCGGAAAGGCCCTTCCATGCTTTTGCTATCAAGAGTGGTCCCGTTCTTGTTATGGTCGCCCTCGCAGTCTTGAAAACCTACAGGAAAGAACGGTGAACCGTCCTCGAACACGAATCGGTAAGGGTTGTCCTTGCTGATTCGCAACCAGCCGGGGGGAGACATCCGTGCCCGAACGACCTGAAAACTCCCCGACCCAACGGCCTCATCCCCAAGAGGATTGCGAAACCGATACTCGTAGGACCACTCGCCGAATTCGCTTGGTGCGTAGCGGGCCTTCCAAAGATGGAGGGGCCCTCGCGACTCGTTGTGCGAGCTGGCGTGTGACGATTTGGTACCTTCTTGGGTGTGGTCGTCTCTCTCCTCTTCTGCGGGGCCATAATAGAAACCGCCCACGCGATATTGCTTTCCCGTCGGGGATCGGAGAATAACCTCGATGATAATATCCCAGGTGGGGTTATGGTAGTGACCCGCGTGTCGGAAAGTTAGCTCAAAGATCTGGTAGGCAGTAAGCCTTTGCGTGTTTGGTTCGGCCACCACCCGCAAGCCTGAACCTACCGACTGTCGATTCTCCTCACCGAGAGCCTTTTGCACCTGCCCAATATTTGCCAACAACATGAGGAGGCAACCGACACCTAGCAGACGCCGAATCAGTGACGTGTTGCTGGCCCGATGTGTGACGCGACTCATAGGGGAAAACTGGTCTCTCATGGATTGTTCTCCGCAGTGAACCGACTCCGATGAAACTCATTGACTTCCCACCGGCGCCAACATACTACCATGGTAGTACTCAGTCTTGCAAGCCGTGTCTGGCCGAACGTGTCGTTGCGTCACGCCGTACGCTACGAGTGGGGTAACCAGCGGCGGCACAGTAACGGACATATCACCCGTTAAACAATGGCCTTTCTCCGCCTTCGACCGGCTTAGCGAAGACGTTCAATCTCTTTTGTTCTGCCGACGAGCCAAGCCGCTTTGGAGTTTACCCACTTTTTTGCAGCTATGGGGCACACCTCTGACGTCTCAACATCAAGGCAACCATGTCCAAATATGCGTCGCGTGAAGCAAAATCCATTGTGTGCCATGGAGGGCCACGCGCCGTCGTGGCCGTGAATCACAATGGATCTTCAGTCGGCACGTCATCGGATGCAACGGCGCGTCCCTCCAGTTTTGATGTTGGATCCTTACGCATCTTTGAGGGGTTCGGCGCTGTCGTCGCCATGTCAAACCACAAAGAAGTGGGTAAACTCCAGTTCACGCCGTTCCATTGACATCCGCTGTTTGCGCTTACAATAGCGTTGCAAAAGTTGAAAAGGGAGACTCAGTTGCCGATTCAGACCAGAACCGATCGCATATGGTAGCCATTTCTTCCTTCCGGCGCGACACGGCACGGGTGTGCCCAAAGAATAAAGCAAACCATCCGATTTTGAGGAGCGAGAATCATGTGCCGAAACGCGACGTCCATCCTTTCGACGCTAACTGTGGGGGCAATGGTATGGCTTATTCCGAAAGTTGGCGCTGGATGCGAAGAGCCACCTCCGTGGCTGGGAAATAAGGCTGGTATCAGCGATGAACTGCTCGCTCCATGGACAGCTGTGGTAGTTAAGGACACCACCGTCTCGGTCTGGGGACGCGATGATAGCTTTGGGCCATTGCCGCTGCCGGCCGGGGTGACCACAGCCGGCGCCAGCATTGTTGCGGGACCGGGATGGAGTTCCCGTTGAAGATAGTCGGGCCAAAGTGGACAGTTCATGTCGATCCAGCACTTCAATGCATGAATTTCATCGCGCGTGAGATTGAGATCATAATGCCCCCGGTTCAGCATATCCCACAGTCGGCTTTTCACCGTCCCAAAGGTGAGGGGCTGGCGTTTTTCGTTGCCGCCCGAATTCCAGCCGCAGTCCAGATAGTGGACCCAACCTTGTCGAATCAGTGTCTTGCCCACGGAGGTATAAAAGCTGACCGACCCATCCATCCAGATGAGATTTTCTGCGTCTGCATTTGGTCTGCCTCCAAAAACCGCTCGACAGTCCACCTGTTGGGGGCACATTCGAACAGCGTATCGCGCAAATCGGTCTCGGCAGTCTCCCGCTAGTGTCGAGGTCAGTTCACCGGCTTACTGCTTGCCAGCCTCCATGGCAACCTGTGTCACTTTGATATCAACATGACGAGGCCCTCGAGTGTGTCCCACGTCTTCGACTATATGCTGGAACCACGATGGCCGGTGTCCCTATAGGGGCAATCTTCGATGGCTATCCCATTTTCGTGAGGTACGAAGCGGGGTTATGCCGAGATTTGGACCGAATCGTCCCACTTCGTACAATGCCACAGAGGCCGCACGCCGTAACGTGAAGAGTGTACCAGTCAATCATCCAACATCGTTCCCAAGGACGGCGCGACAGCCGTCAGAAGGCCGCGCACACCTTTTCGTGCTGTGCGCGCGGCCTTCCCGGTTACATTATCACGTAAACTGGCAGCCAAAATCACTCAGGGCGAAGTGGTCAGATCGAGATTGATCTCGTTGTTGCCGGGTTTGACCTCTTTGACCAGTTCCGTCTGCGTGTTGTACCGTGGAGGGATTTTTTCCACAAACGGTTGTGCTGTGGCGCTGCTCTGGCCACCGTACTGCGCCAAATAGGACGGATCGTCCGACGACACCTCTTGAGCCTGGCTCTGCTGTGGCGGAAGTGTTCGGACGGACACTTTATGTTTGCCCACAACAGCCCCACGTCCCTGCGGGCAGACAAGCTCATACTCGCCATTCGAGTTGGTGGTGCCGGAGGACGCCACCCCGCCCCCTTCCGGCGTAAATGTCACCAAGGCGTTGGCCAGCGGCTGACCGTCCAGCGTCACCTTGCCGCGGACCGGTGCCAGCTTCGGACCTCTGCTACCGCAACCTGCTATCGCAAGTGAGAAAACCAGTAAACCTGCCAATCCCAAACGCCAGTTCATATCACCTGCTCCTGGAATGTGACGGTTGACAATCAAAAGGCAACGATGGAGGGTAATCTTACCCTCCACCTAGAACATTTCCTGGTAAAAACTCACTCTAACCACTTGGATCATGGCGCCGCTACCGATTCACCGCCGTACGCACTCCCCAGGGCTCCCCACACCCCCCAAGGAGATCGGCGACTACCCGGCGTGTCAACATCATCGACCGCCTGGCTACCCACATCAATGGTTTCGCTAATAAACTTGACAGCGCCATCGGCCATGGCAACATTCACACCACCGGGATGAAAACTTGAGGCCGTCCCCATGTGCTCATTGCCATCGACGCCACCCCAATGGCAGCTCGGCCCATTTGGCGCAACAAGCGTCGCAAAACCGGTGAAGTACGGCCGTCCATCCCATGCCCGACCGCCAACAGGCCGGAAATCCGCGCGAACCGGAGGGATTAGCTTTCTGGTGGCCGGATCGACACGGGCAAGGCAAGCAGCCGGGTTCCACGCTTGCATGTTCAAGGCCACGCCACCTTTGATATCGTCGGGATATCCTCCCGCCACCATCTCCCCGAGCATGATGGTGTTCGACGTGCCGTCGGTGACCATTTCCAGCCCCACATAGCGCTCGCATTGGAAAATACCGCGATTCTGGCGGTTACTCTGGTCAGGCCGAAAATGATTTTGGTGGTAGTCATCCCCCACACACCCTTTGTAGTTTAACCGCGCGGGGCTTTCCTGTCGGTTGGGTATCGGTTGGTCCGATGGACACACATAAGTGCGAATGTCAATTTGCCACCACTGTCTTACGAAAGGGGCCCAGGACGCTGGGCTGGAAGGGACGTTCTGCGTACTATGCCAAGGCTCGGGCAACATGTCTGGCGACTGAGCTTGGGCCATGATGGCGTCGTACAGGGGTTTTTGTTCGAGGTACGGCAGAATCATCATTGCCCAACTATAGTACCGACCACGGCACGTCCGAACGCCCAAAGCAGGGAAAACCTTGTGCGTGTCAATGTAGTTGTGAATGCCCAGCGCAATCTGCTTTAAGTTGTTGGTACATTGACTCCGTCGGGCAGCCTCACGGGCAGCTTGAACGGCCGGAAGCAAAAGTGCTATCAAAATACCGATGATAGCAATCACAACCAGCAACTCCACCAGGGTGAAGCCAAAACGTAACCTTGCTTTGTTCCTCATGTCACAACCCTCCAACACCACGAGACCCAAGAAACCTACCTTTTCGGTACCAGAAAACGCCGATAACCATTAGTATTACCAGGTCGATCGGCGCGATTTTATGCGAAACCTCTTTTTCTTGCAAGCAAATTGTCGCCGCGCGAAAAGCGAATTAATGAAACGGAACGAGAACGCCGTATCGCATGAGACGATGCCCCATAAATTCTTGCCAAGCGGGCCATGAATAACAGCGAAAAGACCAATTCCCCTCGACGGTCAACCTAACTGCAAGACTGCCCTCGCCGAGAGGAAAGCCGAGTGCCGACCGGTTTGGCACAGCAAATCACAATTCCGGGAAACGA
>FWWL01009744.1_pt1 | contig 11443 bp, 4 predicted proteins | sample 2228331 | NCBI WGS metagenome assembly FWWL01 (sample SAMEA103939775, study PRJEB20133) | metagenome
GTGATTCATGATGGATCATCAATCGGCACTTCGGCTGACGCGACGGCGCGCGTCCCTCCATGTTTGATGTCCACCACCGTTTATTCTGGAGGGCCACGCGCCGTCGTGGCCACATCAAACCACAAAAAACCGGGTAAACTCCAGGGGGCGGGTTTTGATCGCGCATGCGTCCGCCGACCAGCGGTAGGGACCACCCTTGTGCGTGCCCCCCTTCGTGTCTTGTGGGTGCCCTGCGAGCTTCTGTCTGCGCGAGACACTTCAAGCGGGTACAATCAAAAAGGAGAAATGCATCGGGTATCACGACGCTTTATGCCACAGTTTAGCAATACTGTGGAACCGGGAGGATGAACGTGGAACAGCGAGAGGTTTACTTCTCGGGAATGGTCCAAGGGGTGGGCTTCCGCTACACGGCCCAGCGGATCGCCGGCCGGTACCCGGTCACCGGATATGTGGAGAACTTGCCCGACGGCCGCGTGCACCTGGTAGCCGAGGGAGACCCCCTGGAACTGGACCAGTTCATCGCCGACATTTGCCGGCAGATGGAAGGATACATCAAGTCGGTGGAGACACGCAGGCACCCCGCCACGGGCCAGTTTTTGCGATTCTTCATTAAGCATTGACATGTGGATTCCAACGGACAAAAGACGCATGCCACCCCCACAACATGGGGACATATTCTCCGCGGCGTTGGAGGTTGAGTCCCATTGTCGGCCGAAGTTGGGCACAACTTGAAAAAATCTTCAAAGAATATCTTCTCACCAATTCGGCACTTACGTCGCAAAGCCGCAAATCTTAACAGGAAAACGGTTTGCATCCTGGGAATTAGGCCCCAAAATTGATTAGGGTACCGTGCGCATGGGGTACCGCGCTCGGTTTGTAAGCTAAGGTTTTTCGGAGGGGACCTTGAGAAACATCTTGCCCGCGGTTCCAACGGAGCACGGGCCAACGAAGATTTCCGGAAGCTGAGGGTGAAACATGAATCGCCTTGTAAGCAAGATTTGGCACTGGTTGGTCGGAGGGATGGCCTTTGTAACGGCCTGCTTGAGCGGGTCCGTCGTCTGGGGACAGGTCTATTCCAGCTCGGCCATCATTGCGCCGTGCGAGGGCGTCTCATACCGGCTCGTGTATCAGACCGTGTACGAGCCCGTCGAGGTCACAACCTACCGACTGGAGTGTGAAACACAGTACGAACAGCGCAAGGTGGTGACCTACAAGCCGGTGTGGGAGACCGAGTATCGGGAACGCCGTTACACGGTGAGCCGGCCGGTGGCGGAAACGGCCGTCCGGGAGGAACGAGTTACGGTGCAGAAACCCGTGTGGGAAACGACCTACCGCGACGAGAGCTACAATGTCATCCGTTATGTCCAGGAGACATCCGAGCGAGAGGAACGGGTTCGGGTCCTAAAACCCGTTTGGGAAACCACGGAACGGGAAGAGTGCCAAACCGTCATGCAGCCCGTCCGTCAGATCGTGTACCGCACGCAGTATCGGACGGTGATGGAACCTGTGGTGACATACCGCACCCAATATGTTGATCAAGGTCAATATGTTGATCAACTGGTTCTTAAGCCGGGGCTCTTCCCCAATCGTTTGACCTGGCAGTCGGGGCGACCGGTGGTCGATCCCGTGACGGGGGCCGTGACTTATCAGCCGGGCGGGTTGTACTGGGTCCCGAATAACCGTGGTCGCTACGAGTTCCGCCAGGTATGGCAGCCGAACGTGGTGGCCCAAGTGGTGCCGGAAACCCAGTACGTGGCGAAGGTCGTCAGCGAGCAGGTCCCGGTGGAAGTTGTCAGTTATCAGCCGCAGGAAATCCGTCGCAAGGTCCCCGTTCAAGTTTGCCGCATGGTGGAAGAGGAAATCGTGCGAAAGGTGCCGGTCACGGTGATGCGGCCAGTGGTGGAGCGGGTGGAAAAGAAGGTTCCCGTGCAAGTCTGCCGCATGGTGACGGAAGAGCAGGTTCGGCAGATTCCTGTGACAACCTATAAATGGGTCTCCGAAGAGCGGGTGGAACAAGTCCCGGTCCAAGTGTGCCGCATGGTGGCCGAGGAGCAGACGGTGACGATTCCCCGAACGGTGCGGAAGTATGTGCCCGTGACCTACACATGCTACCGTCCGCGGACGGTTGTCTGCCGTGTGCCGGTGGATCCGTGTTTGGTGCCGATCACGTCCTGTGAAACGCCGGTGAGCACCTTTGTGGCTCCGGCACCTTCGACGGGTAGCGCGACACCGACACCGGCGCAGGGAGGAACACCGAGCCCGGCCGATCAGCCGCCTAGCTTGCCGCGCGAAACGCAGCGCCCGGCGGAGGAGAAACCGCTTCCCGGCCCGGCCCCTATGGAGGAAAAGTCTGCGCCGCAAACTCCTAGCACCCCGGCTCAGCCACCTGCCCCTTCGGGGAGTACGACCTGATTAACCGGCGGCTTGCTAGCGGTCAACTCGGCCTTGACCGTTCTTTTTGCAGTTTGACGTAGCCACGGCGGCGCGGGGCCATCCAGAGTGGATCCTGTGGCACCATCAAAAATGGAGGGACGCCCGCCGTCACGTCCGCCGAGGTGCCGATTGATCATCCCCATTTATGGTTCGCGGCCACGACGGCGCGTGGCCCTCCAAATGAGAAGATTTGCTCCCGGTATAAGATTTGCTCCCGGTGCGTGTGACTCTTCACGACTGGCAGAGGCAATCCTTGGGTTCGCCCGGTTTTGATTTCAGCGACTGGCAAGCATAAAGCCTGCGCCTACTCAAACAACGGTACATTAGGTAACGTAGCGATTTTGCCCCACAAAACGCCCGTTTGCGGTTGATGAAGTTGCTGTTAAAACGCGGTCCATCGTTGCAAGAACCGGGCAACCTCGAGGGTTTACCGGTCAGGGTTTGACCAGGTCCAGTGTGATCCAAAGACTGGGGTCATCCTGGTACCGGAGCGGAGCCCCCGCGGAAAAGGTTGTGGACTCCTCTACGGCGTGTTTCACTTCATAGTTGAAGCCGATTTGCGGATATTCGTTGGGGTCATACCCGGTCAGGGACTCCCTCATAAACAGGGCACTCACGGTGTAGTGCTGTCTATTTGGGTCGAGTGTGACTTTTGCGATCACGGTTTGGGGCGGGGGTGAATTCGGTGTTTCCTTGGCCCGAGGGATGGCTCGCCAGGTGACCCGCGTTTCCCCGAGGCCTGTGCGGCCTTTGGAGTATTCGATTTCGAACCAGTGACAGAACTTGGTGGCACGATGGATACCCTGGACCGCCCGCGTGTTGATCCAGACCGAGATGCTCACGGCCCCTCTGCCCTTCGGAAGCCACGCTAGGAGTCTGGGATCAAACACACGGAACTGGGCAGCGAAGGCCTCTTCGTTCCAACCCGCCCGCACCTGCACCCGACTTGACACATGCTCGATTTCACCGAGATTCGGCAGCACATGTGCCTCCGAAAGTAAAGCCCCTTCCTCACCCCACAACGGCTGCTGATAATAGCATGGGATGGCAAAGTGGAACAGACTTCGGGCTGGAATTGCGATGTTTAACTTCGGGGTATCGGTCATTGTCCGCAAAAACTTATGCTCTCAACACAGGACCATCGTAATATCTCACACCGTCTTGGAAACGAACTCACGAAAGGCGGCAAGCGCACTTTTCATAAAATCTGCCAATGGTACGAGATTGAGTTCATCCAGCCTGACGACACTCAGTTTGATGCGGGCCTCATCGGATCGGGTTTGATCGAGTGTCCAGGTACCCCCCATCTTGATCAGTTCACCCAGCGTGAAGGCGTCCCGCGGGGCGCGGAAGATCATGCGAAGTGATTCGGGATTCTTCGTGAAAAGCTTGGCCCAAATCTGTTTCGTCGCACCATCTCTCACGACCACGGCACGGCGTTGATGGTAGAGGATTTCCACCTGCGGATCGCACCGGCGGATGGTCTGAGTGATGCGAATCAAGATCCGAGGGTCCCATTGAGGATCGTCGGAAAACCCGTGAGGGGAGATGTGCCACATAAAGCCATAATCCATCTGCCTCTCTTTTATCGCCTTGGCCCGCTCGAGAAAGCCGTCTGCGAAGCGACGGATGACCTCACAGAATTGGTCCGGGTCAAGCTGTTTCATTTGGGTCACGCAGATTTCGATCTCGTGCCAAGGGCGAACGACCTTGCTTGCGTACCGTGGAGGGGGAAGATCCTCTGGCCCATCGGCAACGCCGTCGAACCATTGATTGCCTTTCCAAGGGGCGGGCTGATGGGAAGGCTTAAAAATGTTTATCTCCTTAATGGCTTTTGCCTGGCGGCCTGAGGTACGGAAGACAAACCGCAATTGCTTATCATCGCCTGTGTAGGCATGCAGGAACCAACCTAGCGATTTTTTGCCCGGGCGGATTTCCACAACATTTTGGGAATTCCAATTGGGCGGGGCAAACTTTCCGGTCGCACTGATTGCGTTGACGACAAATTCAAGGATTTGACCGTCCCAGCGGATGGGCTTCCCGTTAACGGCGTATTGGCGTTTGAGATGCCAGTCCCGCCCGTTGACCTCCCAGGGAACCTTGACCTCTTGGGTGGGGGTCTCCGGTGATGAGGCAAACTCTAAAGGGAGCATCGGCTGCCCCGGGGGCTGCGTTTTGCCGGGCGGGATAAAGCGTTTGACTTCGACGTAGGGACCGGCTTCGAGCACAGGTGCCAGCACCTCGCCCGTGTAACACCGCCAGGGGAATACCGGTTCCAGGTTGTCGGTCACCCGGGGAACCGTGACTTTCCCTTTGCCACGCTTGCGACCGTTGGTCTTGGTTTGTCGGGCTTGCCACCACCGGGAGTAGGCCACGATGTCTTCCGGCGTCCCAACCGCCACCACATATCCGCCGTTGTCCCCGGCTTCGGGCCCAAGGTCGATCACCCAGTCCGCCGACTTGATGACATCCAGGTTGTGCTCGATAACCACCACGGTGTTTCCCAAATCCACGAGGCGGTTGAGGACATCGAGGAGCTTTTTCAAATCGTCGAAGTGCAAGCCTGTGGTTGGCTCATCGAGCAAGTAGATGGTTCGCCCGGTATCGGGTCGCGCCAGTTCCGCCGCAAGCTTCACGCGCTGGGCCTCACCGCCCGATAAGGTATTTGCGGCTTGTCCTAGTCGCAGGTAACCGAGTCCCACATCGCACAGGATGGTCAAGATGCGGGCAATCGAGGGGACGTTGCTAAAGAGGGCCAGCGCTTCCTCGCACGACATCTCCAGGACGTCGGCGATGGACTTGCCGTGATACGTGACCGAGAGGGTCTCGGCATCAAACCGGCGGCCTTTGCAGGCGTCGCATTCGACCCAAACATCGGGCAGGAAGTGCATCTCAATCTTGAGTTGGCCCGCGCCTTCACACTTTTCGCACCGGCCCCCGGGGACATTGAAGCTAAAACGGCGGCGGGTGAACCCACGGCGGCGGGCTTCCGGCAAAGATGCAAACAGATCGCGGATGGCATCGAACACACCGGTATATGTCGCCGGGGTTGACATGGGCGTCTGACCAAGCGGTTGTTGATCGACGCGGATCACCTTGTTGATCATGTTTAAACCGCCGAGCCCATCGTGCGCGCCCGGCGTTGCCTGGCTTCGGTGGAGTTCCCGCGCCAAGGCCGGATAAAGAATGTCTTCAACCAGTGAGCTTTTACCACTGCCGCTCACACCCGTGACCACGGTCAACGTGCCGAGTGGAATAGCCACATGGATGTTCTTCAGATTGTTATGCCGTGCCCCGTGGACTTCCAACCAACCTTTGCCCGGCGGCGTGATGGACTGCCAAATCTTTTTCCCGGGGGCCTCTTGGCGAGAATTGCTCTCAAGAAGCCCGGCTTCTGCCACCTTTTCGTTCCACCACGCCGGCATCCGTCGGTTTTTAGGGACGGGAATCGCTTTTTGACCGGATAGGTAAGGCCCGGTTACAGAACCAGAGTCGCGGACAATGTTTTGGGGATGTCCCTCGGCCACAATTTGGCCGCCATCTTCGCCCGCTGCAGGACCGAAGTCCAAGAGATGATCCGCCGAGCTGATGACCTCCCGATCGTGCTCGACCACCAAAAGTGTGTTTCCCATGTCCCGTAACTTGTGGAGGGCCTCGAGCAACCGCCGGTTATCGCGGGGATGCAGGCCAATCGTTGGCTCGTCGAGGACATACAGGACGCCGCAGAGACCACTGCCAATCTGGGCGGCCAAGCGAATTCGCTGCGATTCACCACCCGACAACGTCGGTGCCGAGCGGGCCAGCGTCAAATAATCCAATCCTACATCCACGAGAAATTGAACACGATTCTCGATTTCGCGGACCACCTCACCGGCAATCTGTCGTTCCCGCTCGTCCAACTGCCACATGCGGATTTCGTTGATCAAACGTCCCAGGGGAAGGCGACACCACTCATCAATGGTTCGTCCACGAAACCGAACTGCCGAGGCATCGTCTCGCAACCGGCTGCCGGCGCACGCCGTGCATTCGACTTCCGTAATGAAACCGCTGAGGACCGTCCGCAAACTCGGCACACTGCTGGCGGCGGCCTCCAAGCAGGGATAGAGACCACGATATTGGAACCGCAGCAACAGTTGGGGACTGGCGATGTCTTCCTGAGATTGTGGCGACCGTTTTTTCCCGTACAATTCTTGGGCAATCCGCGCGTAATCCTCGGCATAAACGTCGAACCAACGATCGCCTGTCCCGTGGAAGATGAGCCTCCTTGCGTAGCCGGGCAACTCCCCAAACGGCACATCACCAGGGATGCCAGTGTCGCGGCAAAAGGCCTCGACCATGGCCCGGGCCAGCGGCGTATTGGCCCGCGGCCAGATGACCAAGGCCTGATCCAGAAGACCTTTTTTCGGATCGAGGATCAGTGCCGCCGGGTCGGCCCCCGTTTCCACACCCAAGCCCTGACATCCCGGACACCATCCCAAGGGACTGTTGAAGGAAAAATTGTTCGGCGACAGCGGTTTGAAACTTCGACCGCAGCGATGGCAGGCAAAATGTTGACTGTGCGTAACTACCTTCCAAAGGGGCTCCGGAACACGGTCCCGGGGATAAAGGACGGCCAACACGCCTTTCCCCAGCGCGAGCGCATTCTCCACACTGCCGGCAATCCGGCTCCGCTGGTCGGGTCGAATAACCAACCGATCGACGACAACTTCGACATGGTGTCGGCGACGCCGGTCGAGATGAGGTGGATTCTCCAGACTATGAATGACACCATCCACGCGAATCCGGCTATATCCGGCGGCCCGTAACTGGTTCCAAATCTCCCGGGGATCGGTTTCGTCCTGCATCTCCAAAGGCGCCAAGATGTAAATCCGCGTTCCCTCGGGATGATCAAGAATCTTGTTGACAATCTGATCGACCGTTTGCGTGCCAACGGGGACGTTGCATTCGGGACAGTACGGTTGTCCCAGGCGGGCCATCAGGACGCGGAAGTAATCGTAGATTTCGGTAACCGTCCCGACCGTTGATCGCGGTGTGTTGGCCGCGTGCTTCTGCTCAATGGCGATGGCCGGGGATAGGCCCTCGACATGATCGACCTTGGGCTTTTGCATCTGGCTGACGAACTGTCGGGCATAGGTGCTGAGGCTTTCCACATAGCGCCGCTGGCCTTCAGCATAGATCGTGTCCATGGCCAGAGAGGTCTTCCCCGATCCGCTTCGCCCACAGCAGACCGTCAGCTTATCTCGCGGGATTTCGACATTGATCCCCTTGAGGTTGTGCTGTCGAGCACCTCTGACACTGACCGATGTGATGGGTTTGCTTTGCCGCTTTTGGGCCTTAAGGCTTTCAAAGAAGGCCTCGCGTTTCTTTTCTTCCCCATTCCCCTGAAGGGTCTGGCCGGCCAAGACCGTCCGCAAAAACCGACCCGTGTGGGAGCCCTCCACCTTGGCCACATCTTCCGGGGTCCCGGCAGCGACGACCCATCCCCCGGCTTCACCCCCTTCGGGTCCCAGGTCGATGACCCAATCGGCCGTCTTGATGACCTCCAGGTTATGTTCCACCACAACCACGGTATTACCGGCATCCACAAAACTGTGCAGTACCTTGAGAAGCGTCTCGATGTCGGCAAAGTGCAAACCCGTGGTGGGCTCATCGAGGATGTAAATGGTCCGTCCCGTGCTGCGTTTGACGAGTTCTCTCGCCAATTTGACCCGCTGGGCCTCACCGCCGGAGAGTGTTGGCGAGGGCTGCCCCAGTTGCATGTAGTCGAGTCCGACAGCGTGCAACGTTTCCAGTTTGTGTCGAATGGCAGGGATGTTCTCAAACAGTTCTAGGGCCTCGCGGACTTCCATTTCCAGGACGTCGGCGATCGACTTGCCCTTGTAAAGCACCTGTAATGTCAGCCGATTAAATCGGGCTCCGTTGCAAACGGGGCACGTGACCCAAATGTCGGCGAGAAAATCCATTTCCAGCTTGGTTGCCCCGTGGCCTTCGCATGCCTCGCAGCGTCCGCCCTTCACGTTGAAGCTAAATCGGCCCGGCTTATAACCACGGACCTTCGCCTCCGGCAAACTCGCGAACAGTTTGCGGATGTCATCGAACAACTTGGTATAAGTGGCCGGGTTGGAACGCGGTGTCCGTCCGATCGGCGACTGATCAATGGCGATCATTTTGTTCAGGTGTTCCAGGCCTTCGATCCGGTCAAACTCACCGGGCTGACCGACGCCGCCGTTGAGGTCCCGATTGAGGGCCTCCACCAAGATGTCGCTGACCAAAGAACTCTTGCCCGACCCGGAGACGCCCGTCACACAGACAAACAGGCCGAGCGGGATTTCCACATCGATGTTTTTGAGGTTATTGTGCCGCGCCCCACGGATGATCAATTTCTTGTCGGTGGGCTGGCGTCGTTTGGCGGGGACAGGGATGGAGCGTTTCCCCGTTAGATACTGGCCGGTGAGGCTGTCGGGCGCCTTAACGATATCCTCAAAACTACCGGCAGCCACGATCTGTCCGCCGCGACCGCCGGGACCGGGACCAAAGTCCACGATGTAATCTGCCGCCCGCATGGTGTCTTCATCGTGTTCCACCACAACAACCGTGTTGCCCAGGTCGCGAAGTTTGGCCAGCGTCGCCAGCAGGCGGTCGTTATCGCGGGGATGTAGCCCGATGGATGGTTCGTCCAAAACATAGGTCACGCCCACCAGGCCGGAACCAATTTGACTCGCCAACCGAATCCGCTGCATCTCGCCGCCCGAAAGACTGGGTGCGGAGCGATCCAACGACAAATAATCCAGCCCCACGTTCAAAAGGAAGTCGAGACGATTGCGGATTTCCTTAAGAGGTTCCTCGGCGATCTTCCGTCCGATCTCATCCAGCACCAAATCCGTAAAAAACAGCCGCGTTTGGGCAACAGGCAAAGCACAGATTTCGGGCAGCGATCGTGCCGGGTTATCTTGAAATTGCGGGTGGCACGTCTGCAAGCGGATGAATCGTGCCTCCGGTCGAAGCCGAGACCCCTGGCAAGAGGGGCACACCGACACCCGTCGCGCCTCTTGCAACTTTTCCCTGGCCGACGGTCGTACCAGCATTTCGGGCAGCACTTCAAGAATGCGGGCCACCCCGCCTGTTACGCGGGACTGCCACACCCATTTCTCCTTGATCGACCACGGGATATGGGGGGCATTCTCCCCGAAGAGGAGAATCTCTTGAACCAGTTCGGGCAGTTCCTCCCACGCTGTTTCCAGGATTGTTCCCTCTTCGTAGCCTAATTCTTGCTCAAGAATCGACGCCCACCGCCGCAAGAGGAAACGGACATCCGGCAACATCTCCTTCCACTTGCCCAAGGCGGAAATGACGCCCTGCTGAACGGAGCGATGGGGATTCTCGATGAAGATTCGCGGATCAACCGTCTCAACTTGCCCTAGCCCCTGGCACCGCTGACACATCCCTTCGGGGCTATTGAAGCTGAACAACTGGGGCGTAGGCGGGGCAAAGCTGATTTGACAGTTTGGACAGGCAAATCGTGAAGAAAACCGCCGCAGCAACCCTTTCCCGGACCCACGTTGCTGCGGATCGTCCGCCCCCTCGCTCTCCTCGGAAACAATCATCACCTCGCCATCGGTCAGGCTCATTGCCGACTCGACGGCCTCGGCCAATCGACTCCGCTGCGCAGGGCTGACCTCCAGCCGATCGACGACCAGTTCGATGTCGTGCCGCATGTGTCGCCGCAGGCGGAGGTCTTGATCGAGCCGGACGATTTCTCCGTCAATTCGGGCACGGGCGAAACCTCGCCGACGCAACGTGGCCAACAGGCTTTGATATTCCCCCTTCTGACCGCGGATCAACGGGGCGAGGACCAGGATCGTCTTTCCGGAGAAGGAGTCGAGAATCTGCTCGACGATCAGTTGCCGCGGCTGGGCCTGAATTCGCTCTCCACATTGCGGACAGTAAGCCGTCCCTGCCCGCGCATAGAGAATCCTCAAAAAATCGTAAATTTCCGTAATCGTACCCACCGTAGAGCGAGGATTCGACCCGGCCGTCTTCTGGGAGATGCAGATGGAGGGGCTTAGACCCTCGATCCGATCGACGTTCGGTTTAGGCATTTGGCCGATGAATTGGCGGGCGAAGGTGGAGAGACTTTCGATGTAACGTCGCTGCCCTTCGGCATAGAGGGTGTCGAAGGCCAGAGAGCTTTTCCCAGAGCCACTTACTCCCGTCAAGCAGATCAGATGATTGCGGGGCAAGACGATATTAACATTGCGTAGGTTGTGCTCCCGTGCCCCTTGCACAACGATATCGGAGGCAGCCATGCGAAATTACTCGACAAAAAGCACCAGCGGCCGATCAGAATGTAACGTTCAGAACGAACCGGGCAAGAAACGACATTCTACCAAAACCGCATTATAGGGCTTGTTCGGAACCGGCGACAAGTTACAGATTCTCAAGGTTGCGCAATTAGAAACAAATGACCCGACCGCGCATCTTTTACCCGCGAGGATCGACATGGCACAGGCGGGTAGGTTAAGAGAGGTTTGAGACGGCCACGACAGTGCGTCAAGCTCCAGGATCAGTCTTGTCAATCCGTAGCGGCGTCCCCGGTGGTCGCCAAGTTTTTTGTGAGGTGTGATCTATTTCATCAGATTTGGAGGGACGCGCGCCGTCGCGTCCCCCGACGTGCCGATTGATGATCCATGCTCATTCGCGGCCACGACAGCACGTGGCCCTCCAACCACCCCAGCAGCAACCCCTGTGGTTGTCCCATTCTTTCGTCCCGCGCGCCCATGGAAAATCGGGCAGGCACAAGGCCTACCCCTATCCGACCACGTGCGTCGAAAACGTGAGCCGCCACCATAAGTTGGCGATAGATCTCGGCCAAGTGCGAGACAATCTATTTCCACGTTTATTTTCAGGTTGTAATGCGCTCACGGTGCGTAGCACGGGTCAGTCCTTTTTTGAACAACCGGTGGTGGCGAAATTGGATACCACAGACGTCAACTCAAATGAAAAAGGGCAA
>FWWL01009748.1_pt1 | contig 11439 bp, 10 predicted proteins | sample 2228331 | NCBI WGS metagenome assembly FWWL01 (sample SAMEA103939775, study PRJEB20133) | metagenome
GGTGATGGTCACCGCGGAACTGCCGCCGTTTGCGCAGCCGGGGCAGCGCATCGACGTGACGGTTTCTTCGATCGGCAACGCCAAGAGCCTGCGCGGTGGCACGCTGCTGCTGACGCCGCTCAAAGGGGCTGACGGACAGATCTACGCCGTCGCGCAGGGCAACGTACTGGTCGGCGGCGCGGGTGCACAGGCGGGCGGCGCGGCGCAAACGATCAACCACCTTTCGGCGGGGCGAATTCCCAACGGCGCGACGGTGGAGCGGGCCGTGGAGGTAGCGTTTGCTGGCGATGGTCCCGTGATGCTCGAACTCAAAAACAACGACTTTGGCACTGCGGCGCGGGTGGTGGAGGCGATCGAGCGGGCGTTTGGCAAGGGCCGCGCCGAGGCGCTGGATGGGCGACGCATCGCGGTGGTGGCGCCTGGGGACGCCAGCGCCCGGGTCGCGTTTTTGGGGCGGCTGCAGGAACTCACCGTCGAGGTGCCCGAACCGCCGGCGAAAGTCATCGTCAATGCGCGCACCGGCTCGGTGGTGATGAACCGCGCCGTGCGTCTGGAGCGCGTGGCGGTGGCGCACGGCAACCTCAAAGTCACGGTCGGCGAGGACGTGCAGGTCAATCAACCTACCGCGCCGCTGGCGGGCGGTCAGACCGTCGCCGCACGGCAGGGTCGGGTCAATATCGAGCAAGCTCCGGCGTTTTTGCACGACGTGGCGGGTGGGGCCGACCTGGGGGCAGTGATCAAGGCGTCTCACGCGCTCGGGGCCACGCCGATGGACTTGATCAGCATTTTGCAAGCGATGAAGGCTGCTGGCGCCTTGCGCGCCGAAATCGAGGTGTTGTGACATGGCGACGATGAGCTTACCCGCGTTCGATCCGCGTTCGTTGGATTCTCTGCGCCAAGCTGCTCGGCGCGGTGAGTCACCGGAAACCATTCGCGCCTCGGCGCAGCAATTCGAGGCGCTGATGCTGCAACAGATGCTCAAAGCGATGCGCGCCACCGTGCCCAGAAGCGAACTCACCGACAGCAGCGAACGGCGCACCTACGAGGAGCTTGCCGATCAGCAGCTGGCGTCCGACCTGGCACAGCGTGGTGGGGTAGGATTGGCCAAGGCGCTGGAGCGGCAATGGTTGCCGCGTACCCGGCAAGATGAGGCATCAGCGGCAAAGGTTGCTGCCTCAGAGGGTGCGGGCGCAACCCCATCGCCTGCGCCGGGGGACGCGTCGCCGTCCGCTCCCGTACTGCCGAACCTGCCGCGCGGGGGCCGCGTCTCGGACCTGAGCGCCGCAGCGAACCAGGCGCTTGCCCCAGCACCCGCCACCGCAGCGTTCGGCGTTTCGTCGCATGCGGCTATGGATGCGAGTTCAACCGCATCGTCGCTGCAACATGAGCCTTTTGGCGGCGACAATTTGTTGCTGTGGGTTGCCGCACAGCGCGAGCACAGTGCCAAGAGTACGGCTCAGGGCAGTCAAGCTGCCGTCTCGGGGCGCGTGACTTCGCCGGCCGTACCAGCGCCCGTACCAGCGCCCGTACCAGAAGGGTTTTCTGCGGTGCCGAACGACACGGCGAACCGAGCCGAAGGTCCGGTGCTGGTCCATGAACGCTCTTTCGAGCGTCTGCCACGGCGCTGGTGGCAAGCGGAAGCGGCGCTCAAACCGGTTGCGCCTGCTGCCGCAAACGTCGCCTCGGCGAGTAGTGCCCCGGCCGCTGAAACCGAAGCCGCAACGCCACAACCGGTCGATGCGACCGTGGCGACACTCCTGCAAACCGTGGCGGCGAGCCGCAGCACCGCGTCTGTTCCTTCGACGGGTCCCACCAACCGTCAGCAAGCGTTCATCGATCAGCTGATGCCCGCAGCGCAACGAGCGGCGCAGCGCCTGGGGGTGCCGCCGGAGTTCTTGATCGCGCAAGCGGCGCTGGAAACAGGGTGGGGGCAAGCGATGTTGCGGCGTTCGGACGGAAGCCCCAGCCACAATCTATTCAATCTCAAGGCGGGCAATGGCTGGGACGGCGATACTGTCCGGGTGCGTACCACCGAGTACCGCAACGGGCGCCCACAGACCGAGTGGGCGACGTTTCGGGCCTACCCCAATCTCGAAGCCGCGTTCGACGATTATGTGCGATACTTAGAAAATTCGCGCTTTGCCGCCGTACGCGGTAGTGTTCGCGCTGAGCAGTTCGCGCGGCGGCTGCAGGAAAACGGCTATGCCACCGACCCGCGTTACGGCGAAAAACTCGTTGGCGTGATCCGCAGCGTGCAGCGGCACAGTGCGGTGTTGCAAGCCAACCGCGGCACGGAAATTGCTCAGTCTTCGACATGAGGAGTAAAAGTTGATCGGAGACGGCCATGGGCATGCTACATACCGGCCTGACGGGGTTGATTGCCGCACGCTATCATCTCGATACGACCAGTCACAACATTGCCAACGCCAACACCGCAGGCTACAATCGTCAGCGTGTCGTCCAGACGACACAGTTCCCCGAATTTGCCGGTTTTGGCTACGTCGGTCGCGGCGCGTTGTTGGTTTCGGCGCAGCGGGCTTACGATGAGTTTTTGCAGTCCTCGTTGGTTTCTGCCACCTCGCGTCAGTCGCGCGCGCAGCATTACCAGGAGCTGGTCGCACCCCTCAACAATTTGGTTGCCGATCCCGACGCAGGACTGTCGCCAGCGCTGCAGCAGTTTTTTGACGCAGTGCAAGAGGTTGCCGATAACCCAGAGAGCACAGCCGCGCGCCAATCGATGCTGTCGCAAGGGGAAGTGTTGACCGCGCGCTTTCGGCTTTTCGCCAGTCGCATGGAGGAGATCGGTCGCGATGTCGAGCAGCGCTTGACGCTCGTGGCCGAGGAAGTCACCCAGTTTGCCAAGCGTATTGCCGAACTCAACGAAAAAATCCTGCAGGCCTCTAGTCGAGGTGACGAAGCGCCTCCGAACGATTTGCTCGACCAGCGTGAGGAATTGGCCCGCCAGCTCTCCGAGCTCGTTGGAATCAAGACCATCATCGACGACAAAGGGTTGATGTCCGTGTTCATTGGTTCGGGCCAGACCCTGGTCCAGGGCGTCGGCAGCGCCACATTGGCAACGGTTCAAGGGCCTGGCGATCCCCAGCGCTTGCGCCTGACTTACCAGGTCGGCACGGGGCCTGCGCAACTCATGCCGGAGTCGCTCATCAGCGGCGGGGAGCTGGGGGCGTTGCTGGCGTTTCGACGCGAGGCGCTCGATCGCATGAAAGACCAGCTAGGGTTTCTCGGAGCGTCCCTGGCGTTGGCATTCAACGAACAGCATCGCCTAGGGTTTGGCTTGAACGGGAGTACGAACCTGGATTTCTTCTCCGGCGTGCCGGCGACGCAATCCTTCACGGGATCACAGGGGAACTCGCTTTCCGTGGCGTGGGCTTTGCCGCTCAACGTGGCGCAGTTCCGGCCAGACGCCTATGAGGTCCGGTACGATGGCGCCAACTACACGGTGACGCGGCTTAGCGATCAGAGCAACATTTTTACCGGGGCAGCGTTTCCGCCCAGCCTGGAGGGATTGGCGATTTCAGGGACGCTAGCGGCAGGCGAACGCGTGGTGCTGCGGCCCTATGAGGCCATCGCCCGACAGTTAGGGGTGGCTCTGACCCAGCCGGTGCAGATTGCTGCCGCGGCGCAGAACCCGACGACGCTAAACGGTACGGGGCCTGGTGACAACGAAAACGCGCAGGAGTTGGCGCAATTGCAAATCACCAAGACCCTGTTTGCCGACACGGGTGGGAACGCCACGACGACTTTTCAGACCGCTTGGTCGAGCGCAGTAGCCGAGCTGGGTTCGCTGGTGCGCGGCGTGCATGTAGAGACTTCGGCCAGCAAAGCGCTGCTTGACCAAGTCAAAGCGATGCGCGATGGTTACGCCGGCGTCAATCTCGATGAAGAAGCCGCCAACCTCATCCAGTTCCAACAACTGTACCAGGCGGCGAGCAAGACGATGCAGATTGCGCAGAAAATGTTCGAAGAGGTGCTGGCGCTGGCGCGTTAAGGAAAAGCAGGATGATCTGGCACACACTTTGCAGCAACCACTGATGAAGGATAGCGAAAGGAGGTGCTGCCATGTTACGCATCGCCACGAGCCAATACTACGACCGCAACATCTTTCAAATGCAGCGTAACCAGAGCGATCTGCTCAAAACCCAGCAGCAGGTCGCCAGCGGTCGCAAAATCGTCCTGCCCTCCGACGATCCGGTGCGCGCGGCACGAAGTTTGGAACTGCAGCAATCGCAAAGCGTCAATCGACAGTTTTTGGAAAACATCGGCTATGCGCAGGATGTGCTGCGGCTGACCGACTCGCGCCTGACGCAAATGAGCCACACACTGCAATACATGCGCGACAAGTTCGTACAAGCCGGTAGCAGCGCCCTGGCACCGAGCGATCGCGCCGCGTTGGCGCAGGACCTGCGCAGCCAGCTACAAAACCTAGTGGCACTGGCCAACAGTCAGGACGGGCAAGGCAACTACCTCTTCGGAGGCTTTCGCAACGACCGTGCGCCGATCGCGTTCGGTGACCACGACAACAACGCTTTGACGCCCGATCGCTACTACTATCGCGGTGACGAAAATATCAAACAGATGCGCGTTGGCATGGAACGATTGATCGATGCCAACGTTCCCGGTTCGGCCCCTAGCGCGCCCGGTGGATTGTTCAACGCCGATCAAAGCACCTATGTGCCGGGGCCACCGACGACGTACCCGCTGGCGGAGTTTTTCAACCAGTTGAGTGACGCGATCGATGCGGTCGACCCGGCAGTGCCGCCCAATAACCTGCAGGGGGGGGCGCTGGGGGTGCAAGCGGTGGATGCGTTTCTCGCGCGCGTGCAGGAATACACCGCGAAGGTCGGCTCGCAGCTTGCCGAGCTCGACGCGCTGACGATGATGGGACGGGCGCTGGACACCGATTACGCGCAGGCGCGCTCGCGCATCGAGGATTTGGACTACCACGAAGCGCTGGCGCGCCTCAGCCAGCAGCAGATGGTGTTGCAAGCGGCGCAGCAGTCGTTCGTGAAAGTGTCCAACCTCAGTTTGTTCAATTACCTGTGAGCATGGGGATGAAACGACGATCGTCAAATCGGTCCGAGCCGATGCGCTGGATGGCGCTTCTAGCTAGTGTGCTGCTTGCCGCCTGTACGCCTTGGACGCGCGAGGAAATCAGCGGTGCATTGAGCGAATGGTCCGCGCCCACCGCGGCGGGGGTTGGAGGAGCGCTGCTGCTGTCGCGCTCGTCGCTGGGAGTGACCTCTGGCACGGGGGCAGCTGCCAACGCTGGTGCTGCGGCTAACGCCGGCGGTGCCGGCGCTGCTGCTGAGGCCGGTGCGGCCGCGGCGACCGGAAGTAGCGCTGCGGCGGCAGGATATGGGGCGCTGATCCGTTCGCTCGGTGGCGCGGCGCTGGTGGCTTATGCGCTTTATGACCCGTTGGCGCCCAACTGGACGGTAGAGGTGCAGCCGCTTGACGAGCGGACTTTTCGCGTGGTGATGACGCAACGCGCGCTCACCACTGGCGGCAACGGCGAGTCGTGGCGGATCTTCCAGCGTGCCGCGCGCACCCTGGCACAACAGCACGAAGCCGCCAATTACCAAGTGCTGGCGTATGAAGAAGGCGTACATTCCGCTCGGCCGCTGGCGCATCGCTATGCAATCGGTGAGGTGCGACTGTCGCCCTGAGCGGGCCCGTCGATAACTCACAGCTTACTTATGATCTGACATGACCGTCAAGAATGATCGAGAAGAATCGTTGCGATGAATCGTCTTCACCAACGGTGGCAAGGGGGTGGGGTTGCCGGCCCAATGCCAAAGTGCTGCGCGTACCGTGGCAAACGCGATTTCTTCCCAAGGAATCTTCTCAAACGCAAACAAACGGGTTTCCAGGGATTCTTGTCCCGGTACGATGTCCACGTGTTGCAGGCGAGCGCGATAAAATACATGTACCTGATCGATGTGCGGCACGTCGAGCAATGCGTGCAGCCCTTCGATGACGACGACTGCGCCAGCTTCTTCCCAGGTTTCTCTTGCCGCCGCTTCATGGCTGGCTTCGCCGCATTCCATAAACCCAGCGGGTAGGGTCCACAACCCTACGCGCGGTGCGATCGCCCTGCGGCAGAGCAGCACGCGGAAGTTGGAACGCTTGACATTCTCCCCGAGCGCGAACTTGATGCCAGTGGGAGCTTCCTTGAAGACCATCTAGTCCGCGATCTTGCCACAGCGCCAGGCATCCGGCAATCACCCGTGGGTTATCGTAATGGATGTATCCGCAGACCGAACATACGTCGCGGGGACGGTGGTCGTCGGGCGGGATGATGCGCTGCGTTACCCCTCCGCATTGTCGGCAAAAGCCCATCGCCTTTCCTCGTCATCATTTGTCGACTTGTTCCATTGTAGCGGCACCCGGTCGCGTTCGCAGCGCCCCTACCTCGCCCGCCTTTCAATGCCTTCGAACCGCATACGGTCGCGGCGTTTTAGCGCGATCTTTCCGTCAACGCTCGCTAACGCCGCCTGTGTGCATGAGTTCGGCAGCAGCGCTTTGTCGCATTCGCACCACAAACGGAAAAATAACGGGGGGTTTTTTCCCTTTATCGGCGTTTGCTCGCTTGCGCTGCCATGCTAAGCTTATCGTCGACAAGGGAGGCAGTCATGCCGCATCCAGATTACAGCGACGAGATTCGTGAGCTCAACCTGAGCTTTTTGATGCTGGCGCAACGCATGGCGCAGGCGGACCTGCCCGCCGCTGCGGTCAAGCTCGGCATCGACGAGGACAGTCTGCGCTGGTTGTTGGAATTGACTCCTGCCAAATTGTTTCGTTTGGCGCAGGGGGCGATGCTGATCCCGCAGTTTCGCTTCGATGCGGTGCTACTGCGGCAGCTGGCGGGTGAAGATGAGCGCGATCCAGCGGCCGCCCAGGTTCATGCCTATATTTTGGCACATCAGTCGCGCAAGAAAATCAGGATTCCGCTGGAGGAACATCATGGCCAAGAAGACTGCCACGATTGAGGAAGACGCCCGTGAGGTGATGGTGGCCGCCGAGCTCATCCGCTTGGGCGCGCGCATGCAGTTGCTCGAAGCGGAAGTGGCGCTGAGCCGTGAGCGGTTGCTCAAACTCTATAAAGAGATCCGTGGCGTGTCGCCGCCGCGCGGCATGTTGCCTTTTTCCGCTGACTGGTTCATGACCTGGCAACCGAACGTGCATTCCTCGTTGTTCGTCGCCCTTTGGCAAGCGACCAAAGTGGCCGAGCCGCGGCAGCGCCTGATCAGCGCGTACCAGCTTTATCTGGATCACATCGACAGTTTGGTACTCGAACCGGTGTTGAGTATCACCCGCGCCTGGACCTTGCTGCGTTTTCTGGATGCCGAGATTCTGCAACTGACGCGCTGCACGTGCTGCGGGGGGCGGTTCGTCACCCATGCCTACGAGCTGGAGAAGACCTTCGTCTGCGCTCTGTGTCACATGCCCTCGCGCGCCGCGACCAAACAGGCGGCCAAACACGCCCTCAGCCAGTCGCAACGCAGCATGCCGGTGAAAAAGAACCGCCGCAAGGCCAATGTTGCGGCGTAGGTCGTCGATCTTTCAACCCACTAGACAAGAGCCGCCTTTCTTGGCGGCTTTTTTGTGTAAATTCGATCCGCGTTAGGGTATTATAATTTCATCGTGAAACCTTGAGTGCATAGCCACCATGTTCCTGCTCGTTGGCTACGTGATCATCCTAGCGGCTTCGCTGGGGACCTATGCGGTGCATGGCAGTCTGTTGGCGCTGTGGGTGCCGCTGGAGTACGTTGCGATCATCGGGCTGATGATCGGCGGATTTGTGGCGGGCAACAATCCCGGTTCGCTCAAGGCTGTACTCGGAAATCTCTCGGGGGTCCTCAAAGGTTCGCCCTACAACCGCGCTTTTTACATCGAGCTGCTTGCTTTGCTCTTTGAGATCCTGACCAAAGTGCGTAAAGAGGGTCTCATGGCGATCGAGCAAGACGTGGAAAATCCGGAGGGTTCAGCGATATTCGGTAAATATCCCTTGGTATTGCACGATCATCACCTCATCGAGTTCATTACCGATTACCTGCGCATGATGGTCAGCGGCAGTCTCAATGCCTTGGAAATCGAAGGGTTGATGGACCAAGAAATCGAAACCCACCACATGGAAGCGCATCTTCCGGCGCATTTGGTCGCGAAGGTGGCCGATGGGCTACCGGCGTTCGGTATCGTCGTGGCGGTGATGGGCGTGGTCAACGTGATGGGTTCGGTCGGGGAGCCGCCGGCGGTACTGGGCAAGATGATCGGCGGGGCATTGGTGGGGACATTTCTCGGCATTTTGCTCTCTTACGGCTTTATCCAACCGATTGCCCAGCAGCTGGAACTGAAGATCGAAGACAGCGCTAAGCCGTTTCAGGTCGCCAAAGTGGTGCTATTGGCGAGCATGAACGGCTATCCGCCGCCGATCGCGGTCGAGTTCGGTCGTAAGGTACTGTGGTCCACCGTACGGCCCAAGTTTGCCGAGCTGGAAGAAGAATTGCGTAACCGCAAGTAAAGCGGTGATTGCCCATGAGCGACGACAGTCAACAACCCATCGTCATCAAACGCATCAAAAAAGGCGGTGGTGCGGCGCACGGCGGGGCGTGGAAAATCGCCTACGCCGACTTCGTTACCGCGATGATGGCGTTTTTCTTGTTGATGTGGTTGTTGGGCTCGACGGCTCAAGGAGATCTGGAGGGCATTGCCGATCACTTTCAAAACCCGCTTAAAATCACTCGAGAAGGAGGTGTGGGATCGGGGGACGCTGAGCGAATCGTGCCAGGAGGGGGAGAGGACTTATCACGGCGCGTTGGCCAAGTCAAAAAGGGCGACATTCCCTCCAAAAGCACGTTCCAGCGCGACGGTGGCGAAGGGTCGATGCCGACCAAAGGCCGTTCGGACAGCAAGCAGGAAACGCCCGAAACGCAAAAGGTGCTCGGTGCCGCGGCCAATGAACACGTCTCTGAGGCCGATCGGCAAAAAGCGCTCGAGCAGGAGCGCGACCGGCGGCGAGAGCTTGCGCAGATGGAACAAGTGCGATCGATGATCGAAGCGATGATCGAGGCAGACGCCGAGCTGCGGGCGCTGCGCGACCAGATCCGCATGAAAATCACCGACGAAGGCCTGGCAATCGAGATCGTTGATGAGCGCAACCGACCGATGTTTGCTTCCGGAAGCGCCCAGGTACAACCCTACATGCGTGAGCTGCTGCGTCGCATTGGCCGCACCCTTCAGGGAATCGAGAACAAGATCATGATCGCTGGCCATACGGATGCGGCACCGTTTGCGGGTGGGGGGCGCGGCTTGTCCAACTGGGAATTGTCTGCTGATCGCGCCAATGCCGCCCGTCGCGAGCTCGTCGCGGGGGGGCTGGACGCGCAAAAAGTGTTCCGGGTCGTCGGTATGGCCGAGACGCAGCCGTTCGTGCCCGAAGATCCTTTGGCACCACAAAACCGACGCATCAGCATCATCGTGCTCAAGCGCGAGGTCGAAGAAACGTTACGCCGACAAGGGGCGCAAATGACCGAAGTGCTGCGTGGCACCGGCGAGGCGGTTCGCAATGGTCCCAATGGCCCCAATGGCCCCCCTCCGTCAGGCGGCATCACAAATGGTTCCCCCTGACACTTGGGTCAGCAAGATGCTTTTGGGGTGGTGCAACAGCGCCAGCGGTTGCGCTCGCTCCGCGTCTTGACTGTTGAAGGGCAACAAAAAAACGGCTGTGCCTGGCGAGGGTACCGCCGGGCGGGAGATACCCTCATCGTAAATTCAATGAGTTGCGCATCGCGCCAAAGCGGGGTCCTGTTCGCCGGCAGCGACCATCTGATCCAGACATTTCATGACTTCCTGGCTAGCGCGCTCCATCGCCGCCAGCGCCGCCACGACCTGTGCCCAGTTGCCGTTTGCTTTGGCGGCAAACGCTTGTTGTGCCGCTTCGTGCACGGTCCGATGGGGGGTGTCGAGTTCGCGAAATCCCGGAAAATGGCTGAAACACTGTCTTCCTTGCCCTTCAAAGTACCATTTGCCCAACCGGCAGGATTGATGGCTGCAAAATTCCTCGGGGCGCTTGTGGCTGAGCCCCAGGATGGCTTGATATACGCTGAATTTGAACACCAGGTGGTCGGTCTTGGCGATCTCGACAAAGGCGCGCAGTGCCCCCAGCGTTGCCGAATCATGGAGCTGTTCGATCTCACCCCCCAGCGTCTTCGCAAGTTGCGCCGTGCGTTGTCCCTCTTCGCTGTGTTCATTGGCGCGCTGCGCCAATGTCACGATGGCGTGACGGCTTGAGGCACTGTCGGTGCGGATCTGATCGACCAACCGAGCGATGTCGGAGGTAGCCACCGCGGTGCGTTCGGCAAGTTTCCTGACCTCGTCGGCGACGACGGCAAAGCCGCGCCCCTGTTCCCCGGCGCGTGCCGCTTCGATCGCCGCATTGAGCGCCAACAGGTTGGTTTGATCGGCAATGTCGCGGATCAGATTGACGATGCCGCTGATTTGTTGCGCTCGCTCGTCGAGCGCGCCGATCCTTTCCATCGCGGCACGCGATTCCTCGGCCAACCGGGCCAGATTGTGCGCGATTTGCTCGATGGTGTCTTCAGCACTTTGTGCCTGTTGACGAACTTTCTCCGCTTCGTTCTTGTCCGTCTCGGCCCGGTGCGCGAGTTGCGCCAGGCTGTGCTGCGTCTGACCCAAAGAATCGGCAAACGCCACGAACTGTTGCAGCACGTCGAGGACTTGCTGTTTTTCCGTTTCGCAGCGTTGCGCCCGAGCCTCACTGGCTTCGGCTCGGGCTTTGGCTTGCGTCAGCTCTTGTTGCGCAAGGCTGAGTTGCTGGTTGAGCGTCTCAAGGCGTGCTTCCAGCTCGCGAAGGCGTTGTTGATAACTCCAGAACATGCCAAGGTCTCTCCATTCGTTGCTTTTGGTTCGATAATTATGGCATATCGCGAGGCGAGTGGCAGGAAAAAATGCCGGTACTTTTCCCGTCTATTTTTCCCTAAAGTTTTTTCGCCTCCTGCCGTAATATAACGCCGTGAGAACGCACGGGAGCGATCTATGTCTGACTTACTCAAGCGCATCGACGAGCGTACCAAGCTCGCCGGAACCAACAAGCTGGAGATCCTGCTGTTTACCCTTGGGGTGAGTTCTGCCACCGGGCGGCGTGAAACCTTCGGGATCAACGTGTTCAAGGTTCGCGAAGTGATGAAGACCCCTCCCATCACCGCGGCACCGGAAATGCCGCGAGCGGTGAAGGGGATGGTGAGCTTGCGCGGGGTGCTGGTGCCGGTGGTGGATCTGGGCGAGTACATCGGCGTGGAGCCGGGCGCAAAACGCGACATCATGATCGTCACCGAATATAATCAGAAGGTGCAAGGGTTCCTCGTCGAGTCGGTCGATACCATCCTGCGCTTGGACTGG
>FWWL01009751.1_pt1 | contig 11436 bp, 11 predicted proteins | sample 2228331 | NCBI WGS metagenome assembly FWWL01 (sample SAMEA103939775, study PRJEB20133) | metagenome
AAACCCTTCCACCCCTGCCTACTTGCTCACTTGCCCCCTTGCTCCCCCGCCCGAAGGGCAGGGGGAGAGGGGGGACAAAGGGGGGTGAGGGGGCAAAGAACGGCCCATTTTGTGGCCGCCGGGGCGATAGCCCATCCGGTATCCGTCGTTCCGGCAGCCTTTCCGGGGGATACGGCCGCCATATTGCATTTATAACTTAGAATTTGCCATTGCCAATCTAACGACTTCCGACTTCCGACTACCGACTCCCGACTTACTGACTGGAGGACCCATGACCCCGGTTTTTGAAGCCCTGCAACGTCGGTATCAGGACCTGGTTGCCCGTTCGGGCGCTCCTTCGCTGGGGGAGGACTTCTGGGAAAGCGTCCGCCTTTTTATGGAAGACGCCCGCCGGGCCGGAAGCGCGATATCCGACCCCGGGGAACGGGCCCTGCTGCGGGCGTATATGCGCTTTCTGGCGACCCTCCTCTATGAGCACGGGGAGGTTCCCCCGCCGGTGGAACTTCTGCCACCGGAACGAGAGCGGTGGCCCGAAACTCCACCGGCCCGTCGGCCTTCGCAGGGACATCCGGCCTGGTTCTGGGGACTGGTGGGAGCGGCAATTGTGGCGGTCATCGCCGGATTGCTGGCGGTGGCGGGGGCCATCGGGGGCTATTTTGCCCCCGCGCCGACCGTTCCCCCGTCCCCGGCTCCTTTGCCGTCTCCCACTCCCACGTTTCCGCTACCCACCCCCAGCCCCACGCTCCCTCCGACGCCTGCCCCAGGCCCCCCCGTTTCTCCAACTCCGGCAACTCCTCCTGCCTTCAGCGCGTTGACGATCGCCCTGGGCGTTCTCCCGACCGGCGAGCCCGTGCTGGTGGGCAACGAGTTTGACTGGAACACCCGTGCGGTGTACGCCGTCTTTGACTACACCGGGATGCGTCCGGGACTCCCCTGGTCGGTCGTCTGGACCCGCAACGGGCGGGAGATCGCCCGGCAGAGCCATCTGTGGGACGGAGAACCCAGCGGCACGGCGTGGGTCGTCTATTTCAACCCCGATGGGACGGTGCTGCCGGGGGGCGATTACGGGGTTTCTCTGTACATTGAAGACCGGTTGCAGGCGGAGGCGTCGTTCCGCATCCGGTATTACGTTGTGCGCACCCCCACGCCCACACCTTGACAGGGGTGGGGGGATGTGTTAAGATGGGATAGCTCCAGGTCGGCCAGGCGGTCGCGCTCCGCCTCGCGCGGGGTGAGGAAAGTCCGGGCTCCACAGGGCACGGTGCTGGGTAACACCCAGGCGGGGTAACCCGACGGATAGGGCCACAGAAACAGACCGCCCGGTTGGGAATAATGCACCAACCGGGTAAGGGTGAAAAGGTGGTGTAAGAGACCACCGGCGTCCGGGGTGACCCGGGCGGCCAGGCAACCCCCACCGGGAGCAAGGCCAAGCAGGGGCGACGTAGGGGCGACCCTTGTGGTTTCCCCTACACGGGGCGGCCCGTCCCGTCCGAGCCCCGGGTAGGCCGCTTGAGGCGGCGGGCAACCGCCGTCCCAGAGAGATGACCGCCCACGACAGAACCCGGCTTATCGGCCGGCCTGGAGCATGTTGATTGCGAATTGCGGATTGCGGATTGCGGATTGCGAATTGCAAATTGCAAATTGCAGATTGCAGATTGCAGATTGCAGCAATGGATGAGGTTCAGCGTTCTTCGGAGGGCGAACGGTTGCCCGAATTTCTCCGGCCCCTCTTCTGGGACACCGACTTTGACCGCCTGCGCATCCCCGGCCACGAGCGGTACATCATTGAGCGGATTCTGGAGTTGGGAGACGACCGGGCGATACGCTGGGTGTGGCGGACGTTCGGTCCGGAGGAAATCGCCCGAACTGTGCGTCGCAGTCGGGTTATTTCTCCCAACACTGCCTCTCTATGGGCATTGTTGCTGGGTATTCCCCGCAGGAGCATCCGATGTTTCTCCAAACCCTTCCGGATCACGTCCGAAGTCTTCTGAAACGGTTGGTAGAGTTGCCTGCTGTCGCTCCTTTCTACCTCGCCGGTGGCAGCGCCCTGGCGCTTCACCTGGGCCATCGGGTCTCGGTGGACCTGGATTTCTTCACGGAGCAGGACTCCTACGACAGCGAAATGTTGCTCCTGAATTTGCAGAGGGTCGGTCACGTGGTCATTCAACAGCAACACCCCGGGACCACCCTGAACGCGACCCTGGAGGGGACGCACGTTAGTTTTTTCATCTACCCTTACCCTGTGCTGGAGGAATTCCAGACCCTCTGGGGGATGCGGGTCGCGGGTGTTCTGGACCTGGCGTTGATGAAACTGGCGGCCATCGGCCAGCGGGGCCGAAAGCGGGATTTTATTGACCTCTATTTCATTTGCCGGGAGCACTATGCACTGGATCAACTGCTGGCCCGGATGCCGGAGAAATTTCCTAAAGTGACCTACCCCTCTTACCACCTGTTGCGTGCGCTGGCATATTTTCGGGATGCTGAACCTGACTCAATGCCCCAGATGCTGGTCCCCTGCCGCTGGCAGGACGTGAAGCGCTTCTTTGAGGGTGAAGTCCGACGGCTGATGCAGGAGTTGCTCCAGTGAATTCCCCGCAAAAACCCCGAACCGTGGTAGCGGCCGCCCTGGGGGAATGCGTCCACGTCGCAGGGGTGATGAACTTCCTGCGGCTGGCCGAGGCGGCCGGCTGGCGGACGATCTTCCTGGGGCCTGCAGTGCCGATAGAACGGGTGCTGGATGTGGCCCGCCGCGAAAAGGCCGACCTGGTGGGCGTCTCCTACCGCCTCACCCCGGAGACGGGGGAGCGTCTCCTGGCCCAGTTCGCCGAGGCCGCCGACGACCTGCGCTCGGCAGGGGTGCGCTTCGCCTTCGGCGGCACCCCACCTGTGGCCGAGCGGGCCCGCGCCATCGGGTTCTTTGAACAGGTCTTTGAGGGGGGCGAACCCGCCGCCGAGGTGCTGGCCTATCTGAAGGGCCAGCCCGTGGGTCCCCTCACCGAGGAGGACTTCCCCCAGACGACCGTGGAGCGCATCCGCTGGAAGGCGCCGTTCCCCATCCTCCGCCACCACTTCGGCCTTCCGACGATAGAAGCCACGCTGGAAGGCGTCGCCCGGATCGCCGAGGCGAAAGTACTGGACGTCATCTCCCTGGGCATAGACCAGGACGCGCAGGAGAACTTCTTCCATCCCGAACGCCAGGACCCGCGGCGGCGCGGGGCGGGCGGCGTCCCCGTCCGCACCCCCGACGATTACCGCACGCTCTACCAGGCCAGCCGTCGGGGCAATTACCCCCTGATGCGTACCTACTCCGGCACCGACGACTTCATCCGATTGGCCGAAATGTACGTGGAGACCATCCGCATCGCCTGGTGCGCCATCCCCCTCTTCTGGTTCAACCGGATGGACGGGCGCGGACCCTGGGACCTGGAGGGGTCCATCCGGGAACACCAGAAGGTGATGGCCTGGTACGGCGAGCGGAACATCCCCGTGGAACTGAACGAACCCCACCACTGGGGGATGCGGGACGCGCCGGACGTTATCTTCGTTGTCTCTGCTTACCTTTCGGCTTACAACGCCCGCGCCTTCGGCGTGCGGGATTACATCGCCCAACTGATGTTCAACAGCCCCCCGGCCCTTTCCGACCGGATGGACCTGGCGAAGATGCTGGCGATCCTGGAGATGATCGCTCCGCTGGAGGGGCCGGACTTCCGCATCTGGCGGCAGACGCGCACCGGGCTTTTGAGTTACCCCCTGGATATGGACGCGGCCCGCGCCCATCTGGCGACAACCGTCTACCTGCAGATGGCGCTCCGGCCGCACATCGTCCACATTGTGGGGCACACGGAGGCGCACCACGCCGCCACCGCCGACGACGTGATAGAGGCGTGCCATCTGGCCCAGCGGGCGATAGATAACGCCCTGCGCGGCCAGCCCGATATGACCGCCGACCCGGCGGTGCAGGCGCGCAAGGAGGAACTGATCCGGGAGGCGCAGGTGACGCTGGCGGCCATCCGCGCGCTGGCTGGCCCGGAGGTGGCCGACCCCCTCACCGACCCGGCCACCCTGGCCCGCGCGGTCACCACGGGGATTCTGGACGCCCCGCACCTGCGCAACAACCCGTACGCGCGGGGCGAGATTGCGACCCGCATAGATGAGCGCGGGGCCTGTGTGGCGGTGGACCCCGCCAGCGGGCGTCCGCTCTCCGAAGAGGAGCGGCTGGCCCGCCTGCTCTGACGTCCATCCTGCAGCGAAAGGAGCCAGCAATGCCCCCTACCACCCGATACACCGTCATCGGCGCCGGCCACGGCGGTAAGGCGATGGCGGCCCATCTGGCCCTGATGGGCTTCCCCGTCGTCCTCTACAACCGCACCCCGGAGAACATCGCTGCGATTCGGGCGCGCGGCGGGATTGAACTGGAGAGTTTTGAGGGCGGCCCCCGAGGCTTCGCCCGTCTGGCCGGTGTTACGTCCGATATGGCCGAGGCGCTGGCGGAAACGGACATCGTGATGGTGGTGGTGCCCTCTACGGCCCATGCCGAAGTGGCCCAGGCGGCCGCTCCCTACCTGCGGGACGGGCAGATCGTCGTCCTCAACCCCGGCCGGACCGGCGGCACGCTGGAATTTGCCCGGGTGTTGCGAGAACGAAAATGCACCGCCGACGTCACCCTGGCCGAGGCGGAGACCCTCATCTACGCCAGCCGGTCCGAGGGCCCCGCCCAGGCACGGATTTTCGGGATCAAGGAGGCCGTTCCCGTCGCCGCACTGCCCGCCACGCGCACCCCCCAGGTCCTGGAGGCGCTGGCCCCGGCCTACCCCCAGTTCATTGACGGCATCAGCGTCCTGCACACCGGCCTGAACAACATGGGGGCCATCTTCCATCCCGCGCTGACCATCCTCAACGCCGGACGGATAGAGTCCACTGGCGGCGATTTCCAGTTCTACATTGAGGGGGTGACGCCGTCGGTGGCGCGGGTACTGGAGGTGCTGGACCGGGAGCGGGTGACCGTCGCCGCGGCGCTGGGCATCCGTGCCCGCACCGCGCTGGAGTGGCTGAAGATGGCCTACGACGCCACCGGCGCCGACCTCTACGAGGCCATCCACAACCAGCCCGGCTACTACGGCATTAAGGCCCCGCCGACCCTCAACCACCGCTACATCACCGAGGACGTTCCGGCGAGTCTGGTGCCCATCGCCGCCCTGGGCGAGCGGTACGGCGTCTCGGTGCGGGGGATGGAGAGCATCATCCGGCTGGCCTGCATCATTCACCGTACCGACTACTGGCGGCGCGGCCGCACCCTGGAGCGGATGGGGATTGCGGGGATGAGCGTGAGCGAGGTCACCCGCTATGTGATGGAAGGGGTACTGCCGTGACCGTTCTGATCGGCACCAGTGGCTTCAGTTACGACGACTGGGTGGGGCCCGTCTATCCGCCCGACCTGCCGAAGTCGGAGTGGCTGAAGTTTTATGCCCAGGAGTTCCCCACCTGCGAACTGGACTTCTCGTTCTACCGCATCCCCGACCCGCACACGCTGGCGCGGATGGCGGATAAAGTCCCGGCGGGGTTCCTCTTCTCCGTGAAGGCGTTCCAGGGCATCACCCACGAGCGGGAACAGCCGGAACCGCTGATCCGCCAGTTTGTGGAGGCGCTGAAGCCGTTGCGGGAGGAGGAGAAGTTCGCCTGTGTCCTGGTACAGTTCCCCTACGCCTTCCACGCCACGGAGGAGAACCGCGCCTACCTGCGGCGGCTGCGGGACGGTTTCGGCGACCTGCCCGTCGTGGTGGAGTTCCGCAGTCGGGATTGGATTACCCGCCGCACGTTTGACGAACTGCGGGCGCTGAACTTCGGCTTCTGTTGTGTGGACCAGCCCCGTCTGCGGGGGTTGATCCCGCCGGTGGCGGTCGTCACGGGTCCGGTGGCCTACGTCCGTTTCCATGGACGCAACGCCGCCAAATGGTGGGACCACACCGAAGCCTGGGAGCGGTACGACTACACCTACTCCGACGAGGAACTGCGGGAGTGGGTACCGAAAATCCGTCAGATGGATACGGAGGTGCCGCTGACGCTGGTCTACATGAACAACCACTGGCGGGGGCAGGCGGTGGGCTCGGCGCGCCAGTTGCGGAGACTGCTGGGAGAACGGAATACGTAGTACGGAATACGCAATACGCAGTACGTGCTCCGTATTCCGTAGTTCGTAAGGGGAGGCACACGTGGCAAAGACGGTCCGGGTGAAGTGGCTGGAGAAATTGCAGTTTGTGGGCATTGACGCTACCAAACACTCGGTGGTGATGTCGGCGCCCGACGAGGAGAACGGGATCGGGATGAGCCCGGGGCAGTTGCTCCTGGTCTCCCTGGGCGGCTGCACCGCCTACGATGTGGTGAATATCCTCACCAAAAAGCGCCAGCGTCTCACCGGCCTGGAGGTGGAGGTTACCGGCGAACAGAACCCCGATCCTCCCTGGGCCTACACGCACATTCATCTGACCTACCGCCTGCGCGGCCACGGACTGGACGAGAAGGCCATCCGGGACGCGATAGAACTTTCCAAAAACAAGTATTGCTCCGTCGGCGCCACGCTGGCAGCCGGAACCGAAATCACCTACAACTACGTCATAGAGGAGGACGAACGATGAGTCTGCGCATTGTGGCCGACCTGATGGCGATTTCCGCTCGCACGGCTCCCAAAGCGGTGGGACAGGACTTCCTGGCCATCAAAGTGGTGGAAGGGGAGGACCTGCGCCGCCTGGGGGAGGCGATGATCGCCTACGGTGAGCGGGTCGGGAAAAAGAACTTTGACCGGGACGGGAAGAACGTCCTGAACTCCGAGGCGGTGGTGCTCATCGGCCTGAAAGACGCCAGAGTGGTGGGTCTGAACTGCGCCGCGTGCGGCAGTCCCACCTGTGTACAACCCAACACGGTGGAGGGGGAATTCCGCGGCCCCCAGTGCGCGATGCGCCTGCTGGATATGGGCATCGCCATCGGCTCGGCGGTCAAGACGGCCAGCCTGCTCAACGTGGATAACCGGGTGATGTACCGGGTCGGCGTGGTGGCCCGGGAGATCGGCCTGATAGACGCCGACGTGGTGATGGGCATCCCCCTCTCCGCGACCGGGAAATCCATTTACTTTGATCGCTGATCGCGTATCGCGTATCGCTTATCGCTTATCGCGAATCGCTTATCGCGAATCGCTTATAGTAAGCGGGTGCTGTCTCACTACGAAATGGGAGTGAAGGCGACGAAACCGCCATCTTGTCATTCCTCAGGAGGTGTCAATATGGAAGACCTCAAAGCGGTCCGGGAGTTCCATCCGCGCAAGACCGTTCTTCGGTTTTTTCTGCCACTGGCCCTTGGAGGGCTTCTCTGCGGTCTCGTTTTGCTGCTACTCGCCAGTGGAGCAGTCCCCGCGGCGGCTCGCGGAAACAGTGCTCCGATCATCCAGATGTCCCCTCGTGTTGGTTGGCTGATTCAGGCTGTGGAGGCGATCACAACCTACGGCACTTCGCTGGCACTGGATAATCAAGGGCGTCCTCACGTGAGTTATCTGGACCCTGCCTTTTTGAAGTACGCCTTCCTGGACGCAACAGGTTGGGTAACCACGGTGGTGGATGAAGCCGGCTATGACCGCACCCCGGTGGAGACGTCGTTGGCCCTGGGGCCTACGGGTCCGCATATTCTGTACTGTACCGGTTGGCCCGTCTGCGATTTGAGATACGCCTACCTCAGCGGCACTGCCTGGATAACGCAATCTTTCAACATACCCGTTTCGTGGGCTGGGATGTGCGGTTCTTTGGCGCTGGACGCGGATGGTCGCCCTCACATCAGCTATTATCATAGCGGCCTGAACTACGGGTTTCTCAGTGGGACGACGTGGATCACAAAAGTGGTAGATAGCACCTCTTCCTCAGGACTTGGGAGCACTCTGGCTCTGGATAAGAATGGCCGTCCACACATCCTTTACTATCGCTACGGGCCGGGGATTACGCTGACATATGCATATCTCAGCGGGACGGTCTGGGTGACCGAGATCGTGAATGATCGTTTATGCTGGTACGCTTCACTGGCACTGGATTCCCTCAACCGTCCGCATATCAGTTATTGTCGTAATCAAGATCTGATATACGCCTATCGCGATGGACCATCATCCTGGGTTACCGAAACGGTGGATAGCACTGGGGATGTTGGAGAATTTAATGCTTTGGCTCTGGATTCCGATGACCGCCCGCATATCATCTATTACGACAGAACGAACAAACGGTTGAAATACACTTACCGGGCCGAGACGGGATGGATTAGCGAAGAGATAGAAAATGTGGGTTCATGGATCGTAGGCCGGCCAATTGATCTGGTGATGGACTCCGCTAATCGTCCCCATATCAGTTACAGCGATATGCGAACCGGCGCCGTGAAATACGCAGTAAGGAGAACAATTTACGAGGTTTTCCTGCCCCTGGTTTTGCGCAATCGTTGAGCATTGTCAACGGTTATCTCATCTCAATAGGGACCGTCATCTATCGTGGAAAGCATAAAAATCAGCGTTAATCCGCGTGAGTCAGCGTCCAAATTGAAAATTGCGAAGGGAGGGTGCGTTGGGGAATAAAGTGAACCTTCTGGAAGCACTCCCGTTCCTGGTCATCGGCGCGGCGGTGCTGGCCTGCGCGGTGGCCTTCCTCTGGCCGGCGCCCTGGGAGTTCCCGATGGACGACGCGTACATCCACTTCGTCTATGCGCGCAACCTGGCCGAGCACGGGAAACTGATGTTCAACTCCCCTACCGAGAAAGGGGTGGGCACGTCCAGCCCCCTCTGGGTGTTTTTGCTGACGGTGGGGTATTGGGCGGGAATCCCGCTCCACATCCTGGCAAAAGGGCTGGGGATCGGGGCGCTCATCCTTGTCGGGGCCGCCCTCTACCTGCTCCTCCGGCCCATCTGGGGCGCGATCGCTGCCCTGGGTGGCGCGCTGGCGGCGGTGCTCTCCGGCCCTATGGTCTGGTTCGCCCTCAGCGGGATGGAGACAACTCTCTTCCTGGCCCTGGGGCTGGGGGCGCTGCTGGCCTACCGGGCGGAGCGCTGGGCCATACTGGGCATCCTGCTGGGACTGCTGGCGCTGGCGCGCCCCGAGGGGTTGGCTCTGGCGCTGGCGATCGGCGTGGCGGAAATCGGGCGGCGGAGGAGTATCCCCCGCCGCCTCGTTGTGGCAGGCGGTCTCTGCGCGCTGATCGCCGTTCCCTGGTTTCTCTACCTCTACCTGCGCACCGGCCATTTTATTCCCACCAGTGGCCTCAGCAAGCACTTCACGACAGCGATGGGGGTCCGTCTGGTGGCCGCGCAGAACCCTCTCCTGGCTCTCCTCTCATCGGTCACGCCCCTGACCTACACCGGGCTGTGGACGGTTTACCTGGTGGAGTTTGTCCTCGGCGGGATGACCCTCCCGCCGCCCCGCCTGGCGATCGGGACGATCGTCGGCAATCCCCACTATACCCTCTCCGTCTGGGCGATCCCGGGGCTGGTCGGGATAGTGATCCCGCTCCTCTGGGCAGCGGCCCGCCGCCTGATGCGGCCCCGGCACTGGCCGCAGTGGCTGGAGGATTCGGCCCGGCGACCCTGGCTGGTCTTCGCCCTCTGGCTGTTCCTGCACAACCTTGCCTATATCGCTTTCCTGCCCGTCCCCGGCACCGCCAGCCGCTACGGCGCGGTCAACCACATCGCCCTCTGGCTGGGGCTGGTGGGCGGACTGCGGCTCTTCGCACATCGCCCGCGCCTTACGCGCGGCTGGGCAGTCGCGCTGCTGATTCTCCTGGTCGCTTGTGGCGTCTACTGGAATGGCGTCTACGACGCGAACCTGGACCATATGCAGAACGTGCGCATCGCCGCGGCCCGCTTCGTACGGGATATGGTGCCCCCGCAAGTCCTCTGCGCGGCCTTTGACATCGGCGCCGTCCGCTACTACGGCGAACGTCCCATCCTTGACCTTTACGGTCTGGTGGACCCGGAGGTGGGGGAATGGTTTTTCCGCGGCGAGATGGACCGGTATCTGATGGCAAAGGGTGTCCGGTGCCTGATCCTGCCCGACCGTCCCGGAACAACGGAAGATGGCTGGTTTGACCTGGGGACGATTCTGGAACTGACGACCACTCCGCTCTTTGCTTCCCACCAGCTGGCCCTTTTTGAGATTGGGCGAGACCGGTGGCTCCGGGGGTATTTGCCCACCCTCAACTACCAGTCCGCCGTTACCGTTTACCAGCTTTTGCCAGCCCGCTCGCAGCGGGAGACAGGAACTCCCTGATGCGCATTGGCTTGCTGACCGACGCTTACTGGCCGGGCATCAACGGCATTGTCCGCTTTGTCTCCCTGTACAAGCGCATCCTGGAGAGCATGGGACACGAGGTCTTCGTCTTCACCGGAGGGCCGCCGTGTCCGCAGGACGAACCGGGGGTGATTCGCTCCTTCGGCCTTCCCCATCCGGATCCCGGCTATTGGATTACGCCCGCCTACTCCCGGCGGGCGCTGGTGCTTCTGCGGACGATGGACGTCCTGCACGCCCACCAGCCGATGCTCAGCGGCCTGCTGGCGTTGCGGTACGGGCGGCAGTACGGCATTCCCGTCGCGGTCACCCTGCACAGCCGCTACGATATGCTGGTCAGCAGCCGGTTATGGGTTCCCCTGCGTCTCTCCCGCGCCCTGATCGGCGCGTACCTGCGCTGGTTTCTCCCCCGCTGCGACCTGATCACTGCGCCCACTCCGGAGGTGGTGGACTTCCTGCGCGACATGGGGGTCTCCGCCCCGGTGGAGGTGATTCCGAACGGCGTGGATCGGACTCAACGCTCTTCCAGAAACATGACCCGCGCGGAACTGGGCATTCCCCCGTCTGCGCCGCTGGCGGTCTTCGTGGGGCGCGTGGTGGCGGAGAAGAACATCCAGTTCCTGCTGGACGCGCTGGCTTCCCCGGAACTCCGGGACGCCTGGTTGCTGGTGGTGGGGGATGGGTCTGAGCGGCGACGGCTGGAAGCCCGGGCGCGGGCGATGCGTCTGGACGGACGGGTGCGCTTTACGGGGCAGGTCCCGCCGGAGGAGGTCCCGGCATATGTGGCGCTGGCCGATTTCTGTGTGACCGCATCCCGGATAGAGATGCTCCCCACGGCGATTGTGGAGGCGCTGGGGGCGGGGCTTCCGGTGCTGGGGCTGGACGTCCCCTGGATTCGGGCCGTCATCCAGACCGGGGAGAACGGCCTGCTAACCCCGCCCGACGAGATCGCGGCTTTCGTCCGGGCCTGGGCGACCTTGGCGGAAGACCGGGCGCTCCGGGCGCGTATGGCCGAAGGGGCCCGCCGCACCGCCGACCGCTACGACGCGCACCGGGCAGCGACCATGCTGGTGGCCCACTACGAACGATTGATCGCCGCGCGTCGGGATCAATAAAGTTGGGCCCTTCTAAAGAAAAA
>FWWL01009754.1_pt1 | contig 11434 bp, 6 predicted proteins | sample 2228331 | NCBI WGS metagenome assembly FWWL01 (sample SAMEA103939775, study PRJEB20133) | metagenome
CAGCCGGCGCGGCAGCATCGAATACCGCTACGACCCGGTCGGGCGGCTGCTGGCGGCAAACAGCGCGTTGGGACGCGAAACCTTCGCCTCCGATCCGGCTGGCAATATCCAGGTAGCCGATACCGCGCAGCGGAGGCCCACCCACGCTGTCCCGCTGCCGAAACTGCTGGACAACCTGCTCAAGGAATATGCCGGCGTGCGCTACCGCTACGACGAACGCGGCAACGTCGTGGAACGGACCCAGGACGGCGAGCGCTCCGAGTATGAATGGGACGCGTTCAACCGGATGACCCGCGCCACGACCTCGCAGGGCGTGACCACCTTCGCCTACGATCCGCTGGCGCGACGCATCGTTAAGCACAGCCAGGCACTAGATGACGCTGTCGTCAGGAAGACGACCCGGACCATGTACGGCTGGGACGGCGACACGCTGGCTCTGGAAAGCAGCGTGCGCCAGGGCTATGCGGCGGACGAGCGGACCGTGCACTATGTGTACGAGCGCGACAGCTTCGTGCCGCTGGTGCAGGCCACCCGAAACCAGGCGCTTCGGCTGCCACCCACCACCGATGTCAAGGCGCTGATAGCGGGCAATGGCGGCAAGTACGACATCGCGCTCGATCCGCTATGGAACGGTGAGTGCGAGCAGGAAGCCGAGCCGTTCGGTATGGACGAGATCGCCTTCTATCAGTGCGATCATCTGGGCACGCCGCAGGAGTTGACGGATTGCGAGGGCAAGGTTGCGTGGTCGGCGCAGTACAAGGCGTGGGGGCAAGCGAAGCAGGCGATCAGCGAGGCGGCGCGCAAGGCGGGCATACGGAATCCGATACGGTTCCAGGGACAGTACTTTGATGATGAGACCGGGCTGCACTACAACCGATATCGGTATTACGATCCCGATTCGGCAAGGTACCTCACCCAAGACCCGGTTGGGCTCAATGGCGGTGAGAATCTCTTTGTGTATGCCCCTAATCCAACGGGATGGATGGACCCGTTGGGGCTCACTCCATGCGCAGGAATTCCAATCAAAAATAACTCTGCAAGAAATCTTTTGAAAGCGCGGGGACTTTCGAAACAGCAGCGGCATGAGGTAGTAAGCAGCTTTGATGGTCAAATCTATGCTTCTCACGGCCACGCCGGTGAGCAATTTACGATCACTGAATCCGACGCCGATGCAGCGTCAGGAGTATTTGTGACACGATGCTCGGCTGGAGCAACACCTGCTGAAAGACGCCAAAAACTTGCGCTTCCACCAAGTAATACAGCAGAATTTGAAAGCCCCGTTTCCCTAACTCGAAATCAAATGCTACTTGAAGGAAAAGTGGCTCCCCAGCTACAGTGGGGACCTGACAAAACCGGCGGGGGGTGGCAAGTCGTAACCGCAGGAGGCAAATACACAGGAGCAATCAAACGATGACGACCTTTTCAGATTTAATTACCAGCATCGTCGCCGACCTACGCCAAGGAGGATTTATCAAAGAAGCCGATGAGTTGCATGGCCTAGCTAGTTTGGCATTAGACCAAACTCAGTCGACAGATAGCCGTAAAGATGCATTAAAGCAGATAGAAATGCGTTGTCACGTCAAGTGGCTTGGAGATTTTTACTTACCTCATTTATCGCAAAAAGATTGGTGGGGAAGGCTTGAAAAACTTGATAGGTCAACCAAGAAGCAGGTGCAATCCGTTTGATAGTTCAAAGGGCAGCATCAGGACGAGGAGACAGGCCCATCGATCTACTAAGTGTTTAGTTTCGCGTGATCATGCTCCTCCTCGCTTTCATCGCGGACGGTACGCTAAGCCAACCGCAGCGGCAAGCTGCGCAGCCGCTGGCCCGTCAGCTTGAACACCGCCGCCGCCACCGCCGGGGCGACCGGCGGCGTGCCCGGCTCGCCCACGCCTTCAGGGTGGCGCGCGCTCGGAACGATCACCGTCTCCACCTGCGGCGCCTGCGCCATGCGCAGCACCGGGTAGTCGCCGAAATTGCTCTGCTGGACGATGCCGTCCTTCAGCGTGATCTCGCCCATCAGGGCCGCGGACAGCCCGAACAGCACCGCCGACTCCATCTGCTGGGCCACGATATTCGGGTTGACCACGATGCCGCAGTCGATCGCGCACACCACCCGGTGCACGCGGATCGCGCCGTCTTCGACCGACACCTCGGCCACCTGCGCGACGATGCTGCCAAAGGACTGGTGCAGCGCGACGCCATGGGCCCGCCCGGCAGGTGCGGCCCCGGCGCGCGCCACGGCGGCGTCGAGCACTGCGCGGTGGCGCGGGTGGCGCCGCAGCAGGTCGCGCCGGTAGGCCACGGGGTCGCGCCCCGCCGCGTGCGCGACCTCGTCGATGAAGCTCTCCTTGAAGAAGGCATTGTGCGAATGCCCCACCGAGCGCCAGTAGCCGATCGGCACCGGGCTGTCCATCGTCACGTGGGCCACGCGCTGGTTCGCGATTTCGTACTGCATGTCGTACTCGCCCTCGGCGGTGGTCTTGTCCGGCCCCATGCCCGGCAGCCCCAGGTTGCGCGGGAAGTACTGGTGGCCGATCGCCCCGCTGGTGGACTTGTTGTCCCAGGCCAGGATGTTGCCCTGCTTGTCCAGGCGGGCGGAAAAGCGCGCCAGCGCGGCCGGGCGGTACACGTCGTGCGTCGTGTCATCCTCGCGCGTCCAGATCAGCTGCACCGGGAGGCCGCCGGCGGCCAGCGCCACCGCCACCGCCTGCTCGACCATGTCCACCTCCAGCCGGCGCCCGAATCCGCCCCCTAGCAGGAGCACCTCGATCTCGACGTCCTCGCGCGCCACGCCCGCCACCCGCGCCGCCGCTTCCACCGCAACGCTCGGCACCTGGGTCGAGGCCCACAGGCGAACGCGTCCTCCCTCGACCTGGGCGGTGCAGTTGACCGGTTCCAGCGCGGCGTGGGCCAGGAAGGGGGCGCGGTACTCCGCGCCCACGGTCATCGCCACCCCGGCCACGTCCTGCGTGCCGCGCTCGTGATAGACGTAGCCGCTCTCGGTGTCCAGCGTGCGGGCGAACCCGGCGAAGATCTCCTCCGTCGACAGGCGCCCCCACCTGCCCTCGTTCCAGGTCACGGGCAGGGCGCCGGCGGCCTGCCTGGCCTGCCACCAGCTGCGTGCCAGCACGGCCACGCCGGCCCCGGCGCCGGTGCGCTCGCCCAGCGCGTGGGAGATATCGACCACGTCGAGCACGCCCGGCATCGCGCGCACGGCCTTCGCGTCGAACGCGGCCACGGTGCCGCCGACCACGGGACTCATCTTCACGGCGGCGTAGATCATTCCGGGCGGGCGCGCATCGATGCCGAAGCGCGCGCTGCCGTCCACCTTGGCGCGGCTGTCCAGGCGCGCGACCGGCTTGCCGATCAGGCGGAACTGGTGCGGTGCCTTGAGCCGCACATCCGACGGATACAGGCGCTCGCCGCGCGCGGCCGGCCCGGCCAGCGCCGCGTACGCGAGGCGCCTGCCGTCGCGATGGATCACGAAACCGTCCTCGGTGCGGCAGTCGGCGGGGGCCGCGCCCCATTCCTGGGCGGCCGCGCGCACCAGCATCGCTCGCGCCACGGCGCCCGCCTCGCGCATCGGCAGCCAGGCGTCCTTCACACTGGTCGAGCCGCCGGTGAACATGATGCCCAGTTCGCGCCCGACCTTCGCCAGCAGCCAGCGCGCGCCCTGGTAGGCGCGGCCTTCGTCGTCCGGGTGGAATGGCAGCGTGTCGCCCAGCAGGGCAAGGTTGGCGTAGATCTTGTCGATCGGGGCCTGGGCCACGCGCACCCGCTCGAGCGGCAAGTCCAGTTCCTCGGCCACCAGCATCGGCAGCGCCGTGTGCACGCCCTGGCCCATCTCGCTGCGCGGCACGACCACCGATGCGCTGCCATCCGGGTGGATCGCCACCCAGCCGTTGAGCGCGACCGCGCCATCGGCGACCGGCAGCGGCTCGGAGGTGTACATGCGCTGGCGGGGCGGCTGCACGCCCCATCCGATCACGAGGGCACCGGTCGCCGCCAGTCCGCCAAGCAGGAACCGCCGGCGCGAACGCCTCCTGCGGTCCCCGGCCTCAGTTTCCGACGATTCCTGCCTGCTGTCTCTCATCTTGTCCTTGTCCCCATTGCGCCAGCAGGTCCGTCGGCGCCGCGGGGCGGCCGAACAGGTAACCCTGCGCGCGGTTGCAGCCGTGGCGCAGCAGGAACGCAGCCTGGCCATCGTCTTCCACCCCCTCGGCGATCACCGAGAGGTTCATGCTCTTGCCGAGCTGGATGATCGCGATCGCGATCGCCTCGTCGTTCGGGTCGGTCGAAATATCCTTGATGAAGCTGCGGTCGATCTTCAGCGTCTGCACCGGCAGCTGCTTGAGATAGGCCAGCGACGAGTAGCCGGTGCCGAAATCGTCGATCGCCAGCCCCACGCCGACCGCGTGCAGGTCCTCGATGAACTGGAGCGCGTCGCCCGTGTTCATGATCACCGATTCGGTCACTTCCAGCTGCAGCCGGGACGCTTCCAGCCCGGTCTCGCGCAGCACCGCCGCCACCATCGGGACGATGCCGCCCCGTTCGAGCTGGCGTGCGGAGACGTTCACCGCGATCTTCGGCACGAACAGTCCCGCCTGCTGCCAGCGCACCATCTGGCGGCAGGACTGTTCCAGCACCCACTTGCCCAGCTGCCCGATGAAACCGGTCTCCTCGGCCAGCGGGATGAAGCGGTCCGGCGCCACCTGGCCCAGCTCAGGATTATGCCACCTGACCAGCGCCTCGACCCCGATCAGGCGCCCGCTGTCGATCTCGACCTGGGGCTGGTAGACCAGCCGCAGCTCGTTCTTCTCGATCGCGCGGCGCAGCAGCGTCTCGATGCGCAGCCGCTCGACGGCCTCGCCCGTCATCGAGGGTGCGTAGAACTGGTAGCCGTTGCGCCCGCGCGCCTTGGCCTGGTACATCGCCACATCCGCGTTGCGCACCAGCATGTTCAGGTCCTGGGCGTCCTGGGGGAACAGGCTAATGCCCACGCTGCCCGTGACGAACAGCTCGTGACCGGCCACCAAGAACGGTCGCTCGAACAGTTCGACCAGCTTGTCGGCCACATTGCGCGCGCTGGCCGCGCCGGCAACGTCCTCGAGCAGGACGATGAATTCGTCACCGCCCAGCCGTGCCAGCGTGTCGCCCTCGCGCAGGCGGTCCGCGAGCGCGCCGGCCACCTGCTTGAGTAACTCGTCGCCCACGTGGTGGCCGAGCGTGTCGTTCACGTTCTTGAAGCGGTCCAGGTCGATGAACAGCACCGCCAGCTGGCCGTCCACGCGCGCGGCGCGCGCCATCGCGTGCTGCAGCCTGTCCTGGAACAGCAGCCGGTTCGGCAGCGCCGTGAGCGGGTCGTGGTGCGCCAGGTGGTCAAGCTTGTCCTGCGCCTCCTTCATCTTGGTGATGTCGCTGAACACGCCCACGTAGTGGGTGACCGCGCCGCTGTCGTCGCGCACGGCCGACACGGTGAGCCACTCCAGGTACACTTCGCCGTTCTTGCGGGTGTTCCAGATTTCGCCGCGCCAGAAACCGGTCTCCGACAGGTCGCGCCAGAGCGCTTGATAGAAGGCTTCGTCATGGCGCGTGGAGCGCGTCAGGCTCGAGTGCTGGCCGATCGCCTCGCTCCCGGTATAGCCCGTGATCTGGGTGAAGGCAGGGTTGGTGGCCATGATCATGCCGTCCGCGTCCACCACCATCACCCCGTCGGCGATGTGTTCGAGCACCGTGGCCGACAGGCGCAGCTTCTCCTCGGCCAGCTTGCGCTCGGTGATGTCGGCGAACACCCAGATGCTGCCGTCGTCGGGTCGCTGCGCGTCGAGCGCGCTGCCACTGACCAGGCACCAGATCAGGCTGCCGTCGCGGCGCCGGAACTGGCGCTCGTGGGCCGTGTCCTCGCCCTGCCCCAGCTGGGCATAGTGCACCATGCCCGCCTCCTCGAAGGCCTGCGGGTCTGTGTAGAGCAGGCTGGTGGAGGAGCCGACCAGGTCCGCCTCCCGGTAGCCGAACAGTTCGGCGCAGCGCCGGTTGACGGAGACGACCCGGCGTTCGCGCACGAAGGCCACGCCGAACATCACGTTCTCCAGGATCGCGCCCTGCTCGGCGAGCAGGGCCTCGATCCGCATCTCGTCGTGCTTGCGTTCGCTGATGTCGGAGATGATGCCGTCGACGCAGAATGCCTGGCTGCCCGGCTGCCCCATCGGCTGCCCGCTCTCGAGCACCCAGCGTTCGACGCCGCTGGCATCGACGATACGGTATTCCAGCTCGTAGCGCCGGCCGGCCAGGATCGCGTCGCGGGCCTGGCGCCGGTGCTCGCGCCGGTCTTCGGGATGAATGATGTCGCCCCACATGTCGGTGCTGGCGCACATGAAGTACGCGGGCGGGTAGCCGGAGATGTCCTCGATCGCGTCGCTCACGAAGTCCACCGGGCCGCCCGGGCGCGCACGGAACACCGCCCCGGGCACCTGGGTGACGATGGTGCGGAACTGTTCCTCGCGGCGGTTGATGTCGGCGAACAGGTCGCGGATCGCCACCCGCATGCGCTCCATCTGCGCGCCCAGTTGCCCGAACTCGTCGGCCCTGGCCAGCGACAGCGGGGTGTCGAAGTCGCCGCGCGAGAGGCGGTCGGAAAACCCTGTCAGGGTGCGCAGCGGCAACAACAGGCGGCGCTTGAAGAACAGGCCGATCGCCAGCAGCGAGACCGCGATCTGCACCGCCAGCACGAGCGCGTAATTGGCCTGCTTGGCACGCAGTTCCTGGCGGCTGCGGTGATCGTCCATCTCCACCACCACCCGTCCGATATGCGTGCCTTCCACGATGACGGCGCGTTCCGCGCGGAACAGCCGCCCGGTCGGCCGGGCGGCCGCGTGCATGTCGATGAAGCCTGCATCCAGGTGCCCGCGCACCTCGACCCGGAGCACGGACGGGTCGCGCATGACCGACTCGACCAGCGAGCGCGCCGAATGCACGTTGATGTTCCAGAGCGGTTCCTGCATGCCCAGCGCGAGGATCTCGACATTCCGCTGCAGCGCATCGTGCAGCGCGGCGGCGGCGGCCTCGCGCTCGTGCACCCCGACCAGCAGGTAGCCGCCGACGATCGCGGGAATGGCCAGGCCGCCGAACAGCACCAGCAGCAGCGCGCCATAGAGCGACCTGCCGTAGAGCCTGCGCAGCCGGGAGGGTAGTTCGCGGTAGTCGATGGCGGGCATGGGCGGGCGGCGGCTCTGGTCGGATAGCTAACGCCTGGAATTATGCACGGGATTGTTGCTAAAAGTCACCAAATAGTGAACAGGTGCAGCGCGCGCGACACGCCGGGCGCATCGCCGCGGGGCGGGACGCGGCCGGGAACCCGTCCCGCGCTCAGGAATTCCGACGCGGATAGCCCTGGGCCAGGATCCGCTGCCACACGAGCTCCTTCTCCTCCTCGTTCATGCTGACCCAGTGGGCGACCTCGACCACGGTTCGCCCGCACCCGCGGCAGATTTCGTCGAAGGTGGTCGAGCACACGGCCACACAGGGCGTGTCGGGACGCGCGGCCGGCGCATCCGGCCGCGGTTCCAGCCCTTCCGGCGCTCCCATCGCCTCAGCGCGCCGGGCCGACATCGAGCCGATCCCAGCCTTCGTGTCCGAGCTTTTCCATCGTCTCGATGTTCTTCTCGAAAATGTCGGCCGCGTCCGGGAAGGCCTCGACCGCGCGCGCGATGCTGTCCTCGCGCAGCAGGTGCAGGATCGGGTACGGCGCCCGGTTGGTGTAGTTCGAGATGTCGTTGACGTCGGTATCGGCGAACTGGTACTGCGGATGGAAACTGGCCACCTGCAGCTCGCCGTCCAGGTGCATGTCTTCCACCGCCGCGTCGGCCACGTCCAGGAATTCGTTGTAGTCCTCGAAGTCGTTCAGGACGAAGGGATGGATCAGCAGCGTCGTGTCGATTTGCTCGGCCGGGGTATCGGACAGGGTCTGCAGCTCGTCCATCAGCGTTTCGAGCAGGGCTTCCGGCGTGGTGGCTGGCGACACCACGTAGCGCACCTGTTCTTTCACGAATACCGATTTGGCGAACGGACACAGGTTCAGGCCGATGACGGCCCGCTCCAGCCAGCGGCGGGTCGCGGCGACGATGGCGTCGTCGTCCGCATTCAGGTCGGGGGTGCTCATGCTAGGTCTTTCGATAACGGATACGCGCGTGGCGAAACCCGGATTGTACGCATATCTTGCGTGCGCTCATAGTTTGCCAACTGAGCGATAGTAACGTACTCATGCGTAGTGGCGAACGCGGCAGCGCGCCCGGCAGGCACAAGTTGTTGACAAAAATGGTAGCCAAGAATTTTTGTAACGAAAGTGACTTATTTCTTGACGGACTTATTTGCATCTCCTTACACTTCCTGCTCAACCGGACAGCGGTTCCCGCACCAGACAACTGGAAAAGCCATGCACGATACGACCCGCACCCCTACCGCGCTGGCGGCACTGATCCTCCTGGCCGCGCCTTCGTTTGCTTACGCGATCGACAACGTCCAGCCGCAAACGGTCCAGGCCGGCAGCGCGTTGGCGGGACGCCCCGCCCTGCCCCAGTCGCTGGCTCCGCTCAAGGCCGACCTGCTCAAGGATGAAGAATACCGCGAGACCAACCTGTGGGGCCGCATCCGCAGTGGCTATGCGATTCCCGACATCAACAACGAACTGGTCGGGCGCCACGCCAAGTGGTACGCCGCCCGCCCGGACTATCTCGACCGCATCTCCGGCCGCGCATCGCTCTACCTCTACCATGTGGTGCAGGAACTGGAAAAGCGCGGCATGCCGACCGAACTGGCCCTGCTGCCGGTGATCGAATCGGCCTTCAACCCGCAGGCCCTGTCGACCGCCAAGGCGGTGGGCATCTGGCAATTCATGCCGGCGACGGGACGCGACTTCAATCTGAAGCAGAACATGTTCAAGGACGAGCGCCAGGGCGTGATCGCCTCGACCGACGCCGCCCTGACCTACCTGCAGCGCCTGTACACCATGTTCGGCGACTGGCAACTGGCGCTGGCCGCCTACAACTGGGGCGAAGGCAATGTTCAGCGCGCCATCCAGAAGAACGAAGCGCTGGGCAAGCGCACCGATTTCGAGAGCCTGGCCGAACTGATGCCGGCCGAGACGCGCAACTACGTCCCCAAGCTCCAGGCCGTGAAGAACATCGTCGCCAATCCCGCCCAGTTCGGCGTGGCGCTGCCGGCGATCGAGAACCAGCCGTATTTCACGGCGATCGACAAGACGAGCGACATCGACATCGCCATCGCCGCGCAACTGGCGGAGATGTCGCTGGACGAGTTCAAGGCGCTCAACCCGCAGTTCAAGAAACCGGTGATCATCGGCGGCGAGCGCACCAAGATCCTGCTGCCCAAGGAAAACGCGGAGAAATTCCACGTGAACCTTGCGCAATGGGGCCAGTCGTTGTCGAACTGGACCACGCACAAGATCACCAGCGCCAGGGTGAGCGTCGCCTCGCTGGCCAAGAAGTTCGGCACCACGCCCGAAGTCATCCGCCAGGCGAACAACATCCCCGCCAGGAGCCGCCTGAAGGCCGGCTCGACCATCCTGGTGCCGAAGACCGCGAAGATGGCGCACGCCGACATCGCCGAGAACATCGTCGAGAACGCGGTGGTCCGGTTCGAGGCCGAACGCGGCGGCAAGCGCAAGATCAAGGCGAGCAAGCGCTACAAGTCCCGCTCGGCGGCCGCCCCGGCCAAGGGCAAGGGCCGGGTGGCGCGCAGCGGCGAACGCAAGCGCCGCTGAGCCGGACAGGCCTGGGAGGGCGGCGCACGCCACGTGCGCCGCCGTGCACGCTTTCCCAAACTGCTGTATAGTTCCGTTTGTGCGCTGCAAAACGCCGCGAAACATTCCGCGATCCTGTCGCGTATGGCGGCGTCCAGGCAGTACAACTAGCAGCTTCGCAACCCGAGGTATCCGAAGATACCCTTCCATAAAGCCCTCCCGCCCTGTGTGTCGCACCTGACACCGTCCCGGCGCAAAGCTTTTGTGCCGAAATTTCTTTCATTTCTGAGTCATTTCGTTGTGTTGGTTCGCGTTGCTATTTTGCGCTCGCAGCAATGCATCGAGCGCCGGTTATTTGAAAGAGTAGAAAACAATGAGTTTTGAAGCACTAGGCTTACACACGTCCCTCGTCCAGGCAGTCGCCGAAGCCGGCTACACCAAGCCGACCCCGGTGCAGGAGCAGGCCATCCCTGCCGGCATCAACGGGCGCGACCTGCTGGTGTCCTCGCAAACCGGTTCGGGCAAGACCGCGGCATTCATGCTGCCGGCCCTGCACAAGCTGGCCGGCCTGGACCACGGCGCCCCGGCACGCACCCCTGCGCAGGAGGCGCAATCGGCCCGTGCGCGCGGCGAGCGCGTCCGTTTCAAGGCGGCCCAACCGAAGATGCTGGTCCTGACCCCGACCCGCGAACTGGCCCTGCAGGTGACCACCGCCACCGACCAGTACACGACCCACATCCGTCGCATCCGCACGGTGTCGATCCTGGGTGGCATGCCCTACCCGAAGCAGATGCAACTGCTGGCCAAGAATCCGGAGATCCTGGTCGCGACCCCGGGCCGCCTGATCGACCACATGGAGTCGGGCAAGATCGACTTCTCGCAACTCGAGATCCTCGTGCTGGACGAAGCGGACCGCATGCTGGACATGGGCTTCATCGATGACATCGAGAAGATCGTTGCCGCGACCCCGTCCACGCGCCAGACCATGCTGTTCTCGGCCACGCTCGACGGCGTGGTGGGCAACATGGCCCGCCGCATCACGACCGACCCGATGGTGATCCAGATCGCCTCGGCGGCGCAGCGTCACGAGAACATCGTCCAGCGCGTGCACTTCGTGGACGACCTGTCGCACAAGAACCGCCTGCTCGACCACCTGCTGCGCGATGAAACGCTCGACCAGGCCGTGGTGTTCACCGCGACCAAGCGCGACGCCGACATGATCGCCGACCGCCTGAACATCGCCGGTTTCTCGGCGGCCGCGCTGCACGGCGACATGCACCAGGGCGCGCGCAACCGCACGCTGGACGGCCTGCGCCGTGGGCGCGTCAAGGTGCTGGTCGCGACCGACGTCGCCGCGCGCGGCATCGACGTGCCGAACATCACCCACGTGGTGAACTACGACCTGCCGAAGTTCCCGGAGGACTACGTACACCGTATCGGCCGCACCGGCCGCGCGGGCCGCAACGGCGTCGCGATCTCGCTGGTCAACCACGCCGAAGGCATGAACGTGCGCCGCATCGAGCGTTTCACCAAACAGTCGATCCCGGTGGACGTGGTGGAAGGTTACGAACCGAAGCGCAGCGCCGCGCCGCGCTCGGCCCCGCGTGCCGGTGGCTGGAAGCCGGGCGACGGCCGCTCGCCGGCCGCCAAGCCGGGCCAGCGCAGCTTCGCCA
>FWWL01009755.1_pt1 | contig 11433 bp, 13 predicted proteins | sample 2228331 | NCBI WGS metagenome assembly FWWL01 (sample SAMEA103939775, study PRJEB20133) | metagenome
GAAGCGCAGCGAAGGGTACGGTCGCCCGGCGCGTAGCGCCCTACAGGGGCGGTTTTAACCGCTAGCTGATGAGTCAAGGTAGGTAGTTACGAAAAGTCTAAGAAGACAACTCTAGACGATGGACAAATCACCAGGCACGGTGATTCGGTTGATTGCATGAAGCCCGGATGGGGAGGGTGGCTTATGAAGTTAAAGACTATCGCAGAGGTCGTGCAGGGGCAGATTGTTTACAATCCCACCTTTGATTTGGAGATCGAAGAGGCTTTTGCCTCGGATTTGATGAGTGATGTACTGGCGCTGGCCAATCCCGACATGCTGTTGATCACCGGCCTGATTAACATGCAGGCCGTGCGCACCGCGGAGATGGCGGACCTGCCGGCGATTCTCTTCGTGCGCGGCAAACATCCCACCGAGGAGATGCTCGCTTTGGCGCGCGATGCCGGTATCGCTATCCTGATCTCGCCGTATACCATGTACGAGACCTGCGGCCTTCTCTACCAGGCAGGCTTGCAGGGTAAGGGGAAAGTTGCGCTTGTTGAACGGAAATGAAAGATAGCCTGGATTTGCTGGCCCGTCTGGGGCCTGGCGTATCGCTCTCCAAAATCCACGAGCTGATCCGCGAGACGCAAGTCGAACAGGTCATGACCTCGCCGGTCTATACCGTCAGCTCAACGGATACCATGGAGGCGGTACGCGACTCGATGCGTGAACACCGCATCTCCGGCCTGCCGGTCGTGGATAACGATGAGTTGGTCGGGCTGGTGAGCACGGCAGACCTGATCCGCGCCCTGGAAGAGGGACAGATCAAGGCGTCCGTCGCCGCTTACATGACGCGGGACCTGGTATGCGCCCGGACCGATGAGCCTATCCTGGAGGCCCTGCGCCGTGCGGAAAAGACCGGTGTGGGGCGCATGCCGGTTGTTGATCCACAGGGCAAGCTGCGCGGCGTGCTTACTCGCGGTGACATCGTCACCGGTTTGCTGCACGCGCTGCAAAAGGCCTACAGTGAGTTTGAACAACAGCGCCGGCCTCATTACTTCTTCGAGGCCCTCGAATCGGATGAAACAAGCCTGATTTTGCGCTATCGGGTGCGTTTTGGGGATTTTACCCACGGCGGGCACGCCTCGGCGCGCATCAAGCAGGCGCTGCTGCGCATCGGCGCCTCGGCCAAGTTTGCCCGGCGCGTGGCGATTGCCACCTACGAGGCCGAAATCAACCTGATCATCCACACCACCGACGGCGGCCATATTATCGCAGAGCTTCATCCTGACTATATTACCGTGGTCGCTCACGATAGCGGCCCTGGCATTCCAGATGTGGAACTGGCGCGCCAGCCGGGCTATTCTACCGCCTCCGAACTGGCGCGTGAGATGGGGTTCGGCGCGGGCATGGGATTGCCCAACATTGAGCGCTGTGCCGACGAGGTGAACATTTGGTCGGCGGTCGGGGTGGGTACGCGCCTGGAAATGACCTTCTATGTACCCCCCGAAGAAGTCCAACATTAAAAACTGCTTCTGTGCAGGAGGTCAAGTGGTGAAAGTACGTGATGTTTTGGCGGCAACCGGTTGGGAACTGCTGACAAATCCGGCCCCCGCGCTGGACGGTGAGGTTAATGGCGGATATGTGGCCGATTTGCTCAGTTGCGTGATGGCGGGGGCCCAGCCCGAACAGCTCTGGTTTACACTTCAGACGCACAGCAACATTGTGGCGGTCGCCTCCCTGACCAGTGTGGCGGCGGTAGTGATCTGTGAGGGCGCGGTTGTGGCGGCGGATACCATTCAAAAAGCCAACGAACAGGGCGTGGTGTTGTTGCGTAGCCCCCAACCCGTTTACGAGAGTGTTAAACAGGTGGTGGCCCTGGGCCTGTAGCCATGCGCCTGCTCAAGGCCGATTTGCACCTTCACACTGTGCTTTCAGCTTGCGCTGAAGTAGAAATGCTTCCGCCGCTGATCGTGGATGTGGCGCTGCAACGCGGGCTGGACATCATCGCCGTCACCGACCACAACGCCACCGGCAATGTCGCCGCGCTGAGGGAAGCGGCCAGAGGCACGGGCCTTCACGTCCTGCCGGGCATGGAGTTGCAGACGCGCGAAGAAGTGGACGTGGTATGCCTGTTCGATACGCTGGAGCAAGCCCTGGCCTGGCAAGCGGTAGTGGATGAGGCTTTGCCGTCCCTATCCAACGACGTGGAGCACTTTGGGCCACAGTACCTGGTGGATGCCGCGGGCGATTTTGTGGCCGAAGACGAACGCATGCGCCAGATCCCCACGCGGCTTGGCCTGGAGGAGGCCGTGGCAGCGGTCCACGAGCTGGGCGGCCTGGCCATCCCCGCTCACATTGACCGGCGCGTCAAGGGCCTGATGAGCGTGCTGGGCCTGTGGCCGCCCGGACTGCCCGCCCTGGCGGCGGAAGTGTCGCCCAATCTGCGCCCATCCCAGGCGCGCAAGCGTTACCCCTCTTTACCTGTGGATGTGGCTTTAATCACGGCGTCGGATGCGCATTACCTGGATGGGATCGCGCAGGTGGTGACCGAATTTACCATCGCTGCCGTGACCATCGCTGAACTCCGCCTGGCTTTGCGGCAGACGGACGGGCGCGGCTTTCGCGTGCCTTAGTCGTGATTTGGCGCGCTGCTCTGACGCCAGGAGGCTAATCTATGAAAAGCAGGCTCCTTGTTGGTTTGTTGTTGCTTTCGATGTTAGCTTGCGCCTTGATCAAACCGAGCCCGACGGCAGGACCGGCCACGCCGACAGCCTCTCCCGCCGCCAGCGCGGAGCCGGCGGCCAGCGCGACGACAGATAGCACGCCCGATGTTTCCCCCAGCGCGACGCCTGCCGCCTCACCCTCCCCTGAGGTGACGCCATCGTCCTCCCCAACCGTCCAGGTGCCGGAAGATAGCATCCGGGTTCAGTTTGCTGCTAACGCCACCGCCTGGAGCACGGAGGACGTGCTCCAGCGCAACCAGATGAAAACCTACCTGGTCAGGGCCATGCAGGATCAATTGATGACCGTGGCCGTTTCATCCCCCCTGGAGCAAGTCTATATCACCATCGTCGGCCTGGAGGATGGGGCCCCTCTGGTGCGCGCGCAGATGGGCGCGACGGGATGGAGCGGTAAACTGCCGCGCACGCAGGATTACGCTATCACCCTCTCCACGGAGCATGGCGCCCCGGCCCGCTATACCTTGCAGATCATCATCCCGCGTCGCCTGAGCCTGGACGCGCAGCGCACCAGTGTCGAACATCAGGGGCACCTGGAACCTTTCAGCTTCTGCGAGTACATCCTGGAGGTCCCGGCTGGCCAGCTCCTCATGGTGGATGTGCTCTCCCAACAGTTGGTTGGCCTGAGCATTGTGGGACACGAGGACGGCAACCCCTACAAGCGCGTGGTTTCGGAGGAGCCGTTCTGGAGCGGCTTTGTGCCCCTGACGCAGGATTACCTCATCAACGTGGTCACCGCGGACGCCGCGGCGGATTACACCCTGCGCGTGACCCTGCCGCGCGAGATTCGCTTTGCCAGTGGCGCCGTATCCAGCGAGCTGAAGGCGACCTTGCCGCCGCTCGATGTGCACACCTACGTCCTGGCGGTCAGCGCCGGGCAGAAGATGGAGGTCGAGCTGGAGCCCAACGCCACCGCTCACCTGGAGATTTACGGCTACGAGGATGGGCAGCCCCTGCTCCGCGCTGACCTGGGGCAGACGCGCTGGGAGGGCCTGTTGCCCGCCACCCAGCACTACATCATAAAAGTCATATCCCGTCACGATCAGCAGCTTACATACAAGCTCGAAGTGTCTATCAAATAGCCTGTCACCACAGGCCATGCTGAAGGGACGTTTAAATTTTGCGTTTTAGAGAAAGGAGCAGCTATGACCGATAACAAACCCAAATACGTCATTCTCTTAGGGCCGCCCGCTTCGGGCAAGGGCACGCAGGCAGCGCGTATCCGCGAGACCCTGGGCATCCCCCACGTCGCCAGCGGTGACCTGTTCCGCGAGAATCTGAAAAACGCCACCCTCTTGGGGATGGAAGCCAAAGCCTACATGGATCGCGGCGAACTCGTGCCCGACGACATCACCATCCGCATGGTGATGGATCGCCTATCGCGCCCGGATTGCGCCGTCGGCGCCCTGCTGGACGGCTTCCCGCGCACCATCCCGCAGGCCGAGGCCCTGCAAAAGGCCCTGGCCGACAAGGGCCTGGGCATCAACCTGGTGGTCAACATTGTGGTGCCGGATGAGGTGTTGGTGGAGCGTGTGACCGGGCGCCGGCTTTGCCGTACCTGCGGCGCTTCGTATCACATCAAATTCAACCCGCCCAGGGTCGAGGGCGTCTGTGACCTGGACGGCGGTGAGCTGTATCAGCGCGACGACGACAAACCGGAAACCGTCCGCAAACGCCTGGAGGTGTACTGGAAGCAGACCAGTCCCCTCATTGACTACTACCGCGCGCAGGGTGTTCTGGTGGACATTGACGGCAATCGCCCGATTCCGGAGGTCGAAGCCGCGTTGACCGCGGCGCTGGCGCAGGTGTAAGGCCGCATCCAGGGGAGGGGCGCCATGCTAGAGAAAGTAGACCTCACCCGGAAGCTGAGCAAGGCCGAGTACAAAGCGCGCATGCCGCGCTTGCAGACCCGGCTTTACGACCTGCAAAAAGCCTGCTGGGACGCCCTCATCCCCACCATCATCCTCTTTGAGGGTTGGGACGCAGCGGGTAAGGGGACCACCATCAACCTCCTTACCCGCCGCCTGGACCCACGCGGCTTTAAGCTGTACGCCATCCAGGGGGCGCGCACCTACGAGCGCCACATGCCCTGGCTGTGGCGCTTCTGGCTCAAGGTGCCCAACTACGGACAGATCGCCATCTTCGACCGGAGCTGGTACGGGCGCGTCATCGTGGAGCGCGTCGAGGGCTTCACGCCGGAGGAAGAATGGCGCAAGGGGTACCAGGACATCCTGGACTTTGAGCGCACCCTGGCCGATGATGGCTACATCATCATCAAGTTTTTCCTTCACATCAGCAAAGAAGAACAGTACCGGCGCTTTAAGAAGCTGGAAAAGGACCCGTTGGAAAGCTGGCATGTCCAGCCCGAAGACTGGGAACACCACCGCAAATACCACGAGTACCTGCTGGCCATCGAGGAGGCCCTGGCGCGCACCGAGACCGAGTGGGCACCCTGGACCATCGTGGAAGCGACCGACCGTTACTGGTGCCGCGTCAAAGTCTTCGAGACGATCATCGCGCGCATGGAGCAGGCCTTAAGCGCACGTGGTAAGCCACTCCCTCCAGAAGCGCCTGTGCAGGAGGACAATGGCGAAGACCCCGCCGCGGAGGAGGTGCACGATGCTGGAAACGATTGACCTCAGCAAGCGGCTTGAGCCGGATGTGTACAAGCGGGAACTGGTCCGCTACCAGCTCCAACTGCGTGAGCTGGCGTACCAGCTCTACGTGCAGAAACGCACCCTGGTAGTGGTTTACGAAGGCTGGGATGCGGCGGGCAAAGGCGGCAACATCAAGCGCGTGACCGAGCGCCTCGATCCGCGCGGCTACGAGGTGCTGCCCATCGCCGCCCCGCAGGGCGAGGACCGCACGCATCACTACCTGTGGCGCTTTTGGCGGCGCCTCGTTCCCCCTGAAGAAAAGCAAGTGCTCATCTTCGACCGGAGCTGGTACGGGCGCGTCATGGTGGAGCGCATCGAAGGCTTCTGCTCCGAAGCGGCCTGGCGGCGCGCCTATCGCGAAATCAACGAATTCGAGCGCCAGCTCATTGACCACGGCATGTTCCTGGTCAAATTCTGGATCCACATCAGCAAAGATGAGCAGTACCGCCGCTTCATGGAGCGGCAAAATGACCCCTACCGGGCCTGGAAGCTCACCGATGAGGACTGGCGCAACCGCGCCAAGTGGGAAGCCTACGAGGAAGCCGTTGAGGAAATGTTGCTCAAGACCAGCACCGTCTACGCCCCCTGGACCATCATCGAGGGCAACGATAAGCTCTACGCGCGCGTGCGCACCCTTCAGGTCCTGGTCGAAACCCTCAGTAAGGGCCTCCAGTACGAGCCGCGTCCCATCATCGAAGAGGGCGGTGAGCAAAAAGACAAGAAGGACGGCAAAAAGAAGAAAAAAAAGTAACGCACCGTCCTACCCCCCTCGCGGTGGCGGAGCGCTTCCGATGCGGAGGCGCTCCGTTTGCATCCTGCCTGGCGAACAGGCGTAACTTTTTGAGCTTGTCAGCGTCGTAAATCATGTGAAGCAACAGGACCTGCTCAGCCGCATCCAGCGCTGGGAGCTGGACGCTTTGGCCGAGGCGTACGACACCTACGCCCCGGCGCTCTATCGCTACGCCTGGCGGCAACTGGGGGATGTGGCGCAGGCGGAGGACATTGTCAGCGAGACCTTTCAGCGCCTGCTGACCGCGCTCAAGCACGGGCAGGGCCCGCAGGACAACCTGCAAGCCTGGCTTTATCGGGTGGCGCACAACCTGATCACGGACTATTACCGCCGGCAACCTGCCCTTCCCATGGACCCTGTGGACGAGGATGCGCCGCTCCCGGCCCCCGACGATTGCGCGGCGCAAGCCCTGCAGCGCGTCGAGGCGGCGCGCGTGCGCCAGGCCCTGCAGCGGCTTACCCCGCTCCAGCGCCAGGTCATTGTCCTGCGCTTCCTGGAGGGCTGGGACCTGGCCTCGGTCGCCCAGGCCATCGAACGGGAGGTCAACGCGGTCAAAGCGTTACAGCATCGGGCCATTGCCGCGTTGCGTACTTTTTTGGAGGATGAAAATGAAGCCTGAAGTCGAGCAGGATCTGCCGGAAAGCGTGGCGCGCGCGTTAGGCGCGCTCAGGGACGCACCGCCGCCGGACGCGGCGCGTTGGGCCGCACACCGCGCGGCTTTTCTGGAGCGCGCGCAAGCCATGCGCCCTGCCCCCGTAACCTTTGCCTCGTCTGCGCGTCATAAAGAGCAAGAATCGCCCATAGGGTGGTTCAAACGCTTGTTCGCAAAGGAGGCAAATCCGATGGTCGCAGCTTTGAAGCTCATGTTGATCTTTTCGCTCATGTTCGGCGCTTCCGCGGGGACGGTGAACGCCGCGCAGGGCGCGTTGCCTGGCGATGCGCTCTACCCGGTCAAGCTGGGATGGGAACAGGCCCAGCTCAACCTCGCCAGTCAGCCAGAGGCCAGGTTTGAGCGCTTGCTAACCATGGCCCAGACGCGCCTGCAGGAAATGCAGCGCCTGGTCGAAAACGGGGAGGAGGTTCCCCTGACCCTGGCCGAGCGCTATCAGCTCCACCTGCGCGTGGCGGAACAGCTCGCGGAAACTTGCGATCCGGCCCTGCGCGCGCAACTGATGGAGCGTCTGCAGACGCGCCTGATGGAGCACGAGCAAACCATGACGCAACTGGCCGAGCGGGTCCAGACGCGCGCCCAATCGCAGGTGGCCTTGCAGCAGATGCTCCAAACCCAGGAGGCGGTGCGTATGCGCCTGCGCCAGCAGTGGGAAGACGGGACCCCTGGTCAGCAAGGCCCTGGTCCCAACCCGATCGGCACGCCGCAAGGTCCCGGTGGCCCCGGCCCCAATCCGACCGGCACGCCGCAAGGTCCCGGTGGCCCTGGCCCCAACCCGACCGGCACGCCGCAAGGCCCTGGCGGTCCGGGGCATGGGCGCCCCTGAATCTGGCCCCTGAAGCACAAGGCCCCCGCATCAAGCGGGGGCCTTGTCATGGCGGGTCCCTGTCAACAGCCCCTGAGGGCTTTACGTGCCCTCGTGCCAGCTTTCCAGGTAGCGGCGCTGCTCTTCGGTCAGTACGTCAATCTTGACCCCCATCGCCTCCAGCTTGAGCGCGGCAATGGCCTGGTCAATTTCCTCCGGCACGGAGTAGACGGTTTTTTCGAGCTTGTCGGCGTTGCGCAGCATGTACTCCGCGCTGAGCGCCTGGTTGGCGAAAGACATGTCCATCACGGCGCTGGGATGGCCCTCGGCGGCGGCCAGGTTGACCAGGCGCCCCTCGGCCAGCACGTAGATGCGGCGCCCGTCGGCCAGGGTGTACTCCTCCACGAAGGGGCGCACGCGGCGCGGCGGGGCTACGGCCAGCTCGCCCAACGCGGGCAGGTTCAGCTCCACGTTGAAGTGCCCGGAGTTGCACACGATAGCGCCGTCCTTCATCACCTTAAAGTGATGGCGATCCACCACGTTTTTGTTGCCGGTGGAGGTGACGAAGATGTCGCCCTGCGGCGCGGCCTCGAGCATGGGCATGACGCGGTAGCCATCCATGACGGCCTCCAGCGCCTTGAGCGGGTCAATCTCGGTGACGATGACGTTGGCGCCCAGGCCCTTGGCGCGCATGGCGATGCCGCGGCTGCACCAGCCGTAGCCCGCCACGACCACCGTCTTGCCCGCCACGAGCACGTTGGTCGCGCGGATGATGCCATCCATGGTGGACTGGCCCGTGCCGTAGCGGTTATCGAACAGGTGCTTGGTGAGCGCGTCGTTGACGGCGATGATGGGGTAGGCCAGCGCGCCCTCTTTGGCCATGGCGCGCAGGCGGATCACGCCCGTCGTTGTCTCTTCCGTGCCGCCGATGACGCCGGGGAGCACCTCGCGGCGCTTGTCGTGCAGCACGCTCACCAGGTCGGCGCCGTCATCCATCGTCAGGTGCGGCTTGTGATCCAGGGCGGCGTGAATGTGCTCATAGTAGGTCTCGTTGTCCTCACCCTTGATGGCGTAGACGGGGATTTCGTTGTAGGTGACCAGGGCTGCGGCCACATCGTCCTGGGTGCTGAGCGGGTTGCTGGCGATGAGCACAATGTCCGCACCGCCGGCCTGCAGGGTGCGCACCAGGTTGGCCGTCTCGGTGGTCACGTGCAGACAGGCCGACATGCGCACGCCCTTGAGCGGCTGTTCCGCGGCGAAGCGCTCGCGGATGGCGCGCAGCACGGGCATTTCGCGCTCGGCCCACTCGATGCGCAGACGCCCACCGGGGGCTAGATTGAGATCTTTGACGTGAAACTTCATGGTATGCTCCTTGAATTGGAATCTAAAAAGTGATGTGGGTTACATGGCCTCAAAGCGCCATCGCCTGGGTAAAGGCATCTTCACCGAAGTGTGCGCGATAGCGCGCCACAAACGCTTCAAGGGTGTAATGGTGGGATTGTGGCCCCATCTGCTCCAGGACGTAGGTCGCAGCGAGCGCGCCGATGCGTCCGCACACCTCCCACGGCAGGCCCAGGCTCAGGCCCTTGAGCAGGCCCGCGCGGTATGCATCTCCAACGCCGGTGGGATCCTCAATGCGTGCCGGTGGCACAATGGGGATTTGGATGGGGTCTTCTTCGGCCCAGATGAAGGACCCCTCTGGCCCCTGGGTCACGATGAGGGCGCGTTTGACGGCAGCGCGGATGTCTTCCGCGCGCATGCCGGTTTTTTCCTTGATGAGCTCGAACTCGTAGTCATTGACGATGAGCATGTCCGCACCCTCGAAGCCCTGGCGCAGCGTCTTCCCGTCCACCCGCGCCACCTGCTGGCTGGGGTCGTACAGGTAGGGGATGCCCAGCGCTTTGCACTCCTCGACGTAGCGCTCCATGGCGACGGGATCGTTGGGGGAGATGACCGCCATATCCACCGGTTGCGGCACGTCGTGGAAAGAGAGCTCACGGGCGCGCAGCATGGCCCCCGCGTAGAACGTGGCGATCTGGTTCTGGTCCAGGTCGGTGTTGACGAAGAAGGACGCGGTGAACTCGCCCGGCACGGCGCGGATGAGGCTGGTATCCACGCCACAGCTTTCCAGCCAGGCGCGGTATTCCGCGAAGTCCTCGCCCACCGTTCCCATCACGCGCGGACGCTCACCCAACAGGGCCAGGGTATAGGCGATGTTGGGCGCGCACCCACCGCGCTGCTTTTTCATCGTGTCCACCAGGAAGCTGACGCTGATTTTCTGCAAGCGATCCGGGCGGATGTGATCCAGAAAATGTCCCGGAAAGGACATGATGTAATCAAAGGCAATCGAACCTGTGATAATGATATCCATCTTTCTGTCCTCAAGCATAAAATGAGCCGTGCCCACGCGGGAACGGCCCTGACGGGCTAAATTTACCATAGATTAGGAGATTGTCCACCGGCTCCGTGCGCCATGCATCCGATGGGGCGCAGCAACGTTGCGCCCCTACCCACGGTGTGGTTCCTGTGGATAACTGCCGTGAAACTTGTGGAAAACACCAGGGGGACCTGTTGATAAGTGGCGTTCTGGTGTGGAAAAGGTGTGGGCTGAAGCATCAGCTTCCACACCACGGCAGTGGCCTGCGTTCCAGCTTTGCGAAGAAGGCTTTTCCCCGCAGAAGATGTGTGAACGCAGGGATCCCACAAGGGTTTTGTAGAGACTTCAGGCGCTGTCCTAAGCCCGCCTGCTTATGGGGAATTGACCTGAATGGATCGCGCAAACGCTTTGATAAGCCCCAGTTGATACGTGGTTTCTTCGTCTGCGCGGCCATCAATCACAGCGCGGGCGATCCGTTGGGCCAGCTCATCGAAGCGATTCCTGGCGTCTGCATCAGTGCAGGCGGCATAGTCCAGGTTTACCCCGCCTAACGGTTCAAAGAGCTGATCCTCCAATTTGACGGATAGAAACTGTGTTGTAAATAACAGCCCCTGAACTTTGCGTTCTGCGGATAAGTTGACTCCTACCTGCACTACGGGATGATAGATGATGCCGGCGTAGGGTTCACAAACCGATTGTGAATCGGGAAAATACATGGCCAGAGCCACGTTTAGCCCTATGGCCTCGCAATCAATGGCTCCCCTGCTTGTAAACCAACTGCAGCCATCAAGCTCTTTGTATTCGGCTCCCTCTTGTTCCTTGAAGCCAATAAACGGCAAGCCCTCTGTTGGTCGGCAGAAGTCAAAGCTGTGTCCCACAGCTTCGACCTCAGTTTGACCATAGAAGAAGTAGGTATATGCAAAGCCGCCACATTCCCCCTGGGATAAATAGGCCTGGGGGACCCCAAGCCAGCGCGAGGGCATGCTGAATCTTACCCCAAGCAGCTCATCAAAACAGTGCCAGAGTGTCCCTTGTCGCTCACACTGCAACGTGTCGGTAGCCAGAGGGGTTGGAAACGGCGTTGGCTCCGTTGGTGATGGTGATACAGGTGTTTCAAGGATTGGCGTGCGTGTGGGCGAAAGGGTCGGCAGCGCGGAAGGCGTGGTGACAGGCCTGGTAACCGGTAATACTGTCTGTGCGGGAGCACGCGGTGAGAGAGAGGCGGCAGGCTCACTTGTTTGCGTTGGGCGTGCGGCATGACAGGCCCCGCACAGGAGCATCACGATAACGAGAAGCCAAAGAGGCTTTTTCACGGGTTTTTCGTAACTGCCTACTCATAGCGATTGAAATCGCCTCTGATGGGCTTATAGCCTGGCGTCCCCCTACGGGGACGCCACTGCAGCGACCGCGTAGG
>FWWL01009758.1_pt1 | contig 11430 bp, 4 predicted proteins | sample 2228331 | NCBI WGS metagenome assembly FWWL01 (sample SAMEA103939775, study PRJEB20133) | metagenome
CTGCTGCCGGACGTGCCTCGCGAGAAGCGGAACTTCAGCCGGTAGTTGCCCCCTCCGAAGAGGCTCTCATACTTCAGCCATTCGCCCGCCGCGGTCCATCCCACGAAGACCGTGGTGTAATAGGGGTCGACCCCGACATCCACATCCTCGAAGCGGTAGAAGCTCCCGGAGTTGCCAGGGGTGGTGTCGTAGTAGTCGATACCGCTCACGGCGTTGTTCACTCCGCGCCCGCCCTGCGTATCGCTGTTAAGGTAGTGCTCGGCCTGGATGCGGATGTTCCCTCCCGGGTTGCCGGGAATCAGGTTGGTGTTGTAGGTCACCCAGAAGTAGTCGTTCCGGGCAAGGTTCAACTGGTAGTTGTCAGTCCGGCACAGAGCATTCTGGAACTGGTCGCACCCTTCGACGCACTGATACTGCCAGACATACCAGCAGAGGGCGCATATCTTGAGGTCGTTCGCACGGTTCCAGTCATCGACGGCCTGAAACGCCTCCTTGAGCCAGTTGGCCCTGTAGCTCTGCTCCGAGAATCGCATATCGGTGGCCCACTGCCCGAAGTACCACTGGGTGTTCGTCTCGGTGATGTAGACCGGCTTGCTGGCCCCGAAGATGGAGTAGATCCTCCGCATATAGGGCACGAACCCTTTGAAGTCGCATTCGTCACCGTAACGGGGGTCTTCCGCCGAAGTGTCGTAGATGGTGGTCGCCCCGCTGTAGGCGTGCAGAGGGAAGCAGTCAATCTGCGGCTTCCCGGCGGCATCCTTCTTCACCTGCGCCACCACGGTATCCCAGAAGTTCAGGTTCGCAGTCCCGGGCCAACCTCCCGGGGCGTAAATCCCCACCTTCAGGTTGGGGCGGACGCTTTTGACCAGCGGGTAGACCGAGTTCGGGTCGCCAGGGTCCGAAGTGTTGAACACCTTGGCGTACCAGTCGCCGGTGAAGCCGTAGCCATCCAGCAGCTCGTTGCCGATGATCATCGCCTCGAGCAGGTCGCCGACCTTGGACGCGATGAGCTTGCAGTCGTGAGCGAAGTAATACTTCTCGGTCCAGTCGTTCTGCGGCGGGATTGTACTCCACCACGCGTAATCCACGCGGAGGATGATGCGGAAGTTCCTGTTCCGCATGTTCTGGAGCTTCGCCCGTTCCTGCTGCCATTTGGTCTCGTTCCACGTCCTGGCATCCTGGGTGTAGTAGAGCTCCACAGTCCACATGGGCTTTCCGTTCTGGATCTGCAATGAACCCTGCGACACCGAATCGGAAAAGAAGTGGATGCCGTAGATGGGGTAGCTCCCCTGGGCAAAGACAGTCTGAGCGAACACGCCGCCAAACACCGCCAACGCGACCAGGACACCTGCGGTCCGCAGCCAGCCAACACGAGACGGGCAGCTTCGCCGCTGCACCTTCTGCATCTTTCGAGTCCTCCTCTCTGCAGCAGTCTCGCCCTCCCGGTCCTCGCAACGTCCCCGCACCGGAACCCGGCGGACCCACAGGCATCCTGAGCACCTTCTCCCTCTCGCCTGCTCCGGAAAGCCGGCTCCTGCATTGTCCCGCCGCGGGCAGGGAAGCACGAGGCCGGAAAGGCTATTGGTCTCTCTCCACCCGGTAGTGTTCCACGCCTTGCCGGCCTTCTCCTGCCGCCCCGCGAAGCCGGGCCCGCCGGCGCCAGGCTCAGCAGCGTCCCAGCTCGGACACTGCGTCAGAAAAGGCCCGGCCTTCCCCTCCGGGAAGACCGGGCCGCCCTTGGAAGGACTGTGAGACCTCGCACGGCCCCACCGCGACCTACCCGCTCACTGCGGGCCGCCCGTGACCGGAACAAGCTCGAACCAGTCCAGCCACAGCCGCCCGTCAACGAGGTCCACCCTAATCCGATGGTCTCCCGCCCGAATGAAGATGTTCTGAGTGCCTTCGGCGATGTGCCAGGTAGCGCCTGAGTCATCAGGATCATCAAGCGTAATCTCGGCCCTTTGCACGCCGTCCACGGACACCCGCACCCGGCTCGACCCGGCCAGGGGTCGCGCGAACCGCACTCTCAAGCGGTAGGTCTGACCTCCGAACAGCCCCCTGTACATGAGCCACTCTCCCGGGTCGGTCCAGTTCACGGCATAGCCGTAACCGTCGTCGCGACGGATATCGACATCATCCCACCGGAAATAGTTCTCGCGGTTTCCCCTGGTCGTGTCGTAGTAGTCTACTCCGGGTATGCCGCTGGAGTAGTCCAAGAAGTTTATCCCGTTGGTCCAGCCTCTTCCTTCCCTGGTGTCGCTGTTCGTATACTCCTCGAACTGGAATCTGATGGGACCGCCAGGATTTCCCGGAGCGTACGAGATGCTGTTGCCGAGCGTGATGTCATAGTAGTCCTGCCTGGCAGTCGGCAACATCAGGCTCCGGTCGTCTGTGCGTTCCAGAGAGTTCTGCCACTGGTCGCAATAATCCACGTCAGTACACTGGGCATGCCAGACATACCAGCACAGCGCGCATATCTTGATATCGTTAGCCATATTCCACGTGCGGACGGCCGTGAAAGCTTCTTTCAGCCAGCCTTGCCTGTAACTCAGCGCGCTGTAGTTGAGGAATGTATCCCATTTTCCGAAGAACCACTGCGTGTTCGTCTCCGTGATGTAGACCGGCTTAGACGGGCCGAAGATCGAGTATATCCTCCGTATATAGGGGACGAAACCTTTCCAGTCGCACTCGTCCCCGTATCTCGGGTTCTCAGCCCTGATATCTGAGACCGTGCTCGCGCCACTGTAGGCATGCAGAGGGAAACAATCGATCTGCGGCTTGCCATTGGCATCCTTTCTCACGTTATGTACGACCTTCTCCCAGAAGCTGATGTCTCCAGACCCTGGCCAGCCACCAGGGGCGTATATTCCGAGGAGAATATGGGGGCACGAATTCTTGACCAGCCGGTAGACCGTCCAGAAGTCTGTATCGTCCGGCGAGTTGAAGATGCGGGCATACCATTCCGGAGATATAGGGCTTCCGGGGTACTCCTTGAGTTCGTTTCCGATGATTATCGCGTGCAAGAAAGGCGAAAATTGCGTGGCTATGCGGAACGTCCAGTACACAAAGTCCTGCTTTGCATTCCAGTCGTTGTTATACGGCACTGTGGCATAGTAGGCGTAATCAATGCGCAGGATGATGCGGAACCCTCGCAAGTAAATCTCCTGCAGGCGCCTCGTCTCCTCCGACCACTTGTTGGCATCCCAGTTCTTGACTTCCTGGGTATAGAGCATCTCCACAGTCCACATGGGCTTGCCATTCTGGATCTGAATGGGCCCATAGGAGGCACTTGGAGACCAGAAGTGGATGCCGAACACCGGATAGGCACCCTGTGCGAGGGCTCCAGCGCACGTGAGCAGCGCGAGGAGCCACGCGAAGACAACGATGCGGAGGCCGCGGCCTCCCGACTGCACCCGTCGTGAGGCACGGCGGATGCTTCCCAACACGCTCTTGGACATTTGGTGCTACCTCCTGTTTTCTCTCGTGGGCGCCAGGATATCCGTCGCGCCTCTCGAGGGGCCTCTCCTGCCCCCGGGGCCCGGCAGATGATGCGCCCTGCAACCAGTAACAGGTTTCGATGGCGTTACGCAATCTTCCTTCCTGCAGCAGAGATTTTTTGGTGCATTGCGTCCACTATGGCTGCTCACGCCGGGGGAAGGACTCCGGCGCGTCCGCCTTGAAGGAAACTGGCGGTGAACTCTGCGGAAAGGTATCGGACACGATGAGTTCGGAACGGACAGGACAGGCATATGAGCTCGCGAAGGAGCGGTACGCGGAGCTGGGGGTGGATGCGGACGCGGCGATGGAGCGTCTGGCCGGGATTCCCGTCAGCCTGCACTGCTGGCAGGGAGACGACGTCGGGGGCTTCGAAAGCGAGGAAGGCCTCACGGGCGGCGGCATACAGGCCACCGGCAACTACCCGGGCAAGGCGCGGAACGCGGACGAACTGCGCGCCGACCTGGACAAGGCGCTCTCGCTCATCCCCGGACGGCACCGGCTGAACCTGCACGCCATCTACGCCGAGACTGGCGGACGAAAGGTGGAGCGCAACGAGCTGGCCCCCGAGCATTTCTCGCGCTGGATCGACTGGGCCGCCTCGAAAGGGATGGGCATGGATTTCAACCCGTCCTACTTCTCGCACCCGCTGGCAGAGAGCGGGTTCACGCTGGCAAGCCGTGACGAGAGCGTGCGGAAGTTCTGGGTGGAGCACGGCATCGTCTGCCGGAGGATAGGGGCGGCCATCGGCAAGGCCCTGGGCTCCCCCTGCGTGACCAACGTCTGGATACCGGACGGCTACAAGGACATCCCGGCGGACCGTCTGACCCCGCGCAGAATCCTCGAGAAGTCGCTGGACGAGGTGTTCGCCGAACCCATCGACCCGTCCCTGAACCTGGACTCGGTGGAGAGCAAGCTGTTCGGCATCGGCTCGGAGAGCTATGTCGTCGGCTCGCACGAGTTCTATCTGGGATACGCCGTCAAGCGGGGAAAGCTTCTCTGTCTGGACGCGGGTCATTTCCACCCCACGGAGGTCATCTCGGACAAGATCTCGAGCGTCCTGCTGTTCGTCCCCGAGCTTCTGCTGCACGTCAGCCGCGGGGTGCGCTGGGACTCGGACCACGTGGTCATCCTCTCGGATGAGCTGCGGGCCATCGCCGAAGAGCTGGTCCGCGGGGGGTTCCTGCCCAGGGTGCACATCGGGCTGGACTTCTTCGACGCCAGCATCAACCGGGTGGCGGCGTGGGTCATCGGCACGAGGTGCATGATCAAGGCCCTGCTCATCGCCCTGCTGGAGCCCACGGAGCGGCTGAGGGAGATGGAGGCGGTTGGAGACCATACCGGCCGGCTGGCCCTGATGGAGGAGTTGAAGACCCTTCCCTTCGGGGCGGTGTGGGACTACTACTGCGAGAAGCAGGGGGTGCCTGCGGGCGAAGCCTGGCTCGAGGAGGTGCGCCGCTACGAGCGGGAGGTCCTGCTGAACAGGGCCTGAAGGCAGGAGCCGCCGCCCGGAAGGCGGCAGCAGGTCAGGTCGCCGGACCCGCCGGGTGAAAGGAGCCCCTGGCTCCCGCCCGGCGGGACAGCCGTACCGGGGAGGCCGGAGAAGGTCATCGGCCCGGGACGGGACGGCGGGAGGGGTCAGGAAGCCAGGCGGCGCTGGCGGCTGGAGAGGATGTTCATCGCCTCGCGGTACTTCACCACCGTCCTGCGGGCGACGTCGAGCCCGCGCTCCTGCAGGATATCCGCGATCTCCTGGTCCGACAGCGGATGCGAGGGGTCCTCAGAGGCGATAATCTCCGCGATGAGGTCCTTCACGGACACCGAACCGTCGAAGAACAGGTCGAAGCTGACCACTTCCTCGCTGGGCAGCTGCACCCACTTGTTGGCCGTGGCGCGGCTGACGGTGGACTCGTGCATGTTCAGCGCGCGCGCCACACGCGTGCGGGTGAGCGGCCGGAGGAAGGACTTCTGGCCCGTCTCGATGTAGCCCTGCTGGTGCTGCGCGACATACAGGGTGATGCTCCGCAGCGTCTTGCGCCTCTGGGCGATGCTGCGGATGAAGTTCTCGGCGCGGTCCACGTACTCCACGATGTGGCGGCGCTCATCCGGCGAGAACGAGCGCGCCCCTCCGTTGCGGATCTTCTGGTAGGCTTCGCGGTAGCGGGCGTTCAGCGACAGGAGCTGGGATTCGTGCGTGACCACCTCCACGTCGTAGCCGGACAGGGTGCGGCGGATGATGACGTCGGGCCGCACCGCATCGACGGCCTCCGCCGGGTCGTCCCAGGGCTGACGGAAGCACTCCCCGGGATGCGGAGTCAGGGTCCGCGTGATGAATCGCAGCGCCTCCTCCACCGACTGGACAGGCACCCGCAGCGCCCGCGCCAGCCTAGACGTCCTGCGCGCGGCCACGTCCGCCCAGTGCCGCTCCACCATCACGCGGGCCAGCCGCGACGCGTCCGTCTCCTCGTCCAGGTTCCTCAGCTGGATGAGGAGGCACTCCTGAAGGCTGCGGGCCCCCACCCCGACCGGGTCGAAGGTCTGGATGAGACCCAGGACCTCCTCGAGGAAGCTCTCCTCGCAGCCCAGTTCCGCCGCCATCTCGCAAAGCGAGCCTTCCAGGTATCCGCTCTCGTTGATGCAGCCCACCAGGTATTCGCCCGCCTCCATCTGCTCCGGCCGGGCGGATGCCCGGAGCTGGTCCATCAGGTGGTCCTGCAGGGTCTGCCGCGCGCAGGCGTTGCTGATGGGGTCGAACTCGGAATCCTCGGGAGACGCGACGACCTCCGGCCAGTCGCCGTCGCGCGCGTAGTAGTCCTGCCAGTCGAACTCCTCCGTCTCCTTCTCGGCGGGGCGCTCGGCCTTCAGGGGACAGGTGGAACACATCTCGCGGGGGAGCGAGCAGGAGCCGCAGACGTCCTCGTCCGCCCTCTCCAGGGCGGGGTTCTCCTCGAGTTCGCGGTCGATGGCCTGAGCCAGCTCCAGGGTGGAGCAGGCCAGGATGGTGTTCGCCAGAATGATCTTGGGGTCGATCTTCTGGGACAGGTTTTGCTTCAGGCTCTGTCTGAGCAGCACTTCCCGACCTCTTCCCGCCGGGACGCTTCCCGGCGCTTTCCGGCGGCCGAACGGAACGGAGCGGGCAGACGGTGGCGCCCCTCTCTCATACTCGGAGAGACGAGGCGGCTCGCCTTTTCGGGGGCAGGGGGCGGGTCCGGCCCACCTTGCCCCGCGGACGCGCGCAGCGGCGGCCTGCGGTCGTGCGGACCGGCTTTCCGCGCGACCGGGCTTCTCCGGCCGCGCCAGACGGCCCTCCACTGGGATTGTACCGGCCGCACAGGGCCCTGTCAACGGCCCGTGGCTCCGGCCCGAAGGCGCTCAATGGGATTGTTCCACGAACCCGCGAGCCACGGCACTCCGGGATGACCTCCAACGAGCGGCCCTCCCGGCACCGCAAGCCGTCAAGGAATGTGCCGTCCTCTCCGATAATGATACTCGCAGGCGGCTGGAGGGCCGGCTGCGTCCGGCCCGTCATCGCTCGGGTCAGGAGGGACTGCGGAAATGCTGTGGTGGCGTAAGGCATTGCTGTTCTGTCCGGCTCTCGCGTTCGCGGGGGTCTTCGTGCTTCCGGGTGCGGTGCTTGCGGCGACGACGGGCACCATCTCGGGCGTCGTGCTGGACAACGAGACGCAGGAGCCGCTCGCAGGCGTCAACCTGAGTCTCGCCGGGACCGCGCTGACCACCGTCTCGGACGCAGCGGGGGCGTTCTCCTTCCTGAACGTGCCTCCGGGGGACTACACAGTATCGGCCGTCCTCATCGGCTACGCCCCGGCGGAGGTCACCGGCATCGACGTTCAGATGGACCTGACCTCGCGGGTGACCGTGCGGATGGAGCGCACCGTGGAGGAGGAGCCCGAGGTCGTGGTGGTCCAGAACCGCATCCTCACCAATCCCGACGCCACGCAGACGCTGTATCTGCGCTCGTCGCGCGACCAGCAGCTGGCCAGGACCTCCCCCCACGCGTTCAACCAGGTGCCCGACATCGTCAGCACCGTCCCGGGCGTCGTTCAGGACGGGCTGGGCAACCTGCACATCCGCGGCGGCCGCGACGACGAGATAGGCTGGATGATCGAGGGCATCCCCGTGACCAACCCCGTGGACAACACGTTCGGGACCAATTTGGTCAACGTGGGGATGTCGCGGCTGCAGGTCTATACGGGCGGCTATCAGGCGGAATACGGCAACGCCATCTCCGGAGTGCTGAACGAGATAAAGAAGACGGGCAGCGAGGTGATGGGCGGGATGCTCGACGTGACCGCCGGCTCCCGGCAGTTCCTGGGAGGCCTGGGGGAGGCCGGAGGTGTGCTGCCCTGCGGTCTGGACTGGTACATCGGCAACTACACCTGGCGGTCCGACTTCAGCGAGTATGTGGCCCGGGCCGCGAACTCGCAGGACACGACCGTCAAGCTGGTGTATCCCGCCGGCCCTGCCGACCGGCTGACGTTCCTGTGGGCCACGGGGTTCGCCCGCTACCTGCTGCCGGTGGCGGAAGGCGCCGTGCCGGATGGCCAAGACCACACCACCCAGGGATACGGGCTGGCGGGGCTGACGTGGAGCCGCGACCTGGGAAGCGGCGCCAACGTCCTCTTGCGGCCGTACTACTTCATGAGCAAGAACCGCATCAACGCGCTCTCCACCGACCTGGGCGACTCGGCCGTGAGCAGGTCGCTGCAGCGCGGCATCCAGGCGGAGTTCCGGAAGGCCTTCGGAGCGCGGCACAGCGTGACGGCGGGAGTGTGGTACATCAGCGGCTCCAACTCCTTCCGCAGGTTCATCCCCGACCTGGCCCTTCGCCTGAGCGGAGACCCGGACATCGCCGAGATGTTCGACCCGTTCGACTACACGTCTCAGGTGGGCACGAGGCAGCTGGCCCTGTTCGCGCAGGACAAGGTCCGCATCTCGGACGAATGGGTGGCGGACGTGGGCGTGCGCTTCGACCGGATGCGCTACGACAAGAGAGTGGGCCCCGACTTCTCGGATTCGCAGCTCTCCCCGCGCGTGGGAGTGGCCTGGTCGCGGGACCCCCGGACGGTGGTCCGGGCGAGCTGGGGACGCTTCATCCAGTTCATCCCCACCTCGGTGCTGGACAGGGTCTACACCAACCCGGCGTGGGAGATGATCTACGCCTCCGACGCCATCCTAGACCCGGAGCGGGCCACATCCTGGGAAGTGAGTCTAGAGCGTCAGTTCCGGCCGGACGCGGTCCTGCGCGTGACGCCGTTCTACCGCCAGTACCGCGACCTTCTGGACCGGGTCCCGCTGGACCCCTCGGACCCGGACTCGCCGCTGACCTTCGCCAGCCGGGCCAAAGCCAGCGCCCGGGGTGTGGAGGTCTCCATCGCGCGGCGGACGGGACCGGGCATAAGGGGATGGGTCAGCTACACGTGGTCCCGCGTGCGCGTTCCCAGCGCGTTCGACCCCTCCGCGTGGACCTATCCGGACTGGGACCAGCGGCACACGCTGGACGCGACACTCATCCGGGACTTCGGTCTGGCCGAAGCTTCCGCGCGCATCCAGTGGGGCAGCGGGCTGCCGTGGACCTCGATGATGGACCCGGTGGAGAACACCCGCCGCGTCCGGGACAACTTCGTCGTGACGCTGGGCGTCACCCGGCCGGTGACCGCGGACCCCTCCTCGGGACGGGTGGGCATCCACGTCTACAACGTGTTCGACAAGAGGACGCCCACCACACTGGGCCCGGACGCTTCCGTATCGACCCGGGTGCTCCCCAGGGCCATCACGGTGAGCTTCATCCGGAGCTGGTGACCGGCGCGCGGGCCTCAGGGCCCGGCGAACGGAGCGAACATCTCCCCGGACACCGCGACCTCGCGGCCGTTGACGAGCGCCTTTTTCCGGCCCAGCGCCGCCACTCGAAGGCTCGGCTCGGGCTCGCGGAGCGTCACCGTGACCTCCTGGGGCCCGTACTCCACGCTGAGCCCGGAAAGCTCCCGGTCCGCCGCGGCCAGGAGACGCCCCTGAAGCACGAGCCTTCGCCCGCCGGTCATGCCGAACGAGCGCACCGTGCGCCCGTCCGCTGCGGCTCTGACGAGCCAGGCCGAAGGCCCTCCCTCGCCTGCTCCGGGGTCGTAGAAGACGAAGTCAACCCCGGCGGGATTGCCGATGCGAAGCAGCCGGGCCTCCCCGCTTGCCGGGAGGTCGCGCACGTCCAGCGCCTCCACCACCTTGCCTTCCGGGAACGGATACAGCACGGTGGCGAACCGGGCGGACGCCACGCCGTCCTTCCAGAAGGTGGCCACCGGGATGTCGTCCCGGACGCCGCGAAGATCCAGCGTGCCCTTGCGCATCGCGAGCCGTATGCCCGGCGCGTCCGCGGACTGCAGGAGGACGTTGGCCCCGCCCGGCGTGGTGGAGCGGACCGTCCCGCGCGCGGGGTCCACGGCCGCATCCGGCGGGGTCAGCCAGAAGTTCAGGCCGTAGCTGTGCCCGGCGCCGGATGAGGCGCGGTCGAAGAGGACGTAGTAGTCCGGCCGCACGAAGACCACCGCCCGTCGGTGCTCGACGCCGGGGTACAGCTCTGCATAAGAATTGTCCACGAAGTCCATCACGCGGGAGGTCTGCCACGCCCGCAGAGCCGGCGCGGGATGCTGCATCATCAGGTCGTCCACGAGCAGCACATTGTGCGACCTGTTCCGGGTCAGTTCGAACATCAGCTCCGTGCCGTATTCCGTGCGTCCCGGATCGATGAGCAGAGGGCGGCCGTAGGCGTACAGCGTGACCATGTTCAGGTCGTCGTGCCCGTGGCTGCCGAACCGTCCGGCCCGCAGGAACAGCCAGCGTTCATCCTCGAACCCCGCGCCGTCAGCCCCACCCCATCCGCTGCGCAGGATGTAGTGACCGGTGTCCGGGAAGCAGTAGGAGTCCTCCGCCGGACGCTCGCCCTCGCGGCCCACCGTCGCGATGAACAGCAGGTCCTTGCGGTCGAACATCCTCGCGCCGGTCATGGCCTCGCCGGTCCGCCAGCCCTGCCACCTCGGGACGCCGGGTCGGAACTCCTCGCAGTCGGTGTCCCCGTAGGAGGGGATCTGTCCGTCCGGCTTCAGCATGTAGGCGGTATAGGCGTGAGCTGCCTCGACCCGGCTCATCAGTTCGGGCGGCGCGTCCAGTCCGAACCGCCCTGCAGTCTCCAGGCCGGCCATCAGATTGGCCAGCGAGAACCCGTGATAGTTCATCGCAGGCTCCACGCAGCCCCCGTCGGCCCGGAAGAGCTTCAGCGAGTTGTTGACCAGAAGCTCGAACCCGCGGGAGAACCACTCTCTGGAGTCCGCGTACACGGGGAATCGCTCCGCGAACTTCATCAACGCTTCCGCGACCGCGTTGGCGTGGTTGCCGCCGGAGGGCTCCTTGAGGGCAAAGTGCGCCATCCGCGCGTTGTAGTCCAGCCAGGCCAGCTTCACGTCGTCCGTGAGCCCGGTGGAGTCCATCGCCAGAGCGAAGCCGTCCCACGCATCGCCCAGCCGCCACGCCTGGAACATGGCCACCCATCGCCCGCCGCGCATCCCGCCCTCGAAGGGGGAGGCGTTGTCCTGGACGAGGTCCAGCATCAGTTCGTTCAGCTTCCGGGCAAAACGTTCGTCTTTCGTGGCGGCGTAGGCCCGCCCCAGGTCGGCGAACAGGTCGTTGTGGCGGACATAGCTCGACGTACCCGGCCACACCTCCCGCCAGGTGGTCTGCGGGGACATCTCGATCCAGTGCCCCTCGCCGTCTTCGCGCGTGGAGTACAGACGCCCCTCCTCCACCACCTCCTTCATCCGGGAGGTGTCCACCTTATCGCCGGGCTTGAGCCACGGGAGCCAGTCCGCCTTGCGCAGATGCCCCTCGACGGCCCGCAGCACCTCGATGCACGCCCGGTCGAGGTCTCCG
>FWWL01009759.1_pt1 | contig 11430 bp, 13 predicted proteins | sample 2228331 | NCBI WGS metagenome assembly FWWL01 (sample SAMEA103939775, study PRJEB20133) | metagenome
TCATCGACTGGTACCGCGAGCATCCTGTAGAAGACGACCTGAAACTGCTCAAGTGGAGCGATGAAGTACTGGGCGGGAAGGGTTATGTGGATTGGTATGAATTTGAGCATCCCCAGCTGGGCAAGGTGGAACTGGGGGGCTGGAACGCGCTCTATGCATGGCGCAACCCGCCCCCAGAGTTTCTGGAGAAGGAGGTGGCGCTGTTTCCTGATTGTGGCTTGTGTGGCACCTGCTGATTTCGCCCAAGTTGGAAATCTACGAGGCGAAAGCGACCCCCCTTGGCGAGGGGCTGTATCAGATTCGGCTGGTGGTGCAGAACACGGGCTGGCTCCCGACCTACATCACGAAGAAGGCGTTGGAGAAGAAACTGGTGCGGGGCGTGATTGCCGAGATCGAACTGCCCGAAGGGGCAACCCTGCGCACAGGCAAACCGCGCGAGGAGCTGAGCCAGCTGGAAGGACGCGCCTACAAACCTTCCGCCGCCACAGTCTGGAACGCCGACCCCACCGACGACCGCGCCAAAGTGGAGTGGGTGGTGCACGCGCCTTCAGGTGGAACCGTACGGCTCACGGCGCGCCACGACCGGGCAGGGGTAGTGCGTGTGGAGTTGAACTTAGTATAGTTTCGAGAAAAAGGTGGCTTGGGCATCCTGCCCATCAAGCGTAGCACAGGCATTCCTGCCCGTGCAATCCCCCCTTTAATTCCCCCCTTAGTGTGCAATCCCCCCTTTGATTCCCCCCTTAGTAAGGGGGGTTAGGGAGGATTCTTACTAAGGGGGGCAAGGGGGGATAGGCAAGACGCCCAAGCCACAATAGGAGATGTCTACGGACGAACTGGACACCTGCACGGACGATTCGGACAGGTGTACGGATGAATCGGACACCTGTACGGATGAATCGGACAGATGTACGGATGAATCGGACAGATGTACGGATGAATCGGACAGATGTACGGATGAATCGGACACCTGTACGGATGAATCGGACAGGGGTACGGAACTTCCTATCTCGGTTCCCCCCGTTGACGGGGGGAACCTGCAGGAGGGGGGTAAGCCACCCCACCCCTGCCCTCCCCGTCAACGGGGCTTACTGCACGACAGTTTTTCGAACTTGTGCCTGAGGTTGGCTTCTCTTTAAGAAGGGCAGACACGGGGGTCTGCCCCTACAGGTAAGGCGGTTCGGTAGGGGCGCACCCCTGTGTGCGCCCATTTTCTATTCTCCCTCAAAAAAGTGTCGTGCAGTAAGGTCAACGGGGAGGGAGCCAATCCATCTTGCCCCCCTTCGTACATCCCCCCTTGCCCCCCTTAGTAAGGGGGGAATCAAAGGGGGGATAGAAAGGGGCAGGGGGTAAGGACTAACCTCTACTGACCACACCTCCTGCCGAAGTTGAGCAGCACGATTAGCAGGTCGGCATCGTCCACCACACCATCGCCGTTCACATCCTCTGGCAGATTGGAACCGCTATTACCAAAGGCGAACAACACCGTTAGTAGGTCAGCGTCATCTACACAACCATCGCCGTTGATATCCCCCTCAACCGAAGAGCCACCCGTATCCAACAAGAACGCCTCCTGGCGGCTCATGCTGGTGTTCCAGCCCCTGCCCACAATGTAGCGTAAGTCGGGAGTGATGGCAGTCGCAATATCAAGCCGAGAGTTGTTGGTCAGCAGGGAGGCGTAGGTCTGGTTGAGGTCTTCCATCCCCGTCGCTGCTGTCCAACGAAAGGCACGATCCGAATTGCTGGCGTTTGCAGCATAGCCCACAACCACCGTGCCATCCGCTGAAACACCTTCAGCCCGCCTCCATCCGCCACCGAGCGTGCCCAAGTCTTGCATCCCCGTCGCCGAGGTCCAACGAAAGGCACGGTAATAAGCCTCGCCCACGACCACCGTGCCATCCGCTGAGACACCATTAGCCCCGCTCCATGTGCCACCGAGCAAGCCGAGGTCTTGCATCCCCGTCGCTGCTGTCCAACGAAAGGCACGATCCGAATTGCTGGCGTTTGCAGCATAGCCCACAACCACCGTGCCATCCGCCGAGACACTAAGAGCACCGCCACTACTGCCACCGAGCGTGCCGAGCCAAGTCAGGGTCTGTGCCGAGGCGCTCCCTATGGCGCATCCTCCGATAACGACAACTATCCAGAGAGCAAGCGTTGCCCTCAATACTCCTGCTTCGTTCTGCATCTGCATGCCTCCTTATGTTTGGTTCGGAATAGTAAGCAGGGTCCATCGGGCAATCGCCTGCGGAATGCATACCGGTTCCATGAACATTATAGCACAAATTGGGGAAGAGAGCGAGGAGAACCTGCCCTCACCCCATCACCTGCACCGTCCCCACGCGCACGAGCGGGGTGAAGAGGGTATCGGCAGAGTGTGGGGGAGTCTTCAGGGGTTCCTGTATGGTTCCTCTATGGTTCCTGTATGGATCCTGTATGGGCATACAGGATCGATACAGGATGCATACAGGATGCATACAGGATCAAGCGGGGAGTTGCCCTTGTTTTTCGTGTGGTTCGTCTCCATAGCCTGAACCGCTTTCCCTTATCACTTGACAATCCCTCAACAATGGGCTATAATAGAGCAGGTGACACCAAGAAAAGGACACGAAGGAGCGAACGCCAACCCTCCATCGCCCCCAAGTCCCCCTTTTCCAAATCACCTCAATCTATCTCAGGAGGAACCATGATGCGAGTCATTCTGTGCAGTATCGGGTTGCTGAGCGCGCTGATATGGGCAAGCGCGCAATCGTTCACTTATCAGGGCTTCCTGAAACAAACTGGAAACCCTGCCAACGGCAACTACGACTTTCAGTTTCTGCTGTTCAACGCTCTTACAGGGGGAACCCAAATCGGCTTGACCGTCTCGGTCAATAGTGTGAGCGTCCAGAACGGGCTGTTCACGGTCGGGCTGGACTTTGGGAATGTGTGGGACGGCTCCGACCGCTTCTTGGAGATACGGGTGCGCCCTGCGGGGTCAGGGTCTTACACGACGCTTTCACCGCGTGTCAAAATCAACCCTACGCCTTATGCGATTCGGGCAGGCACAGCAAGCCCCATCGGTAGTGCAGGGAGCGACCTGAGCGGAACCTACCCGAACCCGACGGTCGCGCGCATACAGGGGCGTCCTGTTGCCACGACTGCGCCCAATAACGGTCAAGTGTTGAAGTGGAACGGCTCGGCATGGGCACCTGCCAACGACTTGAGCGACCAACTCTGGTCTCAGTCGGGTACGAATATCTTTTACAACGCGGGCAATGTCGGGATAGGCACCAACACGCCCAGTTATCGGTTGCATGTGGAGACGAACGCGGGAGACAGAGCCATTTTCGGCTACCATACCGCCACGACGGGCAGAGGCATTGGCGTGTATGGTCAAAGCGCCAGCACCGATGGCAGGGGCGTGTTTGGCTGGGCATCCGCCGCTAGTGGGGTCAACTATGGCGTGTATGGTCAAAGCGCCAGCACCGCCGGCAGGGGCGTGTTTGGCTGGGCAACCGCCACCAATGGATTCACCTACGGCGTGTTTGGGCGAAGCGCCAGCACCGATGGCACGGGCGTGTTTGGCTGGGCATCCGCCACCAATGGATTCACCTACGGCGTGTTTGGGCGAAGCGCCAGCACCGATGGCACGGGCGTGTTTGGCTGGGCATCCGCCACCACGGGCGCGACCTACGGCGTGATTGGGCTAAGCGACAGCACTGCTGGCAAAGCCGTGTATGGTATGGCATCTGCCACCACGGGCACGACCTACGGCGGTTGGTTTGAAAACCGCAGCACCGATGGTAGGGGCGTGTATGGCTTGGCATCCGCCATCACTGGTTTCACCTACGGCGGTTGGTTTGAAAGCGCCAGCAGTAATGGCAGGGGCGTGGTCGGCAGGACATTAGCCTTGTCGGGCATGACCTTCGGCGTGTACGGGATAAGCTCCAGCATCGATGGCTATGGTGTCTACTCGGAGGGACGCTTCGCTGCCACTGGCACCAAAGCGTTCCAAATCGACCACCCACTCCGCCCCGAAACCCACTACCTGAACCACTTCTGCGCCGAGTCACCCGAACCTCAGAATTTCTATAACGGGGTCGTGGTGTTGGACGCACGCGGGGAAGCATGGGTGCAACTGCCCGACTACTTCGAAGCCATCAACCGCAACCCGCGCTATATCCTCACTCCAGTTGGCGCACCGATGCCCAACTTACATGTTGCTCAAAAGATACAGGGGAATCGGTTCAAGATTGCAGGGGGTGTGCCTGGCGGTGAAGTGTCGTGGGAAGTAAAAGCCATCCGAAACGACCGCTGGGTACAAGAGTACGGCTATGAGACGGAACAGGAGAAGGAAGATGAAATCAAGGGCAAGTATCTCCACCCCGAACTGTACGGTCAGCCGAAGGAGAAGGGGGTTCACTACCACCCCGAACCCGAACGCCCTGAAGCCGAACCTGCACGACCCAATCAGCAGTAGCCCTCACCCACCCCTACCCTTCCTCTCCCGAGGCTTCGGGAAAGGGGCAGGGGGTGAGGGCTGAAAAGGGCATGGGGTATTACACGGGTGAGGCGCCCGTGCTCCGATGCGGGGCTTAGGCATCTTGCACAGGCACAGGGGCGAGGGAACCGTGCTACAGCAGCAAGGCATGGTATATTGAATTAGGGTAGGCGAGGTAGCGTGCCGAAGGAAGTAATGGAATCGCAGTTGGATGAGCGCAAGTCGTTCATCCTGAAGGTAGTGGTACGGGACTATGTGGCGACGGCGACGCCCGTCGGCTCTGAGATGTTGGCACGCCGATACAGGCTGGGCGTGAAGTCTGCTACTATCCGCAACGAGCTGTCCGCGATGACCGACATGGGCTATCTCATTCAGCCCCATACCAGTGCAGGCAGGCTCCCTTCTACGCGCGGGTATCGCTACTATGTAGAGCATCTGCGTTCGGATGTCAAGAGCCTACGCATCGAACGCTACTTCAAGCGTATTCCCTATCAAGGCGAGAGCCTCAGGGAGCTGGTGGAATTCGCCCTTCGGGTTCTCACCAATGCCATTCCCTACGCTGGGTTCGCTACCACCGCCCGCGACGAGAACCTACGCCTGCTGAAGTGTGTGATTACCCCTTGTGGTTCGCGCCGTGTGCTGGTGGTCGCCCTGTTCGAGCATGGCTATGTGGAGAACCGCCTTGTGGACTTGGGGCATCCTACCTCCTTGCGTGCGCTGGAGCGACTTCAGGGCGTTTTAGCAGGGCTGGTGGAGGATCAGACGGTGCGCACCTTACAGGAGCGTAGCCCTGACCTCGTGCCCCCCCTCGAATCGCCTGCCGAGCGCGAGACCCTGAGCCAGATATTCCGAGTAGTTCAGAATATCGCCCAAGAGGCGTCGGAAGGAGAACTCCTCTATATGGGCATCAGCTCCATTCTGCTCCAGCCTGAGTTTCAGCGTGAAGTTCAGCCTGTGGAGGCACTGTTGCGCCTCTTGGAGGAGCGTAGAACACTCTATCGCTGGCTCGAACGCCAAGCCAGCGCAACCCCCAAAGTCACTATAGGCGAAGAACATCCACTGTCCGCCCTCCACCCCTTTAGCCTCGTGTTCACCTACTACTATGCGGGCAAACGACCCAGCGGAATCGTGGGGCTTATCGGTCCGACCCGTATGGACTACGACCGTGCCCTGCCCACCGTTCAGCAGGTTGCTCAGAACCTAAGCGAAATGCTCACCCAAACACTCTACTCGTGAGGAAGCGATGATTCTGGTAATCGACAACTACGATAGTTTCACTTACAACCTCGTGCAGTATCTGGGCGAGTTGGGGGCAGAGGTCACAGTCGTGCGCAACGACCAGCTTACCGTAGAGGAGGCGCTCGCGCTAAAGCCAGAAAAAATCGTGATTTCGCCTGGACCGTGTACGCCCAACGAAGCGGGCATCTGCGTGCCTCTGATTCGAGCAGTCGCAGGCATAATTCCTCTGCTGGGGGTCTGCTTAGGACATCAGTGCATTGGTTCCGCGTTTGGGGGCGAGATTGTGCGTGCCCCTCAGCCTATGCACGGCAAAGAGTCGCGTATCCACCACAAAGGGATTGGGATCTTTCAAGGGTTGCCGAATCCCTTTACTGCCATTCGCTACCATTCGCTGGTGATACGGCGCGAGACCTGCCCCCCTGAACTGGAGATTACTGCCGAGAGCGAGGATGACCAGCAGATTATGGGCGTACGCCACCGCCACTACCCGATTGAGGGCGTACAGTTCCACCCCGAATCGGTGCTCAGCGAGGCAGGCAAGCAGTTGCTGGCGAACTTTTTGAGGGGGAGTAGGCAGTTGTAGCATGAGCGCCTCGCCGTGTACTGGCAAGTCGCCTACCTGAAACGGTACAATAGAAGGAAGATGGAGCTACCAAAGGCTTACTTCGAACGGATTCGCCAGCAACTGCACCTGCTGGAAGAACGCTCGCTGGGCGCCATCGAACAGGTGGCAGAGCGATGTACCGAATGCCTCCTCAACGGGGGGGTCATCCATGTCTATGATACGGGGCATCTGGTCTCGCGCGAACTGATTAATCGCGCAGGCGGGCTTGCCTGCTTCACTCCCTTCCACTTCGACCTGCAGGTGCAGAACCCAAATCCCTATCGCGCCGAGCAAGGCATCGGAAATCGTACCACACCCGACACAGTGCGCCATATCGTGAGCGCCGCGCTTGACCGCAGCCAGATACAAGCGGGCGATGTGCTGATTATCGGTAGTGTGTCGGGTAAAACGCCGTTCCCAGTGGAGTTGGCGATTCAGGCGCGCCAGCGTGGGGTCTTCGTGGTCGCCCTCACCGCACTGGACTACTCTTCTCAGCTCCAATCGGAGCATGAGTCGGGCAAGCGCCTCTTCGAAGTAGCCGACCTCGTTATCGACAACTCCGCACCCTATGGCGACGCCATGATGACCCATCCCGGAGTAGAGGAGCCGTTCTGCCCCGCTTCTGGAATTGGCGCCGCGGTGGCGCTATGGGCTGTCGTAGCGGGTATCATCGAACGGATGGTGGAAAGAGGGCATTCTCCAACCATTTTTGCCAGCATCAACCGTCCCGATGGACAGGAACGCTACCGCCGAAGCATCGAACGCTACAAGCAAAAGGGCTATTGAGATGGAACGACCAAAGCAGATACTGTTCGTGTGCGTGGGCAACTCCTGCAGGAGCCAGATGGCAGAGGGCTTCGCCAACCACTACGGCAAGGGCAAGGTGGTCGCCTTCAGCGCAGGCACCATGCCTGCGGGCTTCGTACATCCCAGTGCCATCTCCGCGATGCGCGAAAAGGGGATCGATATCTCTCACCACCGCTCTAAAGGAGTAGAAGAGTTCGACCTCATCGAGTTCGATGCGGTCGTCAGCCTCTGTGAGGCTGATACCGACGCCCTCTGCCCTGCCGTCTATATGGGCGTCAAAGAGCAGTGGAACATCCCCGACCCGATTGGGCTACCGATGGACGAGTTCCGCAGAATACGCGACATAATAGAAGCCCGTGTAAAGGCGTTGGTGAACCGACTTCTGTGCGAGGATGACTCCTGTTAGGCGCGTGGTCGTGGCGAGCCATAACCGTTCCAAGTCCCGCGAAATCTGCTTGCTGTTAGAGCGCGGATTGGCGGACTTGGGCGTGGAGATTGCAATTTGGGCGGATTATCCTTCCGCATCCGTGCCTGACGAGTCTGCAGATACCTATGTCGGGAACGCCATTATCAAGGCGGTTGCATGCGCCCAAGCCACTGGAGAGATTGCGCTTGCGGACGATGCGGGGCTTGAGATCGATGCACTGAACGGACAACCGGGCTTATACTCACGCCGATTTGCAGGCGAGCAGACCCCCTTCCCTGTAAAGATGGCGCTTCTGTTGGAAAAACTGAGGGAAGTGCCCGACGAACGGCGCACTGCCCGCTTCCGATGTGCCGTAGCGATTGCGACCCCCACAGGAGAGGTGTACACCTTCGAGGACACCTTAGAGGGGCGTATCGCTCACGCTCCGCGTGGGCAGGCAGGCTTCGGCTACGACCCCATCTTCTACCTTCCCCAACTCGGTTGCACAGTAGCAGAACTGCCATCCGATTTCAAGAACCGCATCAGCCACCGTGCCAAAGTGATGCGTAAAGCGATTCCAAAACTGCGCGAGCTACTCCTTAGTATAGGAGCGAACCAGTAGGATTATGCCCTAGAGAGGCGAAGAAGACCATTATGCTCACCAACACCGAGAGACGGGTCGGTATTTACGAGAACAACAAGCCCATCCGTCCAGAGAGTGTGACACCTGAAACCCCTTTGGAGGCGCTCAACCTAAACTGGACAGAGCGCGACCTGCCCGAACGAATTCGCACAAAGCATGTCCATCGCCTGCACCCGTATCTGGGCAAGTACATCCCGCAACTGGTGGAGGTACTCCTGCGCAAATATTTTACATCTGGGCAAACAGTAGTAGACCCTTTTGTCGGTTCAGGTACAACTCTGGTTCAGGCGAATGAGTTGGGCATCCACGCTATCGGGTGCGATATTTCGGAATTCAATGTCCTTATCTGCCGTGCTAAGACTGCCGATTACGACCTCTCACGCATGCGCCGTGAGGTGTTGGACGCATTAGAGCGCACTCGCAAGGCTATACGTGAGGAAAAGCCCCAGCTGGAACTGCTGTTTGAACGCAGTGCGGAGTATGCGACCACCTGTCAAGAGGAACACAATCAGTACCTAAACACTTGGTATGCCCCCCAAGCGTTGAGGGAACTCCTTACCTACCGTGATATAGTAGAGCAAAGCGACTATGAGTACAAAGACCTGTTGCGAGTCATTCTTTGTAGGTCTGCACGCTCAGCGCGCATGACCCCTCACTATGAGTTAGACTTTCCTAAAGTGCCTCAGCGAGAACCCTATTGGTGCTATAAACATCGCCGAGTGTGTGAACCGACCACAGAAGCGATGAAGTTCCTTGTTCGGTACAGCCACGATACCATACGACGCATAACAGAGTTTGCTCGTGTTCGAACCGATGCCCGTGTCGAAGTGTTTCATGCAGATAGCCGAACTTTCCATTTCCCACCTGCGGATGGAGTTATCACCAGCCCTCCTTATGTGGGGCTGATTGATTACCACGCCCAGCACGCTTATGCTTACGCACTATTAGGACTTCAAGACCTAAGCAATCAAGAGATAGGCTCTGCTTCGAACGGTTCATCCGAACGTGCGCGCCAAGAGTATGTGGAGTCTATCGTACAGGTCTTTCGAAATGTCTTGGATTCCCTTCGTAGTGGAGGTTATCTGATTGTAGTGGCAAACGACAAGTACCAGCTCTACCCTGCAATCGGCGATCGATTGGGCGTGGAAGTGGAAGGCGTTGTTGTGCGTCATGTGAACAGGCGCACTGGGCTTAGAGGCTCTGAGTTCTTCGAATCGGTCTTTATCTGGAGGAAGCCCTGATATGCCCATCAAGGCGGAGGTTAAAGCCGAGATTAAGCGTTTTTTAGCAGAGACTGTTCGTAGAACACTTCATAACCTACCGGAGAGTTCCGCTGAACTACGCGCAAGTAGTGGGGAACTAAAACCCTTTCATGAAGCCCTGCTCGGGCGAATAATCGCCCGCATAAGCAGTTTTGAGCGAAGTTTTAGCACAAAGCTTGGCACCACATTTGAAGAATGTGCACGCCTCATAGCCCAAAACTATCATAAGGACTGTCAGCGCGAATACTCGATAAGCGCAGAAGTACCCGAAGAAGCAGTTAGTCGTGTAGCCTCCCTGATACAACAGTCATCGGGTGTATCCAAGAGCCTTACAGCGATGATAGATGAAGTCCTCCCAATTCGCGCATCTCCCTCTCAAGAATCATTCCAAACAATTCATGCTAAATCTGATATTTACATTTTGACAAAATCAGGTCATGAGATTTTTATGGAATTAAAATCTCCAAAGCCAAATAAGGATCAATGCGAACAGGCGATTCGACGGATTCTTTACATTCACTTGATACGCAACCAGAAGCGTCCACAAGTGCGGGGATACCTTGCCTTGCCCTATAATCCGTTTGGTAACACGCGTGAGGATTATCAGTGGAGTATTACTCGACGCTATCTCCCCGATGAAGCTCTGCTAATAGGAGAAGAGTTTTGGGAAATAATCGGAGGCAAGGGTACCTATAACCCAACTTTCCTGTTGCCCCTCTGTCGTCATTCTGAGCCGAAGGCGAAGAATCTCAAAGTGAGACCCTTCGCTTCGCTCAGGGTGACGAGGGCATGCGCTGTTTTACCTTCGCATTCGCTCCCTCTAAAGCACGCTCATCGGAGTCGACAGGAAAGTTGGGTTACCTATACAGAACTACTCCGTTTATACCAAGAAGTGGGACAGGAAATGGAGCAAGAGATTCGTCAACTGCTATAGCAGTCCACAAGCTGACCAAAAGTGAGGTAGTAGATATTCTTCAAGCGATTCGCTTAGGCAAATGGGAACATCCTGACCCCATCCTGCATAAGCTAATGCTTCTTCTTTATTTCGATACTGCCGATGCTTTCGAACGCACCTCTCGCTACTCCCGCAAGGGCGAAGAAGGGTTGTTCCTTGAGAAGTTCCGCTATGTTGTCGACTGCTTCGAGAAGACGCGCACTCTGCAAGAGCAGTATCGATTGGAGTTTCAGCCCGCTGAAATCCTGCAAGGAGATGCGCTCAAACTTCACGAATATCCCGAATTCGCAGGGCGTTTCGACGCGTGTATCACCAGCCCACCCTACTACTTCTCGATAGATTATGTGGGCAAGGATAGGATTGCCTACGAGTATCTCGGTATCGAGATGCAAGCCATCGAGGCGAAATATCTTGGAATGAAAGGCGATAGCACCGCCTTAGCCTCCATGAACGGTCTACCGCGCAAGGTGGTGATGTACTATGAAGACCTTCGGCAATCAATTCAACACATCTATTGGGCACTCAAACCGGGAGGCAAACTGGCGATTGTGGTAGGCGACAGTACAGTGAACGGCAAAAAGATACCCACCACCCTCAAGACCAAAGAGTTCTGCGAAGAGGCAGGGTTTCTCTACGAAGGCATCATTTTCAACCCCTTGCTGGGCGCAAGAAACCGAGCCATACGAGGTGAGAGTGTGATTCTTTGCACGAAACCCAGATAGATACAGCGATACTATGAGGCTTAGGCGATTGTTGCTCAGCGAAAATCCGACGACGGACAAGGAGCGCCAAACGCTACACACTATCTACAAAAAGCGCGTTCAGGAACTGCTGGCGCGCGCTATCAGTTTGGAAAGTGTTTTCGGTCCCTTCGATGAGATTTTCCACAGCCACACTGGAACTTGATTCTAACCATGCCCCTGGAACGCTCGCTACAGGGATATAAGTGCGCACCTCGTTGCCTATCACTTCAGCCCGTGCCACTACCATCACCAGCGTTTCACGGCGTTCCTGATGGGTCAGGTTATCCCACA
>FWWL01009760.1_pt1 | contig 11427 bp, 12 predicted proteins | sample 2228331 | NCBI WGS metagenome assembly FWWL01 (sample SAMEA103939775, study PRJEB20133) | metagenome
CGCCCGTGGCCACCGGCGATGGCATCGCCCTGGCCTACCGTGCCGGCGCCGAGGTGATGGACATGGAGTTCGTCCAGTTCCATCCCACCGCCCTGCGCTGGCCCGGCGCCCCGCCCTTCCTGGTCACCGAGGCGCTGCGGGGCGAGGGGGCGGTGCTGCTCAACGCCCGTGGCGAGCGCTTCATGCCCCGCTATCACCCCCAGGCGGAGCTCGCCCCCCGAGACGTGGTGGTGCGGGCGATGGTGGCCGAGATGCAGGCCGCCGGCGCCGACCATGTGCTGCTGGACCTGCGCCACCTGCCTGCCGAAAGGGTGGTGGCCCGCTTCCCCCAGGTCTACCGCACCTGCCTGGCGCTGGGGCTGGACATCGCCCGTCAGCCGGTGCCGGTGTCGCCGGCCGCCCACTACACCATCGGCGGGGTGCGCACCGACCTCTGGGGCCAGACCACCCTGCGCGGCCTCTACGCCTGCGGCGAGTGCGCCTGCACCGGCGTCCACGGTGCCAACCGCCTGGCCTCCAACTCCCTGCTGGAGAGCGTCGTCTTCGCCCGTCGCCTGGTGCGGCGGACGGCCGAGGCGCCCGATGGCTGTGCGCCCCCTGCCGCCGCGGCGGTGGACCTGTCGCCGCCGCTGCCGACCGAGGCGCCGGCGCCGACCCCGGACGCCCTGCGCGACCTGATGTGGCAGCGGGTGGGCATCGTCCGCGACGGGGAAGGGCTCGGGCAGGCGGTCGCCGCCCTGCGGGCCTGGCAGGCGGCCCTGCCGCCGCCCTCCGACCGGCAGTCCCACGAGCTGGCCAACCTCCTCCTGTGTGCCCGCCTGACGGCCGAGGCTGCCCTGCGACGGGAGGAGAGCCGGGGCGTCCACTACCGCCGCGACTTCCCCCACCCCCGGGAGGAGTGGCGGCGGCGCATCGTCTTCCGGCGAAGGGAGGGGAGCGAGGAGCCATGACCAGCCCGACGCCCCTGTCGCTGCACGAGGCCCACCTGCGGCGGCTGGCCGAGAACGCCCTGCTGGAGGACCGCGCCTACGACGACATCACCACCGCTGCCCTGGTGCCCGAAGACCAGCAGGGAAGAGGGGTGCTGCTGGCCAAGGCCGAGGGGGTGGTGGCAGGCCTGCCCATGGCCCAGGCGGTCTTCGCCGCCCTGGACGCGTCCCTGCGCTTCACTCCTTTGGTGGAGGAGGGCGCCCGCGTCGGTCGCGGCGACCGGCTGGCAGTGGTGGAGGGGGCGGTGGCCTCCATCCTGCGGGCGGAGCGGGTGGCCCTCAACTACCTGCAACGACTCTCGGGCATCGCTACCCTCACCGCCCGCTACGTGGAGCGGCTGCAGGGCACCGGCGTCCGCCTGCGCGACACCCGCAAGACGACCCCCGGCCTGCGCACCCTGGAGAAGTATGCCGTGCGGGTGGGCGGCGGCAGCAACCACCGCCTGCACCTGGCCGACGGCATCCTGGTCAAGGACAACCACCTGGCCGCCCTGCGCGCCCGCGGCCTGGGCATCGCCGACGCCGTGCGCCTGGCCCGGGAGGCCAGCCCGGGCGTGCCGCTGCAGGTGGAAGTCACCACCGTGGCCGAGGCGGAGGAGGCCCTGGCCGCCGGCGCCGACTCGCTCCTGCTGGACAACATGACGCCGGAGGCCATGCGCCAGGTGGTGGCCCTGGCCCGCGGGCGTGCCGTCCTGGAGGCCTCGGGCGGAATCACCCTGGAGAACCTGCGCCAGGTGGCCGAGACGGGGGTGGACTACATCGCCGTGGGCGCCATCACCCACTCGGCGCCAGCCCTGGACATCAGCCTGGAGGTCGAGCTGTGAACGAGGAGCTGCGCCAGCTACTGGAGTCCCTGCGGCCGGAAGAGGCCGAGGCGGCCACCTTCCTCTTGCAGGCGCTGCAACGCAGTCGAGAGCCGACGCCCGCGTCCATGGGCCTGGTGGGGGAGCTGACGGGAGCGGTCGTTGTGGATGAGGCCCCCGGCCGGGTGGTCTACCGCCTGGAGGCGCGGCCCTATCTGCGAAACCCTTACGGGTTCCTGGCCGGGCCGGTGCTCTACACCGTCATTGATTACAGCATGGGCCGCGCCCTGCGGGGCCTGGCCCGGGAGGGAGAGCTTTCAGCTACGGTCGAGCTGAAGGTGAACTACCTCAAGGCCGTCCGAGAGGGCACCGTGAGGATCGAAACGACGGTGCTGCACAAGGGCAGCGCTCTGGCCGTGCTGGAATCGCGGGCCACGGACGATGAGGGCGCCCTGGTCGCTCTGGCGGTAGGCACGTATCGGGTCTTTCCACCCTCTCCCTGAGGCGCCGGTGCCCGCCGCGCTCCCTCGTCAGCAGCACGACGCCCATACCCTGGCCCCTGCCCTTTAATCATTCTATAATGTCCAACGGCCGAGGGCCCTCGGGCCAGCGAACGAGGCTGCAGGAGCGGTAGTTGCCGGTCACAGGCGCCTTGAAGGCCCACTTCCGGGGCCGCCCGGCCCTTTGGGGCGCCCTGGCGCTGCTGGCAGCGGCCGGAGCCAGCGCCCCCCTCTACTTCGTCTACGTCTCCCAGCGCTGGTGGCTGTGGGACCTGCTGGGCCGGCCACGGCGGGAACTGGCCTTCCTGGTGCGCTACGACTGGGACGAGACGGCCCGCTTCGGCGGGTTCGTCGTCTTGCTCTTCGCCCTCTACGCCCTGGCCTGCTGGGGCAGCCGCCTGCGCGGGCCCCGCTGGCTGGACGGCCTCTCGCTGCTGCTGGCCGCCCTGCTGGGGGTGGCCCTGCTGCCCGCCTATCCCCTCACCTCTAACGACGTCTTCCACTACATCATGGAGGGGCGCATCTTCTGGCTGCACGGCGGCAATCCGCTGGTGGATACCCCCATCCAGTATTCGTGGGACCCTTACCTGCTCTACTCCGACTGGCTGGCCTCGCCGGCGCCCTACGGCCCCGCCTGGATACTCTCCCTGTGGCTGCCGCAGCGGTTCCCCCAGACCGACCCCGCCCTGACGGTGCTCTCCTACAAGGCGCTGGCCCTGGCCTTCCACCTGCTGACGGCGGCGGCTGTGTGGCTGCTGGCCGGGCAGGTAGCGCCCGAGCGCCGGCGCCTGGCCCTGACCATCTACGCCTGGAACCCCCTGCTCCTGTTCACCACCGCCGTGGACGGCCATAACGACGTGGTGATGATGTTTTTCGCCGTGCTGGCCGTCTACTTCGCCGTGCGCGAGCGCTGGCACCTGGCCTTCCCCGCCCTGGCCCTGTCGGTCATGAGCAAGTACGTCACCTTCATCCTGCTGCCGCTGCTGCTCTACTACGGCTGGCAGCGCACGCGACAGGGGGGAAGGGCGGGGCTGGCCCTGGGGACGCTGCTGGGGGCGGCCGTGGGCGCGGCCGTCATGTTCCCCTTCTGGGCGGGGCTGGAGACCTTCCGCGCCCAGAATATGGACGAGCGCACCTGGCTCTTCGTCTCCCTGTCGGAGACCCTCTACTTCGGCCTCAACGACGTGCTGGCCCGGACCACGGCCATGGACGTGGCCGTGGCCATCGCCACGGGTCTCTTCCTGGTGCCCTACGGCGCCCTCCTGTGGCGGCTGAAGGGGGAGCCGGAGCAGCTGGTGCGCTCCTGCTACCATGCCTTGCTCTTCTACCTGGCCATCGCCGCCACCATCTTCAACCCCTGGTATATCACCTGGGTGATGGCCATGGCGGCGCCCCTGGCCGACCGGGCGGCGCTGGTGGCCTGCGTCCTGAGCCTCATCGGCTTCATGGGCGCCCACCGCGGCCCGACGCTGCTGCTCCTGTTCCAGCGCCACCTGCGCCTGAGCCCCGGCCGGCCGCTCATGGCGGCGGTCATCTTCGTGCCGGTGGGCTTGCTGTGGCTGGCCCTGGAGGGGCGAAGGCTGTGGACGAGGGCAGTGGCGGCGCCGAAATTCGTCGCCGCCGCCCGAAGCGAATAGACGCGTGTTGCGTTATTTTAATGTAGGAGGCCCCTTCAGGTGGGGGAGGTGGCAGCCGGGGGTGCGCCGGGGGAGGCGACGCCGCCGAGGGGCCCCCGCGGAAGGGAAGGGGGTTCCACCACTGGAGAGGGAGGGTGCCCGTGGCTGAGCGCTGCCCTCTGAAGGGGCTCGTCCTCAGCGGGGGACAGGGCACGCGCCTGCGCCCCTTCACCTACTGTCACGCCAAGCAACTGCTGCCGGTGGCCAACCGTCCCGTCCTCTTCTACGCCCTGGAGCAGTTGGCAGCGGCGGGGATCACCGAGGTGGGCATCGTGGTGGGGCACACCGCCCCCGAGATACGGGAGGCGGTGGGCGACGGCTCCGCCTTCGGCCTGCGGGTCACCTACATCTGCCAGGAGGCGCCCCTGGGCCTGGCCCACGCCGTGCAGACGGCCCGCCCCTTCCTGGGCGACGACCCCTTTCTGGTCTTCCTGGGCGACAACCTGCTGGCCGGTAGCATCCGACCGCACGTAGAGGCCTTTCTGGAGCGACGGCCCGCATGCCAGCTGCTCCTGCAGCCGGTGGCCGACCCCACCTCCTTCGGGGTGGCAGTGGTGGACGGCCAGCGGGTGCTGCGGGTGCTGGAGAAGCCCCGGGCGCCGCCCTCGTCCCTGGCCATCGTGGGCGTTTACCTGTTCGACGGGCGGCTGTGGCAGGTCATGGAGGGGCTTTCGCCCTCGGCACGGGGCGAGCTGGAGATCACCGACGCCGTGCAGGGCATGATAGAGCGCGGCTTGCCGGTCGAATATCGCCTTCTGGAGGGCCCCTGGGTTGACGTAGGGTCGCTGGACAGCATACTAGAAGCGAACCGGATTGCTCTGGAGCGCCTTCCCGGCCGCATCGAGGGCGCTCTGGACGCCGACACGAGGGTGGAGGGGCCCGTGGTGGTGGAAGCGGGCGCCCGGGTGGAGGGCAGCCACCTCACCGGCCCTCTCATCGTCGGTGCCGGCAGCCGGGTGAGGCGCTCACGGCTGGGGCCCCACGTGGCCATAGGCCGCGACTGCCACCTGGAAGAGGTATGCCTGCGCGACAGCGTGGTGATGGACGGGGCCGTCCTGGAGCGGATCGCCTGGCCCCTGGAGGGGTGCCTCATCGGCCGCCAGGCGGCCGTCAGCGGCCCCTTCAGCGACGGTGGCCGCTTCAGCCTGGCCCTGGCCGACCACTCGCGAATCCGCTCGCTGGACGGCGAGAGATGAGGAACGGTCTGCGCCTGCTGGTGACGGGGGGCTGCGGCTTCGTCGGCAGCAACTTCATCCTCTACCTCCTGCGCACCTATCAGGACGTGCAGGTCATCAACCTGGACTGCCTGACCTACGCCGGCAACCCCAGCAACCTGCTGGAGGCGGAGGGCGACCCCCGCTACCGCTTCGTGCGCGGCGACGTGCGCGACCCGCACCTGGTGAACGAGCTGGCCGCACAGGTGGACGCCATCGTCAACTTCGCCGCCCAGACGCACGTGGACCGCTCGCTGATGGACGGGGCCAGCTTCGTGGCCACCAACGTCCACGGCGTCTTCGTGCTGCTGGACGCCCTGCGCCGCCACCGCCACCTGCGCAAGCTGGTGCACATCTCCACCGACGAGGTCTACGGCGAGACCACCTGGCAGCAGCCGGCCCGGGAGGACGACCCCCTGCGCCCCCGCAACCCCTACGCCGCCAGCAAGGCGGGCGCCGACCTCCTCTGCCTGAGCTTCCACGCCGCTCACGCCCTGCCGGTGGTCATCGTGCGGCCGGTGAACATCGTGGGGCCGCGGCAGCACCCGGAGAAGGTGGTGCCGCTGTTCGTCACCAGCGCCCTCCAGGACCTGCCCCTGCCCGTCTACGGCGACGGGCACCAGGTGCGCGACTGGCTCTATGTGGACGACTTCTGCCGCGCCCTGGACCTGGTCCTGCGGGAGGGTGAGCCCGGACAGGTCTACAACGTGGGCGCCGACAACCCCCAGGAGAACCTGCGCCTGGCCGAGACCATCCTGGATATGCTGGGCAAGCCCCGCAGCCTTATCCGCTTCGTGGCCGACCGCCCCGGCCACGACCGCTCCTACACCCTGGACTGCAGCAAGCTGCGGCGCCTGGGCTGGAAGCGGGAGGTGGAGTTCGCCACCGCCCTGGAGCGGACGGTGGCCTGGTATCGCGACAACCCCTGGTGGTGGCGGGCCATCTTCGACGACCCCGCCTTCCGCGAATACTACCGCCGCCAGTATGAGGGCCGCCTGGCCCAGGGCATCCCCTACGACGGCCAGCGCTGACGCCCCAGGGGCGCCACCGGCCGCTCCCGTCCCGCCAGCGCCTCCCTGACCGCTCCCGCCACCCTCTCCACCTCCTCGTCGGTCAGCTCCGGGAACATGGGCAGGCTCACCACCCGCTCCGCCGCCCATTCGCTCACCGGCAGGGAGCCGCGACGGTAGCCCAGGCGTCGGTAGGCAGGCTGCCGGTGCACGGGCAGGGGGTAGTGGACGTCGCTGGCCACGCCCAGCTCGGCCAGGCGCTGGCGAAAGGCCTCGCGCCCCTCCACCCGCACCACGAACAGGTGATAGTTGTGCTCCGCCCAGGGCATCTCGGCGGGGAGGGCCAGGGGCGCCCCCGCCAGGGCCTCGCGGTAGCGCCGGGCGATGCGACGCCGACGCTCGTTCCAGGCGTCCAGGTGCGGCAGCTTGACCGAGAGCACCGCCGCCTGCAGGTCGTCGAAGCGGCTGTTTAGGCTCGGCAGCACGTGATGGAAGCGCTCCTGCTGGCCGTGGTTGCGCAGCATGCGCAACCGCTCGGCCAGGGCGGGGTCGTCGGTGACCACCATGCCGCTGTCGCCCATGCCGCCCAGGTTCTTGGTGGGGTAGAAGCTGAAACAGCCCGCGTTCCCCTGGGCGCCGACGCGACGCCCCTGGTAGGCGCTGCCGTGGGCCTGACAGGCGTCCTCCAGCAGGAAGAGGCCGTGACGGCGGGCCAGCTCCAGCAGCGGGCCCATGTGGGCGGGGTGGCCATACAGGTGCACGGGCACGATGGCGGCGGTGCGCGGGCCCACCGCCGCCCGCGCCTGCTCCACGTCCATGGTCAGGGTCTCGGCGTCCACGTCCACCAGCACCGGCCGGGCGCCGGTGGCCATGATGGCCGCCACCGTCGGCACCGGCGTGAAGGAGACGGTGATGACCTCGTCGCCGCGGCCGATGCCCGCCGCCAGCAGCGACAGGCGGATGGCCTCGGTGCCGCTGCTGACGGCGATGCCGTGGCGGGCGCCCACGTAGGCAGCGAACCGCTCCTCGAAGGCCTCCACCGCCGGCCCCAGGATGTAGCGGCCGCTGGCCATGACCGCCCGCACCGCCTCGTCCAGTTCCTGGCGCAGGGCGTCGTATTGGCGGGCCAGATCCACCACCGGCACCAAGGTCATCCCCCCAGATAATGCTGGCGGTGCTCGCGGAAGAAGGCGACGGTGCGGGCCAGTCCCTCGGCCAGGGGCGTGCGGGCCTGCCAGCCCAGGGCCGCCTTTATCCTGCGGCAGTCGGCGTAGAAGTCGCCCACCTCGATGCTGGCCGCCTCCCTGGGGAAGGGCACCGTCTCCACCTGGCCCTGCCCGGCCTCCCCCACCAGCAGCCGCGCCACCTCGCCCACGGTGGTGGGGGTGCCGCTGCCGACGTTGAAGACCTGTCCCTGGGCCTGGGGAGAGGCCCCGGCCAGGAGCAGCGCCTCCACCACGTCGTCCACGTAGACCAGGTCACGCTGCTGGCTGCCGTCGCCGTAGACGCGGAGGGTGCCGCCCTCCAGGGCCAGGCGCACGAACCAGCCGATGAAGCCGTGGCGGGCGTCCCGCACCGGCATGCGCGGCCCGTAGACGTTCGTCAGCCGCAGGCAGCAGACGCGCAGGCCGTGCACCCGCCCGTAGAGGAGATGATAGGCCTCGGCGGCCGCCTTGTGCACCCCGTTGATGTCGGTGGGGCGCTGGGGGTGCTCTTCGTCCACGGGCAGGTAGAGGGCGCGCCCATACTGGGAGCGACTGCCCGTATACACCACCGTCGCCTGGGGGCTGGCCGCCCGCACCGCCTCCAGCAGCGTCAGGTGGGCGCGGCAGTTCATCTCCAGGTCGAGGAAGGGGTCGTCCATGCTGCCGGCGTGGCTGGTCTGGGCGGCCAGGTTGAAGACCACCGCCCGCCCCTCGGCCAGCCGTCGGCAGAGGTCGGCGTCGCGCATGTCGCCCACGTAGCACTCCACCCGCCCCTCCAGCCCCTGCAGGTTGCGGGGGTCGCCCCCCTGCCCGGGCAGGAGGCAGTCGAGCACGGCGACGCGGGCGCCCAGCTCGACCAGGCGGCGGGCCAGGTTGCTGCCGATGAACCCCATGCCCCCCGTCACCAGGACGCGGCGCCCGCGATACCAGGCCAGGGCGTCCATCAGCCCTCCTCCCGCACCGCCACCGCCATGACCGACAGCCCGAAGGGCAGAGAGACGGCCCGCAGCAGGACGGCCTCCAGCCCCATCAGCCCCAGGCAGGCGGCGTTGACGGGCCCGGGCACCGGCACCAGGTCCGTCCGCCCGCTGCCCACGCCCGCTCGCTGCAGCAGGCGGCGGGCGGCCGCCACCGGAAAGAGGAAGGTGTTGGCGTGCGTCAGGCGCACGACTCGGAAGCCCGCCCGCTGCAGCTTGCGCTGCAGCTCACCGCCACCGTAGCGGTGGTGGGTGCGCAGCACGCGGTCGTGGTCGGACCAGAGCCACTGATAGGCAGGCACCCGCACCACCAGCGCCCCGCCGGGGCGCAGCACGCGCCGGAACTCGCGCAGGGCGGCCACGTCGGCGCCCGGAGGCAACTGGCAGAGGACGTCGAAGGTGGCCAGGGCGTCGAAGGAGGCGTCGGCGAAGGGGAGGGCGTCGGCGGAGCCCAGCACCAGCGGCCAGGGGCCGCGGCGGCGGCAGAGGTCGAGGGCGGTGGGGGAGACGTCCAGGCCCACTACCTGCCCGGCGTAGCGCGACAGCAGGAGCAGGTTGCCGCCGGTGCCGCAGCCCACGTCCAGCAATCGGCCCCACCTTCCCGCCCCGGGCAGCGAGGCCAGCAGGGAGGCGGTGACGCGGCGCATGCCCACGAACCACCAGTGGCCGTCCTCCAGGCGATAGGTGGCCTCGAACTCGGCCCGCTCCAAGCCCCTCACTCCCCGCGGGGGAGGTGTCGGGCCGCCACCTGCTCGGCGGCCGCGGGGACGGCGGCCTTGGCCGCCCGCAGCTGGCGCCGCAGCCGCGCCAGGTCGCGGAAGGTGCGCAGGATGCGCCCCGGGCGGAAGAACTGGGAGCGCCCGTAGGGGCGGCGGTAGTGGCGCACCGGCACCTCGGCGAAGCGGGCCCCGGCCAGTTGCAGCTTCTTCACCAGCTCCACGCAGAAGGCGCCGCTGTCCAGCACCAGCTCGATACGCTCCAGGGAGCGGCGCATCAGCCGGAAGTCGCAGTCCACGTCGCGCACCGGCGGGCGGAAGAGAAGCCGCACCGCCGCGCTGTAGAGGGCACCCGCCAGCCGACGATGGGGGGCGTCGCCGCGGCCCGCCTTGTAGCCGTTGACCACGTCCACCTCCGGCCCCAGGGCGGCGACGAGCCGCTCCAGGTCGCGGGGGTCATACTGGGCGTCGCCGTCGGTGTAGAAGACGAACTCCTTGCTGGCCGCCAGCAGCCCCGAGCGCACCGCCGCCCCGTAGCCACGGTTGCGCCCGTGGGAGAGCACCTTCAGCTCCGGCACCAGGGCCTGGAGCTGGGCCAGCACCTGGGGGGCGTAGTCGCTGCTGCCGTCGTCCACGACGATGATCTCGAAGTCGTCGGCCAGGGTGGGCAGCAGGTGGCGCACGGCCAGCACCATGCTGGCGATGGTGCCGCCGTCGTTGTAGCAGGGGAAGACGACGGAGATGCCCGACAGCCGCGACTGGTCCATGTTCCCCCGGCCCGAAGCCGTCACGACGATTATAAACCTTTAATCTGCAAGGCCAAGGGCCCGGGGGCTCGCGCCGCAAAGGGGGCCAGACCGGTTCGCGCCTCGGCGCGGGACAGCGCTGGAGAGCTACACGGCGTAGCCCGGGACGGGCACCAGCCTCCGGCCCAGGGGGTCCACCGCCAGCCCGAACTCCTCCAGGGTCACGGCCCCCAGCAATACAGGCCCGCCCGGGTCGCCGAAGACCGCCAGGGTGGGGAGCACCTGCCCGTCCAGGCGCACGCGGGTCACGGCCACGTCCCTCTCCAGGATGCGGCCGTCGGCGGTGACGAACTGGCGGCGGAAGGCGGGCCGGACGCCCAGCCTCTCCAGGACATCGCGGGGCACCCAGGTGTAGCTGGAGCCAGCCTCCACCAGGGCCTCCAGCCGCTGCCAGCGGCGGCCCCTGGGATCGCCCACCTCGAACTCGACCGCGAACACGCCCGCGCCGCCATGCTAGATATGCGCCTCCGGCCAGTCAAGACGCTGCGTTCGTGCGGCGAGGGGCCGGCAGCACGGCGCGAGGGCCGCAGCACAGCCGACGCCCTCCGCTCCCCGTTCGGCCGGTCTTCTACCAGACGCGAGGGGATACGGGACGCTGGCTCGGCGGCGCTGGGGTGTGGCGGTGCGCTAGCGCTCCGGCAGCAGGCCGGGCACCTCCTCCACCACGATGGTGCCCGCGGCCAGGTCCACCCTGGGCACGAACTCTTCCACCGCCGGCACCAGCACCTCCCCCAACGGCCCCCGCACCACCAGCACCTGGTTGCCGCCGCCCGTCTCCATCACCGCCTGCACCCGTCCCAGGCGCCGGCCGCCGGTGGTCACGGCCTCCAGGCCCACCAGCTGGAAGTAGTAGTATTCACCCTCGGCCAGGGGCGACAGCTCTTCCTGGGGCACCTCCAGGTAGTGCAGGCGGAAGGCCTCGGCGGCGGTTCGGTCCTGGATGCCCTCCAGGCGCAGGTAGGCGCGGCCCCGCTGCCAGCGACAGGCTAGCACGCGGCGTCGCTCCCCGCCCAGGAAGACGTGGCGGCCGGGGGCGAGGAGGCCCGGGTCGGCCAGGGGGTCCACCACCAGCTCCCCTTCCAGGCCGAAGGGGCGGGCCACCCTGCCCACGGCCACGAAGCCCTCGCGCACGTCGTCGGGCGGCCAGGGGCGCCGGGCGCCCATGCTCTCACAGGCCCGTCAGCCTATCTCCAGGATGGCCCGCACGCCCCGGCGGGCGGCGGCCACCCGCAGCAGGGTGCGCAGGGCGTTGGCGATGCGCCCCTGCCGGCCGATGATGCGCCCCATGTCCTCGTCGGCCACCCGCAGGCGGAGCACTATCTGCTCGCCCGTGTCCTCCTCGGTGACCTCCACCTGGTCGGGGTGGTCAACGATGGCCTTGGCCACCAGCTCCACCAGCTCCTTCATGGGGCCTACTCCTGCTCAGCGCCGCGGGCGCGGCCCAGGTGCTTGCTGTAGACGAAGGGTGGCAGGCCGGCCTTCTCCATGATGCCCAGGCGGGTGAAGAGCTTGGCCACGGCCTCGCTGGGCT
>FWWL01009764.1_pt1 | contig 11424 bp, 12 predicted proteins | sample 2228331 | NCBI WGS metagenome assembly FWWL01 (sample SAMEA103939775, study PRJEB20133) | metagenome
CCGCTTATTTCTCTGCCTGCCAGCATGCTTGCATTGATAAGCCGCCCGAACGGCTCGAGCAAGATGACAGTCCAAATACCTACGGTCGAAGATCTCGACACCAAAGGTAATGCTTCCGTCGCTTGAAAATGCAGCACAATGAGCTTATTGAGCGGCTCTATTGTTCAATACCGTTTGGTTTTGTTTGGCGACTTTGTTTATTCCCGCAGAACCGAACACTCGAGTGCGCGCAATACTTCTTTGTCTGTTCCAATGAAGAAAGCACCTGCCGGTCCTATTGCGAACGATGATGGGATGGCCGATACTACATCGTTGTACCAGCGCTCGGTTCCGTTTGGGTTCAGCGCGTAGAGCCCATGTCCAGTATTGACGAAGTTCATACGGAGCTTCGGCCAGCAGGAATTAACAAGTTGTGCATATGCGAGCTGTACACACATTGAACAAATAACTGCAACGGTATAGGAGTATGAAATTGCTGCCTTGCATCAAAAAGTAGTGCGCTTCATCCGATCTATCACTCCAAGTAAACTTTGACGTTGATTCGATTGAGTAATCCCACTTACCTGCAGATGTTGGCCGGCAGGCTTTCGGCTAAAATCCTATGTTAGTTTGCTTCAAACTTATAACACAAATACCAGCCATGCTTATAGCTGATATTACAGCCAATTGGAGTATAAAATAAGCTTTGCACTAGCTATTGTTGATTTAAAGTGCATCAATGTAGAAGCATACTTTAAAATATGTGTGACTAGATATATGTGATACATTGGATTGGACAACTACCGTACGCGTATCAGCGATATGTCGTCATACCATACCGTCCCATGCACAAAATGATGGTGCAAGTACACCTTCGCATATGCAACCTTCTCGGGAGCACGAGCAACAATGCGTATCAGTTTCCAATCATGGGTTCCGTAGTTGTTTTTGCTACTTTCTAGCCCTTCACGAGTCTCGCCCAAGAACTTGCCTTCGGCATCGAGCCAGTAGATGCTTAGTCGAAACCATTCCCAACTCTGATTGAGACCTTCGATCTTTACCCATGCACTACACTCATATGTAGCCCCTGGCTGGATTGTGCCCTTTCGGGTCGTTTGTGCGATTGCTTGCAGTCCAAGCTCCGTAGGGCATTTGTGACGAACTTCTTTTCCGGACTCTGTGTGATAGCAATATCCGCTCTCAGGCAGATAGCGGTAGTTGTATTCCTCGCACGACATTCGCTGAGAATAACGTCCGGAATGCTTCACGTTCGAGTCGAGCGTATAGATTTCCGGATGAGAACCGCCGCAAACTACCTCCCAGCTCTTCCCAACTCCGAGCTGTTTCCCGTCGATGCCACCGTCGCCCTGTTCGAAATCGCCGTTTTCAATAAGGTTCACTAAGGTAGCGTACGAGCCAAAACTGAAATTGACAAAAACCAAAATCGGAAGAATCCAACGCATACGCAAATACTCTCGAGAAATGATTTTGCTCATCAAGAACTGATGCACATGGCAACAAGTTCGATATTTTCCTTTTCATTAACGAGATTTGCGTCAGATTATAGCTAGTTTCCTTCTTCCTATTTCGCAAAAGGGATGACTCTAATCTAACACTAGGGCAAATGAAGAAGGTGGTGCTTGCACGAGACAAGCAGAGGTGCGAAGTTTTTCCCAGTACGCACTGGAACCCTCGGCGGGGTCGCCGGGGTTCCAGGTAGGATGACTTGGGCGAGTCTTATCAACTATACCCATGCCTGCAGGCTATCAAACAAGCATACACAAATTGGTTAAATAAAGCCCATCAGCTTGTTACTTTGTTTGCTACAGGCTGGTTTTCAGCAGTCTTTTTCAATATTGTCCCGTCGAGGCTGACGACTATTGATTCGACCGGGATGCTTTTGTTGCTAGCAGAAACTGCCGCTTCCAAAAGGCGAAGCAGCCCTGAACAACAAGGAACTTCCATCATAGCCACAGTGATGCTGCGGATATTGTTCTGCCGAAAGATCTGCGTGAGTTTCTCAAGGTACAATTCCGACTCATCAAACTTTGGGCATCCGGCTACCACTATTTTCCCGCGCAAGAGTTGTGGGTGGAACGATCCAAGCACAAACGGTACACAATCGGCACAAACAAGCAAGTTTGCATCTTGAAAATATGAAGCGGTTGGATTTACCAGGTAGAGCTTTACAGGCCACTGTCGTAGCTCACTTGCCGTAAAAGATGTCTCAGCTATGTTATCGTTATTAGGAGCTTCGTTTGTTCGGTCGATCACCCTCATCGACGGACAGACAAACCCTACACGGTTGTCGTAATGTGTGTGTTTAGATTCCAGGGCCTGTTCAACCGTATGGACTTGATGCATATCTGTAGAGATTCCTCCTTCTTCCAGATGCTTCAAAGTCGCTTCTTCGTCGAACTCTTCCGCTTCCCTAGTTTCAAACGAGATTGCGCCTTGTGGACATTCTCCCAGACATGCTCCTAACCCGTCACAGTATTGCTCCGAGACAATTCTTGCTTTGCCGTCAACGATCTGTAATGCGCCTTCTGCACATGCAGTCACGCACAATCCGCAACCATTGCACAGCTCCTCGTCTATCTTAATGATCTGCCTTACCACCTTACCCATTGGCGGTTTCACCTCGCTTTTGAGTGACATAGTCTATAACAACAATCTAATCCACATTCTATCGTCCAATGCGCGTATTCGCTTTGATGCAGATCAAAATAGAAAAAAGTTCTGCTAAGGATATTCCCAAAAAACAAAATCAGCCGCCGGGAAATAACCGACGGCTGAGAACCTGCAGCTAAATAATTTGCATTCTAAACAACAACTGCTTCTTTTTCGTCTTCTGGTGCTGATGGGGTAGTGTATTCAGATTCGGCCTGTATACCACCGCGCTTGCTCCATAGTGTTGCGCCGATAAGTGCAATAATCGCCACAATCACAATAGTCGTGCGGGCGCCAACAGTAAGGTCACGGATTGCAATAGGCGCTACCAACACTGCAACCAGGTTCATAACCTTAATCATAGGGTTGAGCGCGGGTCCGGCAGTATCCTTGAACGGATCACCTACCGTATCGCCTACTACCGCTGCCTTATGTTCAGGAGTACCCTTGCCACCAAACATGCCTTCTTCTATTTTTTTCTTAGCATTATCCCACAGTCCACCAGTATTTGCTAGCAGAACCGCCATCAACTGACCAGATAGAATCGCTCCGGCCAAGAAAGCACCAAGTGCCGCCGCGCCGTTTAGTGGATCGCCATAACCAAGTCCAAATCCGACCAACACTGGAGCGCTCAGTGCCAACACAGCCGGACTCAGAAGCTCTTTCTGTGCGGCCGCTGTCGATATAGCAACGCATCTTTGATAATCCGGCTTGCCTTTGTCTGAACCAGAGCGCGGGTCGTAGTCCATAATACCCTTGATCTCGCGGAATTGTCTTCGTACTTCTTCTACAAGATCGAAAGCCGCTCTGCTGACCGCATTGATTGCAAATGAACAGAACAGGAACGGTATTGCACCACCAATCAACAAGCCGATGAATACCTGAGTTACATCAATTCTAATTCCTCGTTCCAATAATCCAGCGTCCGCCATGAACGATCGGAACAAAGCTGTTGCAGCAATCACTGCAGTAGCAATCGCTAAGCCTTTGGTAAGGGCCTTGGTAGTGTTACCTACCGCATCAAGCTTGGCAACGATCTTATGTGCATTAGAGTCCTCACCAGCGTCTTTCAGCGCACCGGACATCTCGAAAATTCCGTTCGCATTATCGGAAATCGGTCCGTATGTGTCCATTGCCAGCATAAAGCCGGTTGTCGAGAGCAAACCAAGTCCTGAAAGAGCAATACCGTAGGCTGCAAATTCGGCATTACCCTTGAATAGCAACATTGCTCCGAGAATTGCAAGCGAAATGGCAACAATGCCCCATACGCTCGATTCAAGTCCTGATGCAAATCCGCTTAGTATGATCGTTGCAGGCCCTGTTTTGGCGGACTTGGCACACTCGGTGACGGGCTTTTTATCTACAGCCGTGAAGTACTCGGTCAGCTTGTCAATCACTAGAGCCAAAAGTATACCCATAAGGTTCGCTGCAGCAAATCGCCACCAATCGAAGCCAGGGATTGGCACACGAGTGAATACTAGGTACGAAACACCAAAGAATCCTATCGTAGCCAAGACGGCTGACACGAAGAAACCGACGTTAATCGGATGCATGGGGTTCATGTTCAAATCGTCGGTTCCTCTCACGCTGTATACACCGATAATTGAAGCGATAACACCGACCGCTCTTATGAGTAGCGGGTAGACGACAAGCGCGAGGACGGCGGCAATTGCTTCCTTGCCGGTGAGAATTGTTTGTAGGAACGGATAGGCTGCAGCACCTAGGATAATCGCTGCTACTAATGTGACTTCGTAAGACTCAAATACATCAGCCGCCATACCGGCACAGTCACCGACATTATCCCCAACGTTGTCCGCAATAGTTGCAGCGTTTCGGGGATCGTCCTCGGGAATGTTCTGTTCTATTTTTCCGACCAGATCTGCTCCTACATCCGCAGCTTTAGTGTAAATTCCGCCACCTATTCTCATAAACAGTGCAGCAAGACATCCACCGAATCCAAATCCGATTAGAACCTTCATTGATTGTTCGCGGAACATAAAGAACACTAAACACGCGCCTAACAGACATAAGCCGACAGTTGCAGCTAGAGAGTGCAGCATTTGCTACACGTACATTGGCCCTCACGGCCATCATCATTCCTACGAGTCCGGCGCAGTACGAAGCCGCTACACCTAGCACGAAGGCGATTCCTACACCGACATAAACAGGAATACCAGCCCATCCAACTGCATCTATCTTGCCTCCGGGATTGAACGCGTCCAGTGGTTTATACATAAATATTAGGCCTATAGCGATGATGATTACAAACCAGATCATCGTCTTTATCTGACGCTTTAGATACGCCCAAGCGCCTTCCTGGACCGCTCGTGAGACCTCTACCATGCCCCTGGAACCCGGGTCTTCCTTCATAATTGCGAAATACCACTTGGCTCCAAAAAGCAGACCGATGACGGCACACGCGAAAACTATCCATATTGCGGGCCACATAAGGTCAAGCTTTTCAAAACCAGGAAGCTCAATAGCTTCGCTCCCGCCAGCAAGGCTTGCAGTTGGGGTCAGCAGTCCCAGCACAAACAAAGAGATCAATGCTGTCAACTTTGTTCCAATTTTGCCGTATACTCGACGGGTCAACTTGTAGCTGGAGGTTAGTAATAGTTTTTGGTGCATTCTACCAACTTCCCCTTTCAGCAAATGCGGTGAGCTGTCTTCAGCTCACCGTCACTCGATTATACGCGGCCTGCTCAGCTGTGTCAAGAAAACGTAGTTGCAAGAGTGGCGTACTCTTTTTGTGTGTAAAAAGGGATTGGGTGCAGCTCTCTCTGAGGATGTGTTTTGAGATAAAACTCATCTAGAGAGGAGCACCCATGGGAAGTATATCGCTAAGGGAGTTTGTGCGAAAGGCAGCTTGTCGTATTGGTTCTGATGAGGACCTTGTATGGGGGGACTTGGACTCTGCGACAGCGGAGTTGACGAAGTTGTTATTGGAGGTTGCGGCGGAATCTGAGGTGGAGCGGCGGACGGGAGTTCGTCTTCACGAGCGGGGCGAGACTCGGGTTGACTACCGCAATGGTTACCGTAAGCGCACATGTCAGTTGAGCTACCAAGTGGTCGAGATTCGGATTCCGCGGTTGCGCTCTCAGGGGTTTGTCCCTTCGTTTTTGGAGCCCAATCACCGCGCGATCGCGCAAGTGGAAGACTGGGCGGAGAAGGCTTTGATGTGCGGTTTGAGCCGGTCCGAGCTGATCCGGTTTTCGGAGTCGGTGACCGGCTGCCGGCCCAGCGAGAGCGTGCTGAGGCGGGTTCAGGCGAAGCTGGACGAGCGAGTGCGTGAGTTCAGGGAGCGGCCTCTTACGGGTCGGTATCAGTATTTGTTTCTGGACGCGGCGTGGGCGAAGGACATAGTGGGCTTGAATGCGACGAAGATCTGCATACTGACTACTGTGGGAGTGACGCATTCAGGCGTAAAAGAGATCCTCGGTTTCGAGGGTAGCGTACACTGTAGTGTGTAAAATTGCAATAAGTAATAGATTTTTCAAAGAGATCCCAACAAATGCTATTTGACACAACCTTGTTCCCGAAAGAACGTGCTATCAATGCATAGAACTAAGTTCGCCTGGAAGAAAAATCGTGATATACTAGTCTAGAGAGATGCAAAACACCGTGGAATTTATTAGATTTTACACGCCCTTTGACAAAAGTTTCCGCAAATGTCGCCATTGGTGGTTCGATGCCTGGGATCGACTGGTTAATAATTTTCTGCACGTTGTCGGTCCACCACGTATTAGCGTTGAAGACGGCGAGGTGGCAATCGATCCGCATATCCATACTCTATTTTCACATTGCAGCATATCCCAGCCAGAGCAAATTCTCATCAATGCAGCGCGATTGGGTCTTAGTGGAGTAGCGATAATGGACCACCACGATGTGGTAGGTGCTTTGAACACTGTGCGCTGTGCAGAGCATCTTAAAATTAAAAAACTCATACCGGAGCACTTTGTTGTTATTCCAGGGGTTGAGCTAAATAGCACCGTCGGACACATCGGAGCGCTCTTTGTTAAAGAAAACCTTCCGGAAAAACTCTCTCCCGAAGAGACCGTACGCGTGATTCACGAAGCTGGCGGAATAGCAGTTGCACCACATCCTTATCATTCGTCTGGAATTGGCGAGGCTGTTTTTGACGCTCCATTCGATGCTGTCGAGGTCGAATGCGGCGCAGTTTTCGGCTCTTGGCTTGTAAAACAAAATCGAGGCCTAGCGGCAGATCCTCGGCTGATGTCAGTTACAAAGCTCGGGTCGAGTGACGCGCACTATTGCAACGCTATCGCATATTGCTATACTGTAATCAAAATGCAGGATCCGTCGCCGGAAGCGGTGAAACAGGCTATTATTGGAGGCCAATGTGTTCCAAAGCACTCTGAATCTTATTTGCGAATGCAGCGATTGCTCAGTCGTATACCAAAGCTATGGTGAGCATAAACTGGTAAATCACTCAGCGTAAATGCTGCCTCAAGAATGGCAGAAGTTGTATGGATGAAAAATTAATAAGGAGATCGACAAAGGCAAACCCGTTGAAAGACGGGGACGCAAAGCTTAGGAGCCTAAGGCCCGAGTGCTAAGGTCGTCCAGCTGCCGAATCTCCCAGTGCTCCGCATCCGGCGAGAGCTGTGGGAAAGACTTTGCGTTCCCTCCGTAAACGGGTTTTTGTCGTTTATATCTCAGCCGGACGGAGAAATACAACAAAAAGTCGAAAAAGCAATCTGCGCAATACGCACACGCATAGACCGGCTGAAAAAAGGCTCCTCCGTGTCGGCGGCGCCGGAGATGGCTGACTCCGGCGCCGTTACCCCGTACAGTTCGGCCAAAGTAAAGCGGCAACGCTGTGTTCAGACATATGCATATGCCAAATGCACGATGCTGAATAGTACCAACAACTTCGACTACTAAAATGTGCGACAGAATAGAGGGATATGCTTCATAAGGGATTAGCTAAACTTCGAGGAGATCTCGTAAAATATATGATCTGCGCTTCTTTTAAAAAGACTGCAGCTCCATACTACACACTGATCAAGGTCTGAACTTGACCATCTTCACCGTAGTGCCGCCGTCAAACTCGAACGAGACTTCATCCATCATTGCGCGCATGCAGTGTACGCCGCGTCCGCGTTCTTGAAGAAAAGCTTCCTCGAAAGTCGGCAGGTCGTCGAGGCAGAAGCCGTTTCCAGTATCACTTACGGATACGCTCAACTTTTCCGGGGTTGCCAAACAGATAACCGTAAAAACTGAATCCTCAAGAGCTGAACAACCATGTTCGATAGCATTAGTGACTGCTTCACCAACTGCAGTCATTACGTCTTGCCTATCAGCAAGTTCAAAGCCAGCTGCTTCGGCCAACTCGCCGACGCGCACTCTGGCTTCTCGACACTTTTCCATAGAACACGGCAACGTGAATGCATCTAACAGGAGTTCCGTTGAAGCGATCTCACATTCTTCGGGACGAGAATCGTAAACACAACGTTCCTTTGAGCAGAATGCATCGCCCAACATCAGCCGATCTAGGATGCCCTGTACAGGCTGACTGGTTTTCCTAAGATGTAATCGCCTGTGCCTAATACCATAAGCATTTGCGCTATTAGCAAGGCATTCCGCGGCAGCCTTATCCATGCTTTCCAAACCGCTAAGGTCTAGAGACACACAACAGTCGTACTCATCAGCCAACCTGTCCAAAACGGCTGTCATTCGCAAGATATTGGATCTGTCCGCTTTTCCTGATACTGCAAGTGATGGTCGACGTCCGTGGACCTCTACGGCTAAAGTCAAAGGGGCCGCACAAATAACCTCGGCCATAATATGCTTTACCCAACTGACTGCAAGTTAATGTAATGATTTTGTAATTAACCTTATACCACTTAATGCTTACCTAGGTCAATAGAAATTGCAATAAAAGAGATATTATGTTTAAGCGCCTATATGCAGCGTCTCTAGTGGGATCAAACGTTGCTCAAGCCATAAGTCGTGTTTTCGCTGCGCGATAATGGCGGCTAGATTCCTACGTGTAGATTTCTGTAACGACAAAATTTCATACAGATTAAGATAGAACACGTCTACTTTTTCGCGGATAAGGCCTGATTGAACTAGCTTCTCGCATACCTCTGCAAGAATACCTCTTATAACTGTGCATATGAGTGCGTGTATGCTCTCTGCTTCACTGCACTCTTTTGTGAGGTCTCGAGCTAGCGACAAAACCTGTTGGAATTTTTTCTTCTTTCTTCCGCTAATTGACTCAGCGATGCGGCTCGCCGCTTGTATTGCAGAGATTTGATCTGAAATCTGCTTTGTAATCAACGTTTGTTCGTCTTTCCGGTTACTCGCCTCGTAGATCATTTGAATGAGGATCTTCTTGCCAACTTTTCCAGATTGCCAGGTCGAAAACTTCTCCTACGTTGCGGTATGAATATCCTGTAGTCTTGATAAAGAACGCAATTTCGCGAGCGAAGGCTTGTCGCCATTGGTCGTATTCCATTTTTCCAGTGTCTAGCGCGGCAGCAGCTCTTATGGCGAAATCTTGAATTTGTGCCTCTTGCGTGACATATGCATCTAGCATTCCAGACATAAGCGTTGCATAGACGACGTTTCCGTCTTTCGTTTCTTTGTTATCGGTTAATAAATCCCGCAGCGCGTTTTGAAAGCGCAAAGACGTGACGTGCAAATCGACAAACCACTTTGTCGTGGATTGAATAATATCGACTCCCTTTTCGAGCGAAGTGAACAGATGCGCGCTGTCGATAGAGTGCGCCATGTTTATTGTTGTTGACAATGTATCGATACGCGAACGCAACTTTGGTGCTACTTTGTGCTGCCAATCCAGAACGAGCTTTCGAGCTGCTGAAACCTCTTTTGCACTCATTCGTTCGCTCTTTTTGCAGCAATCAGGAATATAAACATAGCCGTTTGCAGTCAGTACTTTATTGCAGTAAGGATTGGCGAATAGGCTACGTGAGAAATGCGAGACAGGCTGTGTGCAGATTCGGCGCCATTGAGCAAAGTCGAGTTTCTTAGCAGTGCTTACTGTAGGGAAAAACTCTGGTAGGTTTGTTAGTCGGCGAGCCTGTATTAGCCACAGTTGATCTTCCTTGATTAGCCACTCAATCTCAACAGGACAGTTGAACAGTTCTTCGACCAGCATGGCCTTTTCAGCCACCATTGAGACCGTTTCGAACAAGTCGATGGTTCCCAGTACATTACAGGTCCTCAAATCGTATTCGCAATGCTGCGAATGCGATGGATTTCTGGCAGAGTATACTTCAACAGATACTCTAGTAGGATCACCGGTTACAGTATTCGCTGTGGTAGCTGTTCCGAAAAGATCAGCTTCGATCATCCTTTGGACAATTACAGCCATAGCAGGTTCGCTCCTGTTGCTTGGACGGAGCGTAGTGCCTTGTCCTGAAGAGGCATTTCCATCAGATGTGGCAATCTTTTCAAACGAGCGGGCTCTATCTAGCATTGCGTAACGGTAAGCAGCGGCTTTTCCTCCCCAAGTTGACGCCCATACGCGTTTGATTGCTGCTTTAAGGGTCTCTGTGCCCGATACGTTTAGAAACGTTTCGTATGCTCCTGGGAAGTGGATTTGCTGTCGGCCGAATTCGATAGCAGATGCTCTCACAGCAACTCTTGATTTACAATTCTGCGATAGCCACTCGTAAGCATTTGAGATTGCTTGCCACACATCTGCGGGAATGTCAGTATCTAGAATTGCATTTCTGATCTGTACTCGTTCTTCAGCTTCTGTTGCTCCTATAGCCAAAGCACGAGCACCGCTTGCCCAAAGGTGAGCGCGGTAACAATCGGCGTTTATGACGAAGCCCTCGGGTACCTGATAGCCGCCTTCAAGCAACCTAGCAAGCCCGGCTGCTTTTCGACCCGCCTTGGAGCACCGCGAAGCCTCTGCCAAAGGGACAATTGGGGAGATGTCGGGGAATAACATCGGTATACGGATGAGATTATATAGGCACAGAAGCTTGGGTGTCAATCTATGTTGTAAAAACTGGAGGTTGTTGCGTTATGAGCAGATCTGGCGTTTGGCGTTACGGCGAGTGCGTAGTGGTGCGAAAGCGAGGCGTTGTGCGCATCGCCGAACACATGTTGGCACTCCAGCGGGGTTTTGGGCATATTTTCCGGTCAATCGGGCGAGCGGGAGCAAATCGCACTGTTTTTCCGCTCAGCCTATTTGGCTTCTTGCCGCTAAGGGGCCAGCGCCACGATCCTACTGACATCTTCCAACTTGTCCAGCCTCGCCATTGATATCGCCGAGGCAAGCATCACCAATATGCTCATCGCCACCTGCACGCCTACTTTGCCCTTGCCACGCACGCGCTGATCGTCTAGTAAGAGGTAGTTCTTCAGCTGCGCCTTCACTCGCTCGCACGCGCTGCGCTTGCAATACAGTCGTCTCCACTTATGGCTGTCACGAGACAGTCCTGGAAATCTCCTGGGATCCTCCGCTATATTGACCTTCAACACTCTTCCGTAGTCCGAGGTGGAGCAGTTTTCGGTTACATCGCACTTACAAGGTCTGCCTACAACCACCGCCGGACACCGCTACTTCAGATAGTTACCATCCCGACCCGCATAACTCACCTTGCTGTTCTCATCGCAGATCGGAACACCAAGCTCTGTGCAACGTCATAGGCTCGTGGCGCACACCGCATCCGGTCCCTGCTCCAATCTCATCTTGATAATCGGCAGCCACGCACCGCTCGAAGCATACATCCACAAGCAACAGGTTCTCATCCGTCAAAAGCCTGCCCAGAAACC
>FWWL01009765.1_pt1 | contig 11423 bp, 11 predicted proteins | sample 2228331 | NCBI WGS metagenome assembly FWWL01 (sample SAMEA103939775, study PRJEB20133) | metagenome
ACTCGCGATAGCCAATAGTCTTCTGATACGGCCCGGCGTGGGCACTGCCCGGCTCCGCCTCGCCACGGCGCGGCTTCAGGATCTTGGTAAATACATTATTGACGATCACTGCCTGCGCCGGGCGCAGCGCGACGGTGCGGTCGCGCAGCCAATCCCAGACAGCCTCAGCCTTAGCGACTCCTTCCGTCCGGCAGATCACATCCAGCAGGGCCATTTTGATGGCAAACGGTGTCGGCACAAGCAGAGTTTTTCCGCCGGAGGATGTAGCCCAGGCCGGTTTCAGGCTGAACAGCGTTGTTGCGAGATACTCAGCTATTACCCACATATCACTGCACTCCCTGGTAGCGCAGTTCAAACGGTGCGGTTTCCTGCATCAGGCGGGTGAAGATGGAAGTGAGGTCAGACAGGGAGCCAAACTCCGCCAGCTCGATCACGCCCGGCCTGACCGGATCAAGCGCGTCCCTGATCGCCGAAAGCTCCTCTGCATAGCCGTCAGTCAGTGGGCTGATAGTTGGTGCGGGTGTTGTGCTGCTACTGGTCGTCACAACACCCTCGACGTTCAGGATATGCGGGTTCTGGGTGCCGCGCATCGCGCCGTTAGGCTCTAGGAAAGTGTAGAGCAGGCTCTCCAGGAGTGCAGTATAACGGCGCTGGCGCTCCTCCAGGCTGATCGCGTACTGTTGAGTGATGTCGTTGAAGCCAATCCGCGCCAGCTCGACGTGCGCGACAACGGCATACACGCCGGACGAGGCCGGGCGGTGGAAGATAGCCTGTCCGAGATTCGCGCCGCGCTGGGCTTCGCTCTCATCCTCAGTGCGTCTGGCCTCACTGCGCTTGCTGGCGTCGTACTTGACATGAAAGTAGCTGTCGGTGACGGTGATCTCCGGCAGCCCAACCACCCATCCGAACTCGACCACGCTCTTGCGCGGAAGTGAACGCCCACCTTTGGTGATCAGGTTGCCCGCGATGTCATCAAGTGCACATCGCTGGAGCAGTTCATCTGTCAGCATAGCATCCGTGTTGGCTTTGTCACTGAGCAGAGCGCGGTAGTCCTCATCAACGCTGATTCGGTTGGCGTTGAACTCGCGACAGCCTACACAAAGGGGCAGCCCGTCTCGCATGGCAACCCGAAAGAAATGCTCGGTCATGATGTGCTTGAGCATATCACCGGAAACAGCATTGACATTATGCAGGCGGCCATCCTGCCCAACGATGTTGACCATGCGGGTCTGAATCTGGTTGCCTTCACCACCTTCGTTGTTCAGACTGTGCATGTCGAGCGTGGCACGGGCTGAAATGGAGAGAGAATATAGCTGCGTCATTGTGTTTACTCCTCCTGACTCTCAATATCGGGACTCTGTTCGCCTTCAACGTCTTCACGAGGTATACGGGCGTAGCCGTAGGCGATCAGCAGATTGCAGACCACCTCTGAACCATATTGATCAACCAGCCGCACAATCTGCTCAATGTCAGCCGTACTCAGGCTGGTTCGATACGGTCCCGGCCTCGTTTCCATTACCTGAGCGTTCTCAGCATTGTACTTTGCCATGAACTCACCCAGAGCTGCGATGAACCTCTCCGGCTGGCGCGCCGTTCGGGCCAGTTCCAGGTGCAGGCCATAGCGCACATCGTAACGCCGATCACCCTGCTTCTTCCGGTACTGGGCCGTAACAGTGCTCTGGCGGATGGCATATGCTACATGCTGGAACCCTTCGTTCTGAACGATCTCGTAAAAACTTGTCTGTGTGCTCATTAGCAATCTCCCTATCCCTCCGGTTGTGAACTGGCGGGCAGGCAGGTTGCGCTCCCACCGCCCGATGATAAACCCTGCATACTGCGTGGTGAACGTGAAAAACGCGCTCAGGTCATCCCCGCTGAGGAAGTCACGGTAGGATTGCAGCAATGTCACCTCGTCGCTGTGGCTCTCGTCAAACTGCCGGATGATCTGTTCGTGCTCCTCCAGCAGTGCAAGCATCGCACTCACATCAGCCGCGTCCTGAACCGACACCCATGCCGGCAGCGCGATAAACGACAGATTCATGGTGGCAACCGACTGGCCCAGTTTCTTGTAGAAGGCCGCATGAAAGCCCCCCACGATGTCGCGCGGGCGGGCACTGCCCATTAACTGCTTCCACAGGTCACTTGCCTGGTTTTCCTGCGCGTATCTCAGCATGGCTTTGGTGAACCGCAGCGAGGCCAGAATGTCCAGCTGGATGGCCTTCTCAGAGCCGGTCATGCTTTGCCCGAACTGGTGCATGATCTCGCTCAGGTGCCCACTATCTATGTTGACCGGGGCCAGCGCGTAGCTTTTGCGGTCGCCACCACCGATCTGGCGCGTCACACCGACCTGATAGAAACCGGAAGCGTGGACAATATCGCCTGTGCGCTTCAAACCACCGATCTGGCGCGTCACACCGACCTGATAGAAACCGACCACCTTCAGCCACTCCAGCAGCCAGAAGCCGGACACATTGCTCATGCTGAGGCTGTCGGCTTTGGGGCGGTTCTGGCCCTTGCCTCGGCCGGGATTGAATAGCTGAAGGGCCGTCGCATCCCAGCCAATGCCCCAGCCCATCCTGTGGTCGAGGTCTTTCCATGCCTGTATAGCGCCCTCTACATCATTCGGGATGGCACTCACCATTGTAAGCAGCAGGTGCAAAACCTGCGGCAATGCCTGCCGCGTCCGCCACCATGTTAAAGCCAGATTGTTGTGCCCCTGCAAGGTCGCCGGGTTGACGGCCCGCAGGATGTCCCAGTGGCGGTGTGGAGCAGGAGGTGCATCCGGGCCAAACTCACCTGCCATCGCAGCCCTTTTTAGCTCTTTGGGGAGGGCATCGAACCACTCGAAGTAGGCGGCGCGCTGGTCACGAACGGCCTCGTAATCGAGACATGCATAATCAGGCAGTTCGGCCAGACTGCTGGCATTCTTGGCGGTGCGGATGGCCCTAAACAGCACAAGGGGGCCTGAGCAGGCGTTGATGACGGTATCGTCTATCGGTACGCTGCAATCAAGCTGGTAGTATGCGCCACAGTCCACCATGCGAACGGACACGCCTCGACGAGGCCCGCATGACTGTTCGAGTATCCATCTCAGCACGGCAGCCAACCCATGTGCAGCCAGCGTGTCGGCGAACGGATCAGTTGATTTGTCGAGATAAAAGGTTTTCGATGCGATCATAGATTGTTGCTCTCCACATTTAGCCCGATCTGTCAGATAATATGACTATCATATGCTCATCCCCCATTCCGTCCCGATCTGGTCGGCGCGGCGCAGCACCCGCACGATGATCAGGTAGGCCAGGAACGCAGGCTCATCTTCCGGCTTGCATACAAACTGATCGGCCCTCTGCCCCGACTGCGGTTTTGCAAATACAGGTAGAACACAATCTGGCGCAGAGTTCAGGGTCGCCGCGATCTGGTCGGATGCCTCAGCTATCAGCCGGTAATCCTGATTGTCCTCCGCGAAGGGTGTATGGTGACGCAGAACGGCGGTATAAGCCGCAGGCACCAGCGCCTCGTGCTGCTCAAGACATCGGACTAGGATCGGGAGGCAGGCATACGCGCCTTCACCAGCGTGGGGCGGGCGTCGTGGCGAGAAGTATTTCACCCGCTCCCAGTCTCTGGCAGAGTCATACTCCGTGTGCGCAGCAACCATCCCTTCCGGCATCGGGTTGCCCAGTGCTTTCTGCCAGGCTCGCGCCCATTCCTGCCACCCCACACTCAGCTTGCCTACGTCATGCAGCAGCACAGCCAGTTCCGCCGCCCGGCGCACGCTACCTTGCGGCCACCCGAAGACCCGCTCCATGCGGGCTGCCGCTCCTGCCGCCTCCGGCCATGCTACCCGCTCGAACGCCTGCCACACCCATCGGATGTGCTCCTGGTACGACTCCAGACGGTAGATGTACCGCTCGCCACCCCTATCACGTCGCTCCGTTATTTCGGGGATGCTGCATTCCCAGCTTCCGCCCCGCTCCAAGAGCAGGCCAAGCTCCGGGTCATAGGTGGCAAGGCCGGGGTGGATGACAATCAGATCGACCCCTTCGATATCGCTTTTCCCATTGACGATCCTGTGCTGGTAAGTACTTCGATTTTCTTCGTGGGCCTGTCTATTGTCAAATGCCTCGTAAATTGCCACAATCGGATCGCCCTCGTCGGGAAATCCCCTGGCCCGTTCCAGCAGATCGGGCAGCATACCATACAGAACCACATCCGGCACGGAGAAGACTCCCTCGACAGCCCAGGGATCGTCTTTAACTTCTGCCAGTCTGAGCTAATTGTAACCCGGAACGCACGGACATTGCGGATCAGGCGGGAGGTACCGCCGCTGTCGCCTCGCATCACGGCACACATCTCACGTCGGTGCATGCTGCTGGTCGCACCAATGCCTTCGATGATCTCCCTATCGCGGGCGCTATGTACGGCAGTGATCAGGTTCTGTTCAGCCTGGAAGTCGTGCACTGCGCCGGATTTATTACAGAGCATGTCCCATGTGGTGGTGAACTCTCTCTCAAGCCCTCGATAGGGACTCACATGTTGGCGCAGGTCAATAATTTCACCGTCGCGGGGATCGTAAACTTGCCGGTAGACGTATACATCTCCCTCTTCGCCCTCGTAACGGGCACAGCGACCAGCTCGCTGTACGATGGCATTCGCCGGAGCCAGTTCGGTAATCAATGTCCGGCAGGTGATGTCCAACCCTACCTCGATGGCCTGGGTAGAGATAACGAGCATGTCCGTGTCTGATGGCCCCTCCTTTCCGAAATTCTTGCGGATGGTCTCTTCGCGCTTGCGCCGATCTTCCTGTAAGAAGCGGCTGTGCAGGAGCAAAGTGTCAGCGTGTCGTAACCTGACCTGTTCATACAGCGCACGGGCGCGATCCACTGTATTGCACACAACCAATGTACGTCCGCCAGCATGATGCGCGAGCACTGCATCAGCGGACAGCACGTCCTCGACGGCGTGGAAGCGACGCGCCTTCCGTTGAGAAGGTAGCTGCTGAAGTGCTTCGCGATCTTCGCGGGTTTCTGGCACGATCCTGGCCTTGAGCCGGCTTGCCAGCTCTTGCAGCATCTCGGTTGAAAAGGTGGCTGTCATCAGCAGGAAAGGGGCGATGCCGTTTAACTGCCGGAGCATTTCGAGTGTTGTTGGCAGTGTCGAAAGAGGATCAAAGAGGTGGAACTCGTCAAACACCAGATAGGAAGATACGATGGCTCCGGCGTTGAGGTTCGCCAGTCGGCGTGGCAGAGAGTAAGGAGCAAGAAGATAGCTGCTGAGCACCTGATCAATGGTGGCAAAGGTCAGTCCTGCCTCAAAGCGAGGATCGTCCAGTTGTTCGCCCGTCAGAATGCTGACCGGGAGTTGCTCAGATCGTCCACCTTTTAGAGCAACTTTCCTCCACTGTACGAGAAACTGGTTAGCAAGCACTCGCATAGGGACAGTATAGATACACTTCTGCGGGAATCCTCGGTCAGGATGCTCCACGCTGTGCAAAAGCGGGAGCAGTGCTGCCAGCGTCTTACCGGCACCCGTTGGAGCCTGAAGAATCACATTTTGCCCCGACCACAGGAGTTCGGCTACCCGCTTCTGAAAAGGATAGAGTTCCTCAGACATGCACTATTCACCTCCAAAGTAATCTCGGAAGGTCTGAGCGAAATCCCCATCAACGCTGCCCGATAAAGTAGCACGATGCGTACTCCACCCATAGCACTCAGCCATGCGGCGAGCCTCCCCAATCAAGGCATTGCGTAGCTCTTCCGGGGCAAGCACTTCCACATCCGCCCCCCATCCACGTATCCAGGGCATGATGTCGGTCGTGTCGGCAATGTGCGCCGACCAGATCAGATAGCCCGGATGCTCCGGGTCAGGCTGTTTCTGCTCCGAGGGATGCCAGCGCGTTTCCAACACCCGATCCACGACGGACGGATGAAAGCGCAGCACTACTTCAACCACATCCTCACCATAGATGATCGACCAGGCATGGCGTAGGATTTCAAGCCCTGGAAAGCCTTGAGGAATAGTGTATATCTCGTCGGTCAAGTTAGCTTCTACGATGCGCTCCAGCTTGTAGGTGCGCAGCGCACCGGGCGGGTCGCCAAAGCCAATGACGTAGGTTGTGAAGCCGATGGCAGAAGGCTCAAGCAGGTAAGGGTACAGCCGTATCTGAAAGGCGCGCTGCCCGCGCGGCTTGTAGGTTATATCCACCGCCCGTCGGTACAGATAGGCCTGAATCACGGAACGGAATACCCGACTGTACGATTGATCGCCAGGCCGGTTGGCGAGCTCCTGTGCTGCCTGCCGTATTTCACCACCGACGTTCAGATCGCCAACCAACGCATCGGCCAGTTTATACAGGGCAGTCTCAGCGGCCTCATTGCGTTTGTCACTCTGTTTGACCAGCAGGCGTATTGCAAGGTAGAGCGTCATAGCCTGCTCAGGAGAAATGTCCATAGGGCGGATGATATTGCTCGTGTGATCACGATCTACGAACCACAATACCCCATCCTTGTATAGCCGTCCGTTTCTTTCCAATTCACGCAGGTAGTTATTGACAGTGCGGCGGTCAAATCCTAACTCACGAGACAGGTCAGATTCTGTCATGCCGTCAGGGCACCGGCGCAGGGTGCTAACCAACCGATCCAATCGGCGCGGCATTTTTCTACTCCTTTGTAACACTCTAATTGAATTATACGGGGGACTTGGAAATTATTGTTCCAAACGCCTGACATTGAGCGAGAAGGCAGATCGTGTGGGATAACTTCTGCTCATCTACATGCTATCGCGCGGTATGCCGGTAGTGCTATCGTTCGCCCTGTCCAGTTAGCATCTAGCTCCAATCCCAATGTTTTCCCCATGTTTGTCCAGTAGTCACCGCCCTGATAGCCATATACGCCTTGTGACGCAAGAAAAACTGCAAAGGTGCACGGAAATCCGTCCTCGAGGGTATCGATAGCTGAGTTGCGTTGGTTGTGCTGGAGTACATGACCTATCAGCGCTCGAGAAGCCTGCATGGTTAGGCCATAGCAAGCAGTTGAACAGACCCCCGGTTGTCCCAGCCAGGCATGAAGGTGAAAGGGTGTCTTACAGGTGGGCAAAGGACTGGCCTACTTATTGGTCGCCTCTATTATTGTCTGTCTGTTCTGCTGATGCAAAATGCATCCGTGCTGTAGCGCCAAAAAGGAAACCGGAACGCTCCCATGCAGGGAGCATCCCAGTTGTATGTGGCGGCATGGCTGTCATGTCACCTGGTAGTCAGCCAGCAGCCTGCGCAGCGCGTTGCGGCAGTCGGCGGCTGCTTCGCTGAGCGTGTTGGGCGCTTTGCCCAGCACCAGCGCGCCCGCTGCGAACGGGATGCCATACCACAGGCACAGCATCGCCATGGCGTATTTGGGTACGAGCACGGATAGGTGTCTGAAACCAGTTGTCCTTCAGCACACTCAATCAGGTAAGCCGGGAGGAGACGGATGAGTATCTGCTATTTCGGCGTGGATGTGCACAAAGACTTGTTGTGGCGGCAGTGATTGATACCACGAGTGGCGAAATCGTCAAGCCCATCATGAATAAACTCAAGGAATGGGCCGACGGACATCCGACCAGCGAGGATGAGATGACTTTGGAGGTCAGCGGCAATGCCTGGCATGTATATGATCTGCTGGCCCAACAGGTTGGTCTGGTTGTTGTCAGCAACCCAGCTAAGACACGTCTCATTGCCCAAGCCCGCATCAAAACAGATAAGTTCGATGCCCTGGCCCTGACGCGGTTGCTGGCTTCTGGTTTCATCTGCGATGTCTGGATATCGGTTAGCAGGATACATGAGCAGCGTGCTCTGGCAGCTCATCGCGGCAACCTGCGCCAGTAGGTAACTCGGGTGAAAAACCGCCTTCATACCCTGCTGCGTCACCCCTATCTGCGCTGCCCTGTCTCTTCGATCTTCAGCCTAGAAGGGAGGGCCTGGCTTGAAAGCTCGGACCTGCCAACTATTGAGGCCTTTGGGCGTCAGCAGTTGCTAGACCACCAACTGGACCTGGTTCAGACATAGTTGGACGACCTCATCGCTCGTTGCGCCCAGCACGACCCGCCGGTCACCCGATTGATGCAGATCCCCGCCATTGGATTCTTCACCACGTTCTCGGTTTTGGCGGCTATCGGCGACATCAATCGCTTCCCTTCTCCCAAGCATCTGGCTTCTCATGCAGGCCTTGTTCCCTCTATCCACCAGTCAGACCAGACGCACTTCACCAGCTATATCGCAAAATTTGGTCACTCTCTTCTGCGCTGGCTCATGGTGGAAGCTACTCACAAGCGATCCGTTGGGACCCGCACTAGCGGGCGGTGTATCAGAGCATTGCTAACCGGTGTGGCAAAAGCATTGCCGTTGTTGTCGTGGCCCGCAAGATAGCAGTGGTTATTTGGCGCCTGTCGGCTCAGGAAGCTTGCACTTCCATCTCAACTCCGCCACCTTCACGCGTAATCTCGTCGCGACTCACTAACTCAGGGTTACAAATCTGGAAGCGATTGCTCAGGGAGGTAGTTGGACTTACGCCAGCTGGGAAACTGGTGGAATCCTCAAGATAGATGTCTTCCATATACGCGGGCATTACCCTCTCTCAATTGCAACTGATTTATCCTCTGTTCTCGCGGGCATTACTGCTCGGCCGTCAAAGCACTTCGGCTTGAAGTCAAGGCAGCTAGCCGCTGCTGGTCACAGCATTCTCCCGCAACGGCGGCGGGTATCACTAACCATATCTGGCGTATTGAAGAACTCCTGACGCGCGTTCCAATCTCTATCAGCATGTGAGCGGGAGACTACCCAACCTTTGCCAGCAGTGACAGAATATCCTCTCGATAGGGCAGCGAGGGCTGCGCCCCGGCGCGTGTCACGGCCAGTGCACCCGCTGCGTTAGCCCAACGCACGGCATCCTCAACCTTCTTGCCTTCACACAGCGCCACCGCAAAAGCACCCACAAAGGCATCACCCGCGGCGGTTGTATCCACCACACTCACACGATGGGCCGGAACAATGATCTTCTGCTCCCCGCAAAAGGCAACCGCGCCATTGCCTCCCAGTGTGACAATCACGTGGCGAGCGCCACGAGCTCGCAGCCGCGCCACCGCCGCATCGATTTCCTCGGCTGCATCAAGTTCCGCCAGTAGGAACAGCTCATGTTCGTTAGGGATCAAGTAGTCCACACCTGCGAGCAGCGCTGCATCCAGCGGCCGGGCTGGGGCCGGATTAAGGATGACCAGCACGCCATGCGCATTGGCCAGCTCGATCGCACGCTGCACCACCTCCGGTGGTGACTCGAGTTGCAGCAGCAGTGCGCCCGCTCCGGCAAAGGCATCCTGTGCACGCTCCACATCGCCTGGCGACAGCCGGGCATTGGCGCCTGGTACCACAACAATCGCGTTCTGCCCGGCGGTATCGACGGTGATCAGCGCGACACCACTAGGAGCCTGATCGTCACGCAGCACATGGGTAGTGTCTACACCGTCGCGCACCAGAGCCTCAAGCAGATCGATACCGAAGGCATCAGCCCCCACGCGCCCGATCATAATCACCTGTGCGCCAGCCCGCGCTGCAGCAACAGCCTGATTAGCCCCCTTGCCGCCGGGGAACGTCTGGAACTTGCCCCCGATGATCGTCTCGCCCGGCCGGGGATGGCGTGGGGTCCGCACTACAAGATCTATATTGAGGCTGCCAACAACAACAATAGGGCCTGTCATAGCCGATGCGCTCCACACGATCCACGAGTAACCAGCTTTATAAGATTATGAGGGCGGAGCCTCTTGATCCCTCTGGAGGCGATTTTACTCCTTATCTTCGCACTCTTTGCCCGACCGGGGTTCACTCCCACATAATTTGAATTATCACTGGTTTATATTTGCCGCACCGTTGTTGACTTCCAGAGTGGGGCGCGAGGTTGTGTGTTCTGCCATCGTAGCACCTGTCATCGCTGGTATCGGCTCAGTTCTTCGCGGATGCCATCGGCTAGAAGATTCAGCCCCACGACCAGCGATGCAATAGCCAGTGAAGGCCAGACCATAGCAGCAGGATTCAGCATTCCCACTTTTCGGGCTTCGTTGATCATGCTGCCCCAGTCAGGCGTGGGAGGGCGCAGCCCCAGGCCTAGGAAGCCAAGCACGCCAATGGACAGGATGGCGTAGCCGATGCGCAGCATGGCATCGATGATCAGCGGGCCACTTGCGTTGGGCAGGATTTCCACGAACATGATGTACCACGGGCTCTCGCCGCGTAGCTTGGCAGCGGCTACATACTCCCGCGTGGCGATGTCCATCGCCAAACTTCGTGCCAGCCGGGCAATGCCTGGCGCACCAGCAATGGTCACCGCGATCACGATGTTAACCGGCGACGGCCCGATTGCGGCGATAATGATCAGATAGATCAGGATGGTAGGGAAGGACATGATGATGTCCACGATGCGCATGATAAACTCGTCCAGCGCGCCACGGAAATATCCCGCCGAAAGGCCAAGGATGATGCCAACAGTCATCGACGTCAGTACCGCGATGGGGGCGAGCAGGAGCACTGGGCGTGCGCCGTAGATGATGCGCGACAGCACGTCGCGCCCCATCGGATCGGTGCCCAGCGGATGAGCCGGAGAAGGCCCCTGGTTCATTAAAGAAGAGTCGATTGCCGTCGGCTCGTAGGGTGCCAGCAATGGAGCGAAAAGGGCCACCAATATCCAGGCCACAACAATCGTCAGGCCCGCTACTGCCAGAGGCGAGGCGAAGAGTATCGAAAGGGTTCTCCGTATAGGGTTGAGATTCGGTGTCGGCTCGCTGTGCTCTACCATGCTCATTGCTCTTAAGACCTTACTTGGTCGCTAATCACGAGTAACGGATGCGCGGGTTGAGAAACGCATATGCTAGATCGGCCACCAACTGGGTGGTGACGGCCAGCACTACCATGACCATCGCGCCGGCTTCGATGGCACATATATCGCCAAAAAGCGCTGCCTCAAGCAGATAGGTGCCGATGCCTGGATAGCCATACAGAGCTTCGACTACCACGATGCCGCCGATCAGCCAGTTCACGTGCAGCATGATGACAGTAATGGGGGCGATCAAAGCATTGCGCAGCATGTGTCCGAACACAATACGGTGCTTTGGCAGCCCCTTCAAAACGGCTGTGCGCACGTACGGCGCATTCATGACCTCAACCACACTGGCACGCGTCATCCGGGAGACATAGCCCAACTCGGCCATCATCAGCGTCAGAACAGGCAGGACGAGCATGCGGGGCTGGCTCAGAATCGTGTCACCGGGCATCAAGGTAACGGCACCCGGCAGGCCGGGTTTCATGCTGATGACAAACACCTGGATCAGCAGGACGCCAGTTGTGAACTCAGGCGTGGCAGTCGTGATCAGGCCTAAAATGGAGATGATCCGATCGACGACGGACCCCT
>FWWL01009766.1_pt1 | contig 11421 bp, 9 predicted proteins | sample 2228331 | NCBI WGS metagenome assembly FWWL01 (sample SAMEA103939775, study PRJEB20133) | metagenome
CATTCTATTATTACTGCAATTTTATTTTAAGAGTATAATTTTTAAGAAATGGAAGAAAAAATCGTCCTTCGCGGCGTGAGGGTTCATAACCTGAAGAATATCGACCTGGACCTTCCGGTCGGAAAGCTTATTGTTATAACTGGCGTGAGCGGCTCGGGTAAGTCTTCCTTAGCCTTCGACACGCTCTATGCCGAGGGGCAGCGCCGCTATCTTGAATCCCTGTCTTCCTACGCCCGGCAGTTCTTAGAAAGGATGGACAAGCCGGAGGCCGACCTGATAGAGGGCATTCCGCCGGCAATCGCCATCCAGCAGAAAGCCACGGCGAAAAACCCGCGCTCGACCGTGGCCACGGTCACCGAAATCTACGATTTCCTTCGGGTGCTTTACGCCAGAATCGGAACGATCCACTGTCTTAAATGCGGCCAGCCGGTGCGCCGGGACACCATCGACCGGATGGTCGAAACCATAGAGACACTTCCTGACGGAACCCGGCTGATAATTACCTTCTCCTGGCCGGAAGGGAAAACAATCGAAGACCTGAAAAAGGAAGGCTTCCTGAGATTTTTCAGAAATGGAGAGATCGTTCAGGCGGAAGCAGCGGAAAGACTCAAAAAGCCCGAACAGTCGCTTGAAGTCCTGGTTGACGTCTTCCCGTTCGACCGGCATGACCGCGAACGACTGGTTGATTCCCTGGAGACCGGACTGAAAAAGGGAGACGGCCGGGTACGAGTCTATGCCGGAAACGGACAGGTTTTTTACTTTACCGAACATCTTGAATGCCGCACCTGCGGGCTTCGCTACGAGGAACCCGAGCCGAATCTGCTCTCCTTCAACAACCCTCAGGGAGCCTGCCCGGTATGCCATGGCTTTGGCGACCTGGCGGTGCTCGATGAAGACAAGATTATCCCCGATAAAAACAAATCGCTGGCCGAAGGGGCGGTCGAGCCCTGGACGAAGCCGGCTTCGCTTCCGCTTCTGCGAGAGCTTCTGCGGGAAGCCCGCCGTCGCGGCATCCCGGTCAACGTCCCTTTCAGCAAGCTCAAGCCCGAGCATCAGAAATTCGTGCTGGAAGGCGGCGACGGCTATTACGGAGTGAAAGGATTTTTCGAATGGCTGGAATCAAAAAAATACAAGGTGCAGGTGCGGGTGCTGCTCAGCCGCTACCGGAAATACGTGAGCTGCCCGGCCTGCAACCGCACCCGTCTGAACGAAAAAGCCCGGGCGATAAAAATTAAAGGGAAATCTATCGGCGACTTCAACGCCATGACCGTCAGCGAAGCCTTTAATTTTCTTGAAAACCTCAAACTTACCGCCCATGAACAAAAAATTGGCGAAAGGCTCATTCAGGAGATTAAAAACCGGCTGAAATTCCTGCTGGAAGTCGGGCTGGATTACCTGACTCTTGACCGGATGACCTTCACCCTGAGCGGCGGCGAAGCCCAGCGGATAAACTTAGCGGCCGCCCTGAGTGCTTCGCTCGTCGGGACGCTTTTTGTGCTGGACGAGCCTTCGGTCGGACTTCATGCCCGCGACAACCGCCGGCTGGTTCAGATTCTCAGGCGGCTTCAGGAGATCGGTAACACCGTGGTGGTGGTGGAACACGACCCGGAAATAATCCGGGAAGCCGACTTCGTGGTGGACATGGGCCCCGGAGCTGGAGAATACGGAGGACAGGTGCTTTACGCCGGGGAGATGAAAAACTTTATCGAGAACGGACAGACATTAACCGCCCGTTACCTGAGGGAAGAAATTTCCATCCCGCTTTTTGCACGCCGCCGTCCGGAAGCTTTTCTGGAAATCTACGGCGCCCGCAAACACAACCTGAAAAACCTCAACCTTAAAATCCCGCTCGGCGTTTTTGTCTGCCTGACTGGAGTCTCAGGTTCGGGAAAAAGCACCCTGATGGATGAGGTCATCTACAAAGGGCTTAGCGGCCAGAACGCTGACGGGTTCGAGCGCATCGTCGGCAGCGAGAGAATCAGCAAGGTGGTGAGGGTTGACCAATCGCCCCTCAGCACCTCTCCCCGCTCGATTCCGGCCACTTACACTAAAGCGCTTGACGGCATAAGAGAGCTTTTCGCCTCCACCAGGGAAGCAAGGGCGCTCGGTTATACCGCCGGGCATTTTTCCTTCAACACCGCTCGCGGGCAGTGTCCGGAATGTCAGGGAGCCGGGTTTCAGGAAGTCGAGATGCAATTCCTGAGCGACGTTATCCTCACCTGCGAAGCCTGTGGCGGACGACGATACCGCCCGGAAATCCTGGAAATCAGGTACCGCGGCAAAACCATCCACGAAGTTCTGCAGATGAGCGTCAGACAGGCGCTGGAATTTTTTGCCGGCCATGAGGAAATAGTGAGACGGCTGAGTCCGCTGGCCGAGGTCGGTCTCGGTTACCTCAGGCTCGGCCAGCCGACAACCACTCTTTCCGGCGGAGAACTTCAGCGGATCAAGCTTGCCTACCATTTGACGCATGAAAGGGGCAAAAGAATTCTCTATCTTTTTGACGAACCGACGATCGGGCTTCATCTCGAGGACATCAAGGTGCTTCTCAACTGCTTTCAGAAACTCGTGGACGAAGGACACAGCCTGCTGATTATCGAGCACAACCTCGAATTCATCAAGTGCGCCGATTATATAATTGACCTTGGACCGGAAGGGGGAGAGCACGGCGGCTACTTAGTGGCTCAGGGAACTCCTGAAGAAGTGGCGGAAACGCCCGGTTCTCTCACCGGTGCTTACCTGAAAAAAGTTCTTAAAAAATCTATCCTAGCTTGATCGGCCGCTTCTGGTAATCTGAATAATCCGGAACCAGACGAGCATATTCCTCCTTGAAAAGCGGCGAGGAAATGATGAAATCGGCCGAGGCCCGGTTGCAGGCGACCGGAATGTTCCAGACGACTGCAATGCGCAGCAGCGCCTTGACATCCGGGTCGTGCGGCAGAGATTCGAGCGGGTCCCAGAAGAAAATCAGAAAATCGATCTGACCTTCAGCTATGCGGGCTCCCAGCTGCTGGTCTCCCCCAAGCGGACCGCTCTGCAGAACGTTCACTTCCAACCCGAGCTCCTGACGCAGAAGAAGACCGGTTGTCCCGGTGGCCCAGAGCTCATGCTCTTCGAGCAGCCCTCGGTTGAATCGCACCCAGTCGAGAAGGTCGACTTTTCTGTGGTCATGTGCCACCAGGGCAATTCTTTTCCTTCTGCCCATTTTTACCACTCTGGTTTCCATTTCCGTCTCCTTTCCCGGCATTCATATTTTCGCAGAAGCCGCCGACAAAATAAATGAGGGAAAATATTTCTGCCAGTGGCTCAGGCAGAAATTATATTATTTAAACGGGCAGAAATTTAAATTAAGGAGCAAGGGGGATGAAACAGAATATCGGCTATCAATTTCATACAGAGACAAAATACCTGAGAGAGCCTTACTCCGCCGGAGCTTTCGAGCGTTTGCGAAATCAGGAGACGATCGAGGGAAGGCCGCTTGACAGAACCGTGGCGCTGCCGCCGCCCGACCGAAAAAACGGCTCTCCTCTCTACGCTGTGCTGAACGCACGGCGAAGTGTGCGGGAATTTGAGGACCGCCCGGTTTCGCTCGAATCGCTGTCTCAGATTCTCTGGGCAGCTTGCGGAGTAAGCTTCCGGGCAGGAGATTTTCTTTTCCGAACGGCTCCTTCAGCCGGAGCGCTTTACCCGGTGGAGCTCTATGTGGCCGCGCGCTCCGTGGAGGGAATAAATCCCGGGTTGTATCATTTTGCTCCGTCTACCCATTCTCTCAGACAGCGTTATGAAGGCGACCTCAGTCCGCTTCTTGCCGAAGCGGCCCTCGACCAGGACTTTTTAGCCGAGGCCAGCTTTAATCTTATTCTGACGGCGGTATTTGAAAGAACCACCTGGAAGTACGGCGCCCGCGGTTTTCGCTACATCTACCTGGATGCCGGACACATCGTCCAGAACGCGGCGCTGGCCGCTGTTTCACTCGGGCTTGGTTCCTGTCCCGTGGCCGCCTTTTTTGACGATGAGGTAAACGCGCTGGTCGGCGTTAATCCCTTGCGAGAATCGGCCATATACCTGCTGGCAGTCGGCTGGTCCCGAAAGGATTAGCCGGCCCGGCCAATATATGAATGTTCATTCATATATCAGTCTCGCTGTGAGCAGCGAAATCATCCGGAGCTGAACAAATCAGATTCAATTAACCCGGAAAATAATCTTGCCTTTATACAACTGGCAATAATAAAAGAACCCGTCATCAGCAACCTGAATCAAAGGCCATCGTCTGACAACCGGCGAAATACCTCCGGAAGCTATAAAAATTTTTCTGTCAAATCGAACAGAACAAACGCCCTACGAAAATCATATAGCCGATGGAGGCCGCTTTTTATTAACAGTGCAGCTTACAGCACCACCTTTTTCTTTCCCCACTTGAGCTTCATGGTCAGCACCCGGTCGGTGGCGAAGATGCGGCTGGTCCACCAGAGCATGACCACCACGAACAGGAAGTTATAAACAATGCCCAGCCAGACCATGTTCAAATTTCCGAACATGATGTTCTGCATGGCAAAAAACGGATGGGAGAAAGGTATGGCCAGCACCAGAATTTTCGCCGGTAGCGCCATGGTGTTGATGTCGGCAAACAGGCTGATGAAATAGGGAATCATCAAAAGAAACACCAGGGGGAAAGATAGCGCCTGGGCCGTCCGGTAATCCTCGGCCAGAACGCCCAGAAGGGTTGCCAGCGCCAGAGCGCACAGCATTGTCAGAAAGAGAGATATTCCGAACAGCACGTATCCCTGAGTGTTGATGGTCAGTCCGAGCTGTTTGAGTACTGGTGTTATGCCACCGAACGCCTTAGTAACGTTCGTATCTGAAAAACTGAAAGCATTTTTGAAACCGTACATATAGATGGCCGCCGAAAGCAGGCCGACAACAGTCGCCCCGAGCATTTTCGCCGCTACGATCGCTCCCCGGGAAATGGGCACAGTCAGCAGGGTTTCAAGCGTTTTATTCTGCTTCTCCATGGCAATGGCCGTGATGACCATCTGGGCTGAGTACAGAATGATCATCATCAGGATGACCGGAAGGATGTAATTCTGGGCGGTCAGGGCTCCGACGATCATTGAGGCTGACCCTTCGGCCTGCCTGTCCCTGACCACGACAAACTCGCGGTTTTTTATCGGAGCCTTCAGAAGTTTCGGGTCGGCATCCGGTATCCTCTTTTTCAGGAATTCATTAGACAGATAGTCGTTGGTGGAATTGATAAGGGCTTTGACCGCTTCGGTTTTTGCCCGGCCGCCAAGCGACACTCCTTTAAGAAAGGAATAGGTTTCCACCGTCACCGGTTGAAAACTGCTGGCCAGCTGCCCGAAACCTTCGGGAAACACCACCAGCAGGTCCAGCCCGCTGTCTCTCACCTCACCGATGACTTTCTCCTTCTCGCCCGTCTTTTCCTCGATAATGAAACCGGCCATGTTCAGCGCGCCGATGAGGTTACGGGAAATCTCCGAGCGGTCGAGGTCAAGCACGGCCACCTTCTGTTTGGCCATGGCTTTTTTCATCTCGCTTTTAGTGACGCTGCCGATGAAATTGAAAAGCACCAGGATGAAAACCAGCGAGATGATAAGCTGTTTATTCAGTAGCTCTTTAATTTCCTTGATCAAAAGATTGCTGAAGTTTTTCATTGCAGGGCTCTCCTGAAGACGATTTCCAGGTTGGGAGCCTGGTATTTTTCTTTAAGCGCCGCCGGCGTGCCTGAATCTAAAATGACTCCCCGGTCGATCAGGGCCACCCGGTCGGACAGGAATTCCACTTCTAACATGTTGTGTGAGGACAGCAGCACCGAAACGCCTTCCCTGGTAAACCCCTTGATCATCTCGCGCACTTCGAGCGAATTGATCACGTCCAAACCGGAGGTGGGCTCGTCAAGAATAGCCAGAGCCGGCTTGGTCATCAGGGCCCGGGCCAGCAGGAGCTTTCTGGTCATACCTTTGCTGTAGGTGCCGGCTTTATCCTTCAGCCTTTCCCCCAGCCCGCTGATAGCTACTGCCCTTTCCACAAACTCCTTAGCTTCTGCCTCGTTTCGGGCGTAGAACCTGGCCATGAAATTAAGATAATCGATGCCTCTCATGTTGCGGTAAGCGCCAGCCTCCTCCGGAAGATAGCTTATCTTTTCCCTGAACTTTTCCGGGTTCTTCTTCAGGTCATATCCAAGAAAGGTCACGCGGCCGTCGGTCGGAGTCAGCAGCGTGGCGATGATCCTCAGGGTGGTGGTTTTGCCGGCGCCGTTCGGTCCGATTAAACCGAATATCTCTCCCTCTTCCACCTTAAAGCTCACACCCTTCAGAGCTTCAAGGCTGCCGTAGCGTTTCTTAAGGCCTTCAACTTCAAGAACTGCAGCCATCAAGACCTCCTTTTTATGGTCTCAGAAAAATTTCTTTATAATTAATACGGATTATACTGATTAAGGTTATAAATTTAAAATAGCTAGGCTTATCTTAAAAGAGAGAAAAAAATCAAGCTTCTTCCGATGGCTGAAGGGCATGATGTTTTGTTGCCCGGTGGATTGGATTGGTCCGCACACACGGCCGCAGCCGGGTCCGGCATAAAATTCACTGCTTAAACTAAATTACCCGGCATTTTTAACGGGTTGAATTACTCCTGTACGAATCCGCCTGCCGATCCGGTTCTTCGAGCGACAGTTTATAGCTCAATTCTTCCGTTCCGACTATGCCTCCGGAAATGATCATCTGCATCGCCTGTTCCACCGACCAGTCAAGAAACCTCAGGTCTCTCTCCCGGGCAATGACCGTAAAGCCGGTGGTGACGTTCGGAGCTGTCGGGATAAAAATTTTTACCAGATCTTCCCCCGTTTTGGTGTCTCTGATCCTTCCGGTGACAAACCCGACCGACCAGAGACCGGGACGAAACTGCTCGAGCATGACCACCTGCTGAAATACCTGTTTCCCGGGAAGAGCCAGAGCCACTCCAAGCTGCTTGCCCAGACTGTAGACCGTCTTGATCAGAGGAATTTTTTCCATGACGGTTTCCACCAGCCGCAGCAACCGGCGCCCTGTCCAGTGAGAAGCCAGCAGCCCGAGCAGATACAGAAAAATCAGAACCAGCAGCAGCCCGAGTCCTGGCAACCGGAAGCCTAGATATTCTTCAATCGGGGCGGCAAAACGTTGGTCGACGTTAAGATAAAGAAATTTAATCACCAGGTAGCTCAGATATAGAGGCACAAGAGCCAGAAACCCGCGGAAAATATGCCTCTTTATTTTCTTAAACAGACTCCTGGCTTCCATCCACTACTCTCCTTAGACCGGGAAAAATAAAAAATGTCGAATTAGCCAGAAATATAATTTATTTCAGCCGGGCTTCAACCGCCTTCCAGTTGATGTTCTTGAAAAAGGCTTCTATGTAGTCGGCCCGCTTCAGCCCGTAATCGGTGATGAAGGCATGCTCGAAGACATCCATGATCAGCAGCGGGAGGCAGCCGGCCGGATGCCCGACGTCGTGTTCGTTTATCCAGAAATTCATCAGCCGCCCGGTGTGCAGGTCCTGGTAAAGACCGACCCACCCGATCCCCCTCATCGTTCCTACGGCCCTGAATTCTTTCTCCCAGAGCTCGTAGCTGCCGAAATTCTCCGCGATCTTCCGGTAAAGAGCGCTTTCGGTTGACAGAGGTTCTTTTCCACCCAGGTTTTCAAAGTAATATTCGTGCAGCCGCATGCCGTTCCACTCCCAGCCGAGCCGCCTTTTCAGCTCGGCAAACTCAGGGGTGGCCGCCTTCCCTTCTTTAACCATGCCGGAAATAATCTCGAGAAGTTTGTTGGTGTTGTTGACATATCCCTGATATAGGGTGAAATGGTTTTTCAGCAGGGTTTCGCTGAAACCCGACATGCCGACCAGCCCGGAATAGTCTTTCGCCTGATAGCTCATGTTTTTCCCTCCTTCTCTTTGAATTCCGGGGAGTCCTGGCGGACGTCCGAGAAGCGCGCTTAGCGTGCCCGCCAGCATCAGAAAAGTCCGCCTCTTCATCAGAAAACTCCCTTAAATCTATTATACCCCTCCCCAAAAATATGAAGGCTATTTCTTAGCTTCTTCTTCCAGCGGCGGCAGCAGACCAACTTTCCTTCTTATTTCCTGATCAATCTGGTCTGCCAGCTCTTTATTTTCCTTCAGAAGTTTCTTAACGTTTTCCCGTCCCTGTCCGAGCCTTTCACCGCGGTAGGAATACCAGGTTCCGGTTTTTTCCAGCACGCCGTACTGAATTCCGCAGTCTACCAGGTCTCCTTCGCGCGAGATTCCTTCGCCGAAAATGATGTCGAACTGAGCCTCCCGGAAAGGCGGAGCCAGCTTGTTTTTCACCACCTTCACCTTCACCCGGCTGCCGATTACATCCTCTCCCTCTTTGATGGCTGCGAGTTTCCGCACATCGATCCGCAGGGAAGCGTAAAATTTAAGCGCCCGGCCTCCGGTGGTGGTTTCGGGAGAGCCGACGAAAACCCCTATTTTCTCCCTGATCTGGTTGATGAAGATAAAGCAGGTTTTTGATTTGCTGACAATGGCCGTGAGCTTCCGCAGCGCCTGGCTCATCAACCTGGCCTGAAGTCCCATGTGGGCATCGCCCATCTCGCCTTCGAGCTCGGCTTTCGGCACGAGCGCGGCCACCGAGTCGACCACGATGACGTCGACCGCGCCACTTCTCACCAGCACCTCGGCGATTTCCAGCGCCTGTTCTCCATAGTCCGGCTGTGAAATCAGCAGTTCGTCAACGTTAATTCCGAGTCTGGCCGCATACTGCGGGTCGAGCGCATGTTCAGCGTCTATAAAAGCCGCCTGACCACCCCTTCTCTGAGCTTCGGCGATTACATGAAGCGCTAAGGTGGTCTTGCCGGTGGCTTCCGGACCGAATATCTCAACCACTCTGCCCCGGGGAAAACCTCCGATTCCTAGGCTCAGGTCAAAAGAGATCGAGCCGGTCGGGATTACATCCACCTTGACGGCCGCCTCCTTCTGGCCGAGCTTCATGATGGCGCCCTTGCCGAACTGTTTCTCAATCTGGGAGAGGGCTACTTCCAGAGCTTTGCCTCTGGATGCCTGTTTCTGTTCGGTTTCATCCGGTTTCATCATATGCCTCCAGTCTTTACCTGCCACCGGGCTGCTTTCCTTGAGCTTCCGGGTAGCGACTCAGACCTCAAATCATCAGTTCAAATCATTCCGCTGATATTGCCCCGGTCATCAACGTCAATTTTTTCTGCCTGAGGAGATTTCGGCAGTCCCGGCATGGTCATTATATCACCACAGAGAATAACCACAAAGCCGGCGCCGGCGCTCAGCGAAGCTCCGGTTACCGTCAGAGTCCAACCTCTCGGCCGGCCGAGTTTCTTCGAGTCGTCAGAAAGAGAAGATTGAGTTTTAGCCACGCAGACGGGCGTTCCGCCGAAACCAATCTTCTCGAAAAGTTCTATTTTCTTCCTGGCGGCCGGCTCTATTCTTATTCCGTCGGCACCGTAAATCTTTTTAGCGATGATTTCCACTTTTTGAGCGATGGGCACATCCAGCGGATAAAGGAAATCAAAATTATTCTTATCCTGGTCGATAGCCGCCATCACTGCTCTCGCCAGCTCCAGGCCTCCCTCGCCGCCCTTATTGTAAACATCGCTCAGCGCATAACGGACACCTTCCTGTTCGACCAGCCTGACCCAGGCGTCGATTTCCGACTGGTGGTCAGCCGGAAAGAGGTTAAGGGCGACCACAAAAGGCACGCCGAAAATTCTCATGTTTTCGATGTGCTTGCGCAGGTTGTCAAAACCGGCTTCGACCGCCTGCGGATTTTCTTTGCCGAGCTCGTCGAGCTTCACCCCGCCGTGATACTTGAGCGCCCTGAGGGTGGAAACCAGCACCACAGCGGCCGGCGGCGGCACCTGACCGGTGCGCACAACAATATCAAAGAATTTTTCCGCTCCGAGGTCTGAAGCAAAACCGGTTTCGGTGACCACATACTCAGCCAGACTCAGCGCCAAGCCGGTGGCCACGACCGAATTGGTGCCGTGAGCGATGTTGGCGAAGGGACCTCCGTGGATGATGGCCGGGGTTCCCTCGAGCGTCTGAACCAGGTTCGGTTTGATGGCATCTTTCAGCAGGGCGGTCATCGCGCCGTCTGCTTTTATGTCGCGGGCAAAAACCGGACGCCCGTCGGGACTGAAGCCCACCAGAACGCTGCCAACCCGCCGCTTTAAATCCTGAAGGTCGCTTGAAAGGCAGAGGATGGCCATTATTTCCGATGCAGCTGTAATGTCGAAGCCGGTTTCGCGAGCAAAACCCTGGAAGGTTTCGTCGAGTCCGATGACAATCTGACGCAGCGAGCGGTCGTTCATATCGAGAACTCTTTTCCAGGTGACCGTACGCCCATCTATTAGACCATTGGGCCCGTCAAAATGGACCCGATTGTCGACCATGGCCGCCAGAAGATTGTGGGCTGCGGTGACGGCATGGATGTCTCCGGTAAAATGAAGGTTAATCTCTTCACGGGGAACGACCATGGCTTTCCCTCCGCCGGTGGCTCCCCCTTTTATGCCGAACACCGGTCCGAGCGAAGGCTCCCGCAGGGTGACACAGGACTTCTTTCCGAGACGGTTCAGCGCGTCCGCCAGCCCGATGGCCGTGGTAGTTTTTCCTTCGCCAGCCGGAGTGGGGGTCATGGCCGTGACCATGATCAATTTCCCCTTCTTCTCCGAAAGAAGCGGCTGATAATCAATTTTTGCCTTGTAGCGCCCATAAAGTTCAAGCCTGTCCTCGGGAATGCCCAGCCGGGCAGCAATCTCGTTTATAGGTCTCATCCAGCTCTCCTCCTTCGCCAGCATTTAACCAGAACTTTATTTTTTCTGCAACTACTTTCTGCTGCGCTAACGGCAGAAATTCACGCTGTAAAAATGAGATTGATATTTTTCAATCAGGCCCTCATCGGCAAAGCTGAAATAGCAGTTGTTTCCGATGATGATGTGGTCAAGAACCCGAATCTGCATGAGGGAGCAGGCAAAGACCAGGTCGCGGGTGATGTCGCGGTCGCAGCTCGAAGGTTCCGGGTCACCTGAAGGATGGTTGTGGACGAAAATTAGACCGGAGGCTTCATACTTAAGTGCCTGTTTGATGACCTCGCGCGGGTAGACGGCGCTCGAATCGACCGTTCCTTCAAAAAGAGTTTTCTCTTCCAGAATGTGATTTTTGGTATTCAGGAAAAGCACCTTGAACACCTCGATTTTCAGATCTCTCAGGCTATAGTAAAGATAATCGAAGACTTCTCGCGAGGATTTGCAGACGGGTCTTTTGATGATGCAGTCTTTAAGGTAGCGGCGGGCCACCTCGTGCACCAGCTTCAGACCGAAGATGTTTTTCGGACCGACGCCCTTAATTTTCTGGAGTTCAAGA
>FWWL01009768.1_pt1 | contig 11419 bp, 9 predicted proteins | sample 2228331 | NCBI WGS metagenome assembly FWWL01 (sample SAMEA103939775, study PRJEB20133) | metagenome
CACCCCCACCCCCAGGGCAAGGCCAAGCCCAGGCCCAAGGGCCAAGGCCAGGGCCAAGGAGGCCAGGGCCGAAAGGGCCATCATCCCCTCCACCCCCAGGTTCACCACCCCAGCCCGCTCCCCTAGAAGGGCCCCAAGCCCCGCAAGGAGGAGCGGGGTCCCAAAGAAAAGGGTCCTTAAGAGGATCTCTTCCATGGTTTACCGCCAAAGGATGCGCTTATGGCTTAGGGCCTCCGCCCCCACCAGGGCCAGGAGCATAAGCCCGCTAAAGAGGTCCACCACCCGGAAAGGGAGGGCATAGTCCAACTTGAGGATATCCCCCCCAGCCAGGATAAGCCCCATAAGGGGGGCAGTAAGGAGAACGTATAGGGGCCGGCCCCGGGCCAGCCAGGCCACCAGGATGGCGGTGAAGCCGTACCCCAGGGAGAGCTGGGCAGGCTCTAGGAGCTTGCCGTGAATCCCCGCCACCTCCCCCACCCCAGCAAGCCCCGCAAGCCCCCCGGAGAGGAGGGCCAGGAGGAAAAGGAGCCTAGGGGTCTTGAGGCCCAGGTACCGGGCGGCCAGGGGGTTTTCCCCTAGGACCCGCCAGGCAAAGCCCAAGGGGGTACGGAAGAGGAGGAAGTCCAGAAAAAGGGCGGCCAGGATCCCAAGAAGCAGGGTGGGCCAGTGGACCAGGGTGCCGGGAAGGAGGGGAAGCCGGGCCGCCTCGGGGAAGGGGTCGGTGTAGAGGAAGCCAAAGGCCGTCCGGCCCTTCCAGGGGCCGGCCACCAGGTAGACCACCAGGTAGTAGGCCAGGTAGTTCTGCATCAGGGTGACCAGGATCTCGTTGGCCCCCCGGCGGACCCTAAGCCAAGCGGCCAGAAGGGCGTACCCCCCGCCCAAGGCCCCCCCTAGGAGGAACATGAGGGGCAGGCTCCAGGGACCCGGGGGAAGGAAGAGGGCCACATACGCCCCCCCCACCGCCCCCAGGAGGAGCTGGCCCTCGGCCCCGATGTTGAAAAACCCTAGGCGGAAGGCCAGGGCAAGGCCCGCCCCAACCAGGAGAAGGGGGATGCCCCGCCGGGCCACCTCGGCCAGGCCCAAGGGGTCTTGAAGGAGGCCTAAGACCCTGACCAGGGCCCCCAGGGGGGAAAGGCCATAGGCCCACAGGACCAGGCCCAGGACCAAGGAGGCCAGGGCCAAGAAGAAGGCGTAAACCCCCAGGGTCCAGGCCAAGGAAGGGGTGGGGTTGGCCTCGAGCCTCATCCCTGGCCCTCCGTCATCATCCGGCCTATCCGCTCCACGTTCACCTCCTCCCGGGGCAAAGGCCCTACCAAGCGACCATGAAAAAGAGCCCCCACGCGGTGGGCCAGGGCCAAAAGCTCATCCAGGTCCTCGCTTACCAGGAGCACCGCCGCCCCCTCCTCTACCAAGGCCAAAAGGAGGCGGTGGACCTCCTCCTGGGCCAGGGCATCCACCCCATAGGTGGGGTGCATGGCCAGGACCAGCCGGACCCCCTGGGCCAGCTCCCGGGCCAGGATGAGCTTCTGGGCATTCCCGCCAGAGAGAAGCCGGGCCCGGGCCCGGGGGTCTATAGGCCGGATGCGGAAGCGCTCCAAAAGGGGCCGGGCCCAGGCCTCGAGGCCCCGGTAGTCCAGGACCCCATACCGGCTGAACCGGGGAAAGGTCCTGAGGGCCAGGTTCTCCGCCAGGGTCATCCCGTAAACCAGGCCCTGGCGCCTTTCCTCGGGGATATGGGCCACGCCCAGCTCAAAGAGGCGCACGGGGTCCTGGGGAAGGGGCTGGCCCCGGTAGAGGACCTCCCCCCCATAGGGCCGAAGCCCGGCCAGGGCCTCCAAAAGCTCCTTCTGGCCGCTTCCCGCCACCCCGGCAACCCCCAGGATCTCCCCAGCCCGCAAGGTAAAGGAGACGCCCTGGAGGGGAAACCCTAGCCGGGGGACGGTTAGGTTCCGGACCTCGAGGACCACCTCCTCCCGGGGAGGCCGGGCCCGGGGGAGGGGCTCCAGGTCCCGGCCCACCATGAGCCGGACCAAGGCCTCCTTGGTGGCCACCGCCCGGGGCATCTCCCCCACCTTTTTCCCCCCCCTTAAGACCGCAATCCGGTCCGCCACCCTTAGGACCTCCTCCAGCTTGTGGCTGATGAAGACCACCCCCAGGCCCTGGGCCTTGAGTCGGGCGATCTCCGCGAAAAGACCCTCGGCCTCCGGGGGGGTGAGGAGGCTGGTGGGCTCGTCCAGGATGAGGAGCTTAGGCCTTAAGAGGAGGGCCCTTAGGATCTCCACCCGCTGCTTCTCCCCCGCGGAAAGCTGGGCCACGGGAGCCTCCAACGGGACCCCCAAGGGATGGTCCTGAAGGAGGGCCTTGAGCCGGGCCCTAAGGGCCCTCCGGGGAAGGAGCCAGGGCAGGTCCAGGCCCAAAGCCAGGTTCTCCGCCACGGTCTGGGCCTCCAAAAGCTCGGGGTGCTGGGGCACGAGAGCAATCCCCAACCGCTGGGCCGCCCGGGGGGAGGGGATATGGACCGGCCAGCCTTCCCAAAGGATCCGGCCCTCATCCGGGGCGTAGAGGCCCGAAAGGATGCTCACCAGGGTGGTCTTCCCCGCCCCGTTTTCCCCAAGTAGGGCTAGGACCTCCCCAGGGCGGACCTCGAGGTCTATATGGTCGTTGGCCAATACCGGACCAAAACGCTTGGTAATCCCTTCCAGACGAAGCATACCCGGGGCAACCCCCGGGGAAAGAATACCCTAAAACGCCCCCACCCTCACCCCCTAGGGGCCCGTTCCTCATAGCCCCGGGTGTCCCGTCCTCGAGGCCAGTAAAAGGCTCTACAAGGAGTTTCAATCCTCTACTTTCAATCCTCTACGAGGCTGACGGCCTTTGCGACTAAAGGTGGAGGGGGCAACCCCGTACGGGGGCTGGGAGTTTCAATCCTCTACGAGGCTGACGGCCTTTGCGACCGCGGGCGGGGTGGCTGGGTTCCAGGCCAACGCCTCCCGGTTTCAATCCTCTACGAGGCTGACGGCCTTTGCGACCCGTCCTCATCAAGGACGAGCAGGGCGCCCTTCCACTGTTTCAATCCTCTACGAGGCTGACGGCCTTTGCGACTACGGAACTGGGCAGCCTCCTGGTTCGTTGTAGAAACGTTTCAATCCTCTACGAGGCTGACGGCCTTTGCGACGGTACCCCTTCTCCATAGCGCCCAGACCGGGGCCCGTATCTCTATTTACGCACGCCCCAGGGGAAAATGCAAGGGGGAAGGGGGGTAGACCCCCCTTTAGGCCCCATAAAACCCGTTCCCAAGGGAAGCGCACGCGACTTGGGCCTAAAGAGGGTAAGGGAAGAGGGATTTATCCCGTTCAGGACAACAAAAACTCAGCCAGGGCCCGGCCCATTAGGGCAAGGCCTGGGGCCAGGGCTAGACCGGCCTTGAGAAGGTCGCGCCGCTTCATACCGGCCCTAGTTTATCCAGGGGTGTGTCAGGACCAGGTCAGGGTTCCGGAAAGAATGACCTGGTTTTTTCCCTTGGAGCATCGTGAAGCGGTCCTGGCCCAGAAGCCGGGCAGTCCAGCTCCAAGGGCACCAGCAAAACCCCCAGGACCTGGGGGTATTCGCTTTAACTTGACCTTCCTTATTATACAGCCCCTTGCGTCCGTGTAAGGGGGTATGCATCCATGCCAGGTCCAAGGCCAGGGCTAAGACCAGCCCCACCCCAGGTTGTACCCTGGGGTGGGGCTTCCTAAAGCCTACCGCCCAACCCCGGGGGCCAGGCGCAATGGGGTTGCTAGGCGCAGCCAGATGAACTCCGTGTTGTCCTTGACCTCGGGGCCACGGCCTCCGGTGGCGGGGTAGTTGTTGTCGTTGGCCACCAGAACCGTGTCAGGGCTCAGGACTATGAGGTTTTCAATAGTGAAGAAGGGGAAGCGGAAGACCCCATCCTGGGTGCTGGGGGCCAGGCCCAGGGGGTCGGCTATGTTAAGGAGATCCGCCACCAGCTCCTTGGCCAGGATGCCGTTGGCGTCCTTACGGGTGAGGTCCACCTTGTAGATGCGCTTAATGCGGGCCTCTTCACCCTGGCGCCCGTCCCGCTCCAGGACCAGGTACTCATTCTCGTTGACCACGGCCATATCCCCGATGGCGTTGGCCGGGTCATCCAAGGGGTACAGCCCCACCAAGCCCACAAAGCGCCGGGCGGCGGGGTCAAACTCCAGCAGGCGTAGGGTTCTCGGTGGATCCCCTACCACTGTACCCTCGAGCAAAAGGTAAATCCGCGTCCTGCTGGGGTTGGTGGTCATTCCCTCAAAGCCACGGGAGGTGGGCAGATTAGCCGGCCAGGCCTGGCCAGGCCCCACGGGGTTGAGGAGAAGCTCGGGGTTTTGGGGGGCGCGCACCCGGTCCCGGCCCGGGTTTTTGCCTGGTCCGGAATCAGGGGTGGGGTAGGGCGGCTCCAGGAGTACCCCCTGGGCGTCAAAGTGCAGGAGGTAGGGGCCGAACTCGTCCCCTACCCAAAGGGTTCCATCCGCGGCGATGACAAAGGATTCCGGGTCAAAATCATAGCCGGTCAGGAAGCGGTGCGAGGTGTTCTCGTTCAGGATGGGAAAAGGAATCCGCCGGTTGGGGTCGCGCAGATGGACGAAGCGGTTCACCTCTACCCGCCCCAACCCCCCCTGGGCTGTGCGGGGCTGAAGGGTGAGCTGGTAAAGGCGCAAGAGGTAGTCGGGGCTATTGGCTTTGGAGCCAAAGCCGTTGTCCGACAAAACCCAGTACGTATCCCTAGGGCCAAACTGGATGCCGCTGAACCCCTGGACGGGCTGGCTGGCAAAAAGCCCCTCCTGGGAGCGAAACCCCGGGGTCCTGCGGTAGGCCCCACTGGGCGGGCCGGGGGCAAAGGTATCCGCAGGCAGGAGGGCGAACCCCACCAGTTCAAGCTGGGGCGTGGCTCCCCCGGAGGCCCCCTGGGTGAGGGCCGGACCCAGAACCAGGACCAATCCCGCTGCCGCTAGCAAACCGTACCCTATGACCCGCATGACCCCTCCTCAAAGGAGTGCCTGCCTTTAGCTGCCCACCACCCCGCCATCTAGCTTGCGCACGGCAACCACCGAGGGGCGCGGAGGCTGGGTCCCGTCGGGCCAATTGCTGATGGGTTTTTCCAGGGTGCCTCCTTCCCCGGGGTGCTGGATGCCGGCGAAGAAGTTTTTGTTATCGGGGGTAAAGGTGGGGCCGCAGATCTCCGCCCCCACCGGGCCCGACATAAACTGCCGCACATAGCCGCGCTCGGGCCCCTGGGTGGGCACGGCGTAGACGGCGTCGTTCTTCTTCAGGGTGCCGTCCTGGCCGTCCGTGGCAATCCACATGTTGCCCGCCCGGTCAAAGGTGATGTTGTCCGGGCAGGAGATGGGCGAGACCTTGTCCTTGGGAAAGCCGGCAAAGTAGGTGCTGGGGTCGGAGGGCTCCCCAGCCACCAGGAATAGGGCCCAGCGGAAGCGGGTGGCGGTAGGGTCGTTCCCCTCCTCCAGGATCTCGATGATATGCCCGTGGCGGTTGTCGGGCCTTGGGTTAGCCGCATCCACCTGGGCGGGGGTACGGCGGGAGTTGTTGGTCATTACGGCGTAAACGGCCCCTGTAACAGGGTTACGCTCCACGTCCTCAGGCCGGTCCATCTTGGTCGCCCCTAAGAGGTCTGCAGCCAGCCGGGTGTGGATTAGGACATCCGCTTGGCTCCGGAAGCCGTTGGCCTCGTTCAGGGGACCATACCCATAGACCAAGGGCAACCACTCCCCGGTGCCGTCCGGGTTGAACCGGGCCACGTATAGGGTGCCCTCATCCAGGAGGTCCATGTTGGCCTTGCGGTCATGAGGGTTGAACCGGCCCTTGGTTACGAACTTGTAGATGTAGTCAAAGCGCTCGTCATCGCCCATGTAGACCACCACCTGGCCGCTTGGGGCCAGGGTGGTCTCGGCCCCCTCGTGCTTGAACCGGCCCAGGGCGGTGCGCTTCTTGGGGGTGGAGGTGGGGTCGTAGGGATCAATCTCCACGACCCAGCCGTACCGGAAGGGCTCGTGGGGTTCCTGGGTCAGGTCAAAGCGTTCATAGAATAGTTCCCAGGCCCGGGAGCTGGCCCCCCGGGGCAGGCCGTAACGGGCGTGGCTCCGCTTGACCAGGCCCTCGGGGAGGGCATCCAGGCCGGCAAAGTACTGGTTGAAGTTCTCCTCAGCGCTGAGAACCGTCCCCCAAGGGGTGGTTCCGCCGGCGCAGTTGTTGAGCATGCCCAAGACCCGCCGCCCGCTGGGGTCGGCCCGGGTCTGGAGGAGGGGGTGGCCCGCGGCGGGGCCGGTGAGCTCCATGGGGGTGGTGGCGGTGATGCGGCGGTTGTAACGCGAGACCGGCAGATACTCAACGCTGCCGTCCAGGTTTCGCCTTACCTCCACCACGCTTCCCCCGTGGGCGGCGAGCTCAATGTCCACCTGTTCCTTGGTGGGCTTGCCCACCTGGTACCCGGGGAAGATCAGCTCGGGGTTGGTGTACTCGTGGTTGACCCAGATGAGAGCCCAGTCCGAGTTCCCCGAGGCGTAGCCCGGCAGGGGAAGCCAGGTGATGTAGTCGCAGTTGTAGCCGAAGGCAGCCTCCTGGGAACGGGCATCCCAGTTGTGGATGTCAAAACGCCTAGCCCCCCGGAGAAGGGGGTCTCCCCAACGGATGACCACGTTGTGGGTGTAGCCCTCGGGCAGGAGGACCCGGTCCTCGGTGGAAAGGTCGATGGGCTTGAAGCCAAGGGTACGGGTTCCCTGGGCCTTGACCAGGTTAGGGAACCCCGAGAATACAAAAAGCCCCCCCAGGCTGGCCGCCAGGAAGCTGCGCCGGCTCAGGGCCTCCTCCACCACATCCCGCAGGTAGGCGTTTTCGCTCTGGTTGAGGATGGGCTGGGCGCAGGCGTTGCCGCACTTCCAGTGGCAGGTGGCCGGGGAGCGTCCGCCCACGTGGGCTTGCGGGTCAAAACCCTTTTCCAGCTCAATCATCGCCTCACCTCCTGGGCCGGGGTAGACTGGGAGGGGATAAGCGGGTTTTCTACCCCGTCCTCCCCCAGGCTAGGGGCAGACGGTCAGGTCTCGGTCAGGCCTTTCTAAAGGTTGACTAAACTTTATCCGGCCTTAGCCCTCCTATCCTGAGGGGTGAAGGAGGTGTGGGGTGAGGATCAAGGCTATCCTGAGCTGGGCCTGGGCCCTTCCCCTCCTGGCCGCCTGCGCGGCCCTGCAGAACCCCATCCCCCAGGCCATTCTGGCCACCCAGCCCCTGGTCTACGTACCGGAGGCCTGGGTGGAGGAGCGCCGGGCGGAGGCCGGGGTAGAGGTGGTGCGGTTCCGGACGGAGCGGAGCCGGACCATGGGGGAGCTCTGGGAGGACATCCAGAGGGGCTTGGAGGCGGGCCGGGTCCCGGTGAGGTGCTCCGAGGTCCTGGGCCTACCCTTAGGCGAGGGTCCCTACCTGGTCTTCCGCCTACCCCTGGACGGGGCGCGGGACCTGGCGGTGCGGGTGCTCCCCCTGGATGGGTACGCCCTCCTGGGGCATAGCCTCTTCCGGGCTGAGTTGCACAGGCCTCCGGCCCGTTCGGTCCTTTTGGGCTGCCCCATAGACTAGGGCTCTACCCTGGCCCACCCGGGTGCCCCCCGGGTGGGTTTTCCGCGCGGGCTCTTCCCCAAGGTAGGGTAGAAAGGCCTACAGGCCCCATCGGGTGGCTTGCCCATGCCTCCAGGGAGCCAAGGAGGGCCACGCCTTCACCGCTTCTGGCGCAGCCGGAGCAGGAACCACAGGATGGGTATGGAGAAGAGAAGAGCTAGGAGGAGAACGAGGAGGAAAAGGGCCGGGTCCTCGAGGAACCGCCCCCAAAGTTCCAGGCCAGCCAGGATGAGGAGGAGAACCATCCCCACGGCAAAGAGGGCCCAGAAAAACCGCTTCACCCCATAGGCCAGGGGGTTATGGGCCTCGAGGTGGGCCCACATCCCCGCCTCGTCCGTGGGCCGGCTCAAGCGGAGGAGGAGAGCCTCCTCCTCCGGGCTGTAAACGGGCAGGTTTCCCCCCTTGCCCCAGCGCAAGGGGAGGAGGAAAGGCCCCGCCAGGAGCTCTAAGGGCCTATCCGCCCGCCACACGACCCAGACCTCCCCCTCCGGCCCACCCCGGAAGCGCCGGACCCCGCCCCAGGGGGAGCGGAGGAGGAGGGTTTCCCCTTCCACCCCCAGCCGGTGGAAGGACCAGAAGGCGTGGAGCAGAACCACCGGCAAAAGGGAAAACAGGAGGAGGACCCCAAGGAGGATCAAAAGCCCCAGGGGCCCCATCTCCAAGGCCTCCTGCCAAAAGGTCTGCCAGAAAGCGAAGGGCAGGATCAGCAAAAGGGGTAGAACGATTAAGGCCAGGGCCTGGTTCACCCGGTAGTCCCACCTGGGCTTGAGCCACCGTACCCCCTGCCCTTCCATGCCCCCAGTCTAAGGGGCTTTAGGTCCAGCGGAATCGCCATAGGCCTACTAGGAGGAGGAAGGCCCCGGCAAAGCCGGCCAGGACCCCCACCCGGTCCAGGGCGGAGACACGGTCAGGCAGGAGCTTGAGGGTAGCCTCCACGATGCCCTCGAGTTTGGTAAGCCTATCCTCCAGGGTCATCCGGTGTTTGGATTACCATACCCCCTCGGCACCGGATCTCCCCATGCAGCCAGGCTAGGGCCCGGAGCATGGAGGGGCCGTCATGGATGAGGTTACGCTCAGGCCGGACATCCGCCTCAATATAGGGGAGGCGCCAGCCCCGCTCCCTCAAGAGGTCCTTGGCCCGGACTGGGTATTCCGGCTCAGAGTGGAGGATAAAGAGGTCAGGCCTTCCTTCATCCACCGCCTCCAGGTCCAGGGGCAGGTAGCCCCGGCGCACTCCACCAAAGATGTTCTCCCCGCCCGCCGCCTCCACGAGGTCGTGAACGAAACTTAGCCCCCCGGCCATGCGCGGATGCCGCCCAAACCAAAGCTCGACGTAGACCCGGGGCCGGGGATGGGGAGCCTCCCGGCGGTAGGCCGCAAAAGTTTCAGCCCACCTCTGGGCCAGGGCCCGGGCCCCGGGAAGATCATCCAGGAGGGCCCCCAAGGTGATCAGGTTCTCCAGCACCCCGTGGAGGCTGTTGGGCAGGGGCAGGGCGTAGACGGGAAAGCCCCTTTTGTAAAGCTTCCGGGCCAAGCCCCGCTGAACCCCTGTGGTAAGGAGGACGAGGTCGGGCTCCAGGGCCCTTAGGGCCTCCTCCTCCACCCGCAGGTAGTCCCCCACCACCGGGAGCTCCAGGCCCGGGGGCAAGAAGTTCGGGCACCAAAGGGAGACCCCCACCAACCGTTCCCCGTGCCCCAGGTGGAGAATGGCCTCGGTGAAACCAGAAGCCAAGGAGACAATCCTCCGAGGCCAGGCTGGCAGGTCCACAAATCCGCCCAAGGGGTCGCAGTAGACCTTGAGGCGGTTCATGAGCCCATCCTACAGGCGTCCGGATGCATACCCCCTTGCACAGGCGCAAAGGGGTGTATGATAAGGAAAGCAGGCCAGAATAACTAGCCCCAGAAACCCCCGGCTAAAATAAACCTATGGCCAAACCCATCGCCTGGCACCGGGTCCCCGAGGAAGGGGAGCTCCCCGAGGAGGTCCAGAAGCTGTTCGCCCGCTTCCGGGAAAAAACGGGGTTTGTCCCCAACGTAGCCCGGGCCTTCGCCCTCACCCCGGAGCATTTTCTGCGCTGGTTCCGCTATTATGACTTCCTCATGCGGGACGAGGATAGCCCCCTTTCCCGTAAGGAAAGGGAGATGCTGGCCGTGGCCGTCTCAGGCCTGAACCGGTGCGAGTACTGCCTGGCCTCTCACTCCGCCTACCTGCGGGAGATCACCCAAGACCCGATTCTTCCCGAGGTCCTGGCCGCGAATCCCCGCCGGGCCGAGGCTTCTGAAAGGGAACGAGCCCTTTTGGAGTTTGTGGAAAAACTCACCCTCCACCCCGAGGCCATGGGTCCCGAGGACCTCGAGGCCCTCCGCCGGGCGGGGCTCTCGGACGAGGCCATCCTGGTGGCGGCCCAGGTGGTGGCCATGTTCAATTTCACCAACCGCCTGGCCAACGCCCTGGGCTGGCGGCCCAACGAGGTTTACTATTTCCTGCACCGGTCCTCAGACCATCCGCCACCAGGGGACGGCCAGGACCCTCTGAGCTAAGGGGAAGACCTCCTCCCCACCGTGGAGGAGAAGCCCCCCGGGGGCCTCGGGGTACTCCTCCAGGAAGGCCTGGAGGCCCTGGGCGTCCTTGGGGGTGGGTTTAGGCGTGGCCTTGACCTCAATGGGGAGGAGCCTGCCCCTACCCTCCAGCACGAAGTCCACCTCCTGGCCCGCGGCGGTCCGCCAGTAGTAGAGCCCGGGCGGCTCGGCCTGAGCCTCCCGGAAGGCCAGGAGGTCCAGGAGGACCAGGGTCTCGAGGTAAGCCCCCAGGCGCTCCCCCGCCACCCCCCCGGAAAGGTACAGGGCCAGGGCGGGGTCAGGCAGGTAGACCTTGGGGGCCTTGACCAGGCGCTTGGTCCGGCTGCGGGCGTAGGCCGGGAGGCGGAGGAGGAGGAACCCGGTCTCCAAGAGGTTGAGGTAGCGGTGGACCGTGGGCTGGCTTAGGCCCAGGTCCCGGGCTAGCCCGCTCTGGTTGAGGAGGCCGCCTGAGCGCAGGGCCAGGGCCTCGAGGAGGCGGCGCAGGTCCAGGAGGTTTTCCACCGCCCGGATCTCCCGGAGGTCCCGCTCCAGGTAGGTCTGGAGGTAGCCCCGGAACCATAAGGCCCGCTCCGCCCAACCCCTAAGCCGCAGGGCGGGTACGGGGAAGCCCCCCCGCGCCACGGCCTCCTCCAGGGGCTCCCGCCCAGGGCCCTCGAGGTCCAGGATGGCCTCCCGCCATTCGGCAAAAGGGCGGGCCAGGACCTCCCCCCAGGGCCCGGTCCGGCCCAGGCCCTGGATCTCCCAGCGGGTCAGGGGCCAGAGGTGGAGGTAAACGGCCCGGCCCGCCAGGGTCTCGGCCAGCCGGGTTAGGAGAAGCAGGTTGGCCGAGCCAGTGAGAACGTACCGGCCCGGCCTGGGGTCCCGGTCCACTCGGCGCTTGAGGGCTAAAAGAAGCTCAGGGACCCGCTGGACCTCATCCAGGATGAGCCGCTCTCCCCGCTCCAGGAAGGCCTCCGGCTCGGCCTGGGCCTGAAGGCGGAGGTCCAGGTCGTCTAGGGTGAGGTAGCGGTGCGCCCCCAAGGCAGGCAGATGCTGGACCAGGGTGCTCTTCCCCACCTGCCGAGCCCCCATGACCACCACCACGGGGAAGACCTCGAGGAGGCGCTCCAGAAGGGGCCCAGCGGCCCGGGGGTGGAAAGAGATTTCCATATTTGAATGGTAATCATTCAGG